>ENA-UOYL01000124-UOYL01000124.1-marine-metagenome-genome-assembly--contig:-NODE-124-length-30448-cov-4.169372_pt1 | contig 30448 bp, 24 predicted proteins | sample MGYA00238173_ERZ767189 | MGnify/ENA primary metagenome ERZ767189 (study PRJEB28943, sample SAMN06267163) | marine metagenome | isolation source: Columbia River Estuary | place: USA:Columbia River Estuary... | reverse complement strand
TTGTATGATCAGCACATTACCTTCGAATCAACTAAAATCAAGCAATTGAACACGCTCCTAATTTCTTATAAAGGAAGTAAATCCGAAGCAATGGAAGCATTTAGGCGTCTTCATAAAGAACTGGATTCATTGTCAATGACATTGATAAATTCGACTAATGATTAGTAAAACCCTGCTTTTTTTGTCCTTGCTGTGTTTTAGTTTGTCTATTGTTGCACAAACTGATTCCGATTCTAAATTAGCACAGTATTATTATGAAAACGGAGAATTCGATAAAGCGCTTACCTATTATGAAAAAATATACGATAATAATCAAAGCAAACTAATTTTTAATCGATATGTTGATTGTCTCCTTCAAACGAAGGATCTAAAAAAGGCTGAGAAAACAATTAAAAAGCAAATTTCGCTGAATCAGAAAGACCTATCGCTTCAACTACAACTGGCTAGTTTTTATGAGCTCAACGATGAGGCCAGCAAATCAAAGAAAGTATACAATGAAGTCATTGATCAAGCAGCTAAAAATCCAACGAGTACAACAGAAGTTTTTCGCATTTTACTTAAAGAGAATAAGACGGATTTAGCAAAGGATATGTTAGTGAAAGCGAGTAAATTAATGCCAGAATACCCTTTTCAATTACTCTATGCTGAATTATATGGCGCATTAGGAGACAACAAAAAATTAATAGAATCCTACCTTGACTTATTAGATAAATACCCAGAATATCAAGAGGCAGTTCAACTTTCATTAAGTGCGCGATTTGATTTTGCTGAAAACGCAAGCGATTTAGCCTTGGTTAAAACAGCTTTTTTGGAAAAAATTCAAAAGCCAAATAGTCACCTGGTTTTTAATGAGATGTTGATCTGGTTGTTTTTACAAAGCAAAAATTTTTCCGCAGCCTTTATTCAGGTTGTGGCATTGGATAAGCAAGTTCAAAGCATGGGCGGAAGGGTCTTGGATTTAGGAAAAACATGTGTGGAGAACGAAAGCTTTGAAGTGGCAAGAAAATGCTTTCAATATGTTATCAATCTAGGCATTGAGTCCCCTTATTATTATGAAGCAGAAAGTGCCCTTTTAAATACTCGGTATATTGAACTTACTCAATATAGAGTTTATAGTAATGAGGAATTAGAAACAACGCTAAAAGAATATAAGACGGTAATTGACAGAGTAGCCAATCCAAGAAAGTCCATTAACGCTGTTTTAGAATATACTAAGATAATGGCTTTTTATGCCGGAAAGAAAGCGCAAGCAATAGAAATCTTGGAGCAATATACCAATACCCCAGGGCTTTCGGATCTTTATAAAGCGTTTGTGAAAATGTTATTGGCGGATGTTTATGTATTGTCAGGTAGAATTTGGGATGCATCTATTCTTTATATGCAAATCGATAGCGACTTTAAGTTTGATGTAATTGGTAATGAAGCAAAATATAAGAACGCGCGCGTTTTTTACTTTGATGGGGAATTTGATTATGCGCAGTCTCAATTAAATGTGCTAAAAGAATCAACCTCTAAATTAATAGCAAATGATGCTCTTCAGCTATCTGTTGCGATTACAGATAATTTCGGATTAGACAGTAATTATCAAGCCATGATGTGGTATGCCACTGCCGAATTATTTATCGAGCAAAATCAATTAGATAGCGCCTTTTATTTATTTGACAGCATTCAATTAAATTATCCTTTCCATTCACTCAATGATGAGATTCTTTTTAAGAAAGGTCAAGCGATGGAACGGCAAAAAAAATGGACGGAAGCGTGTGCATATTATGAAAAAATAATAAGTAAATATCCAACAGATATATTAGGTGATGATGCCATGTATAGGCTCGCGAAAATCAACGACTTATATTTTAAAGACAAAGAAAAAGCGCTGCTGTATTACAAAGATATTTTATTCAAATACTCTAATAGTCTTTATTCGGATGAGTCACGAAAAAAAGTGCGCGAATTACGAGGAGACAAAGTGCTTTCGGACTAATGTAAGTTTCTTATGGCAGCTCTCTCGTAAAAGAAGGAATACCTGTGATGTCCATACCCGTTATAAGTAAGTGTATATCATGAGTGCCTTCATAGGTGAGAACGGATTCTAGATTGGCCATGTGCCGCATCATTGAATACTCACTTGTTATGCCCATTCCACCGTGAATTTGCCTAGCTTCACGTGCAATATCTAAGGCGATTTCTACATTATTCCTCTTTGCCATTGAAATCTGACCGGTTGTCGCTTTTCCTTCATTACGCAATTGACCAAGTCTAAAAGTCAATAGTTGTGCTTTGGTTATTTCTGTTAACATTTCAGCAAGTTTTTTCTGAACCAACTGAAACGATCCAATTGGAACCCCAAACTGAATTCTTTCTTTTGAATAACGAACGGCTTGGTCGTAACAATCCATGGCAGCGCCCAAGGCACCCCATGCAATACCAAAACGGGCAGAGTCAAGACAACTTAAAGGAGCCCCTAAGCCAGAACGATTCGGTAAAATATTGCTTTTAGGAACCCTAACATTTTCAAAAATTAGTTCGCCTGTGGATGATGCCCTTAAAGATAGTTTCCCATGCATTTCTGGCGTAGAAAAACCTTCCATTCCTCGCTCAACGATTAAACCGTGTATTCTACCAGACTCATCTTTCGCCCAAACAACTGCTATGTGTGCAAATGGCGCATTGGAGATCCACATTTTAGCACCATTTAGGATAACATGGTCGCCATCTTCCTTAAAATTAGAAAGCATTCCGCCAGGATTCGAACCAAAGTCTGGTTCTGTTAAACCAAAACAACCCATCATTTCTCCCGTGGCAAGTTTGGGCAAAAATCGCAATTTCTGTTCTTCAGAACCATATTTCCAAATTGGGTACATCACTAATGAAGATTGAACAGAAGCAGTTGAACGCAAGCCTGAATCGCAGCGTTCCAATTCTTGCATAATGATTCCGTATGAAATATGATCAAGCCCAGCCCCACCATATTCAACAGGGATATAAGGCCCAAAAGCACCAATTTCACCTAGTCCCGACAAAAGATGCATTGGGAAAGTAGCTTTTTCGTAATGCTCTTCTATTATCGGCGAAACTTCTTTTTTAACCCATTCTCTTGCGGTATCTCGAATTAACTTTTGTTCATCGGAATAAAGATCGTCTAAGTGAAAGTAATCTGGGTGCTTAAATTGGTCTGTTTTCATACCATGAATTTTAGAGTACAAAAGTAATCAATAAATAAAATTTATTTTAAAGTAGTTTCTATTTAATTTTGCAATTAATTAAACTTTCGTTTTTAATGGACCAATCGTTAGCATTGCATCTTCGTGAAACACAGCTTTCTTATGAATGGCTCATTGCTTGCACTTTTTCATTGCTTCTTTTAGCTGTCGCGTATGTCCGCCAGGACAATCTAATTCGCTTAGTTTTAATTGGTTTTGTAAAACTTCAAAAAGAAGATTCTTTTAATAGTGAAAGCGAGCGCATGGGGCCTGCAATATTTTGGCTTTTAACCTTAAACTTTGTGGTTGGAGCGTCTTTGGCACTTACTTTTGTTCTCGAACAACTATTCCCGGCGGTTAATCTCCATCCAATTTTGGCCGTAGTCCCCCTCGTTTTTTTAATCTATTGGAATGCTGGACAGTGGGTCATTTTTGCCTTGGTTGGCAAACACCCCATCATAAGACAATTAAAACAGCATTTAAGATTTTCCATTTCTTTGGGAGGTTTGTTTTTCTTGTTTGCAGCGATTGTTTTTTCATTAAATCAATCCTTAAGCAATATTGCCGTAGCGGTTATTTTCACAGGGTTTCTTTTGATGAATCTCAATAGAATTTTTAAAGGGGTTATATCCGCCCTTGCTATGACTATTCCGTGGTATTACATTTTTATGTACTTTTGCCTCGTAGAAATTTTACCATTAGTAGCAATTTTTGTTTTTTACGGTGATAGTTTGTCTGCATTTGTTAAGTAGCGACCTTTAAATTTTAAGACTTGGCAATAAAAACAATATTAGTGTCTCAACCTCAACCCGAAGGTGATAAATCACCCTATTTCGAGTTGGCGGCTAAATACAAAATCAAGATTGATTTTCGACCTTTTATTAAGGTGGAAGGAGTTTCCGTAAAGGAATTTCGCTCACAAAAAATAAACTTAAATGAATTCACGGCGATAATAATCACCTCTAAAGTAGCGGTAGACCACTTCTTTAGAATTGCCGAAGAATCTAGATTTGAGGTGCCAGAATCAATGAAATATTTTTGTATTTCCGAAGCAGTGGCACTTTATTTACAAAAATACGTTGCGTTCAGAAAGCGTAAAATTTTCTTCGGGAAACAAACCATTGAGGAGCTTGTAGATGTAATGGCAAAGCATAAAACAGAAAAGTTTTTACTTCCTTGCACTGATATTTTAAGGGATAATATTCCTCAAACACTTGAGCAGCACAAAATGCAGTTTTTTAAAACTATTTTATATCGAACAGTTGCGGCAGACCTTTCTGATTTAGAAAATGTATATTATGACTTATTGGTGTTTTTCAGTCCCGGAGGAATTGAGTCACTTTTTGTTAATTTCCCTGACTTTAAACAAAATAACACCGCTATTGCTGCATTTGGACCAACCACCGCTATGGCTGTTAACAAGCATAATTTACGCCTTGATGTTCAGGCCCCTCACCCTAAGGCTCCATCAATGGTTGGGGCAATTGAGCTTTTTATCTTAGAGCAACTCAAGAAAAAGTAATCGGCATACTTTTGAACTGAAATCGGTATTCTTTCCGATAAACACCCATATTTTTTTATTTTAGTTTTGAGTTGTTTAAAAAAACATTAAATTTACATCAACTTAAAAAACAATTTAAAATGAAAAAACTTTTACTCTCAGCCTTGTTGCTATCTGCAACATCCGCTTCGACTTTTGCTCAATTAGCACCTGGTAGCGTTGCTCCAGACTTTACGGTTAGTGCTTATCAGCCGTGGTTGTCTACCGCTGGAATGACAAACAACGGATCTTACAAATTGTATGATTATCTTGATGCTGGTTATACCGTTATTTTGGATGTTTCAGCAACGTGGTGTGGTCCATGTTGGAGTTATCATTTAACAGGCGCATTAGAGGATGCATATGCTGCACACGGACCCGCAGGTTACCCAGGCGTTTCTTCTACAACTACAGATGATCTTATGGTTATTTGGATAGAGGGTGATGGAGCAACCGCAGATGCTACCATGTTAGACGGTTCAGGCAATATTGGTAATTGGATAAATCCTAATGCCGCTGGTGAAATTCAGTTTCCAATGGCAAATCCAATCACTGCAACAGCAAATTCTATAAACACAAACTTTAATATTGGCTATTTTCCAACAGTTTACAAAATTTGTCCGAATCGGATAGTTTCAGAAATTGGACAAGCAACAGCAGCAGCAATATATACTTCAATTGCTTCTTGCCCGCCTCCAGCTTCAAACCCTGCTGATGTTTCCGCTCTTTCTTACATGGGATCTTTGGTTCATTGTCAAGGTGCTTATACACCAATGGTGAAAATTCAAAACAATGGCACGAGCCCTTTAACTGCTGCGACTGTTACTGTAACTCAAGGTGGTACAACAGTTTCTACTGGAACATATTCAGGAAGTTTAGCTACTTACGGTGTTGCAACAGTTAATTGTACACCAATTGCAAGTTTTATGGGTGGCGCTTTGGTTGTTACGGTTACTACAACTGGTGATGCCAACGTAGCAAACAATGGTGTAAATGCTTCCGTTTCAACAGCTTTAGTTGCTTCTAATCAGTATGTAACAGTAAACCTTACTACAGATCAATATGCTGATGAAACTTCTTGGACAATTAAAAATGCTGCTGGAACAACTGTAGCTTCAGGTAGTGGTTTTGGACCAAATTTAGGCGCTGCAGGTCAAACAGTAGAAACACCAGTTCAGGCTAACCTAACACCAAACACGTGTTATACATTTGAGATTCTTGACGTTTACGGTGATGGAATTTGCTGTCAATGGGGAAATGGTGCATACACAATTGTTGATGCATCTGGAGCGACTTTAGCTTCTGGAGGAACGTTTGGAGATAGCGAGCAAAAAGTGTTCAAAACAGGCGTTGCAGGTTTAAATGAAATGGAAACAATCGCATTGAATGTATTCCCTAACCCAGCATCTGATTTAGTTAATGTTTCTTTTGAAGCAAACAACAATGATTTTTCAGTTTCATTAGTTGACATTCAAGGAAGAACAATTGTTTCTAAATCATTTACAAACTTAGTAGGTTCTCAATTGGTATCTTTCTCAACAGAAAGTATTGCAAAAGGAAGTTACATCGTTACCGTTACTTCAAATGGAGCAACAACTACAAAAAATGTTGTTGTTAGATAAGCTAACAATTAATGTATTGAAAAAGGGGAGCTCGCTCCCCTTTTTTTGTTTAATACTATTCGGTTTTTATTAATAAAGGAAATTACTATACGGATAGCGGATGCTAAAAACCGACTTTACCTCTTCATAAATTACAGATTTCAACTCCTCAATATTGTCTTTTTCGGTCGCGGAAATAAAAACACATTTAGTTTTTTGCATTTTAGCCATCCATGATTTTTTAAGAACCTCGATGCTATTAATCGTCTCGTCTTCATCACCATCTAACTCTTTTGGTGCAAAAGCGTCAATTTTATTAAACACAAGAATGCTGGGTTTTTCTGTATTATCAATTTCATGAAGTGTTTCATTCACAACATTAAACTGCTCTTCAAAGTTTGGATGTGATAGATCTAAAACATGCACGAGAATATCAGCTTCTCTTACTTCATCTAATGTAGATTTAAAAGACTCGACCAACTGTTGTGGCAATTTACGAATGAATCCAACCGTATCGGTGAGTAAGAAGGGCAGATTTTCTATCACTACTTTTCTTACCGTAGTATCTAAGGTGGCAAAGAGTTTATTTTCAGCAAACACATCTGATTTAGCCAACAAGTTCATAAGTGTGCTCTTCCCAACATTGGTATATCCAACAAGTGCTACACGCACCAGTTGCCCACGATTTCCTCGCTGAATGGTCATTTGTTTATCAATGTCTTGGAGCCGTTCTTTCATTAACGAAATACGCATCTGAATAATTCGACGATCTGTTTCAATTTGCGACTCTCCTGGTCCACGAAGTCCTATACCACCTTTTTGACGCTCGAGGTGGGTCCACATGCGTGTTAATCGCGGGAGCATGTATTGAAGTTGGGCTAATTCTACTTGTGTTTTAGAATGGAAACTGCTGGCCCGACTTGCGAATATGTCAAGAATTAGGATAGGCCTATCCAGCACTTTGCATTCTAATTCCCGTTCTATGTTACGCAATTGCGATGGCGATAATTCATCGTCGAAAATCACTAATTCAATGTCGCTTGCTTTAATGTACTCTCTGATTTCCTCTAATTTTCCTTTACCAACATAGGTCTTTGGATTAGGAAAGGGCAATCGTTGCATGAAGGTGCGTTGTGCGGTAGCGCCAGCTGTTTCGGCCAAGAAGGAAAGCTCGTCTAAATATTCAATGGCAATTGCTTCGGTGATATCTGCGCTGATGACACCAACCAAAACACAGGCTTCTTCATTCGGCACGGACGTGTCATATCCTTCTGTCAATGTCTTAATTTTTTAACATGATTAATAACCAACTGTATGTTTTCGTTATTTCCAAGTAATTCTTTCATTGGCGGCATTCCATTTTTTCCTTCATTAATTATTTTCGTGAGTGCAGCATCATCTAATCTTGACGCGGTTAAATCTTTCGCTCCCGAAGCCCCTAATTTTCCGTCATCACCATGGCAAGCTGCGCAATGCATAATGAATAAATTTTCGCCGACCACTTCTGGGGTTTCGGGTGTCGCAGGCTTAACATCATCGCCAGATGAAGAGCAGCTTACCAATAAAAGTAAGCAAGAGCAGAAATAAATAATTCTTAGATCCATCCTCCACCAAGATTTGCCCTAAATGGCCAAGGAATAGATAAAAGAATAATGATTAATCCTATCGAATAAAATAAGCGGATCACTTTAAATTTATCCGCATCATTTACTTTTCTTTTCGCTTTGCTGTATCCGATGGTTATTAAAATAATGGCCAATAACATACCGGCCAAATGTTCCATGCCATAAAAACGCAGCAATTTATTTTCCATCCATCCAGCGGAAAATTGAACTTTCGCGGACGTGAAGTATTGAATCAATCCGATTACCAATTGAATGTGCAGGGTTAACATGGCAAATAGGTTAATCAGTTTATGCTTTTTTTCAAAGTGTTTAGCTGAAAAGGCATTGGCAATAGCCCAAATTAATAAGATTAGGGCAATCCACCTTAATCCTGAGTGTAAGTGATTGATAATTTCCATACGTTTAATCGTTAAGTTTTAATACTGCAAGAAAAGCTTCTTGAGGAACTTCTACACGTCCCACTTGTCGCATTCTTTTTTTACCTTCTTTTTGTTTTTCTAATAATTTTCTTTTTCTGGAGATATCACCACCGTAACATTTAGCGGTAACATCTTTTCGAAGCGCTTTTATGGTTTCGCGGGCAATAATTTTTGCGCCAATTGCCGCTTGAATAGGAATTTCGAACTGTTGGCGAGGGATCAACTCTTTTAATTTTATACAGATCCTTTTTCCTAAATCAAAGGCATTACTCCTATGTACTAAAGCAGAAAGCGCATCTACCTGCTCAGCATTTAACATTAAATCTAATTTAATTAAATCAGATTCTCGGTAGCCAATCGGATGATAATCAAATGATGCATAGCCACGAGACACAGACTTCAGTCGATCATAAAAATCGAATACAATTTCGGCTAATGGCATCTCAAAAGAGATTTCAACACGATCTTGGGTTAAATAAACTTGGTTTTTTAACTCGCCTCGTTTTTCTATGCAAAGCGTCATTATTGAGCCAACGTATTCTGTTTTGGTAATAACTTGTGCTGAAATGTATGGTTCTTCAATGCGATCCATTCCAGATGGGTCAGGCAATTCAGATGGATTATTGACAATCATCATCTTTTCGGGGTCCTTTTTCATATAGGACTTGTAGGAAACGTTCGGAACAGTTGTTATGACGGTCATATTGAATTCTCTTTCAAGTCGCTCTTGAATAATTTCCATGTGCAACATTCCCAAAAAGCCACATCGAAAACCAAAACCGAGGGCTTGTGAAGACTCTGGTTCAAAAATCAAGGAGGAATCATTAAGTTGTAATTTTTCCATGGAATACCTTAGTTCTTCATAATCTTCTGTATCCACAGGATAAATGCCAGCAAAAACCATTGGTTTAACGTCTTCAAATCCTTTTATGGCTATTTCACAAGGGTTATCAGATCCGGTAATGGTGTCGCCAACTTTGACTTCATTTGCCTGTTTGATTCCGGATATAATATAACCAACATCTCCAGCACGGACTTCTTTTCTAGGAGACAACTCCATTTTAAGAATCCCAATTTCATCGGCATTATAATCTCTGCCAGAATTCATAAAGCGAATCTTTTGGCCCTTTTTGATAACGCCATTTCGAATTCTGTAATAGGCAATAATTCCTCTAAACGAATTAAATACAGAATCAAAAATCATAGCTTGGAGTGGTGCATTTTCATCACCCTTGGGTGCCGGAATACGATTAATTACGGCTGAAAGGATATCTTCCACACCTAATCCGGTTTTTCCTGAAGCTTGAATGATTTCGCTTATATCACAGCCGATTAATTCAATTATTTGATCAGAAACTTCTTCAGGCATGGCCCCAGGTAAATCCATTTTATTTAAAATGGGTATGATTTCCAAATCGTGTTCTAAGGCTAAATATAAATTAGAAATAGTCTGTGCTTCTATTCCTTGAGAGGCATCAACGATTAACAGCGCTCCTTCACAGGCGGCAATTGAACGAGAAACTTCGTATGAAAAATCAACGTGTCCTGGCGTGTCAATTAAATTAAGAATATAGTCCTGCCCGTCTTTAGAATAATTCATTTGAATAGCATGACTCTTAATCGTAATTCCACGCTCTCGCTCCAAATCCATATCGTCAAGGGCTTGCGCTTTCATGTCCCTGTCGGAAATGGTCCCCGTTGTTTGAAGTAGCCGATCTGCCAGGGTGCTTTTTCCGTGATCAATATGCGCAATAATGCAAAAATTTCGAATGTTTTTCATAGAGTTGCAAAATTACGATTAAAGCAACAAAGGGCAACTTGCTTTAACGAATAATATTAACATGGCCCATCATTAATAACTCTTGAAGATTATTAGGTCTATAAAACAGTTTCCAGGTATACACACCACTTTGACAATCGATACCCTGGTATTTTCCATCCCAGGAAAAGTCTAAATCTTCTGAGCTAAATACAAGTTCACCCCATCGGTTAAAAACGTCTATTTTAATCCATTCTACCCCGACAAAAGAACCAGAGAAAACATCGTTGATTCTATTTTCATCCGGGATAAAAGTATTTGGGATATAAATGTAAAATTCTTCTTGAATGAAAATAGGCTTGGTTATACTATCCTTGCATCCGTTGATGTCTGTTGCAAATAAGGTGACATAATAAGTGCCTTCAGTGCCATATGTATGGACAGGGTGAATATCGTATGATGTCCCGCCATCACCAAATAGCCAAGTATAGCCATAGCCATTTTGAGTTTGGTTCAAGAATGAAATAGGTAGTCCTTCAGTAATTGAATTACTCATAATCATAAAATTAGCCACGGGCTTTACAACAAGAACCTGACAAAAACCGCTGACAGTAAAGGATTGGCATTCATCGGAAACGATTACTTGATAGACCGAGCTAGCGGTGGGATGCACCCAAATACCTGAACTAGTTTCTCCAGTTAAGGGCCATAAAAAATAATGATTACCATAGCCGCCGGTTGCACTTGCAGATATGTATGCACTATCACCGATACAAATTTTAATTACAGGACTTGTGCTCACTAATAATGGAGGACTTGAGATGGTATAGGTAATCGTATCCGACAAAGTTTCCCCACAATTATCGACAACCGTAACGACATAAACACTTGTTGCCGAAGGGTTCACAATCAAGCTGTCTAATGTTCCCACAACACTATTATTTTTTTTCCAAGTGAAGCTATACGACCCGGCACCTCCAGATGGGTATGCGTAGAGTGTTTGAGGCAAGTAAGGACAAATTTCAACAATATCATTTGAAACACTTAGCGATAAGGGAGCATAAACAGGGACAGTAATGATGGCAGAATCAGAAATAGTTTGTCCAGAACAATTATCATTAATAGTAAGAAACACGGTAGAGGATGAATTAGCAACAATTGAAATAGAATTTGTGCTTGCTCCAGTGCTCCAGATGTAAGTGTATGGGGGAATGCCTCCAGATAATGTTGGCGTAATACTAACGACATTACCAGGACAAAGAACTGTAGCGTCCGGGAGAGATAAAACTAATGGCATTACATCTTGAATGAAAAGGGTGAGTGGAATTGGGGTTAGATTACCACAGGGATCTGTTACACCAAAATCCATAATAATACTTTCTAATCCTTCGGTTAGATTATCCGCTAATGGATTAATAGTGAAAGAAACCGAGCTTTGACCTGCGGGAAAAGTTATGCTGTTAGGTATCCCGGAATAGTCAAGCATGTTTTGGGCTGAGCCACTGATGACAATGGGAATAGTTAAAGCCGTATTGATGTTATTACTTCTTTGTATGGTGACCGTGCTCGTTACACATCCCTCGGCCATCCACGCGGGATCTTGATAAACTTGTTGAGACATAGTATAGGAAATACTTACAGGAGTTATGGAGCTCAGGCTATTTGCCTCTAGGAATATTCCCGAATCCCAACTTCCATCGCCAACATCAGCAATCGCGATTATTAAATGATAGGTTTGTCCACATTGAACTTGAGAAATAGCTTCAAGCACCTCTGTAAAGCCATCATACTGAATATAGAATGGTGAACCATTATATGGCGCCATATTACCATCCCCATTGGCATTAAAGTATTGAGGATTGGTAATTGCATTGACATTGTTTATAGAGACAATACCCCCATTATTTGGAAGCTTAGCAATATTTTGCATGCCAACTATTCCTGGACCAGAAATAAAAAAACCAAAGACGTCATTATATCCTGAGTTGTTAGGTGGAGCGAATTCAGGGTATTCATCTGAACCGAACACATATTTAAATTTAACCGTGTCTGAAAAGGGAATGAAGTCAAATTCTAAAATCGCAGCATTATACGTTGGTGTATTACCAATAAGATTAGAGAGCAATCCTGACCCACCAATATTATTATCCATTCCGCAACTCGCCAAGTTATTAGGGCCATGTGGTCCAGAACCATTATTTAATACTGTTCCGGTAGTCATTACAAGCCCTTGGTTTATTCCGAGGTTTGTACCTGCAGCGGTAAATGAGCCAATGGCAGCATTACTGCCATTAAACATGATGTTCGAAACCGTAACACCTTGTCCTAACAATACGTTTTGAACCAAGCTTTGAGGTGGCTGAGCCGTATTTGTTATTAATTGCCCTTGAACCCTTGTAAATACAAGAATTATAAAGATGATTAATAAATACGGGTGTAGGGCAGCACGCATGGGATTTAGTAACGCAATTTATAGCAAAACGTTGTCGTTTTTATGGGTTTATTTTATGTTTATTCCTTGAAGCGCACAAAATTTTGCATAGAAACCATTTTGTTTAAGCAAATCTAGGTGATTACCTCGCTCTACAATCTCGCCTTTAGATAAAACGATGATTTGTTCTGCATTGATAATGGTGCTTAATCGATGAGCGATAATAAAGGTGGTTTTTCCGACCATGATTCGCTCTAATGCCTCCTGAACAAGTTGTTCTGATTCTGTATCTAATGCAGAAGTGGCCTCATCTAAGATTAAGATTTTAGGGTCTAAATAAATTGCTCGCGCAATGCTTAAGCGTTGTTTTTGACCCCCTGAAAGTTTATTTCCGCGCTCTCCGATTACAGTGTCAAAACCATCTCCTAATTCCATAATAAAGTCATATGCATTAGCATTTTTTGCTGCTTGTATCACCTTTTCATGGGACGGATTCTCATCACCGAATGCAATGTTTTCTGTAATACTTGAATTAAATAAAATCGATTCCTGCGAAACAATACCAATTAAATTTCTTAATGAATGAATAGTTAAGTCTCTTATGTTAAGCCCATCAATTGTTATTTCTCCTGATTCCACATCGTAAAAACGAGGCAGTAAATCCATCATGGTTGATTTCCCACTGCCAGATTCGCCCACCAAGGCGATAGTGCTGCCTTTTTTTACAGAAAGATTGATCGATTTTAGGATACTTTCTTGTCCGTAACGGAACGATACGTTTTTATATTCTACCCCCAATGTTACGTCATCTATTCTTACTGCATTTTCTTTTTCAACTATTTTTTCGTCTTCTTGGATAATGTCATTGATTCTATCTAAAGAAACTTTTGCCTTGGTCATGTTTGCAATCGAAGAAGAGATTCCCTGAATAGGCCGAAGTAATTGCGAGAAAACAATAATAAAAGTCATAAATACCTCTCCAGTGAGTCCAGCACCTTTATTGTCCAGAATAAGCCCGCCGCCAAACCAAACCAAACAAAGCATTACCATTGCCCCTAAGGTTTCGTTGAGGAGTGGGGAAAGATCTTTTTTTCGAAACGTTTTTGTTATAAGCTTTTGATGAGTAAGATTAATTTTCTTAAATCCTTTTAATATGAATGCATTTGCATTAAACGCTTTAATAATACGAATACCAGATAAAGCCTCTTCCATCGCAGAGAAAAGTAGTCCGGTTTGCTCTTGCCCTGCCTTTGCAGTTCTTTTTAAACTTTTCCCGATACTAGAAATAACGAAAGCCGATATTGGCAATAAAAACAATGAAATTAAGGTCAGCTCAGGGCTAAGATAGACTAGTGAAACAATGTTAATGGCAACTGCAATTGGTTCTCGAAACAAAAGCTCTAACATACTTACAACTGCGATTTCTACCTCCCCAACATCACTATTCATTCTAGCCATCAAGTCGCCTTTTCTTTCATTAGAATAATAAGCCAAAGGCAAAACAAGAATTTTTTCAAATAATTTATCTCGTACATCCCTAACAACCGCCATTCTTAATTGCGATTGAAAATACACCGCTCCATAACGAAATAGATTCTTGAAGAAAAAAGCTAACATGACAGTAATGCAAACGAATAATAGGGCCTCTTTCGGATTTTGAGAAACCAAGTCATACATGGTAAAATTATACCAATCCTTTACATAAGTAAATAAGCCGCCCAAAGAACTATCCCATAATGGCGGACTTACCGGAACAATTTCTTCTGGTTTCCTGAAAATTAATTGAAGTATTGGTATAAATAAAACAAGTGAAAGTAAATTGAATACGACAAATAATAAATTACACAACACCACAAGAAGAGCGACGCCTTTATACCTGAAGGTATACCTATATATTTGTTTTAAAGCAGACAATTTAACAACAAAGATACATTTGTATACTTGTTTTTCAATTAGTAGCACCTAAGTTTCTTAACTTTGCTTTATGAGTAGTGTAAGACAACAAAAAATTGAAGCTGCAATCCAAGGGGAATTAGGCGTTTTATTTCAGCGACTTTCTGCAGAAATATGTTTAGGCGCCATGGTGTCTGTAACGGTGGTTAGAATAACCAAAGACCTATCTCTTGCGAGGTGCTACCTGAGTATTTACGCGCATCCTAGTCCTGAAGAAGTATTAAAATCAATTCAAATAAATCAAGGAAAAGTAAGGGGGATAATTGGTCAACGCCTAAAAAACCTTCGAAAAATACCCTCTCTTACCTTTTATATTGATGATTCAATGGAATATGCCAGTAAAATCGATGAACTTTTAAAAGATAACAATTAAAGTTCCCTTCTACATAGCGCTTAGGTATTTGTTTTCTAAAAACAAGCGTCAAGCCGTAACTATTATTACGCGTATTTCTGTAATGGGCGTTATGGTCATTTCCGCCGCAATGATTATATTATTGTCATCTTTTAACGGCATCGAATCGATGATTGGTGATTTGTATACGGAATTTGACCAAGGCGTAATCATTACGCCAAGTAAGGGAAAAACGATGATTGAAAACCAAATCCCTTGGGTAAAGTTATCCAAGCTAAAAGGCATATCACGTATTTCTAAAGGCATAGAAGAAACGGTAATTTTAAGGAATGAAGAGAAATGGGTGAATGCCACCATAATGGGGGTTGAATTGCAATTTTTGGAGATGATTAATATTCACCAAAAAGATCATTTAATTTTGGGAAAGCCATTACTTCCGCAAGACGAACAAGAAGAAAATAATTTTGGGCTAATTGGAGCCGGCCTTGCCAATAATTTATCGCTTAGTAATGTTAGTAATGAAACAGACAACATTATAATTTACGCCCCAAAAAACAACATAAAATTAAAATTAGGAAAAAACCCATTTTTTCAAACACCTTTTAATATTAATGGCATCATAAATTACAATAAAGAAACGAATGAGTCGGTTGTTCTAGCCAACTTATATTTTGTGAAAAATTTACTCAATCTTGAGAATCAGCTAACGCACATATATATTCAACCAAAATCCAGCGAGGATAATGAGAAAATAAAAGGTCAAATTCAAAAACTATTAGGGGATAATTTTATTGTTAAAACGAATGCGGAAAAAAACGAGTTGATTTACAAAACCAGCAAAAGCGAAAAACTAATTGTTTTACTTATTTTATTATTCATTTTTCTTTTGGCAGTATTTAATTTGGTAGCGTCAATCACCATGATTTATTTAGAGAAAAAAGAAAGTATTAGTGTACTCAAAAGCATAGGGTTAACTAAGAACAATGTTTTTTCAATATTCTTTTTGGAAGGTATTTTAATTTCAGGATCCGGTATTTTTTTAGGGGTATTGCTTGGACTAGGGATTTGTATTCTACAGCTAAAATTTAGTTTAATAACGATACCAGGAGGGGGATTGCCATTTCCTGTTCAGGTAAATTTTCTTGAGGTGTTTACTTCAATGATGGTTTTGATCACAACAGGCACTCTATTTTCTTTTTTCACCGCGAAATTTCTCGTAAGAGAATAAGGATAAAATGCCTAATAAATTTTTGGTGTTTTTCGTGCCGAATAATCAAATATATATTGCTATATTTGCACCCAAATTTAAAAAGTATTTCCATGTTAATTTCAAAAGGAAAAGTGTCTCAGGTAATCGGTCCAGTAGTGGATGTAAGTTTCGAAAATGGGGTAGAGTTACCAACTATTTTTGACGCATTAGAAGTGACAAAAAAAGATGGTACGCGAGTTGTGCTTGAAGTTCAATCTCACGTTGGGGAAAATTCAATTAGGGCTATCTCAATGGATTCAACCGATGGTTTTACCAGAGGAATGGAAGTTATTTCGACAGGTTCAGCTATAAAAATGCCTGTAGGCGAAAAAATTAAAGGTCGCCTTTTTAATGTTATTGGCGAGGCTATTGATGGTATTAATGTAGTAAGTAATGAGGGGGGTATGCCAATCCATAGAGAGGCGCCGAAATTTGATCAATTATCAACAGCAACTGAAATACTATTAACAGGAATTAAAGTCATCGACTTAATTGAGCCATATGCAAAAGGAGGAAAAATTGGTCTTTTTGGTGGTGCGGGCGTTGGAAAAACAGTATTGATTCAAGAACTCATTAATAATATTGCAAAGGGACATGGTGGATTATCTGTTTTTGCTGGTGTAGGAGAACGAACACGAGAAGGAAATGACTTATTAAGGGAAATGTTGGAATCAGGTATTATTAAGTACGGAAAAGAGTTTATGCATTCAATGGAAGAAGGCGGATGGGACCTTACTAAAATTGATTTAGAGGAAATGAAAGAATCAAAGGCAACGTTTGTTTTTGGTCAAATGAATGAGCCTCCCGGAGCACGTGCTCGGGTAGCGCTTTCCGGTCTTACTATTGCAGAATATTTTCGAGATGGAGATGGTCAAGGTCAAGGAAAAGACATTTTATTTTTTGTTGATAATATCTTTAGATTTACACAAGCTGGCTCAGAGGTTTCTGCACTTTTAGGCAGAATGCCATCTGCCGTTGGGTACCAACCTACTTTGGCAACAGAGATGGGGCAAATGCAAGAGCGAATTACGTCAACAAAAAGTGGTTCAATTACCTCCGTTCAAGCTGTTTATGTTCCTGCAGATGATTTAACAGATCCTGCTCCAGCAAATACCTTTGCGCATCTTGATGCAACAACGGTATTGTCTAGAAAAATTGCTGAACTTGGTATCTATCCAGCTGTTGACCCATTAGATTCTACCTCTAGAATTCTAACCCCGGAAATTGTGGGTGATGAACATTATAACTGTGCACAACGCGTTAAATTAACCCTGCAGCGATATAAAGAATTACAAGATATTATTGCAATTCTTGGTATGGATGAATTATCCGAGGATGATAAATTAATCGTTCATAGGGCGAGAAGGGTTCAACGATTTTTATCGCAGCCTTTTCACGTAGCAGAGCAATTTACCGGATTACCAGGTGTTTTGGTTGACATCAATGATACCATTAAAGCATTTAATGATATACTAGATGGTAAATACGACCAATATCCTGAAGCAGCATTTAATTTGAAAGGCGGAATACAGGACGTGATTGATGCAGGCGAAAAAATGATGGCTGAAGCCTAAATATTTACAGTGATGAAACTTGAAATAGTTACCCCAGAATCAATCATTTTTAAAGGAGAAGTCGTTTCTGTAACCCTGCCGGGTTTAAACGGGCAGTTCCAATTATTAAGTAATCACACGGCTATTATATCCGCATTAAAGTCAGGAGAAGTTAGAATTAAATTGTCAAATGTATCAGAAGACTTAGGACTCTTAAAAATTGATTCTGTGGATAAATCAATTGGCGTTTATGAGATTAAAGGAGGCATTCTTGAAATGTTAACGAATAAAGCAATTGTTCTTGCTGAATAAAAAGGGGCTCGATATTAATTCTTCAAGGGGCGTACTGAAGGCAAATTATTTTTTTACCGTGAATACTTTCCTTATTTTAGCAATAAATAAATAGTGTCAATGTCGGCCTTAGATCATAATAATATTCCTAATCATATTGCAATCATAATGGATGGGAACGGACGTTGGGCAAAAGAACAAGGAAAGGATCGACTTTTTGGCCACGCTTCAGGAGTTGAGGCAGTCCGCGATACACTTAAAACAGCAAAAGAATTAGGCGTAAAATTTTTAACCCTTTATGCTTTTTCGACAGAAAATTGGTCAAGACCTCAAAAAGAAATTGATGGATTAATGAACCTGTTGATTGATGCAATAACCTCAGAGCTCGATAGTCTTGACAATAATGGCGTTCGATTGATGACGATTGGCGACATTAATGGGCTCCCAGAAAACTGCAAGCTTAGCATGGAGAAAGCGATTGAAAAAACAAAGAATAATACAGGAATTACGCTTGTATTAGCAATAAACTATAGCGCAAGAATAGAGATTACCAGAGCGTTTCACTCTATTTTATTACATGAAAAAAACATAAGCGAGGCACAAATAACACCAGAATTAATAGCGAATTATTTGTATACGAACGCTATTCCAGATCCAGAATTATTGATTAGAACGAGTGGAGAAAATCGCGTAAGTAATTTTATGCTTTGGCAAATTGCTTATACCGAATTTCATTTCACGAACATCTATTGGCCAGAATTTAGAAGGGAGCATTTACTTGCCGCCATTATTGATTATCAAAAAAGAGAGCGGCGATTTGGAAAAACTTCAGAACAAATAGCATAAAAAATATGAAAAGAATAAGCTTATTTTTTTTCTTAATAACGCAAATAATTTCCTTTGCTCAAACAGATCCCATTACTATTGGGGAGTTGAGTTTTGACTATTCCTCTCCAGTTGAATATGAAATAGGACCAATTCGTGTTATTGGCGCGGATAATTTCGATCATCAAGGCATCAAACTTATCGCGGGACTTAAACAAGGTCAAAACATCAAACTTCCAAGCGATCAAATCTCTAATGCAATACGAAAGCTTTGGGATGAAGGTCTTTTTTCAAACATCTCTATTTATGCCGAGAAAGAAGTTGCTGGCGTGATTTACCTTGTCATAGAGCTGACGACAAGACCAAAGCTTTCAAGGTTCAAGTTCACAGGAATATCAAGACGGGAAGCAGACAAAGTGCGGGAAGAAATATCATTGTTCTCTGGAAAAACGATTACAGAAAACTTAGTGTTTCAAACAAAAAATAAAATCAAAGGCTATTTTAGGGAGAAATCATTTTATGACGTATCAGTTGATATTAGACGAATAAAAGACACCTTAATTAATGACTCTGAAATATTTTTAATTGATGTTGAAAAGGGGGTAAAAATTGGCATAAAACCGCTTGCTATTTCTGGAAACCAAAGTGTTCCAACCTGGAAATTGAAGCTTGCTATGAAAGACACAAAACAGAAGTCAATTCTGAGGATTATTAAGCGTTCTAAATTTACTACATCTACCTATGAAAAAGATAAACTCGCCTTGCTAGCTAAGTTTAATGCTGTTGGTTTACGGGATGCTATGATAACCTTTGATACCGTTTATAAGGTTGATGATAAAAATCTTGCCATTAACATTATTATTAATGAAGGGGAAAAGTACCTTTTTGGGGATATTGATTGGATCGGAAATTCAAAATATAGATCTAGCTTTTTAGACACGGTTCTAGGAATAAAAAACGGCGACGTTTTTAATAAAGAATTGCTCGATCAACGTCTTAAAGGAAATGGTGATGGTAGAGACATCTCTTCACTTTACATGGATAAAGGCCATTTATTTTTTCAGGTAATTCCCGTAGAAACCAATGTGTCAAATAATAAAATTAGTTATCAAATTAGGATTATAGAGGGTAAAGAGGCCCGAATCGGGGAAATCACAATTCGGGGAAATAATAAAACAAATGACTATGTGATTTTACGCGAAATCAGGACTAAACCTGGTGACCTTTTTAATAAAGCTGATATTATAAGAACGCAACGAGAACTTTCGCAATTAGGGTTTTTCAACGAGCAAGGCTTTCAGGTAAACCCTCTCCCAGACCCTGCAAAAGGAACTGTTGATATTGAGTATGTTGTTGAAGAAAAGTCTTCTGATCAAATTGAATTGTCAGGTGGCTACGGTGGCGCAGGGCCAACATCTTCTGGGCGAATTATCGGCACTCTGGGATTAACATTTAATAATTTTTCTACTAAAAATATTTTTAATAAATCTGCGTGGACCCCATTGCCTTCGGGGGACGGTCAGCGACTTTCCATTCGTGCTCAATCAAATGGGCGTTTTTACCAAGGGTATAATTTTTCATTTACTGAACCATGGTTAGGTGGCAAGAAAGCAAATTCCTTGTCGTTTTGGATAAATAATACCGCATTATCGTCAAATGGACTAATTCGATCAAATCCTGCTTATACTGGTTTATCAATTACTGGTGTAGGGTGCGGACTTCAACGAAGAAAGAAGTGGCCAGATGATTATTTTACCGCATACTATGACCTTAGTTATCAGTATTATGACGTTGTTAAAGATTTCCGATTTCCTTTATTCCCGCAAGGATACGCTAATGATATAGCGTTAAAATATATACTCCAGCGAAGTTCGGTGAGCGCGCCAATTTATCCTCAAAGCGGGTCTAATTTTACATTTACCGCTAAAGCGACGCTTCCTTATTCTGCCTTTTTACCAGATAAAGACTATAGCTCCTTATCTCCCAAAGACCGCTATCATTACCTAGAATACTATCGCTTTAAATTTACGGGAGAATGGTATTTACCTCTAACACCGGATAAAAAATTAATTTTAATGCCAAGATTCGGTTTCGGTTATATCGGGGCATATAACTTATCCAAGGGCGTTACGCCTTTTGAAAGGTATTCAGTAGGGGGAAGCGGACTCTCTGGTGTTAATCAGTTAGGTGGCAGGGAAATTATTGCCTTGAGGGGATATGAGGATCAATCAGTTTCTTCTACTGGTGGAGATCCAATTGTAGCAAAATATACACTAGAGCTCCGTTATCCTATTTCACTTAATCCTCAAGCTACTTTTTATGCCTTAGCATTTTTAGAAGCGGGGAATTCTTATCCTACTTTTGAAAAATTTAACCCTTTCAATGTGAAAAGGACAGCAGGTGTTGGAATAAGAGTATTCTTACCCATGTTTGGAATGTTAGGATTAGATTATGGCTTAGGCTTTGACCGCCTAGACAGTTGGTCAAGTGGCCTCGGAGGAACTTCGGATCAATCCATTCAGCAAAAAGGATTTAACCCAAAATTAAGCTTTACTATTGGCATGAATCTTGGCGAATTATGATAGAAATTGGCAATAATATCTTAACTTTGCCGTTCCGGAGCACCAAAATTTTTTGAAATGAAAATAATATTATTTAGTATTTTGTTTTTATTTGGCATTGGCTTTGCTAAAGCTCAGTCCTACGCATTTATAGATTCGGATTACATTCTAAAAAATATTCCAGAATATATTGAAGCAAAAGAAAAACTTGATAAGCTGTCTCTTAAATGGACAAAAGAAGTGGAGGATCGCTTTGCTTTTATAAAAACAAAACGAGATAACTTTAATAAAGAGGAAGTCTTATTACCGAATGAAGAAAAAGAAAAAAGAAAAAGCGAAATTGAAAAATTAGATAAAGAAACAATAGAATTGCAAACACAGTATTTTGGTGTTAACGGTGAATATTTTTTAAAAAGACAAGAGTTTATCCAGCCAATCCAAGATCGTGTGTTCAACGCAATGAAAAAAATTGCAAAAAGAGAGGGGTATGCTTTTGTATTTGACAAGTCTAACCAAAGTAATTTGGTTTACGCCGAAAAAGAATACGACATTAGTAATACGGTGTTAGAGGAAATGGGAATAAGTAAAGAGTAATTAGTTAATTTATATATAGAAAAATGAAAAAAGTAGTCCTTGTTATCGCGTTAATGCTTGCCGCAATTAATGTAAATGCACAAATGAAGTTAGCTCACGTTAATTCACAACAGTTATTAGATACGATGCCTTCTCGTAAAGCCGCGATGGAGAAACTTAAGAAATTTGAACAAGATGGGTATAAAGAGCTTACTGAAATTCAAAAAGATTTAGAAGAGGCATACAAAAAATATGAGCAAAACAAAGGTTCTTGGTCTCCAGTTATTTTAAAAATCGAAGAGGAGAAAATAATGAAAAAGCAACAAGGACTTGAAGATAGGCAAACAGCTCTTCAGCAGGAATTGCAAATATATAATCAAGAATTAAATAAGCCGATTTTAGAAATGGTTCAGAAATCAGTAGAAATTGTTTCAGACAGAAAAAAAATTAATTATGTGATCGACGAGTCTACTACGCTTTATTTTAAAGGTGGTATGGATATTACAGCAGAAGTTTTAATTGAATTATTACGTTTGGATGCCGAGTCAATGAAGAAATAATTTATTCAATCAATTTTAGAAGGGCAATCGTTGGTTGCCCTTTTTTTATGTAGTTTTGAGCTATGAAAAAGGTCCCAATTGGCGTTTTCGATTCTGGCTATGGCGGCCTAACCGTCTTGTCTGAATTATTAGAAAAACTACCTAGCTACGACTATATTTATTTTGGAGACAATGCAAGGGCACCATATGGAAATCGTTCTTTTGATGTGGTATATTCTTATACGCTCGAAGCCGTGGAGTTTTTGTTTAGTCAAGGATGTGAACTAGTTATTATTGCATGTAATACGGCATCCGCTAAAGCCCTACGAACTATTCAGCAAAACGATTTAGTGCGTTTTGGGAGTCGAAAAAGAGTGCTGGGTGTCATAAGGCCTTGTACGGAATTTATCAGCAGTATTACTTCAACTAATTGTGTAGGGGTACTTGCTACTCAAGGCACGGTCAATTCAAATTCGTATGGTCTTGAGTTGAAAAAATTTGCTCCGAATGTTACTTTAGTTCAGCATGCATGTCCAATGTGGGTTTCCCTGATTGAAAACAACATGCATAATACTGATGCAGGAAAAATGATTATTAAAGAAGATATTTCAACATTATTATCACAAAATAAGTCCATTGACACCCTAGTTTTAGCCTGTACGCATTACCCGGTTATTCAAAGCTATATTGAAGAAATCGCCGGAAAAGAAATCCAAGTACTCGCGCAAGGTCCCCTTGTTGCTGATAAATTAATTGACTATTTATCTCGACATACAGAGCTAGATAATACCCTTTCTAAGGATGGAACAGTTATTTATTTTACTTCTGAAAACTGTGACTTTTTCGATGAGGCAGCCTCTAAATTTATGAAAAGGAATATACGTTCATCGCATATCGCACTCTAATTTTCTATAATGTTATTAAGGTCTTGCTTAATTGTTTGACAAATTTGATCCAAGGGTAGGTCATTAGCATCGGTTCCAAAAGGATCTTCTATTTCTTCTGCAAGTACTTCCATGCTAACTAATGCGTAAAAAACAAAGGTCGTGATAAGAACAGCCCAATAGTCAAAATGAAAAAACACAATGGGCAAGGTGATAACGTATAAAAAGATAAATTTCTTAATAAAGATACTGTATGAAAATGGAATTGGTGTGTTTTTAATACGCTGACAGCCTCCTAAAGAAGAGATTAAGCCATTTAAATTAACATCGATTTGGATAAGATCACCCTGGCTTAATTCTCCCTGCTTTTCTAATTCTCGTAATTTTATGTGAATTAATTTCATTACCTGCACCGGACTATTGTCTTTCGAGGGGTCTTCATATTTTTGAAACACTAAATTACTTTTATTTGCCCTTAAATTATTTTTCGCATTGTAAATATAAAGGCAAAATAGACGCGCAATTTCCTTTTTATCTTCTTCATTATTAATTCGAGTTGTGATTTTCAAGAGTACACTTCGGCAGTCATTGACGATGGCACCCCATAGTTTTCTACCTTCCCACCAGCGATCATAGGCCCCATTTGTCCGAAAAAGCAGCAATAAGGACATTACAAATCCAATTAAAGAGTAGATGGCTGTTAACTCCTTAGTATAGTCACTTAATTGATCTTGATGTGCTTTAGTAAGAAGGTGCAACAACATAATAATTAAGGTGGCAAGCAAAGAAATAAAAATTAATTGCTTCCAAAGAATACGAATGGTGTCGCTCTTATTTAATGAAAATATTAGTTTAATCCAGTTTTTAGGATTGTAATTTATCATGATAATGAACTTAATTAGACAAAAGTAAATTTTTGTTTCGACTCAGCTAAATATTTTTAGTAATTTCGATTGATAAAATATAAATAATGCAACTTACCCCAGAAATTGTTAGGCGCCTTGAATTATTAAATGATAAATATGCGGTATTGGGTCAAGATTTGTCCTCTTATTTGGATGGTTTGTTGTATGCTGAGGTAACTACTTACTGGGATTATATTGAACTTGAAACATTGTTAAGCTTGCAGAAGCCCAAGACTAGTTTCCCTGACGAAAAAGTGTTTATAATTTATCATCAAATTACAGAGCTATATTTCAAGATGGCACTCAATGAATTTGAGCAATTAGGTAAGAATTTAAAAATAGACGCCACATTCTTTGTGGATCGTGTTACGAGAATAAATCGATATTTTGAAGCTTTAATTAAGAGTTTTGAAATTATGGTAAGCGGAATGGAAAGAGATCAATTCTTAAAATTTAGGATGTCCTTGCTGCCAGCTAGTGGTTTCCAATCGGCACAATATCGTGAAATTGAATTTTATAGTACCGATCTTATTAATTTACTTGCAAAAGAGAAGAAAGAGGCAATGAAAATGGAAACAGATACCCATAAGCTTTTCGATCACTTATACTGGAAAGAAGGCGCAACGGAGGAAGTATCTGGAAAAGCAACACTTACCCTTACACAATTCGAACAAAAGTATAAAGCTCGATTTATTGAAGTGGCGAATATGTGTAAAAGTAATAACCTCTGGCAGGTCTATTTAAGGCTCCCTGAGGACGACAGGAAAAGTTCTTCCGTCATCAATGCCCTTCGTACAAATGATCTTAATGTTAATGTTAGTTGGCCTTTAGCGCATTACAAGTCAGCTGTTCGCTATCTTAATAAGGGAGAGACAGACATTGCTGCAACTGGAGGAACGAATTGGCAAAAGTATTTGCCACCACGGTTTCAAAAGCGAATTTTTTATCCTGCCTTATGGAGTGCTGACGAGATTGACAATTGGGGGAAGCATTGGGTGAACGAAATGTTAAGCTAATTAGTTTAATTCTTTAATGTAAACAGTTGAAAAATCTACAATCCCTAAGGGATTTAGCTTAAAATTTCGCACTCTCAAATTGATAATGGCGACAAAGTCATCAATTAAAATTGGTAAAATAATAGCCTCACTCCTTAGTATAGAATCGCAGCTATTAAATAGGCTTTGTCTTTTTTCTTCGTTCCGTTCTATTGTAGCAGAATAATAGCATTGGTTATAGTATTCAGAGGATAAATAGGGAAAAATCGAAGCTTCAAATCCGGGTTGCCTGCTTCGATTATAAAAAAGACTAAAATAACTTTCGGGATCAGGATAATCAGGCACCCATCCTACGCTCCAAATATCTATTTCATTTTTTGCAATAGCCTTTTCACGAGCAGCAAAGTCTCCAGTCAAAATTTCCACATTTATACCTAAGGTATTTCTCAATTCATCACAGATGTATTGCCCCCATTTTAAGGAAGCACTTTCTTTAGTTCCAGCAACAAACATTTTTAAGGGAGGGAAATTTGCCCCATTCTTGTAGCCAGCTTTTTCTAGCAACTTTTTCGCTTTTTCAACATCGTATTGTCGCATAGGGATTAAGGGGTTATTATAATAACTTGAAGTTGGCGCAAAGCCATGTAAAGCAGGGGAGCCATCACCATTTAAAATTGTATTGCATAATATATCTCGGTTTATTATGTAGTCGATAGCCATCCTAACGTTTATATTGCTTAGAGGCATTCTTGTTGTATTAAAACCTAAGTATGCCATACTAGTTCCAGGAGAAACTAACACCCGATGTGAAATTGTACTGCCATTTTGGGCGTCTTGTAGACTCCCTAAAAGATAGTTTAATGATTCAGATGGAACTTCAAACACCACATCAATTTCCCTTTTTCTAAACAGATCAAATTCTGTTTTCTTATTAGCGGAAACTTTTATTTTTAAAGCATTTAAATAGGGCAATTGGTTTCCATAGCTATCTTTTTTCCAATAGTTAGGATTGTAATTAAGGATCAACTGTTTCTGATTTCTTTCACCATAGATAAATGGTCCAGTTCCAATTGGGTGACTCACAATTTTTTTTCCATAGTAGTCAAATGCTACTTTGGAAAATATGCCATAGCTTGCGCTAGTTAATAATTTTTGGAAATTTACGTAGGGCTCTTTCAAGGTTATTTCTATACAATAATCATTAATTATTTTGATGCCGGTAACCCCTTTACCAATCCGTTCGCTACTTTGCGAATAATGTTCTTCTCCCCCCATAATTTTCTCGCTTAAAATCTTGCCCGAATTATTGAGCGAATTATTAGAACAAGCAAAATCCAAACAAAATTTAACGTCAAAAGCGGTTAATTTATTAGGGCTCTTTGAAAAGCAAGGATCCTCATGAAAATAAACGTCTTCTCTCAGAAATAATTTTATCTTTTTGTTGTCCACGCTTATTTCTGTCCTTTTTGCAAGATGCCCAACTACTTCATTGGTAATCGGATCTAAGCGTAATAAGGGTTCAAATATCTGCGATCCCACCCGATGACTGTAAAGGTCTGTAGCAAATAATGGAAATAGATTGGTAATCTCCTGACTTGTATAAAAGCATAGCGTATCACCATAGCTTATATTTCCCTTGCCTTCTTTAGGCCGTAGCGTTTTATTTTTACAGCTTGTAAAAACAAGCATTAAGTTAGTAATTATAAGAATTACTAGTGCCTTATTCATGCAGTACAACTAATCGAATACAAATAGGATTCCCACTTTCTATTAATTGCAGCGTATAAATACCTTGAGCTAAATGAGAAACCTGAATAAAAGAAGCTTGATCTTCTGTGAGCACCACAGAGCCTCTTGCATCATAGAGGTAAATTTTTTCGCTTTGCCTGTTAAAAGTCAGTAGTTGATTTACTGGATTCGGGTAAGCAATAAATTCTCCTTGTATCGATTCAGATAATTCAAGAATTCCGACATACACGCTATCTAAAACAGAACATCCGTTGGCATCAGTTATAAAAGCAGTTATCCATCCTTGTGCTAGATACACCGCCATACTGTCTGTTTGCTGGTTGGGATCGCTCCATTCTATTTGATAGGGTTGCGTACCCCCGGCGACATGAACCGTAGCTATTCCATCTAATTGATTAACGCCAGTTAACGGGGTTACACTGAAACTGAGCGATAAAGATATTGGATTGGTAATGACTGCTTGTTGACTAGTTGTTGTGCATCCCAATGAGTCTACTACGTTTATTGTGTAGCTCCCAGCGACTAAACCAGCGAAATTATTATTAGATGAATTGAGGTTATTTGCGCTGTAGAGGTAAGCGCCATTGCCTCCACTGGCCGAGATAGACAACGAACCAGTAGCTTCGTTGTCACATAACGTTGGCATCGTATTTACTATGAAGCTCAAGGCATTGGGCTCACTAATCACATAACTTAGGGTGTCTACACAGGGCCGTGCATCGCTAACCACGACAACATAATTGCCAGGAATTAGAGAGGATATGGAATCAACTGTACTACCATTACTCCAAGAATAAGTCACTGGAGCCAAAGCCTGTGGCGAAAGCAAGGCGATAGAGCCATCACCACTACCATAGCAGCTTACATTTTGGATCAACGATTGACTTACCAATTCCGCGCTATTGGGAATTAAGACAGAGTCCACCACCACACAGCCATTAGGATGGGTTATGGTGACGCTGGCCCACCCTTCGTTCAAGGTATAATTGGGTTTGGTAGTAATCCCATTTTCCCACAAAAATGTACAAGTGCTAAACATGCAGACACAACCCGTACTGTTCAATACCGCCTGACCGTTGTTTCCTCCGGGGCAAGTGGGAGGCAAAATATTACCAAAAGAAATTACATAGGGGTCGTTGATGACCACGTTATAAATTTCATAACATCCAGCCGCATCGTTCACTTGTAAAGAGTAACTGCCAGCCGGAATGCCACTCAATTGATCAGAAGTGCTTCCATTGGACCAAAGATAAGTATATGGCGCTGTGCCCAAATTTACGGTGGGGGTAATGGAGGCTGAGGATGTTCCGTTGCACCACGGAGCTGTAACAGAAACAGAATTTATCAGACTGCCCGCACCACAATCCACAGAAGTGTAGTGGTATTCTCCATCATTCATAGTAGATAAATAACTTCCCCAAGCAATACCAGCATTTGGAAAAACAGCATTGAGTTCCGTCCGGTAGGCAGTAACTCCCTTCCAACCCATGGGATTGAGGCTGTCTTTTTTTACTAAATAAACCAAATCCATTTGTTGGTCGTTGTCAAGGTCTGTAAATAAAGGCGTTGAACCTATATTCACACCAGTGCGTGTGGGCACGAGGTCAACTATGGTATTATTTTGAAAGTCAAAGGTCTTGAGGCGGTGCTTCCAGTAGCCATTTTCCATGAAATTTATAGAAGCCACCAATTCATCGCGTCCGTCATTGTTTAAATCCACAGCATTTCCAGAAGCAAATTGCAAACTGCCAATGCTGTCTTTGAACATTTCTTGTCCAGTAGAGCCGTCCAAAAGAACTTGGTAGTAATCAGTATAAGCAGAGCTAGAGCCTTTAGCTAAAAATAAAAAGACATCCGGATGGTTGTTCCCTGTAAAATTTCCTATAACAGGCTCAGCACTCGATTCAGTATTTGGAAGGTCGTAGCTCCAGTGCTGGGTTAAATTACTGCCTTTAATTTTAATCAGTTTTCCGCTATATGATTGAATGAAAATGTTATGTTGATTCCCGATTGTCTTGTAAACGGAAGCAGGCGCAACAAAGCCAAAATTAGGATCGTGAGCCAATTGAATAGAGGCACCGAGGGAATTATTGAGCAAACCTTGTAGTGGACAGGCCCAAAAGGAACCGCCCAAGGTTTCCCCACCTGTGCCGTACAGCACCCATTTGGTTCCATTTCCTTGAATGTCACAAACGATAGCTGAGCAATAGGTTTCCGCACTATCAGGCACAACGGCCTTAGCTAATAATGAACCCGTAACGACATTAATAACCATAAGGTGACCTGGAGGGCGAGTGGTATCCCAAGCTGGTGCCGCATGATCGCCACCGTTGGCCACTAGAATATCATCCATACCATCACCGCTAACGTCCTGTATAAAAGTCGGATTGTAGAAATTATACAATCCACTGTCCGCTGGATTGGTGTTGTAGGGAAAATAATCCCAAAGCAAAGCGCCATTTTGTCCGTTGATGGCTAGTAATTGTGCTTGTCTACCCACCATGAATACATCTTTAATACCGTCGCCTGTGATGTCTTTGAAAATGGCACTGCCAAAGACTTCATTTCTTGAGGGTCTTTTCCATAGTAAATTCCCAGTTGCACCATTGATAGCCATGATACCATTGTTACTAAATACACCATCTGTTCCGCCGCCATAAACCAGGTCTTTGACACCATCATTATTGAGGTCACAGGCTCTAGGAGAGGAAAGGGTGGCGATAGAATCAGTAAATACTTGCCAACTATTAGATTGTCCGTAACTCACTAAATAGCATAAGAATGGAGTAGATAAGGCGAGTAGAATTAATTTCATAAAACATAGTTTGGGTATAAAGTTAAGCTAATTAAAATTTTTCAGCAAGATTTATTTCCCTTAATCCATTGACTTGTAGAATTGAATAGTTCGCACTACATTTGCAGTAAAATAAGGCTCCGTGGCGCAACTGTATAGCGCATCAGATTTCGGCTCTGAGGGTTGGGGGTTAGAATCCCTCCGGGGTCACAAAAGGCGCCCGCTTCATTCTATGAAGCGGGCTTTTTTATTTAGAATAGCGTCAGAAAATATTTCTGAAAGCTAGGAGAAATGAAAAAGACAAGGCAATGCGTAGCAATGTCGGGCGCTATGCTTGGAATGTCCAATGCGCTTTGGATCATGCGCAGCATAATCCTTTTTAAAGCAGTTAAAGTTAATTTTGAAGCTAATTAAAGAAAAACCCTAAAACCACAAAGCAGTTTGGGCGCTATGCTTGGAATGTCCAATGCGAAAAGGATCATGCGCAGCATAATCCCTTAAAACAGAAAAACCCTAAAGCCAAAAAGCACTTTGGATTAATTTAAGGTTTTTTATCGACTACAGGCCTGTTTTGCGCATTCGCTAATTCCCAGGCAATTGCAAAGGCTAATTGTGTTCGCTTGGTTAGTGCATCAAACTCGATTTTATCA
>ENA-UOYL01000123-UOYL01000123.1-marine-metagenome-genome-assembly--contig:-NODE-123-length-30553-cov-3.306963_pt1 | contig 30553 bp, 20 predicted proteins | sample MGYA00238173_ERZ767189 | MGnify/ENA primary metagenome ERZ767189 (study PRJEB28943, sample SAMN06267163) | marine metagenome | isolation source: Columbia River Estuary | place: USA:Columbia River Estuary... | reverse complement strand
ATCCGTAATTCTCTTTCACTTTTTGAATCGCATCAAAAGCTACTGGAGTTCGCAAGGTAATTTCGATACACTTAACATTGTTTCGCAATAGCACCTCAATTTTTGCTTCTATCTCATCTAAATTCGTAAAGGTTACCACTGGTATAATGGGATGCTTTGCCAATACTTCACGTATGTTATTTTGTTTCGTCATGTTGTTTCAATTACAATATTAATATCAGAATTAGTTGGGTTGATGGCCTTATAAATGTCATGCAATTTTTCACTCACATTTCCTTCAGGACAAATTTGAAAAAAATTCATTGATCGTTCTTGCATGTTACCATTGGGAAATAGCTTTTCTTTTACCTGTTCAATCACCTTTATTGACTTTTCATGCTTTAGCTTCTCAGCTCGCCATGATTTATCTTTGATGGATTGAAGAACGTTTTGCATTTTAGATAAATCGGCTCCCACGGTGCTTGCCAAAGAGGCCTCATGATCGGAAATTAAGGTAGATACTTGTTCTTTTAACGAATCAAATAATCCATCTATTTCAGAAAAATCAAGCGCTGAGGAATCTTGTCGCTTAATAAATTCTTTACTAATTTTATGACTATCAGCAAAAAAATCCCTCCAAGTTAATCCCAAGGAAGCTATTTTATTTGCCAGGGCATGGTCAATATAAATTAGGCTAGAACGCGCCTGAATGAGCGGATAAACGACATTTGATTTTTCAAAAACACCTTTCAATTGCAGCCAATAATTCAACTCACCAAGCCCACCGACATAACAGATGTTTGGTAAAATAAACTCTTGATAAACAGGACGTAAAATCACATTGGGGGAAAAATCCGCTGGATTTTCCGTTAATTTATTTTTTAATTGAGCAAAAGTATAGGTCTGTTCGCCAATCAGGTAGTCTTCCCCTTTCTTTTGAATGCGTTCACGACTATTCGGACTCAGGTAGAATAAATTAATCTCCCGAGGATTCACTTGCGTTTTCAGTCCCAGTTCATTTAGAGCATGAGAAGCTTGCTGAACCGACGGAAAAGAGAACTGTTCCACCAATTCTTTTTCAATTATTGGCGCGAAAGCAGCTTTAAAAACAACATTGTCTCCATCCACCACCACCAAGCCAAAATCTGCAAATAAAGTATGTATAAAGCGAAAAAATGCTTGTCCGTAGCGTGGACCTGTGTAAGCATCTAATAAGTCAAGAACCTCATTCGAGCGACTATTTCCAAAGATCGATTTTAAGTTGTTTTTGACATCTTGCAAACCACTTGTAGAAAAGCGACCAACAGCGCCTTTATGAGTAGAATCCCACCTCAGCACTTGATTAAAAAGAGCCGTTTCTTTTACCTCATCAAAATCATGATCTTCTGAGGCCATCCAAAAAACAGGGACAAAATCAGCAGTCGGAAACGATACTTTTAATGCTTCACATAGTTTAATCACATGAAGAATTTTGTATATGAAATAGATTGGGCCTGTTAAAAGACTAAGCTGATGTCCAGTACAAACGGCGAAGGTGTTTTCATTTGATAGAGACTTCAAGGCATTGCTTACCTTATCATTGCATTTTATTCCATGATATTGCTCTTCTAATCCACGAACCAATATTTCACGTTGCCCATTAGAAAAAGCCGCCTTTTTATCTTTCATTTGCGCAGGAACATTTCCTAAATCAAAAGGCCGATTAATAAAATTGACTAATTGATCTTGATTTTCGGCAAGTTGAATTTGTTGCTTAGAAAAACAAGCGGATTCAGTACGAGAAATGGATTCAACGAGCATAAAGCAGTTTTGTAGTTGCGTTCACCTTAGTTATCCAATAATTGCAAGCTCACTAAATTAGCGTAATTTCCCTTGAGCTGCATTAATTCTTGATGCGTACCTGTTTCCACGATTGCGCCATTTTGCATGACTAAAATTTTATCAACTTTACGAATTGTGGCTAAACGATGAGCAATTACGAGGGATGTTCTATTTTTCATTAAATTTTGAAGGGCATCTTGCACTAATTTTTCAGATTCGGAATCCAATGCTGAAGTAGCTTCATCTAAAATTAAAATACTAGGGTTTTTAAGCAAAGCGCGTGCAATAGCCACACGTTGCTTTTGCCCTCCCGACAACTGAATTCCCCTATCCCCTACTTCCGTTTGCATTCCATCTGGGAAGGACTCAATAAACTCCCAAGCATTCGCTTGCTGAGCAGCAAGAACCACTTGTTCATCGGTAGCATCAGTTTGGCCAAAGCGGATATTTTCTTGAATTGTTCCTGAAAACAACATTACTTCCTGCGGCACAATGGCCATATTTTCGCGAAGGTGATTTAAATCGTAATCAGTAACAGAAACGCCATCAACGAGAACTTGTCCAACATCAGACTTATAAAATCCGAGTAGTAAATTAGTAATGGTTGTTTTTCCTGAACCACTCGCGCCAACAATAGCAAAGGTTTGATTGGGTTGAATAGTGAATGAAACCGACTTCAAGACCTCCATATCATTTCGTTGTGGGTAGGAAAATTTAACATCTTTAAATTCGATTTCACCTGTGATTTTATTTTTTTTCGTCCCAGGATGTAAGTCTAATTCAGATTGACCGTTCACAATATCCATTAAGTTTTCAGTTGCACCAATCGCTTTTTGAATATTCGCATACAAATCGGGTAAAGAACCAACCGAAGCACCCATCATTATTGTAAATAAAACAAACTGATAGAAACCTTCTTTGGATAATTCAGGATGCGCACCTTGCGTCATGAGAAGCCCTTGCCAAACGATAAATACAATTGCACCAAAGAGACAAAAGATAATAAAAGAGACAAACAAGCCTCGCCAAACACCACTACGAACGTTTAGATCGCGCATTTCCTGGGTATTTTTACGAAAGCGATTAATATTAAAGTATTCATTCGTGAAAGCCTTCACGTTAGCGATTCCAGTTAATGCTTCTTCGACAATCGCATTAGAATTAGCAGAGAAATTTTGAGCTTCTTTGCTTAATCGACGAATATAACGTCCAAAAAATACAGCAATAAGCGCCATAACAGGAACGGTTGCTAACATTATTAAGGCTAATTTCCAGGAAATAAAAAATAAGAAAGAAATTCCACCCACAATAATTACAATTTGCCTAAAAAACTCAGCGATGGTGGTTCGCAATGTCTCTTGAATTTGAGTGATATCAGATGAAACCCTGCTAGTAAGCTCCCCCACTTTATTCGTATTAAAAAAATCCATCGGCATAAAAACCATTTTGGAAAAGGCATCATTTCTAAGATCGCGCAGTGAATTTTCGGTAACGTTATTGAAAATAACCACCCTAAAGAATGAAAATAAGGCTTGAACACCAAACAAAATGAATAAAGCAATGGCAACACTAGTGACAGAAGTAAGTGTTAAGAAGCCTGTTGGAGCAGCGACATCAGAAGGACTAACCGTTGAGCCCAAGAGTTTTCCCATCAAGTAGGGAAATACTAATCCTGCCGTAGTTGATAGAACCAAAAACAACCAACCAACAAAATACAACAAAGCGTATGGCCTCAAGTATTGAAAAATTCCCTTGGCTTTTCGAATGCTATCCTTGTTTAATTTAGGTCTTTTTTCCTCGTCTTTTTTCCCTTCAGGCATTTTAAATATTTGGTACAAAATTAACTTGCTTTATCGTTTAATTTGAAATTTTTGATTTTTTTAATAAAAGAATTTGATTTGTTCAAAAAATACCTATCTTTGCATTCCTAAATTTGAAAGTTTTTAAGGTTACTATACAATGAAAAGAACATTCCAACCCTCCGTAAGAAAAAGAAGAAACAAGCATGGTTTCCGAAGTAGAATGGCTACCAAAAATGGCCGTCGAGTAATCACTTCTCGAAGGAGAAAAGGAAGAAAGAAATTAACTGTTTCAGACGAAGGTCTGCACAAAAGATAAGTATTAACCTCGGTTTACCGGGGTTTTTTTTTGACCTAACAAATAATTCCTGCTGCAAGCGTAGCGTAATTAGAAGGGTCAATTAAGATAAAACTTCCGCTTGCTTTCGCTTCTTCATATCGGTCAAATACGATTTTAGATTCCGTTTCGATTACTACCCTTGCGATATCATTGAGCAATAAATTTTCCGAATTATTATTATTTTCAAGAAGTTTTTGTTGAACAGCACTAATTTTTGCTCCAACAGATATAGCACCTATTTGGAGTAGATACTCCGTTTTCAAATCACTACATCTATCAGACATCCAACAAATAGTAGTTGTGAAGCGATTTCCAACAGTTGGTGCAAAAGCAACAGCTGACAATACATCTCCTCTTTTTAGTTCGGTTTGATTGTCAAAATAAAAAGAAACGCACATTCCTTCCTCTGCGAAAGTCACGGATTGAGTATTGTGAACAATGTTCTGAATGCATTTTAGTTGACCTGTTGACCCTACTAATACTTCTTGTCCGACACGAAAAACGCCATGCTCTATTCGTCCAGCATAGCCAATAGTATCATCAGCATGAATAAGATACTGCACTTGAAAGCGCAGCAATTTATTTTCATGCTCATTATGATGAATGCTATTTTCCAAATAATCAAACAAGGTAGGTCCCTTAAACCACGATAGAAAAGTAGACTTTTCCACCACATTATCGCCTTTCAATGCACTCATCGGCAGAACCGTTGGTGCGTCAATCTTCAGCTCCTTGCACAGCTCGACTAAGCCCGTTTTAATATCTTCAAAAACAGGTTCAGCATACTGCTTCAGATCCATTTTATTAATGGCAAAAATAACGTGTTTTATACCCAGTAAGGATACTATCAAGCAATGACGTTTCGTCTGTTCTGTAATGCCAATAGTAACATCTACAAGAATAATGGCCACATCACAACGTGACGCACCGGTAAACATATTTCTAGTGTATTCGAAGTGCCCGGGTGTATCGGCAATAATGTATTTATTTTTTTGAGTCGAAAAGAACTTATACGCCACATCAATGGTAATGCCTAAGGCTCGTTCTGCTCTGAGACCATCTGTTAGAAAAGCCAAATCAATTTCTGGATTTTCCTGACCAAGTTCATTGATCTTTGTCAAGCCTTGAATAATATCGGTAGATACTGCACCGGAGTCAAGGAGCAAGCGACCGATTAAGGTACTTTTACCATCATCAACATTTCCAGCAGTAAATAATCGAATTAGTTTCATAATTTAATTCAAGTGCTTAAAAGTACCCTTCTCTTTTTCTATCTTCCATGCCTGCATCACTAATCCGGTCATCAATTCGAGTTGCCCCACGTTCGGAAATTTTTGTTCTTTTTAATTCGTCAATGATTTCCTCTACCGTCGTTGCAGTACTTCTCACCGCAGCGGTACAGGTCATATCACCAATTGTACGATAGCGTACCTTTTCATTAAGTATGTTATCGGCAGGGCTTAAAGAAACAAATTCATTTACATTCATAAGGTGCCCATCTGATGTTTCAATACATGCTCGTTCGTGCGAAAAATACAAGGAGGGCAAAGCGATTTTTTCACGTTGAATATAAGCCCACACATCCAATTCTGTCCAATTAGAAAGTGGAAACACTCGCATATTCTCACCCTCATTCAAATGGGCATTCACGACATTCCACACTTCAGGGCGCTGATTATCTGGATCCCATTTTCCTGTTTTATCACGTAAGGAAAACATCCTTTCTTTGGCGCGGGATTTTTCCTCGTCTCTTCTAGCACCACCAATACACGCGTCGAATTTGAATTCTTTAATAGCATCCAATAAAGTAAGGGATTGAAAAGCATTTCGAGAAGGAAATTTTCCTTCCACATCCTTAATGCCTTTTTGAATCATGGTCTCCTCCACCAAGCGAACGATTAAGGTCTCTTTCAATTCCTTTACCAAATCATCGCGAAATTCGAGCGTTTCAAGAAAATTATGTCCTGTATCGATGTGCATAAGGGGGAAAGGAAATTTTGCAGGATAAAATGCTTTTTTGCAAAGATGAACCATACAGATACTATCTTTTCCACCACTGAATAATAATACAGGTCTTTTGAATTGAGCGGCTACTTCTCGAAGAGAAAAAATTGCTTCCGACTCTAAATAATCCAAATAATTCATATGCAAATAAAAGAATTAAATACCTTACTCGTGTGATAGGAAACAGAAAAAGCAAGCAATTATAGGAAACTATGCCAATACTTTCGGAGCAGCATTAAGAATTTTAAGGTCCGTTTCCGCGGCAAATTTCTCAAAGTTCTTAACAAACTTAGCGGCGAGATTATTGGCTGTTTCATCGTAAAGAGATGAGGATGACCAGGTATTTCTTGGATTCAACAATTCGGAAGGAACCCCTTCACAAGTGCTAGGAAATTCCAAGTCAAAAACTGGTAAAGTTTCAAAAACGACATGGTCAAATTTCCCAGTTAATGCTGCAGTTATGAGTGCGCGTGTATAGGCCAATTTGATTCTTGAACCTGTTCCATAAGCTCCACCTGTCCAACCGGTATTAATTAGCCAAACCTTACAACTTGATTTTTCTAATTTATCGCCAAGTAATTTAGCATATTTTGCTGGGTGCAGGGGTAAAAAAGCAGCGCCAAAACCAGCAGAAAAGGTAGTGGTAGGCTCTGTAACACCAACTTCAGTACCAGCGACTTTTGCCGTATATCCCGACATAAAGTGATACATGGCTTGCTCATGAGTAAGCTTGGATATAGGAGGCAATACTCCAAAAGCATCTGCCGTTAGAAAAAAGATATTCTTAGGTTCTTTTCCAATAGATGGGACAACAATATTTTCTATATGATGGATTGGATAAGATACGCGGGTATTTTCTGTAATCGACCCATCGGCATAATCAGGCTCAGAGGTTCCATCAACAAACCCTATGTTTTCAAGCAAGGCGCCAAATCGAATTGCATCATAAATTTGTGGTTCTTTATCCCGAGATAAATCGATTGTTTTAGCATAACAACCACCTTCAAAATTAAAAACAGCATGATCAGACCAACCATGTTCATCATCACCAATTAAACGCCTGTTGGGATCGGAAGATAGGGTTGTTTTTCCCGTTCCAGATAAACCAAAAAATATTGCTGTGTCGCCATCTTCACCAATATTGGCAGAACAGTGCATTGAGAGAACCTTCTTTTCGTATGGGAGAATGAAATTTAGAGCAGAAAATATTCCTTTCTTTATTTCTCCGGTATATCCGGTGCCGCCGATAAGAATTATTTTTTTTGTGAAATTTAAGATTGCAAAATTGGATTGCCGCGTTCCATCTTCTTCAGGAATGGCCATAAAACTTGGAACACATAGGATGTGCCAATCTGGAATAAGCTGTGATAATTCATCGTTTGATGGTCTCAAAAACATGTTGTATGCAAATAAATTGGACCATGGCGTTTCTGTCACCACCCTAATGTTCATGCGGTATTCACTATCAGCGCAGGCAAAAACATCGCGAACATAAATATCTTGTTTTTCTAAATGGCTTACCATTTTTTGATGCAGCGCATCAAACTTATCAGGAGAATAGGCAATATTTACATCACCCCACCATACCTCCGATTCCGTTATCGCGTCCGAAACAATGTACCTATCTTTGGGTGAACGACCTGTGAACTTTCCAGTTTCAATCGCCAATGCGCCTGTATCAGTAAGCATTCCATCACCCTGTAAAATACAATCTTCGATTAATTCAGCAGGGCTAAGGTTCCAGAATTCATTTGCTAAATTCTTAAGCCCAATAGAGCGAGATAAATCACCTGCGCCTATAAAATTTCCAATTTTTGCCATTGTATTTTCTAAATTAGAAGACGGTTTAAAAGAACAAAATTAAGTTCTAGTTAGTAAAATACACGCCTTTTTTCGAAGTTTTTACCAACAATTAATAAATAGAGTGTTAAGAAATAAATTAGCGATATTGAAATATTATTAGTAAATTGAGAAAGTGTACATATGACACTTCAAATGGTTATTTGTTAAATTTTACATAAATAATATCTTCGCCACAAAGAATAAATTAAATTTGTTTTATGCATATAAAATTAACTAAAAAAATAGTTGTTTCCTCATTTCTTCCTTTGCTTGCGTTATTTATTTTTTCATTTTGCATCAATAGAGGAATAGATAAGAGTCGTGATAAAACACATAAGGGACCGGACATTTGGCACAGTGAAGAACTATCGTATTTAAATAATAAGAGCGAAGCGGAACAAGCAATCGCGATTGAAAAATCAATCGTTATCTTGAAAAACAAAGACTTAATCCTACCCTTAGGAAGATTGAATAGGAAAATTGCCACAATCAGTATTGGTGGCTCTTCACAAGATTTTCATCAAACTATGGGTTTATTTGCAGACTTCGAAAGCCATCAAGTCCTTTCCTCCAATAAATTGGCAGACAGCACGATAAATAGCATTAAATTAAATGATATATGCATCATCTCATTGCATGCTGAGGGATTAAAGGGTCAAGAGAACGCGTTAAATGCGGAACATCTAAAGGTGATCAACAGGCTACCGGCAAATCAAGTCAAAATAGTAATACTGTTTGGCAATGAGGCTATATTTGAAAAGTTAGACCCAACAAAAGTTGACGTTATTATTTGGGCAAAGGAGAATCATTATTTAGCGCAAGACAGAGTGGCTCAGCTTATTTTTGGTGCAACAGCAGCGGAAGGAAAGTTAACAAAAGTAATGAGCAATTTTAAAATAGGTGATGGAATAAGCACAAAAGCAAATGGGCGCTTAAAATTTGGATTACCTGAAGAACTCGGAATTGACGCTGAACGCTTAAAAAAAATTGATGAAATTGCTTTAAATGGAATAGCAAGTGGAGCCTATCCGGGTTGTCAAGTGGTGGTTTCGGTTAAAGGGAGCATCATTTACAGAAAAAGTTTTGGGGAGCAAACAAAAAATGGAAATAAGGTAAAAGACACCGATTTATATGACATTGCATCGATTACGAAAATTGCTGCCTCTACTTTACTCACCATGCACTTATGCGATGCAGGCTTAATCAACATCGACAAAAAATTGGGGGATTACATTCCAGAAGTAACGGGCAATGGTCCATATTCACAAATAAATATCCGAGAAATGTTAGCGCATCAAGCGGGTTTGATTTCATGGATAAAATTTTACAGTAGAACATTAACCAATGGAAACTTGAATCCTTCCATTTATTCAAGTGAAAAAAAGAGTGGCTTTGAATTAAAAGTAGCAGAGGGAATTTTTATGCGCAATGATTATGCTGACAGTATGTATAATCAAGTTATCAATACACCGTTAGGGATCAAGAAATATGAGTATTCGGATTTATGCTTTTATTTTATTCAAAAAATTAATGAAAAGATTATCCAACAGAAACAAAACGACTATTTACTTTCTACCATTTACATGCCAATGGGGCTTAGGTATACGCGCTATCTGCCCTTAAATTTTTTCTCTAAAGAACAAATCGCACCAACAGAAAATGATAAGACTTTTAGAAATCAATTGGTTCATGGATATGTACACGATCCAGGGGCAGCAATGCTTGGTGGAGTCGCGGGCCATGCCGGACTTTTTTCTAATGCAACTGATTTAGCCAGTATTATGCAATTATTCTTAAACAAGGGAGAATATGCTGGCCTGAATTTTTTTAGTGAAAAAACCATCAGCGATTTCACACGAGTTCAATATGCAGGTAATCGGCGAGGCGCTGGATTTGACCGGCCGAATGCTAGCGGTGGTGGAACCTGTGATGAATTAGCATCCTCCTTAAGTTTTGGACACTCTGGCTTTACTGGTGCCTTAGCTTGGGCAGATCCTAAAGACGATGTCATCGTAGTATTTTTATCGAATAGAGTCAATCCAATTCAAGAAAATCCAAAATTAAAAGACATGGGTATCCGCACCAAAATACAGCATGTTGTATACGAAGCGGTAAATTCAAGGATTAAATAAGCATTATTTAACGCGATTCATTCCCATCGCCAAGAGTATAAAGCGCGGCAATGACTTTCCTTTCGGTTTATTTTTCAAATGAATATACCACCCAAGTTTCTTAAGAACGGGAACCTTGTGCGTTTCTACAAATTCAATAAGCGCCCCATCAGGATCTTCAACATACGAAAATCGTCCTCCTGCTTCTCCCATATCAAAGGTTTCTGCACTATCAACAGTAAAAGAGTAGCCCATAGCACTGCATTCTTCTTTGAGGGCATCCATCCCTTGTACATCAAAACAAAGGTGAATGAAGCCCCAATCTCCCCACATTCTATCCTGAAAAATACGTTTTGCTCCTGTTAGGTCTGACAATTGAACAAGTTCAATTTGCGAAGGCCCCAACAAGCGAGAGAAAGGCCCACGTCGAGCTTGATTATGAAAAATCCGCACACGGCGCATCGCTCTATTTCCTCCATCAAGCATTGAAAAATCATCAAAAGTATCCGTCTGATCCAACTCAACTCCATCATAATCTAATATACCTTGGTAAAAAGCCAAGGATTTCTCCATATTAGAAACGCCAATAATAGCACCAGCAACGCCACCACAATAGGATGGGTGTTTCGTATTACTGAACCACTCAGCGCTTTCAACCACTTGAAATAAATTTCCATTTGGATCCTTTAGAAAGAAAGACCAACTCCCAGAACTATCTTGTTGTGGTGCGCTCAAAATATTCACCTTGTTATTGGTCATGTAAGCGAAAGATTTTGCCACATCTCGCGATTTAATTTTGCAGGCAAAAAGACCAAAATCGCCCATGCGTATATCAAAAGCTGCTTTAGTTGTTACCCTTGATGTATATTGCCAGATTTCAAATCCGCCACCGCCATCCATGCTTAACGCAAGTGTAGCAGTTCTAGCTTGCACTTTATCGCCTGTGTATTTAACCATTAATGGTGCTTCAGCCGCCTCTTCAAATATTTTGATGTCCATGCCAAATTGCATTCGATACCAAGCCCATATTTCTTTAACATCCGGTACCCCAATTCCCATTTGTTGAATACCACAGATTATTTTTTCCATATAAAATATTTGTGCAAATATAAATAATCAGATTAGCGTACAGCCCTCTCATTAAATAAAACATATCCAAAACTAACTTGGAATGCTAAGGGATTAATTTGCTGAGGGAAATAATTAACGGTTGCTCTGAGCGGACCGAGAAGCGAATGATAGATCAAAGAAGACGATGCGATATAAGAACTTCCTTCAAAAGGCTGCGAATATTCAATTGTACCATCGTTATTTTTCTGTAAAATTAAAAGTGGCTGATAATAATAGGCATCAATCCTCAACTCCATATGCTTACTTAGCTTACCCACTAAATTTAATCCTAAGCCAAAGTGCTGCGGAGAACGATATTCAGGAAGAAAATAGGTCTCCATATCTGGCAGAACAGCAAACGTAGGCAAGGAAAGTAAACTTGCTGTGTAATTCGCAAAAAGCGACTGACTATTTAACATTCCCTTAAAATGAAGTCCAAAATGAATCGGTGACTTAGGGAAAAAATAATGTTGAAATTCTGCGCTTAAGTTTATCCAATTATGTGGCTGTCTTACAATTGAATCAAAAACAGCAGTAGAACCAGGCGTAGTGCGCTCTTGAGAGCTAACATAGCGAATTTTGAAATTGAATAGCGTTCCGGCTGAGGCAAATTGTTTTCTATTCAGGGTATTATTGAGAATTTCGTAGCTAATATTATTACCCAATAAACTCGTTACATCTGTCGTGTCTTTATTATTAAACTGAGTGGTTTGATAATATTCATCAATTAATTTAAATCGCCTAAATTCAAACGTTCCTTTAGCATTATTAGAGATGGGGTGTTTTAATTTAGCCCCAAAATATAACTCATTCTGAACTAAGAAAGAGGGTTGTACATCTTCGAAAAATGTTGCGAAACTTCGAAAATAATCCCACCGATTTAAAACAAAATAGGTAGCAATAGAGACCGGGAAAACAGACGGGAAATCGATTTTCGCTTCCATTTTTGCTGAGCCATAAAACTTACCAAAATACGTTTCAGCATGTAAGGAACTGGCAGCTTTTCCCAATCGGCGATACGTTAGACCGATGTATCCTGTATTTACAGATCGAGAACAAAGATGACCGCCAACATCAACCTTAAAATCATTCGATTTACGAACGAATAAATTCAGGTTAAAGCTTGAATCTTTCTTTAAACCAAATGTAGGATACATGAATTCTATTTGAGGATTTGAAGACAAACGAAAATACCTTTTCTGAAGTAAATCGGCAGACAATCCACCCACCTTATTTTCAGAATAAAGTGATTTGCCTGCAAAGCTAAGGTTTCTCTTCTCATTGCTATCAATAGTAATGGAGCTCACCACTAAGGGGCGAGTTTTCTGCTTAAAAACGTCTCTTTTATGCCTTAGTTCCTCGGCGCTATGCCTTCTACTTATCTGCATCTCTATGGTATCAATTACAAGAATTGTAGCGCGATAACCATCCTCTATTGCCTGTTTCACCTCATCAAACTGAAAAGTGCCAACCGCAGTATTGGTTCGAATTATGATGCCTTGCGTACAAGGTAATTTATATTCTGTAGGGGTTTCCATCATGTGCTGAATTAAGCCAATAAAGTCTTTTTCGTTTGGCTTGGAGGCACTTACAGCACAATTGCTCCCAATGATATAATCGGGGTTAAACTCAGAATACATGACATTAACAGGAAAGTTGTTATATAAACCTCCATCAAAATAAATAATACCATTGACCTTAATCGGATTTAGATAAAAGGGGAAAGTCATGGATGCGCGGATGGCTTCATTTAAGTTACCATCTTTAAAAACAGTGCTTTTTTTATTTACAATATCCGATGCTACACAACGGAATGGAACAAATAAAGAATCAAAATTTGACGCATTACTAGCGCTAACGACGCCGAAAGTTCGAGCCATTTCAAAATCTAATAAAGCTGGGTTAACGAAATTTAGTGGAATAGACTTCCGTAAAATGGAATCTTTAGAAACGTTAAAATTAAAAAGTCCGGCATTCAAATCCTCTTCATTGAATAAAAATCGCTTTTCTGAATTTAGCTTACCGGTACTCATTAATTGAAATTGTTCACTTAACACAAACTCCTCGATTTCTTTTGGAGAATAGCCAGCAGCATATAATCCACCAACCAAAGCACCCGCTGAAGTACCCGAAATATAATCAATTGGAATACCGCGTTCTTCGAGCGCTTTTAGAACCCCAATATGCGTCAAACCCGATGCGCCACCGCCACTTAAAACCAAGCCTACTCCCCGTTGAGCGAAACAGAAATGGCCCTTTAAAAAAAATAGTATCAGTAATAACCCTAAAAACGCTTTCAATTTTGTTCTTTTGTACAAATTTAGGCGCTTAATTTATAAAAATGATAACTCTCAATAATTTAACAAAAGATTCTATTTCTATTACCCTAAAATGCTTCTTTGGCTTTGAAGATACTTTGACTGAAGAATTAACTGAATTAGGGTACAAAGACATCACTAAATTAAATCGTGCCGTTCAGATTAAGGGCACATGGGAAGATGTGTATTATTTGAACTTACACTCGCGTTGCGCCATTTCCATATTAGTTGAAATCGCACAATTTAGAATTCATGACGAACAAGATGTTTACAAAAAAGCGGCTCAGATTGATTGGACTAGCTTTTTTAGAAGCAATCAAACCTTTGCCATAAAAGGCGCTATTAATTCAAGTTTATTTAAAAATACGCATTATCCTTTTTTATTGGTAAAAGATGCGATAATAGATTGTTTCCGAGATAGTAATATGGATCGACCATCTATTGAATTAAAGACCCCGAACATATTAATTGACTTGTATATTCGGGAAAACATGTTAACCCTTTCAATCAATACAAGCGGAGCGCCACTCTTTCACAGAGGTTATCGCACAGAAACAGGATCAGCGCCCTTAAATGAAGTGGTAGCAGCCTGCTTGATAAGGTTATCTGGTTGGGATAAAAAGACAACTTTTTTAGATCCTTTTTGTGGTTCAGGAACTATTTTAATTGAAGCAGCGCTTCTTGCAGCCGGAGTGCCTTCGTCCATTGAAAGACAACACTATGCTTTTAAGAACCTCAAAAACTTTGATCAGAAATTATGGGATAAAATTTATGATGATGCTCCTAAAAATGCGCGGGTTCTTCCTTGTCGAATTTTTGGGTCCGACATCGCCGACGAAATGGTACTGAAAACTAGGGCTAATCTTCGCGCCATGAGTTTTGGAAAATTAATTGCCATTTCAGCCTTAGATTACAGCGAGATTCAAAAACAAGAGGAAGATATTTTTATTTTAACAAATCCGCCTTACGGACAACGCCTAGAAGCAGATGTATTGGATTTATATTCAGGAATTGGCGACTGGCTTAAAAACACCATGAATCCCTCTACTACTTGGATTATTACTTCCAATGAAGATGGCCCTAAATCAATTGGTCTTCGTCCAGGAAAAAAATACAATATCTACAATGGTGATATTCCATGCACGTTTAGATCTTACGAAACATTTTCAGGCAGTCTGAAAGAATATAAAAGTAAGGCCAACGAAAACACAAAGTCGTAAGGGAAAACTATTATCTTTTAGAAATGTCGATATATTCACGGGAGGTATGCCCTACATATACTTGTCTTGGTCGACCAATTGGCTCTTTGTTTTCAGTCATTTCTTTCCACTGAGCAACCCATCCTGGAAGGCGACCTAGCGCAAACATTACGGTAAACATTTCAGTTGGAATACCCATAGCTTTGTAAATAATTCCCGAATAAAAATCAACATTTGGGTATAAGTTTCGCTCTTTGAAATACTCATCTTCAAGCGCAACCTTTTCCAATTTCTTAGCGATATCTAATAATGGATCACTAATCCCTAATTTTTCTAACACATCATCACATGCCTTTTTAATAAGTGTGGCACGAGGATCGAAACTTTTATAAACCCTGTGTCCAAAACCCATTAATCGGAAAGGATCTTCTTTATCTTTTGCTTTTGAAACCCACTTATCGACATTTCCGCCATCATTATGAATTTGCTCGAGCATTTCGATAACTTCTTGATTAGCTCCGCCGTGCAAAGGGCCCCAAAGAGCTGAAATACCAGCAGAAACGGCTGAATACAAGTTGGCTTGCGAGGAACCCACTAAACGAACCGTAGACGTTGAACAATTTTGTTCGTGATCACCATGTAAAATCAAAAGCGTATTCAATGCTTCAACAACAACAGGATGTACATGATAATCTTCCGTTGGCATTGAAAACATCATGTAAAGGAAGTTCTTACAATATCCATATTCGTTTCTAGGATACATGAAGGGGTGGCTCAATGAATTTTTATATGCCCATGCCGCCAAAGTAGGCAACTTAGCGATAATGCGCTGTATGGTTAAATTCTTCGCTTCCTTGCTTCTATTCGGATCCAAGGATTCAGGATAAAAAGTTGAAAGAGAAGAAATCATAGAGGACAAAACGCCCATTGGATGTGCTTTTGCGGGATATGCCTCAAAGAATTGCTTCATGTCCTCACTCACTAGTGTGTGCTTTTTGATGCTTCCCTCAAATTCCAATAATTCATTTTGAGTTGGTAATTCGCCATAAATAAGCAAATAGGACACTTCTACAAAACTTGCTTTCGATGCTAATTGCTCAATAGCATAACCACGATACCTTAAAACACCCTCTTCACCATCTAAAAAAGTAATAGCACTTTTCGTGGCTCCAGTATTCTTGTACCCAGAGTCAAGGGTAATATACCCAGACAAATCCCTTAGTTTTGAAATATCGATCGCTTTTTCATTTTCCGATCCTATAATAACTGGCAGCTCATATATTTTTCCGTCCAATTCTAATCTTGCAACTTCACTCATTTTTGAAAATTAATTTTTAACTGCCTAAAATTACAAAACAAATTTGTTCTATTATCTAAAGAAAGTGAAATAAATTTTATGATCGATTTCGAAACCTACCATTTTAAAAAAAATATCCTGTGGGAAGATGAAAAACGATGGTGTTAAAGGTTCTTTTCAATGAAATTCAACATCATGTTAAACAAATGGTTACGTGTATTTCCGCCATAAATACCATGGTTTCGGTTAGGATAAATAAATAAATCAAATTGCTTATCCGCTTTTACCATGGCATTAACCAATTCCATTGAATTTTGATAATGCACATTATCATCTGCCGATCCATGAATCAGTAAAAACTTGCCTTTGAAAAGATTTACAAAATTAACGGGTGAATTAGCATCATATCCATCTGGATTTTCTTTTGGAGTTCGCATGAATCGTTCGGTATAAATGTTATCATAATTGCGCCAATTAGTAACAGGAGCAACAGCAATAGCCATTTTAAAAACATCCGCTCCTTTGGTGATGGCTAAGGAAGCCATAAAACCACCATAACTCCAACCCATCACACCAATTCGTTGCGGATCAACGTATGAAAATCCTTGTATTTCTTTTGCTGTGGCAATTAAATCCTCGGTCTCTAATTTACCTAACTGTAAATAAGTGGATTTTTTAAAGGCTGCGCCCCTGTAAAGAGTTCCCCTCGGTTCAATGCAAATAACAATGTACCCTTTTTGTGTGAGTAACTGATGGTACATATAATCTGCATTATCCCACGCATCTACCACCTCGTTGTGCCCAGGACCTCCATATAAAGTCATATAAACTGGGTATTTGTTAGCGGCATTAAAATTAGCTGGCTTCATTATCCAAGCGTTGAGGGTATTGCCATTTACATCAAAAGTGATGAACTCTTTTTTACTCAATGTTAAGGTAGAAAGCGTCCGGTTCAATTCTTCGTTGTCTTCTAATATTCTCACAAAACCGCCATCATTTTTCATTAAAGAATAAACCGGTGGATTATTTGCCTGAGAATGTGTAAGCACCATGTACTTAAAGCCTGAAGTGAATGATGCATCATTCCAACCAATTGACTTTGAAACGGTGGTTTTATTCGCGCCATCTCGTTGAATAGAATGAATTGTTTTCACCATTGGAGATACTTCCGCGGAAGAATAGTAAACGGTATTGCTTAGCTCATCTATTCCGTATAAATCAATTACATCCCAATTTCCCTTCGTTATTTGAGTGCTTTTACCATTAAAATCGAGTTGGTAAATATGATTATACCCATCCATTTCGCTTGTTCTTAATATCGTATTCCCATCTTTAAGTACCAGTAAATTATTGTCAATTTCAACATATGTAGTAGATGTTTCCTCATAAAATATTTTTTGAGTCATTTTTTTTGCTGTTACATCAATCAAATGGTATTTAAGGTGATTTTGATGGCGATTTAAGGTCAGCAAAACGAGTTTATTGGCATTCCCTGCCCATGACAATCTTGGGATATATTCATATTCTCCCAAATTAATTGGCGTAATACTTTTCTTTTGAACATTAATCAAATGGGCAGTAACCTCGCTATTGTCTTCTCCAGCTTTGGGATATTTGTACTTATATTCTTCAGGATACAAGCCTTTATAATAGGTCAAATTAAATTCCTTTACCTCCTTTTCGTTAAAGCGCAAAAAACTAATCCATTTAGAATCTGGCGACCATGCGTAGGCTTTTGTAATGCCAAATTCTTCCTCATACACCCAATCGCTTGTACCATTGATGATTTTATTTCTCTTGCCACCTTCCGTCAGTTTAATCGATTTTCCGCTTGTCAATTCCTTTACGAAAATATCATTGCCATGAATAAATGAAACACTCTTTCCGTCGGGTGAATATTCTGCTAATGTTTGTGGCTTATGCTTATCATCTAAGGGCACTAATTGCTTAGTTTTTATATCATACAGGTAATAAATTGCCGTATAACTTCTACGGTAAATAGGTTTTATGTTGGTCATAAATAAGACCTTCGTTTCATCGCTATTAAATTCGTAATCTTCATATGCGATTATCGAATCGTTATAAACCAAGGAATTTTTATCAACAAGCACTTCTCCTTTATCATTTGCATCCATTAATTTGTAAATTAATATAGAGCCATCTTCACCAATCCGGGAATAATGTTCTCCGTCTTTCATCGACTTAAAATCTTCTACCCCTTTCGGATAGTATTCGTATTTTTTCCAGATTTTCTCGACGGTGATTTGCTGCGCAGTAATCTTTAAACCAACAAGAAATAATAAACAAAAAAAGTGCTTCATTTTACAATATTTAATGTCCGAAATTAATGTATAAAGTTTAATTAGTATTAAGTCAAGAAGAAAATTAGATTAAACTTTTTAAAAAGGCGTATTCAAAAAAAAATAAACTTACTTTTGTGAAAATAAAAACAAGATATGAAGACAACATTTACACTCGGATTTCTCCTTCTTTTAAATACTCTTTCTGCCCAAGGCAATTGTACGGAACTTTTTATTTCGGAATATGTAGAGGGATGGTCTAACAACAAGGCTTTAGAAATCTACAATCCCACTAGTCAAGCCATTAATCTAAGCGGCTATTTTGTATCCCGATACTCCAATGGCGCTACTTCAGCTACTGTAGCCAACTCAGTTCAATTAACAGGAACAATTGCACCTCATAGTGTCTATGTTGGCGTACTTGAGAAATTAGATCCCAACGGAACTGGTCAAGAGGCACCGATTTGGGACTCTTTACAAGCACGTGCAGATGGTTTTTATTGCGCAGTTTACAATACTTCCAATGCTTGGTACTGGAACGGTAACGATGCTATTGTTTTAGCCAAAGGAACTTTGCCTTCAACCGCAACCACCGTTATCAATCCAACGAATGTACCTGGTTTTGCTATTGTTGATATATTTGGAAAAATCGGCGAGAATCCGGCCAACGAAACAGGTTCTTCTGCCGGAAACGACGGAGCATGGTCTTCCACTTTTCCTTACAACAACGGTGCAGGTGTATTAATCACTAAAGATCACTCCATGTTGCGCAAAGGAACAGTACAAAAAGGGGCAACGACCATGGTTGGATTTTTTGATCCTTTATTAGAGTGGGACTCCATTCCAGCGGTTATCGAGCGTTTAGATGCCAACGGAAATCCAATCTTAGGAACGAGTGGGAATCCTATTTTAGACGGTAACTGGACATCTTTAGGGACACACGAATGTCAATGTAATCCTGCTAGTATTGATGAAGCTAACAATCTTGAAATACTTTTATATCCAAATCCGAGCAGTGGTGTTGTTTATCTAAAAAACTCAGAAAATATAAAGTCTGTTGAAGTGCTAAGTGCATTAGGTCAGCGTCTTTTCACAAATACGTATTCCAATAAGCCTCTCCTTGTTATTGATATCAACGGAAATAATGGGGTATACTTCTTGAAAATTACCATGAAGAATGGTGCTCAGGAAATTAAAAGAGTAATCGTAAGATAATTAAAAACAAAATAAAAGGTCCGTAAGGGCCTTTTTTATTTTATTGTCGCCATGAAATCCAAGCTGCTCATTATTTTCTGCTTATTAGTTTCCTCTCTATTTGGACAAAATAAGGGTTCAATTACATTTAGCGTTATGGATGTAAATAAGGAGCAAATTGTTGGCGCTAAACTTATTTTAACCAGCGAAACCAATCCGAGTACTATTTTCAAAGGCATTACGAATTCTGAAGGCATTTGCTTGTTTGACAATATAAGTTTTGGAGGGTATATCGCCAATATAAACATGATAGGCTTTGAACCCATTTCGGAGCAAGTAACTATCAATAAATCAACCATTACTCGAACGATCGTACTCGGAGACAATCAAGAATTTGAAGAAGTCAAGGTGATTGGAAACCTTGTAAATGAAGGCAATGTTCCAGTAGCCGTAACCAAAATATCACTCCAAAAAATTGCAGAAGAATTAGGGTCAAGGGATTTACCGATGTTGTTGAATGGTACAGCCGGCGTTTATGCTACAACACAGGGTGGTGGCGATGGAGATGCTAGGATAAATGTACGCGGTTTTGATCAACGAAATGTGGGAGTAATGATTGACGGTGTGCCAGTAAACGACATGGAGAATGGCGCTGTTTATTGGTCGAACTGGTTTGGATTAGATGCTATTACTGCCCAGATGCAAGTTCAGAGAGGATTAGGCGCAACTAAAATTGCTATGCCTTCGATTGGAGGAACGATCAATATTATTACTCAAGGCATTGGGAATAAAAAAGGAGGCAGTTTTAAGCAAGAATATGGTACAGGAAATTTACTCCGCACAAACTTTTCGTACAATACTGGTATGACCAAAAAAGGGTGGGGATTAACGGTATCAACATCCTATAAGCAAACTGATGGTTGGGTATACGGAACACCAAGTCAAGGATTTTTTGGATACTTAAAGGTTTCAAAAAAAATAAAATCACATTTAATAACCCTTTCTGGTTTTGCTGCACCACAACAACATGGTCAGCGATCATATAACCAAGCAATACAATATTGGGATAAAGATGCAGCAAGAGAATTGGGAACATCCATTGATACCAATATAAATCTATTTGATATGGGAGTAAGGTATAACCAGCATTGGGGATATCGAACAAACAATGGTAAAAAAGAATTGCTTAATGAACGATTAAATTTTTACTCCAAACCCCAACTCACCTTGAAAGATTTTTGGAAAGTAAATGAAAAGTTATCCATTTCCAATTTGGCCTATGTTTCAATCGGACGAGGTGGCGGAACAAGCATTTATAATTCATCCGCCATACTAAGAGATTCGAATAATTTAATCGATTGGGATTTAATGGAGCAATACAATAAAGTCAATTCTTTATTTGGAACGCCTAACACAGATGCACAGTATCACCCTACTGAAATAAAATCTAGTCAAATCCTTCTGGCTAGTATCAACAATCATTTTTGGGTAGGATATTTGGGCCAGTTTAACTATGAGTTATCAAAGGAATTTGAGTTTTCAGGTGGAATCGATTTTAGATATTATGAAGGCAGACATTATCAAGTTGTGCACGACTTATTAGGTGGCGATTATTACGTTGACAATGCGAATAAAAATGCAAGTTCCCCAATGAAAAGAGTGGGTGATAAAATTGCTAAAAACAGCTTTAATGCCGACCGGAGTGGATTAGTACAATGGACTGGCGCATTTGGCCAAATGGCCTATACTGGGGACAAATTATCGTTTTTTGTTAACGTAACTGGTATCTTAAACGGATACAAAGGCATTGATTATTTCCAAAAAAGAGTCTTGGAAATAGGAGATACTACCTTGCGAATTGGAGCTGGAGATACCGTTCAATATCAAGGCAACACCTACACATCATCCTCAAAAGGATTAAAAAACGATCAAACAGATTGGATGTTTTTGCCAGGATGTACCGTTAAAGGTGGAGTTGCTTACCGCGTTTTTGAAAATGCTAGCGCGTATGTTAATCTCGGCTACTTGAACCGAACACCACAGTTCTCTAATGTGATTGATAATAATACCAATGCTTTTTTTGGAATTTTAACCAACGAACTTATTTTAGCCTTAGAAGGCGGATTAAATTATGCTGATAAAAAATTTGGTGTTAATTTAAATGGATATGCAACAAATTGGAAAAACAAACCATTCCCATATGGCGTTTCCGTTCCAGATCCTAATGACCCAACAGAATCTATTCGCGTGAACATTAATGGCATGGATGCCATACATCTTGGAGGCGAACTTGATATCGCTTACAACATCACTAAAAAGTTAAGTGCCGAATTCATGGTATCTTATGGTAATTGGTATTGGAATTCAGACAAGACCGTTCTTATCCCACAATACGATTCGTTATTGATAACTTTTGATGCAAAAGGAGTTCACGTGGGCGATGCCGCACAAACAGCTTTATCCGCTTCTATTCGATATGAACCCTTTAAAAATTTTTATGTTAAAGCTCAATCACAGTATTTTGATCGATACTATTCCAATTTTGACCCTTTTACATTACAAGGCGCTAACGCCGGAAGAGAATCTTGGGTAATGCCTTCATATTTTCTATTAAATCTATTTGCTGGGTATAAAATTCCACTTAAAACAACCACGCTAATTGCTAGTGGTTCCATCACTAATTTATTAAATACACAATATATTTCCGATGCCACGAACAATGCAAACGATAGTTATGATAACTTTGATGCACAATCTGCACAAGTAATGTTCGGAGGAGGCTTGCGATTTAATGTTTCACTTGGTATTCAATTTTAAAACAAAAACAAAAAAATGAAAAAACAACTACTCTTTTTATCGCTCAGCATCAGCTTAATGAGTCAAGCCCAAACCATTTCCAATATCCGTAATTTATCGATCGGTACCACAGTAACTGTTCGCGGCGTTGTATCCAATGGTTCAGAATTGGGCGCCATTCGCTATATTCAAGACGAAACGGCGGGAATCGCGTGTTACGGATCGAGTTTATCCAGCATTGCGGTAGGTGATTCCATTACAGCCACAGGTGTTTTGTTCGATTTCAGCGGTTTATTGGAATTGTCACCAACGAGTAGCTTTACCAATCATGGACCAGTAAGTCCAAACACACCCCTCATCATACCCATTACAAGTGCAAATGAATTGCTCGAGGCGCAACTCATACGTTTTGAAAATGTGACTTTCGTACAAACAGGAACCTTTGCCACAGGTAGCTCTACGGTTCAAATCACCAATGGCACAAATACTTTTGATGTTCGCGTCAATGGTTCAACCAATATAGACGGAACAGCAATCCCAACAGGACCGGTTACCATTACTGGTTTATTGGGACAATTCAACACAAACTATCAAATTATACCTCGCTACACTTCAGACATCGTAGCTTATGTAGCTCCACAACGGGAGATCAACGTCAAAATAAATGGAACCACCGTTCTGAATAATGGCACTTATATCATTGGTAATACCAGCAACAACACGCTAACCGTTGAAAATACAGGTACGCAATCACTCAGCGTTACCTCCACCACTCTAACGGGAGCGAATGCGTCCGAATTCACCACCACCTTAAGTAGTGCTTCTGTCTTGGGATTAGGTGCGCAAAGCTTCTCCTTAACCTTTACGCCAACTGCCAATGGATCGCGCTTTGCGACCATCACCATTGCCAACAACGATGCCGATGAAAACCCATACATCATCAGTCTTTTAGCAGTAGGCTTGGATAATTTAGCCACAGAGCCTAGCTCCAATCCAACGAATTTAAACTTTAGCAATATACAAGCCTATACCCTAAGTGGAGCATACACCGCAGGTGGAAATACTGAAAAATACTTGGTCCTTTGGAGCAAAGGCGCCCCAGTTTCAGGAACACCAACAGATGCCAGCACATACCTTAGGGGAGATATCATCGGAAATGCGAAAGTGGCTTATGTGGGAGGTGGAACCTCGTTTATTCCACGAGGTGTAAGGGCCAACCAAAACTATCACTTTGCAGTATACGCCTTCAACGGCACTCCGGGATTTGAAAACTATAAAACAACTGGTGCAGCGACTGGTAACTGTACCTCAACAGGTTTGAACATCGGCTCTTATTATGCAGGTATCTCTTCTACTTCTTCAACGTTCATTGAACAACTTTCTGCTTTGATAGGACCACATAATTTCATTAGTTATTTTAACTACAAACAAACCGTGATGAACCAATTCGAAGTGTGCGACACGACCGCTGGACAATCTTTTGTGACTTGTGTATATACAGGAGAAAATAAAGTGTTTAGCGATCCTTTCGATTGGACAGCTACTGGGTATTCTAGAGAACATACTTTCTGTCACTCTTGGATGCCAACTTTTCCATGCGACAATCCTGAGCAAGACGAATACACAGACCAACACAACTTGTATCCGACTAATTTAGCCAATGCTAATTCTTACCGCAGCAATTTGCCACTCAATGAAATTACAGGAAATATACTCTTTAATTTCTTGGAGGGAAGTGTAGGATATAATGCTTCTCAAATGGTTTATGAACCAAGAGCTGCTCAAAAAGGAAATGCTGCAAGATCTATCTTTTACATGGCAACCGCATACAACGGACAAAACGGTTTAAATTGGGCCATTCCCAATTACCAAGACCAAGATATCCTAAAGACGTGGCATTTTACAGATCTACCTGATTCGTATGAAATTGCACGTCAAGAATACATATACAGCGTTCAAGACAACCGCAATCCATACATTGATTCCGTTAATTATGCTTGTCATGTTAGTTTTTCAAACATGACCTATTTGGATGTTAACTGTAATGTAGGATTAGAAGAACAACTGCAAAGCAATTTCTCGGTATTTCCGGTACCTTCCAATGGGAAAGTTTTCGCGCAGGTCAATGGCTTAAACATTACTCAATATACGGTCTCTGATTTAATGGGTAGAGTTGTATTTAAAAATGATTTTGTTAATGTTCCCGTACTTGAATTAAATGGCGAAAATTTAAAATCAGGAAAATATATTATTGAAGTAAATACAGAACTAGGTACTGCCAAAGGATCATTTATCATCGAGTGATGACAAAGATGCTTTGGATAATATGTATAGGAGCGGGACTTATGTCCTGCTCTTCTCATTTAGTTCTGCACCAAACCCCACTCATTCCTCTATCAAAAGAAGCAGTTTTCGTGAGTGAAACGGAAGAAGTAATCAAGCCATATCGCGATTCAATGGCCACCGTCATGAACAAGCATGTCGCTAATTCGCCCTGCAACTTTATTCTTGAGCGCCCTTCATCTAATTTGATGAACTGGGTAGCAGATGCCTTGTTTGTGAATCAAACGAAAACCGTTCGCCTAAGTCAGCCTGCATTTTGCCTCTTAAATTTTGGGGGACTGCGCGCTACCTTGAATAAAGGCGAAATCCTCATGGGTGATCTATACAAACTCATGCCCTTTGACAATACCATAACTTGGGTTGAAATACCGGTTGATTTGTTACCAGAAATTGCTGCCTATCTGCTTAAAACTGGTGGGGAACCGCTATCAAATGCGTACATCGAAAATGGAAAAATAGTTGTTAATGGTCTCAACGAAAACCATAGCCATGTTTGGGTCATCACCTCAGACTATTTAGCAAATGGAGGCGACAACATGCTCTTTTTTAAAAAAGGCAGCAACTATTCAAGTAAAAGTGCTACTTTGAGAGACGCATTGATCGAGGAGGCCACGTTCCAAGAAAACCTCTTGGAAATAATTGATAAACGCATACGCTGATGGAGAGAAGGAAATTTATTAGAAATACAGGCCTAGGATTAACCGGATTAGCATTTGTTCACCAAGGGCTTGGACAAGCCATGAATGCAAAAAGCAAAAAGCTCACCATACTTCACACGAACGATACCCACTCCAACATAGACCCGCTTCCCGACAACCATCCGAAATACCCAGGAATGGGAGGCGTAGCAAAAAGACATGCCCTCATAAAAAAAATAAGAAGTGAAGAACAACACGTTTTGTTATTTGATGCCGGCGATATTTTCCAAGGAACTCCCTATTTCAATACCTTCAAAGGACATTTGGAAATGAAGCTCATGACCGCCATGGGCTACGATGCTGCAACTATGGGAAACCATGATTTTGACATCGGATTAGAAGGATTTATTGATGCCCAAACGCATGCTGATTTCCCTTTCCTCTGTTCGAACTACGATTTTTCAAATACCATTATGGAAGGGAAAACACAAGCCCACACGATTTTTTACAAAGGAGGGATGAAAATTGGGGTATTTGGAATTGGGGTGAATTTAGAAAGCTTAGTTCCTAATGCAAATTATGGGAAAATGATCTACAAAGACCCCATCGAAACAGCGAATCAACAAGCAGCTACCCTAACTGAAAAGGGATGCGATATCGTAATTTGTTTATCGCATTTAGGGTATGAATACAAGGATGATAGACCTTCCGATCGCTTAATGGCGAAAAAGACCCGGAACATACATTTAATTTTAGGAGGCCATAGTCACACCTTTTTAGAAAAGCCAGTGTTGGAAAGCAACCTCGACGGTGTACCTGTATTAATCAATCAAACCGGATGGGCCGGAATAAATCTGGGTCGTATTGACATTGATTTTGACCAGAAATTGGTCAAAGGCAATACGTTAAAAGTAGAATAATGAATAGACAACTAATTTTTATAGTACTTACATGCTTAATTTCGGCCTGCGCAGGAAGGAAAATCGGAACACCACCAAGCTTGGGCAATATAGCCATTCCAACGCAACGCGGCATTAGCTATTCTGATTCTTCGGACTTAAAATCAATGGTAATCAACTATTGGGCGAATGCAAAAATAAACGATTGGGGAGATGAGGGTAAAATCGACTTTAAAATTCCCCGGGCAATCCTTGGGCGTTTATTAGCTAAAAAAGACATACAGGAAACGAATGCCTACCTTCTCAAACAATATCCCAAAGGAAAAATCGGATCAAAATGGCTATTAAATCCTTATGGGGGATATGATTTTACAGCAATGTCCTTAATGCCGGTATTATACCTCTTTGACGCCTCCCCCGAACTGCTCTATCCTGAAACGAAACAACACCTCATCAACAATATACTGACCATTAAAGGGGCGGGGTTTTCTCGAAATGTACCCCGTTTATGCTTTCAAGATTCAGAAAACCATATTCTTATGGGGGAAGGTTCGCGGTATTTAATGAACCAATATTTATCGGATAATGGCGAAAAAGACCCGCAATATGATAATAAGAGTAATGGCGTTGAAGCAGGATTAATTGCCTACTTAAAAGAAATAGAAGAGCATGGAATTTTTGAATATAATGCAAAACCGTACTTGGGCTACACCTATTCTGCTTTGATGAATCTAAATGCTTTTGGCAGGGGAGAAATAAAAACGCTTGCGACTAAAATCTTAGATCACATTAATTGGCAATATGCCCTAAACAGTTATGATTTTAAGCATTGTCCACCGTATAGAAGACGCTTTAAAAAAAATATCGACCAAGAAATAGTATCTGATTACCATTCCGTGATGCTTACGCTTTGGGCCAGCCAGATTAGTTTAGATCAAAGCTTATCCATTAGTAGTGGCAAACACATTGCACTTTGGGCGACCATGCTTCCCTATCGACCCGCCGATGACGTTATGAAATGGTCGCTTGCAAAACCGAATGCTTATTTTGTAAAAATTGGTCATGGTCATAATGCTTGCCCAGAAATTTGCAGCGGCGATAAAACGTACCACCTCAGTGCAGGCGGAGCAAATCAAGGAAGAGCATCATTGATTGTTCCCCAAGCCACGATGTTGTTTTTAGCTGATAGCGCAACCAAACTCAAAGAACTTTTTTACCTGTCCGATCCAAGTAAATCGCTCATGCGATGGAACAATACGGGAGTATGTGAAGATTTTGCTTGCGCGAAAGGAATTGTACACATTCCGTCCAATAAAACAGCCGTGTTGGATTCTAATAACTGGTCTATTTATTCAATTTCAAAAGGCATTTTCCTAGCTACCTACTCAAAAAAAGGGGTGGCCTTACTTGTAATCATAAGAGCCTCATCAGGTATAGATGCCTTGCAAGCACTTTTAAAAAACAATCCCGATACCAAAAAATATGCGACCCAATTTACACACCCGAATGGAAATGTGCTACATTATGATCTTGACGCTCCCAAAAACAAGTGGGTCATTAAAAGCATTAACGGGATTGAACAAGAACGCGATTTCGAAAAATGGCCCTTTTTCGATGGTAGCATAGATCCATACTAAGGCTGCATTATATCCTATTAAATAAAAGCGTGAGATAGAATTTTGGTATCTTTGCAAAATAAATACCTACGTATGCCCAATAAAACCGTTCGCGTTCGCTTTGCCCCATCACCTACAGGCCCATTACACATGGGAGGTGTTCGAACCGCTTTGTATAATTACCTTTTCGCAAAAAAACACAAGGGTACCTTCATTATTCGAATTGAAGATACCGACCAAACACGTTTTGTAGAAGGCGCGCAAGATTATATTATGGATGCGATGAATTGGTGTGGCATCATGCCAAGCGAAGGCCCCGGAATTGGAGGAGAATTTGGTCCGTATGTGCAATCGGAAAGAAAGGAAATGTACAAGCCCTACGCTGAAAAATTAATTGCAAACGAAAAAGCATATTATGCATTCGATACCGCAGAAGAATTAGACGCTATGCGAGAGCAATCTAAGCAAATGGGTATGCCGAATTGGCAATACAATTGCGTAACGAGAGCGAGCTTAAGAAATTCCATCACCTTGCCGCAATCAGAAGTAGCGCAACTCTTACTCGACGGTGCACCGTATGTTATACGCATGAAAATGCCGAGAAATGTTGACATTCGATTTCATGACATCATTCGTGGATGGGTAGTTGTGAATACCAATAATTTAGATGATAAAGTTTTGTTTAAAAGCGATGGCATGCCAACCTATCACCTTGCCAACATTGTTGATGATCATACCATGGAAATTAGCCACGTGATTCGTGGTGAAGAATGGTTGCCCTCTGCCCCACTGCATGTTATGCTATATGAGGCCTTTGGATGGGAATGTCCATTGTTTGCTCACTTACCCTTGCTGCTTAAACCAGATGGCAATGGCAAATTATCTAAAAGAGATGGTGATCGCTTAGGTTTTCCAGTATTTCCAACAAATTGGACAACAGCAGAAGGCGAACTATACTCTGGCTATCGAGAGAAAGGATACCATCCAGGAGCATTTATAAACATGCTTGCCCTCTTGGGCTGGAATCCGGGCACGACACAAGAACTATTCAATCTTGATGAATTAGTAGAGGCTTTCAGCTTAGAAAGAGTATCGAAGTCAGGCGCAAAATTTGATCCCGACAAAACCCTTTGGTTTCAACAACAATACCTGCGTTCGCAATCTGATGAAAGCTTGGCGAAAGAACTTAAAATCCTCTTACCATCGATTACTCAAAATGATAAGGAGTTAAGCATCATTTGTGGATTAATGAAAGAAAGGGCCACATTCGTTCAAGATATTCATACCGATGGGCATTATTTATTCGAGCGACCGAGTGAGTGGGATACTGAAAGTATTAGAAAAAAATGGAAACAAGATACCACCGGCCTTCTAACAGAATGGCTTGAAAGAATTCGTGCCTTGAGTACCTTCGATGCAGCATCCATTGAAATTGCGTTCAAGCAGTATTTAGAAGAACGTTCATTGGGCATTGGCGCCGTTCTCTTACCCTTTCGTTTGGTTGTTACTGGCGTTGGCGCTGGTCCAGGCATGTTTGATATTTCTGCCTTTTTAGGTCAACAAGAAGTGGTGGAACGCATGCAACTTGGGATAAAAGTTATTCAAGAAATAGTAAATGAAGCATAGCATTGAAGTAAGCGGTATTAACATTTATGCCTTCCATGGTTGCTTGGAAGAAGAAGCGCGCATTGGTGGTAATTATATCGTAGATGTATACCTAGAGACTGATTTCACCCAAGCTGGGCTAAAAGATGAATTAAGTCTAACCGTAGATTATGTGAATGTAAATAAAATCGTAGCAAGCGAAATGGCGATACGTTCTAACTTAATAGAACATGTTGGGCAGCGAATTTGGGATAAAATGACAGCAGAACTGATTGGTTTGAATTACTTGCGTATAAAGATCCGGAAACTAATGCCACCGATAAATGGTCATGTTGATGAAGTAGCTATATGCATTGAAGGGAAACCAACTACTACGCACAAAAAAAACGCATAGCTTAGAAAATTATCTAATTACTATGCGTTTTATACTCGAATCGTTTATCCTTAGAAATCTTTAACGGCGCGTGAATTAAAGCCATTATTTGGGCACTTAAAATTAGATGGATAAGCCGCGTTTACTCCAAACTGACAAGCCCAAGGCAAATTGCCATTCTTTGTTGAGGACCAATAATACCAGTTCCTGAAAGTTCCTAAACTTGCCTTTTTTGTGTAGATAAGTTCCAATTCTTCTTTATTCGGAAGGCGCCAAGCAGTTCCGCCTTCACTGTAGGTAGCGATAAGCTCAAGAGATTCATCGTAATCAAGGTAATCAGTACTTAAAACCTGATCAACTTTTGCAACGACTAAACCGTGTAAACCTCCATCGCTTACTTTTATAACAATACCACCGTATGCTTCTTCACCAACCGAATAAGAAATAGGGCGATTCGCTTTATTACATGATGCTGCGGATAACGCTAAAGCAACAACTAAAACAATTAAATTAATTTTCATAAGAATAGTTTTTAAAAGTTAATAAATGAATTTCAGTAATGACCCCTGATATTTTGATTACGGAGACAGTATATTTTCAGTTGCCTATCTTTATTACATAGATGAAAAATAATAATAGAGATGAAGTGAAATGGCATTAGATAATCTCGCCTGATTACACCTATTTTATTTATAGTTTCAGACCGAATTGACACGAAAAAGCGAATTCAGTTTAGAAGTTTTCACGCATTTTTATTTATTATTATACCTTTAACCTAAAATTGATTAATTACCTTAGATGTTATGAAAAAATTATTTTGGTTAGTATTAATAATTGGTTTAGTTGGCGCATTCATGACCAACCCTAATAAGGAAGATTTTCAAGATTTTTTAACCCTACAATACACCAAAGAGTTAAAAAACATGAGCGATAACGAAGCGTTACTGAGTCTTTTGGCATCACCTGCCG
>ENA-UOYL01000121-UOYL01000121.1-marine-metagenome-genome-assembly--contig:-NODE-121-length-30637-cov-4.380203_pt1 | contig 30637 bp, 42 predicted proteins | sample MGYA00238173_ERZ767189 | MGnify/ENA primary metagenome ERZ767189 (study PRJEB28943, sample SAMN06267163) | marine metagenome | isolation source: Columbia River Estuary | place: USA:Columbia River Estuary... | reverse complement strand
AGCCGCGCAGCTTTGGCGCCAGCACTACGACTATACGTCCGACGTGAAGCCCGAGATGGTGATTGAAGCCCCTGCCCTAACGGGCAAGCCCTGCCGGGTAACATGGCAAGCCCTCAATTTTCATGTGGGGTGGACCCTATGACCAAAAAGATTGGCTTGTTCTGGTATATCGTGGGGGCGCCGGGCGGCGCCTTCCATGGCATCCCATGGCCTACCAAGGCCGATGCCGATGAAATCTTGCGCGCCGTTCTGGCGCAGCAAGACAAGGCCGCGCTGCCATGCTTACCCTAATCCTGCGGGCCTTGTGCCTGCTAATCGCAAGGAAAACCATCAGATGAAAGCCGACGAAAAGAAAGCCGTTCAATACGCGCGTTGGCTGGCCGAGCGCGATGCTATGCCCCTGCCGGAACATGCCTATACAACAATAGAATGGGCGGCGCCAACGATGCGCTCAGGCGTCAGGCTGGCGCGTATCAAGGCGGTGACGTTTACCGGGGAGCGCTACGCCGTAACGGTTTATCTGCCGGGGTGGGATTACGACCCAAGCCCTGTGGAAGGGCCGCCGGCCGGGGAGACGTGAGGCAGATGCTCAACCCGGCCGGCGGTGCGTGGGCTTGTCGGGAGGGAAAGCCACCCACGCACAAGATCACGTTACACCGCACCCGAGGGGGATGCAATGACAATTTTGGATTGGATACGCATGGCCATAGTGGGCCTGCTGTTGGGCGGGGGCATAGTGGCCCTGCTGGCCTATTGGATTGAAACCGCAACGAGGGAACTAGACGATGATCATTACTGAACCTATGCCATTCCGTAGCCTGCGCGGTATCATGGCGAGCATTCAAGTGCACGAGGAAATGCTGAAACAAGTGCCCGACGGGCTAGAAGAAGCTTGGCGCCTGCACCGCACCCTGGCTGCGCTTGGACGCCAGCTAGACGAGGCCGAGGCCCTGTGGAAGGCGCACCATGCCAAAGCCTGACAACCGCCTGCCGCAAGGCATCGCCGCTGCCCATGTGGATTATATCGCCCACGAACGGCGCAAGGGGACCACATGGGAGGCGATTAGCCGCACCGTGGGCGTGTCGGCCAAGACCTTGTCGACATGGTGGGCCAAGCGCGGGGCATACAGCCCCTACCATAAGAGCCCCACGCGAGAGCGCGAGGCCAAGGGCTACACGCCGCGCAAGTGCCTCCGCTGTCAGATAATGTTTGACAGTAGTGGGCCGGGTAATAGAATGTGCGCGCGCTGCCGCACGGCAGACTGATAAGGGAAGAGGGAAAAATGGAAGATTTAACGCATGACGGGCTACGCAAGCGCGTGGCCGAACTGGAGCAGGCGCACATGGCGCAAGCACAGATAGCGTGGCACCACTACCAGCGGGCGCAGCTTGCCGACCTGCGCGCTGACGACGCCGACGCGCGCCTGAAGGCGTTTCTGAAGGTGGCGGAGGCGGCCTACTGGTCGCTGGCCTGGGCATGGCAGGACGGGCTAGAGGGCCAGCCTGGCCCGTTCAATTTGGACGGGCTGGATCCTGACGTGATGCCGACGCCAGAGCGCAATCTATACGAGGCCCTGAAGGGCTTGAAGCCGTTTTACGGCACGGAGGCAGCATGAAGACCTTTCTGGAGCGCCTGCGCGACAATCTGGCCATCGCCGAACGCGAGGGCGACCATTGGGGCGCGGCGCGGATCAAGCAGAGCATCGCGGTGTTGCAATCGCTGGACAATGCGTCCGAACACGTTAAGCGGGCGCGCAAGCTGTTCGTGCCGCAACAGCCGCCCGAGGCCGAGCCTGCCGAGGTGGCGGGCCTGCGCGCGGCCATGCACGACCTCGCCGGCCATGTCTGGCGCGGCGATTGGGACAAGCTGAAGCCGGAAACGCGCGCGGCGCTAGGAGAAAAGGAATGAGCGAACTCCGCGTTTTGGTCGGGTTTGACCCGTCACGCGACCTTTGGCTGGCGGTGGTTGTGCGGGAAAATGAAATTATGACGCTAGGGTTTGAGCCTACGGAAAAAGAAGCCGCCGAATGGGGCGTAAAGGCAATGAAAGCTAGGGCATGGGAAAAGGGCGTTGATGATCCGCCCGACGTTTACGCCCGCGCGGAGCAGGGAGAAAAGGCTTGATCCAGCAACTAAACCCGCCCCTGCCACTGTTGACGCCCAAGGGGCGGGCGTGGGCGCATCTGGTGATCGATTATGGGCCGGAGGCAGACCTGCTATGGGTCTGCTTCCAAGACGCCACAGGGCAGTGCTGGACGTGGCCCAATAAAGAGGTCCGCATCCAGCCTAATGAAACCTTGGGCCGTCCTAACCCACCGCTTTGAGGTTGACCACCTTCGGCGCAGCTTCCTCTTCTACAATGCGCCGGAGGTCGCTTTTGCTGTATTTTTTGGCCATCTCGGGCGTCGCAAAGATGTGCTTCTTGTTCATCAATTCGACCGTCCCCACCCTGCCAACATCCACCCACTTGGCTTCCTTCAGCGCGTGAAGCAGCGCCGGCTGCGGTATCTTGACGCCTGGCGGGGCCAAGCCGCTCAGGCGGTCGCACACGGCATGGAAGGGCGAGGCGATGACGCCCTTGGCGAAGTCGCCTTGGCGGTTGCGGATCAGTTCGACAATGAAGCTTTCGGCCATGCTCATGCTATGCTCGATCAGGTTGGCCTTAGCGTCGTTAAGCACCGGGGCAGCACCCGGGTTGAACGCCGACACGTCGCGGGCGTGCAGCCACTTGGCGACCTTCTCAAACCCCAAGCCTTCCTTGTACCAGCGCCAGATCAGCTTGGCCTCGGCCTCTTCCATGATGGGCGCCTGCGACCACAGGACGAACCAGCGGCGGTCGTCGCTGCTGATCGTGATCGGCACCGGGTCGTTGGAGAACGCCAGCACGAAGGCGCGGTTGACCGTGTCGTAGGGGTGCAGGCCCTTGCGGTTGACCGTCAACATCTCCGGCGGCGCGGCGATGATCGGCTTCAGCCTGTTGGCCAGCGCGCGCCTGGTGGCGGCTTCCGGTTCCTTCAACTCGTTCAGGATGATCACTTCGCTCTCCAGCGCGTAGCCCCACTGGCTGTTGAGCGAATCACCATCCACCAACCCCCGGTTGACCAGCCCCGGCCCGCACACGGCCCACAGGAACGGCGCCCACATGGTATCCTTACCGGAGCCACCATGGCCGCCGTGCAATACGGCGTGGTTGATCTTGACGCGCGGGTTCTGCGTCTTGAAGGCCATGATGTCCCACAGGTGGTTCAACTCGGCCTCGTCAGGCACCAGCCGCCGGCAATGCTGCTGCCAGATGCTGATGTCCTCATGCGCCACCTTCGACACGTCGGGGCGGCCATCGCGCCAGCGGTTGCCATAAACAACACCATTGCGCGTGACCAACACGCTCTCGCCCGCCGCGTAAGTGACGCCCTCCAGCACCCGCGCGCCCATGGCCTGCCTGTTCTCGTCGAAGCAGGTGGCGGCTTCGATCTTGCGGGCGTTGTGGATCGACTTGCAGGGGACGTGCCGGAACAGGGCGTTGAAGGAATACCGGGTAATCTCCCGGCGTTCCTGAAGGTCGAAGAAGCTGTCGTCCGACACGACATAGGCGAAACGCTCATACCACTGCGACTTTTGGACCCGGCTGGCCTCCTTCCGGTCGACCTCGGCGATAATCTCCGCCGCCCGGTCAGGGTAATCGGCTGTGGGCGCCAGCTTGTCCATGGCCCGCGCCATGTGTTCGGCCAGCAACTCATCGCGCAGGCCGGGCGTGACGCGGGGACCGCCATTGTCAGCCACCCAGCCCAAGAAGGCCCGCGTGTCCAGATGCTCGCAGTGGCCATGGTAGCAACAGAAGGACCGATCCAGCGGCTTGTAGCGGGCGCTGATCTGGCCGTCGGTATGCTCGGCATGGTTGGGGCAGACGACGCCCAGCCAGCCCTCGGCGTTGACGCCAGACAGGACCAGGCCCTGCTCGTTCAGCCAGCCCAGAACGCTGTCCTTGCCCGTGTCGCGCAGCTTGAACGCGCGCTGCGCTGCCGTGTCAGCCGCAGCAGGCGCCACGCCCAGCGCCTCGCAGATCTGCTCTAGGGTGAACTCGCGGCCGGGGTGGAACTCGACCAGCCGCGCCTTGAACGCGTCGCGGCCGGGCTTCAGGTTCACGCTGCCCGGCAGGCGGAAGTTCCGCACCGCGTTGGTCGCGCCGGGGTCGGTGTAGCCAGCCGCCGCGATGGCGTCCATGGCTGCGGTGAACTCGCCCTTAGTGGGCTGGTCGCTGAAGGCGTAGCCCCATTGGAACGACCCCTCGCTGGTTTCCATGACCCATGTCGGCGGCAGGGGAGGGGTCTTCGCCTTGGTCCCCACATCGTCCAGCATCATCACCAGCACGTATTCGCAATTGGCCGACGAGGCCGACGGCTGGCCGTCCTTGAACCGCTCCAAAATGAAGGAGCCGGTGTTGGCGTACCAGGCCCCCTCCCCTTTCCGCTTGGACGGCAGGAACGCCGGCCAGGTGTATTTCGGCGACCCGTCCGCGTGTAGCACCTGCGCGCCCTCGCGCATGACAGGCTTCTGTCTGACCACCAGCAGCGTCTCCCGCTGCGGCGCCAGACTTTCCAGAAACTCTATGAAATCCATCTGTCCCTCCTCATTTCCCGTTCAAAATGTGCGCCCACGCCCGCCCGCGCCGCACCGCCCACACATGCTCTCTTGTCACACCATATTGCGCGGCAAGAACGCCGGATTTTGTTTGAGACTGCCTGATATCTTGCGCGGCCGACTCAGACAGTTTTGCTTGCGGGTGGGCCTCACCCTTTCGGCGCCGCCCATGGCGCTCAGTGTCCGCGTGGTTATCCGCCGGCGAACCCCACCGTAAATTAGACGCTAGGTTGTTGGCAGGATCGCCGTCGCTATGCAACACATGTGCTTTGTCGTGCGGCGGCGGCCCATGAAAAGCTAACGCTACCAACCTATGCGCGGAAAATTGTTGGCGTGTACGCCCGCGGGTAAGAGTCACAACCAAGTACCCGCGCGATGTTTTAGCTTGCGCCAGCACACGGCCTTTACGGACGGCGTTTGAAGTGCCTTTTGCGCCAACCACCATATCACGTGACCGCACAACGCCCGCGTCGCTGACTTCATACCTATCCCATTCAGGTACTTGACGCCAAATCATTTTCCGTACCTCTGCATGATCGCGACTTCGGCATTCAACGGCAACGCGGGGCACCAAACGGGCGCCTCACACATTATTTTAATAAGTTGTTCCGCTGCCCATTCAGCCTTAGCCTTATCTATTTCCAACACAATTTCGTCGTGTATTGTTAATATCACTTCTAGGCCCATTTCGTCAAGCCGCCGCAGGCTGTGCCGCAGCAGGTCGTGGGCCGCTGCCTGCGTGACGTTCTCGCAGGCCAGCCCGCGCCACAGGCGGGCGCGCGGCCACTCGGTAGCGTCCGCGCCGGGCTTCCATGAGGCTTTGGCATAGGTGACCCCATCCGGTTCTAGCTTCGCAAAGGGGTAGCATAGCACACGACCAGAGGGCAGCGCATACCAAAGATGCACCCCGTCGAACAAATACGTCACCCGCCCGGCGCTGAACTCATGCCCCTTGTTCCGCATGGCGCGGGTGTAGGCGCTCTCCAGCCCCTGCCAGAACGGCACGGCCCACGGGTTCGCCCGGCGCCACGCGTCCACCATGCGCTGCGCCTCGCTCTCGGGCATGTGAACGCCGTAGACGCGCCCCATGGCAGCGAAGGCGCCCACGCCGCCCGCGAAGCCGCAGGCCAACTCCTGCACCTTGCCGACCTGGCGCTGGTCCTTGGTGACATCGTCCATGGCCACGCGGAAGGTCGCAGCCGCATTGACCTTGTAGACGTCCTTGCCGGTGCGGAACAGTTCTAGCTTGTCGTCGCCGGCACCGGACAGCCACGGGTTCACGCGCGCCTCGATGGCCGACCAATCGGCCGCCACCAGCACCTTGCCGGGCGACGGCAGCAGGGCAGGGCGCAGCATGCCCTTCAGCACGTCCGTGACGCGCTTGCCGTAGCGGGGCACGATCTGATGCGCGCGCACCATGGCCTGCCGCACATCGTCGGGCGCCTCGGCGCACTTGCGGGGGAAGTTGTGGACCTGCAAGCCGTAGCTGCTGGCCCGGCCCGTGGCAGCGCCGCCGGCGAAGACAAACGCGCCGCGCACCCGCTGGTCCTCGGCGTCGGCCAGCGCCGCCGCACGGCTGAACTTGGCCACGCTGCTGGCCCACAGGTCGTCGGCGCACTGGATCACCTCGGCCACATCGGGCGGCACCTCGTCGGCGTTCTCATCGGCCAGCGCCAGCAGGTTGGCGCGCACGGTCTTGTCGATCGACACCTTGGGCACCCCGTCCTTCCAGACGGTCATCAGCTTGCGCGCCTGCGCGCCCACCCGGTGTTCGACCCACGCCCGCATCTTGGGGCTTCTGACGCTGGTGATAACGCCCTCGGTCACCTCGCGCACGGTCTGCTGGATTTCGACCAGTTCGTCGGCGGCGTAGCGCACCGCAGCAGCGCACAGCGCGGTGTCGACCAGCACCCCTCGGTCGTTGATCCGCTCGTTCACATGGTAGTCGGCCAACTCATCGTCGGACAACTCGCGCATGCCCTTGCTGACGGCGCGCATGGCGCGCACGTCCTGTTCGCAGTAAGCCACCATCTCGGCCAGCAGATCGGCGTCCTCGCGGAAGGTGCCGTCGGGCTTGGGGATCGACAGGGCGCGGATCAGTTGGGCGCCGCGGTGGTCTTTCTTCATGCCTGCGCCGGCGAAGCGCCCCACGTCCTCCAGACTGCCCGGCGCGCAGTTGGCCCGCGCCTGTGTTGCGGTGCAATAGAACTGCTCCAGCGCCGGCTCAGGGAAGCCATGCTCGGGCGCCAACACATACCAGAAGACCAGCCGCTCGAAGGCGGCGTTGTGGGCGCGTATCTGGCCCCGGTGCTGCGCTACGCGGTCAGGGAAAGGTTGACCCGGCTGCCAGGTCACCACGTCCTCATCGTCGAAGGCGTAGGACATGCACAGCACCTCGGTGCTGCCGTCCTGCGCGTAGTTGTAAACGCCCGCGCTGGTCAGGTCGCAGCGGCTGCGGGTTTCAAAGTCAAGCCAGAGGATCATGCTGAAAAGGCCCCCGGCTTGCGCCGAGGGCCGTTCCTTCTCAGGCCGCGCGACGACGACGACGACCGGTTTCGGCCGGTGCAGGCGCCTCTTCCTCGGCTTCTGCCTCGGCTTCAGGCTCCGCAGCGGCAGGGCCTTCAAGGCTCACCCACGACACCACGTCGAACACAGGCGTGTAGATGCGCCCGTAGGACTTGTGGGTGTAGTGTTCCTTCTTCAGGCGCACCACCGGCACGGGCTTGGACTGATCCTTCTCCACCTGCGTGGCGATGGCCAGCGCCAGCACCTGCACGGCGCGCTTGCCGCCCACCGAGGTGGTCGAGAAGCGGGCTTCCATGCCCTTGTCTTCGCCGCTCATGCACTGAAGGGACATGCCCACCTGCGTTTCCCAACCGCGCTTGGAACCCGCCGGGGCAGGCTCCAGTTCCGGCAGGGGGTGCGATACCGGCACCATCTTCTCACCCAGCACGTCACCGTCGCCCCACGCGATGAAGCCATGGGTGAAGGAGAACGGGTTGATCGCCCAAGTGCTGTCGTCTTCCACTTCGGTCTGGTCAGCGCCGAAGACCCAATGGCCGGTCTTATCCATCTTCAGGATGACCGTATTGCCAAGGCCCACGCCGGTGTCCAGCGACCGCAGGGACTGCGCCAGCGATTGCACGGAGGGGAGGTTAGCGTTACCGAATTTCGCGACTTCGTTCATTGTACCGTTCCTTTACGAGAGTTTACCAAGAGCAGCCGCCAACTGACGGCCGATCTGTAACGACGCTGGGCGAGGATCATCCTCGGTTGCCAGCGTGTCACCTGATGAGACGGCGACAATCAAGTCATCCGGCATGGCCAGCTTGTGCTTCTTCAGCACCTTCTCGGCCTGCGCGGGCGACAACAACTTTGTCTCCATCAATTCTGTCTGGTCAAGCCCGAGGTCTTCCAGCGCAGCCCGCGCCTTCTCGGGATCGACCCACTGCCGGGTGGCGCGCTTCGGCACCAGCTTGTAGCCGGGCACCGTGCCGCCTGCCTGCAACATCTGAAACGCCAGCGCCCGCAGGTCCGTGATCCACTGCTCCAGCAGGTCGGCCTTGGTCAGCATCTCGCCGATCAGCGGCGCGTCCAGCGCCTTGATCTGCGCCTGCAACGCGCGGTCAACGCTGCCGGTCAGCAGCGGGCAGATCGGCTTGGCCGGGCACCAGCGGCAGTGGTCGCCGGCGGCCATGTCAGGCTTCGGCCCCAGCGCCGCCTTGACGGCTGCGAACAGGTCGCGCTCGAAGGCGCGGATGCGGGCGGGCGTGGTCACCCAGCGCTTGACCGGGGTGCGGGCGGTTGGCTGCACGATGACGCATTCTATTTCATCGACACCCTCAAAAGCCCACTGCGCGGCGGGCGTCCGCATACCTCCGGCTGCGTAGAACATCGCCTGCGGGTTCTCTTCCACAACCACGTCAACGCCGTCACCAAACTTGAAATCCAACACGATGGCGCGGTTAACTTTGCGGCCGATAAGGTCGGCGGAGCCGAATACGTCGGGCAACGCTTCGCCGAAACTGACGATGGTTTCGCACTCATATTCCATCTGCTTGTCGGGGTCGATTTCATCCAGCGCAGCCAGCGCCGGCAACACCTTGGCTTCGATCAGTTCCGCGGTGACGACCACGCCGTTGAGTTCGTTGCCGATGAACTCGTCGGGCGTGCGCCCGTCCATCAGCACCGCGTCCATGATGTTGTGCAGCAGGGTGCCTTCGTCGGCGTATTTGGACGACGGTTTGGGCGGCATCTGCTGCGCCAGCTTGACGCTGGCCGGGCAGGCGATGACCCGCTTGGCGGTCGACCCGCCGACGATATTGGAATGTGGTGCCATTTGACTTTCCCTCGAAGTGTGTGGCAACCGTATATCGCAACAGAACCTGTTGCACAAGTCCTAAATTGGGGGTAAAAGAATTTTATGCGTGAGAGCGAAATTGAACGGCACTTGGTCTGGCATGTCGTCCGTATGGGCGGCGTGGCCTACAAGTTCAAGTCGACCAACCACCGCGGCGTGTCGGATCGGGTGGTCTGCCTGCCAAACGGCCAGACTTGGTTCATAGAGTTGAAGGCCAAGAACGGGCGGTTGGCGCCGTTGCAGAAGGTGTTCGCGCAGGAAATGGAACGATTGGGGCAGCGTTATGTCTGCCTCTGGACGAAGGAGCAAGTGGACCAATGGGCAACGAATTGCGGTTAAGGCCCTACCAAGATACCGCGGCGGACTTCCTTTACGCGCACGACCGCGCGATGATCTTAGCCCCGGTGGGGGCGGGCAAGACGGCTATCACGCTGACCGCCATGCAGGCCATGCTGGCCGACGGCCACGTCAAGCGTTGGCTGGTGCTAGCGCCGAAGCGCGTTTGCACGGATGTCTGGCCGGTCGAGGCGCCCAAGTGGGCGCCCGGCATGAAGGTGGCTGTGGCCGTCGGGACGCCCAAGCAGCGCGTGGACGCCTTCGCGGGTGACGCGCAGGTGGTGGTGACGAACTACGACAACATTGAACGCATCCCCGGCGGGATAGGGGCGTTTGACGGCATCGTGTTCGACGAACTGACCCGGCTGAAGAACCCCGCCGGCAAACGTTTCAAGGCGCTGGAGAAGATCATCGGCTGGTTCAAGTACCGCTGGGGCCTGACCGGCAGCTTCACCAGCAACGGTCTTGAGGACGTGTTTGGCCAGTGCAAGATGGTGGATCAGGCGCTGCTGGGCCGGTCTAAGGGCGCGTTCTTGCAGAAGTATTTTGTCTGCATCAACCGCGAATACGGCGAGTGGGCGCCGCGCAAGGACGCGCTGGCTGCGGTCATGGACGCCATCCGCCCAGCCACATTCGTGCTGGAGCCAGGCGAGTACCAGGACAAGCTGCCGCCGCTGAACGTGGTCGAGATGCGCTGCAACATGACCGACCGCCTGCCGTATGAGCAGATGAAGAAGGACTTCTTGGTGCAGTTGGACGGCCAACAGATCACGGCGCTGTCAGCCGCTGCGGTCACCAGCAAACTACAACAGATGTCCAGCGGGTTCGTTTACAATAGCCAGAGCCTAGCGCATGAGATCGCCGGAAAATTTACGCCCATTCAGGAAGCGGTCTGGTTTTCTTACCACAAATTCGACCTGCTGCACGATATTTTAGAGGGCAACCAGCGCGACAACACCATCGTCGTTTACAATTACAAGGAAGAACTGGCCGAGTTGCGCCGGCGCTATCCCCACGCCGTAACGATTGACGACCCCGACGCCATTGCTCGGTGGAACGCCGGCAAGGTCGAACTGCTGTTGATCCACCCCAAGTCGGCCGGGCACGGGCTGAACCTCCAGTATGGAGGCAACAAGATGGTGCTGATGTCAATCCCGTGGTCGCTCGAACTGTACGAGCAGGTCGTCGGGCGCCTGCACCGCGGCGGCCAGACCGCGCCGGTCTGGGTCTATGTCCTGCTCTGCAACAAAACCATTGACGAGCGTATATGGGCCGGGCTTTATGACAAACGCGCCATCTCAGACATGGCCTTGGACGAACTGAAGGGACCGTTAACGTGAATCAGCAAGAGGCTCAACGCTTGTGGCGGTATGAAGATGGCCGATTGTATTGGCTAGTTAAACCTAGCCGTAATGTAAAGATAGGCGCCGAAGCCGGATGCGTACACGGTAACGGGTACAGAGAAGTTTCTATCAATCGTAATACATACGGCACTCACAGACTTGTGTTTCTTATGTTCCATGGGTTTATGCCGTCAAAGATAGACCACATAGACAACAACCCTCTGAATAACCGAGTGGAAAACTTACGGGCAGCAACGCAATACAGCAATGGTTGGAACAGACGCATAGGCAACAACAACTCATCGGGCGTTAAAAACGTAAGTTACAGCAGCGGTAAATGGGTGGTTATGGTGCAGCGCGATAAAAAGCAGCACTATTACGGACGATATAGTGACCTAGCTGAAGCAGCAAAAGTCGCTGAACAAGCTAGGTTAAACCTTCATGGCGAATATGCGAGGCACAAATGAAACTTAATTGGCGGGAATTGAACGCCCGGTTGAGCAGCCTGCGCGAAGACGAGTTGGCCAACCTCATCGAAGAAGAACGTCAGGGCGAGCGCCGCACCACCCTGATGATCCGTATGCACCAGCGGTTCACCGCGCTCCGCGCCATGCGCGAGCGGCGGGAACTGCTTACGTCAACAAGCCCAGCGCCTTAATATACCGCTCGCGCACGTCCACTATGCCGATCAGGCCGCCGTTGATCCGCTGCCGGCACTTGTCCAGCGCGTCAGCGTCGGCCAGTTCGTTGCAGCCGTTGGCGGCCCAGTAGAACGCCGCGCTCTCGGCGGCGCCTTCCTTGGTTTCGATCCAGCTTGGCAGATCATCTACCAGCATACCCATGGTCTGCGCCAGCTTTTCGTAGTTGTACCGCCCGGTCGTCTGCATCAGCCCGCGGCCGATGAAGCGCCAGCCGTCGCCGGGGTTCTTGTTGCCCATGCGCCCGCCGTATGCCGCCTCGGCGATGGCCTTCTGGTCCGCCGGGTGCGCGTCCGTGCGGCCCACCTCTTCGGCGTATTCGGGCGAGAAGTACTTGGGCCACTGCGCCACCAGCGCAGAGGGCTTGTAGTTCAGGTTCTCGCGGATGGCGCGGCCGCCGTTGCTCTCGTGGCCCGTGTTAGCCAGGAACATGGCGATGCGCTTGGGCGTGATGATGCCGTGCCGGTCGCAGGCGTCGTTCAGCACCGCGGCCCATTCGACCGGATCGGTCCAACCCAAACCCTGCATTAACTTGGAAGTGATCACCTGCGAGCCATCCTATTCATCGCGTCGGTCTTCTCTTTACTGCCGGCGCTGCTGCCAAAGTAGTACGCTACAACGCCGCCCCAAGCCGTGCCAAGGGTGCCCAGCATGATCAACAAGGCCTCAGACCCGCCGTGCTGCGGCAGGCCGTTTTGTAGCATGTAGAACAGGGCGCCAAAGTACCCCGCCGTGATAAGACCGGCCAAAATGCGCGGGGTCCAATCCTTCGCCGCGACCTCGCGGTTGCGGGCGCTGTCACGGTCGGCGTTGGCGATGCGTTCTAGGTCGATATCCAACTCGCGCATCTTGACCGCGAAGTCCTGCTCGGCGGTCTTCAGCGCCAGAAGCTGCTCCGGCGTGGCCTTGGCCGCAGCCTCGGTCAGTTCGGCCTCGGTGCCGTCTGGCTTGCCCAGCAGAGCCTCCGAAATGGCGCGTGTGGCCATGCCGGCCAGAGGGCCGCCGACGGCGCTGGCGATGGACGGCGCGACCGTGCGGACAAGGTTCAGAAGCTGGTCCATCCTATCGCTCCAACATGAAGGTCAGGTTTTGGTGCCGGGGGTAGGTGACAGTCCGTTCACCTTCAGGACACTTGTACTTAATAGTAGCCAACAGCGTCGCCCGTCCTTGGGCGATGGTTTCCTTGTCGGCAATGTCCAGCAGGTAGGTGAAGGTGTCGATCTCAGGGCCAGCGGGACCGGTGAACCGCGTCATGCTTGGCGTGGCCTGGTGGATGACGCCAGCGCCGTCGCGCACGGTCACCTCGAACCCTTCGACCGAACAGTCGTCGCGCTTTTTGACCCGCGCCACTGTTACCGTAACGGGCTGGCCAATCTTGGTGTCGACGATCCTGAAATGCTCCGGCGCCCACGCGATAATCTCGTTCTTGAACCAGCCAAACTTTTCACCCGCAGAGTAGCCGCCAACAGCCAGCGCGAAGCTGGCCGTCGCAAACTGCACAACAGGCGTCAGCTTGGGCAGTTCCATTACTTGTCGGCCTTACGCTCAAGCCGCTCAAAGATCGCCCGGCACATCTCTTTGATTTCTTGGATGTCGGCCTTCATTTCAGACCGCGGCACGTACACGGTGTGCAGTTCGCGCTCAATGGCCTTCATGTCGGTTTGCAGCGCCCTGACGCTCTCCCACACCACTTTCATCATCCAACCAATCGCGGCACCGGCGATGCCCACGATGATGTTGTACAAGTCTTGCGTCATGGGCGGCCTCTATCAACGAAAAGCATTTACAACAGGGTCTTCGCGCGAAGGCGGGGCTAAAGCATTTAACACTTGCGGCTCTACGCGGAACGCAGGATTGCGAAGACCTCTAGCTGCCGCCTGAAACGGCGATTCAATACGCGACACCGTTTTGGCCCGGTTGGCTTCGCGGCGAAGCGCGCGGTCAAGCTGAAACGCTGTGGTGTTAGGGTCAAGCAAATCGCGGGCGATACGTTCCGCCATTTCGCGGTTTAGGCGGCCCTCAAACCGTTGATAAAGGTTTTGCGCCAACGTGTACGCGCGGTTTAACAGCGAGAGCCGTGGGCCGCCGGTTGCCGCGGCTTCGGTAGCAGCTTTAGAAATGTCCGGTATATCCGTCCGGCGCCCGGCGGCAATCAAATCTTCCGCGCGTTCAGCCCGGCGTAAATCTTTTCCAATGTCTTGCACCACTTTAATATCTGCGGGTGTCAAAACATCCGACAGGTAAGAGAACCGGCTTTCGCCCGTGGACCTCTTGATAGTGCGCGGCGCGTTTTCAATCGCGGCGGCAAACATGCCCGCGCGCGATGCCTCTCCTGTCAATGGATTTGTCAACGCGTTTTGTATTTCGCGGCCAACCGCCATGCGATTGATAGGCCCGCTGGCTTGGGCAAAACCTTCCCGTGCCGCTTTGTACGCCGCCGATTGGTTGTCAATCCAATCCAACAATTCTTTTCGCGTGGCAGAAATGGCGTTGCGTTGCTCAACACCCAAGTTTTTTGGGTTTTCTTTGACGTAATCTTTTAGCGCCTTTTGCAGTCGGTCTAAATCGCGCACCGTATATTCAACGGGCGCTGCCGGTGCAGGCGTTGTCATGATAGGCCGGCCTTGCGCGTCCACCATACCTGTCGGCGTTGGTGCTGCGGGCGGCGCGGGACGTCTAATAGTAAATGTCTGGCCTTTTTCGCGGGCTACTTCTTCTGCCCACGACAGCGCGTCGCGTATGGACGGTCGGTCAAACAATGTTTCTATGGTCGCGTCAGCGCGATAGACTTCCGGTTCGGCCCTACGATACGCGGCGCCCGAGGTTTGGGTACGAGCTTCTTTGGCAACCTCTAAAGCACCCCGCTGCCCGGTAACAGGATTAGCCGGCGCTCCGCTTACTTGTTGCATATATGACTGCCTAGCGCGGCTTTGTTCTTCTAAAATCCGCGGTAGTTCACCTGTAAGTTCTTCGCCCGTTCGAGCAAAAGCCGCAAATTCTGGCGCGCCAGCGGAAGCGGCCAATTGAGAAGTTGTTGGCCGCGCCCCCGGCACAAACTCAGCGTTAGGATTACGCAACGCCTGGAGAATTTCAGGGCCGCGCCCGCGGGCGGCTTCGGCATACGCGCGGGCCATTGGATCGGTCATGTCGTAAGCGACATCCGCCACTTTACCCGCGGCGCGCCCTGCCAGTTGAACGGGCGCAATCACAGGCGTCAACGGGTTGGTGGCCGTTTCCGCGCCTTGCAACACTCGCGCTGTGCGGGTCATGCCCGCGCCTCGCGCAGCAGCAGCCCCGCCGCCAAATACCATGGACGCGTCAGCGGCAAATCCTACGGGGTCTTCGGCAATTGTCCGCAGCGCGGCGTCCATAGACCCATACCGTTCAGCATATTGGTCAAGAACTGCCTTAAACGCTGCGTCGGATTGCGCGGCAAACTCCGGCTTGTACAGCGCGTCGCCTGCGCGAGCCAGCAAAGGGTTGGCCCTACGCATGGCGCCAAGTCCTAGTTGGGCCAGACTTTTTGCGGTTTCAATTGGACTGGTGACGGCTTCAACAAGACCGCCGTAAAAGTGTTGCGCGCTGCGCGGTAGATTGCTGACCGCGGCGCCCGGCACTTCGGACGCGGCGTACGAACGAGGGCCGGGAATGCCTTCGCCCGGTGACGGTGTGGACTGCGGTTGAAAATTTTGCCGCGCGTATGACAACACCTGTTCTTGCGTCGCGCCTTGGGGGGCAGTGACAATGAACCGGCGCCCGTCAGGGGCTGTGACTTCATATTCCATCACTGCACTGGGCGGATCGACCACCCACCTTCTGCTGGGGCTGCGGGAGCGGTCGAGGCGCCGCCTGCTGAACCGCGCTGACCGGATAACCGTTCACGAATTGCCAAAAGATCGGTTTGCAAAGTTCTAAGCGCGCTGGCGCGTTCCGCATTAGGCCGGCTGCGGTCGCCCAACCGGGCCGCCTGGGCTTGCAAAGAGTCAAATTCGGACTTGTTAAGGTCGCCGCGCATTCTCGGCAGCATAGACACAAGCCGCGCGTGGGCGGTTTCCAAATCGGCGGCGGCTTTAGACGCGTCCGTGGAAATGCCGACTTGGCCCAAGGCAAAATCGCGAGCCGCGCCAACACCGCTGCCGGTTGCCCGGCCCAACGTGCTTGTTCCGGTATTAGGATCGACGCGGATTACGCGGTTGATAATATCCATCGCGCTGTCGATGTTGCGTACGCTGTCTTCGCGTTCTTTTTCCGATTTGACGGCCTCTGTTCCGCGCTGACGCGCCCGTGCTTGTTCTTCTTCGCGTTGGAGCCGCATTTCGCGGGCTTCGGCGATGCTCCGTGGCAGGCCGGGTGCCGCCGGGCGCACGTCAGACACAGGCATGGCCAAGGGGTTGCTGGCCAAGGTCGCGTCGTCGAGGAAGGCGTCAGCCTTCATGCCGCCGCCCGTGGACGGCTTGACAAACGCGTTGGACACGGGCGTCGCCGTCATGGCGTTGACCGCTCCCATATCCGCCAACGGTGTTTGGACGACGGGCGACGTAAGCGCCGCGCCAGGCTCTACGCGGTTGTCCGGTGCGCCCATGGCAAGCAGACGGCGCCGGGCAGCGCCGGGGCCGTAGTCTACCGTGTCGCCCGCCCATTGGAGAATTTGACCGACGGTCTTGCCCTTCAAAAACGGGTTGGCGTCAATTGCGTCTTTAGTCAACACGCGTTCAACAGGCGCGTTAGGGTCGGCGGACAGCAGCGACCGCGCGCCACCAATGCCAGCGAAATGCGCTAGATAGAGATTGGCGCCGTTAGGCTCGAACCCTGCGCGGGATAGCGTGGCTGCGTTGCGGTTGGTGTGCGCCTCGCCCAAAAATTCTTCGATGGGCCGGCCATCTGGCAACGTGGAATTGCGGTAGGACAGGATTTGAGAATTGCTCAACCCGCGCGCAATATCAGGGAAATTGCGCTTAAACTCGTCGATAAACGTGGGGTCGATGAACTGGAATTGCCCGCGCGCCGACGACGCCGGGTTAGCCCCGCGGCCTTCGCCGCGGTCTATGGCGGGCAGAATGGTAGAGATGTCCGTGGACCGCGACGTGGGGACGGGGGCGGCGCCTGTTGCGGGCGCGGACAGCGGGATCGTGTCGCCAGCGGTTGCGCCTAGCGCCGCCGGGGCCGACATAGGTGTAGCCATCGGCGCTGCGGCAGGGGGCGCAGCGTTACGCGCCGGGCCTTCAGTAAAAGGTACGATTTGCCCTAAGCGCCGGTTCATCAAGAACGGCGTGCCTTCTATTTCAATTTTTTCCCATTCCGCAAGCGATTGATCGGCTTTTTGCATAAGTACGTCTAGGCGCGCTCGGTCAAAAGTCGGCGGTAACTGCCGTGACCAGCCCGGTACGTCCCGTTGCACACGGGCAAGAAAATCAGCGTAAGTGTCGGGGGTAAGCCCCGGCATTTCGTCGCGGTATTGTTGGGTTAGTTGGATACCGCGTTGAACATCTGCGTTTTGCGCTTGGCGGCGCTGGTTTAACCCTGCGGTCAACGCTTGATACGCCGCCGCGCCCGTTGTTGGCGCGACCGCCAGCAAACGGTTAGGCGCGTCGGGGGCTGAAATATCGAAGTCTGGCGAAGACATTAGCCGGCGGATATTGCCCCGCTCTCGCTCAGCGCCCATTAACTGCTGTTCGCGCATCGCGTTTAGCGATTGCTCCTGCATCGCGTTGGACATTGCTACAAGGTTAGGCGCCTGAAAAGGCCGAAGTTCAGGCAAAGGAGGGAAGGAACCGGACATGCGCTATCTCCTTACACCTGGCGGTTGTAATACGCAGTTCTAGCTGCGTTAAGCTCGTTTACCCCGCCGAGATACTGCCCCTGCATGTACAGATTGGCGCCCGTGCTAAGACCCTGGTTCAGCGCGTTGGCCATGTTCATGTACCCGGACGCGCGGGCTTGGCCGCCGGCCAGTGCAGCGTTTGATAGCCCGGCGCCCATGCCCATGTAGGTGCTACCCATCCCGGCGCCGGTTTGGCCGGCCGCAGAAGTCAGGGCGTTTGCGCTGGTTTGGCCCGCGCCCATAAGGCTTTGCAGCGGGTTAAGCTGGTTGGCGCGGTTCACCTGGTAGCGGTTGAACGCGTTCTGGTACTCTTCAGACGCCGTGCCCTGTCCGAACCGCGTGATGCCCTTGAGCGTAGAGCCAGACAGAAGGCCGCCGCGCGCGGCCGCTGACCGTTCAAGCGCCTTCATGCCCTCGCTGACACGAAACCCGTAGCCGGGGTCGGCAGTATAGTCGGCCATGCTAAAGTCGCGGGCGTATTTACCATAGCCGGGCGCGGTTTTATTTTCGCTTAAGGCCAAATAATCCATCAGCCTGTTTTGCGCGGACAGGCCGGCTTGGCGAAATGGTTCTTGCAGTTCGACCTGTTTGCCGAACATCCGTTCCTGGGCGTCGATGGACTGCTGCGCGGCCTCGGAGGTAGCGGCAGCCGCGTCGCGCGCGGCTCTCTTCTGCGCTCCTGCCGCTTTGTCCGCCGCGTACATGCTGCCGACTGTGCCGATTAAGGCGGCGCCACCTACAATAGCTGCTGCTCCGACCATGGCGTCAGTCTCCAATCCACTTGGTGTAATACACCTCAACAGGCTGCATTTTCAAATACTCAAACAGCCTAGAAGCGTCTTTGTGCAGTTTGGACCCAAAAAACATGCGCTGGACGCCCCGGCGTTTGGCCTCGGTTTCTACCGCCCGAAAAAGCTTTACGCCTTCCATGCGCCCGCGGATGTTAGGGTGGGTCCAGAAGATGTCCATCTGAAGGGTCAGGCAAGTGCTGTAATGCAGACCGGGAAGGACAAAACCGACGAAATACCCGACCAGCCGCGCGTCTTGCCGCAGCGTCACGACAAGGAGTTCGCCGGCGGCCTCGCTGGCCGCGTACACGTCGTACCGCATGGACAGCGGCACCTTGTCCTTGTTCAGCGCCAACTCTTCCCAATGCGCGGGAAAGAGTTCTACTGCGTCAACAAGGAACTCGCTCCAAGGTTCAACTTGCGCCGTAATCACGTCAGCCGCTCCGAATATCTACGATGCAGACAATCCTGTCATCGTCGCTGTTGTTTACGACGGAATGTGTCACGCGGGTGTTGACCCACCAAACTTCGCCAGGGCGAAAGTTGACGGTTTCGTCTTCGCAGTGAAACAGCGCGCCGGGGCGGGATTGTAACGCAATTTGGTACCGGGTGTAAAATTCGGCTGACGTGCCGCGATCGACATGCGGGTATATGATGGCGCCTGACGGCAGCTTGGTGACGACCACGCGGCCCAACTGAACTCCATCAACGCGGCGAATTAGGTCCAGCACCAGCCGGCGCAGCGACGGCAGCGCCGTCCATGCAGGATAGGGGCGCGTCTGGATGTCGTTGGTAACGGCGGAAAAATCATCGGACACCTCGTTGAACCACAGCCAGATGTCGTTCACCGCGCTGTGGGCGGTTTCTGGATGTGTAGTCCGAAGGGTGTTCTGGTCCCATAGTTCGGGCTGCACCGCCAACTCGCGCAGTACCGGCGTAACGTCGACGTGTTCGGCTACGCAGAGAAAATGCTTCACTGCGTCACCTGGCGCCCGCTGGCGCGCATGTTGATCGCCGACGCGGTGCCAGCAATCGTCGAGATGAACGCGCTAGGGGACAACACCTGGCCCACAATCTCAGGGAAGGTGTAGGTTTCGCCCGCTTGCAACGTCTTGTTCTGGACGATCAGGTTGTCGTTGCCGGCAGCGCCAGCGCCCGTCACCAAGTTGATGCTGATCGTCGCGGCCGTGCCGGTGTAATTGGTCGCGGTGACCTTGTCGATGATCGTGGTCACGCCGGTCGACGTATATTGCGTCGTCTGCGTGTTTTCGGCGGTCTTTGCCGGGATCAGGACGGTTACGGTTACGGCCATGGCTAAACCTCACTCGTACAGGATGTTGATGGATCCGGCGTCAAACGCATCGGTTCCATTGACAGTCGTGATGCGAACTTGCGTCAGCACATCAGACAAAGCTTTTGCGCCGCCCACGAGATACCCGGCGCCGCGCGAAGAATCAGTCAGCGCGCCTTGGGCAACCCAAGTGTTGCTGGTAAGGTTTGTGATGACCACGGCGCCATTTATCGTATCGGCGGCAAGCGGAGACCGAATACCAAAGCCTGTTGTGATTGTCGCCGCGTTAACAGAGGCAGCATCAGTTAATTGAACGCTTGCCCCCAAATATCCTGTCGTTTCAAAACCGCCAGAGTCCCCAAGCTGAATTTGCTTGTTACTCGTGCCATTCGTGCTGACGCCGTTAAACATTACCGTGATGCGCTTTACCCAAGAAGGGATGCCGGTAAAATCAATGCTAGTGCCGCTAGTGCTGGCTTGAGAGGTGCCGGATACCAGAGGATAAATGTTCGTGGCCACTCCGCCAACCCGCAACGTACCTTGAATTGCGGTATTTCCACTCGCATCCAGGACAATGTTGTTTGTTGCAGAAGATTCATGCTTCAGGTTGGTGGATTGTAGGGTGGACATCTTAAACTCCTAACGCAGCCTTGATTTCATCTGGTGTCGTAGCCGCATCAATGGCAATTTGCACCGCTGCATACTTATCACGAATTGCCTGACGGGCGGCCTCTGCCTCCGCTTCCGCAGTGCCGGGAATGCGCTTAGCAATCACCTCATCATGCGGGACAAACTCAGCAGCACGAGCGGATCGGCGCATATCATGCGCGATGACCTTGGCCTTGGTGATGTCAATTCGGATCATTGTTCATCCTCCACATAGGTCCAAGCGTTACGGAAGGTGCGGTCTGATGGAATGTCAGCGACATCCACAATCTTGAATGGCTTGCCCTCCGGCACATCCTTGGCGGCGATTTCTTCAATCGTCAGACCGCATTCGGGGGCTGGCACAATCACGGCGACACCACCTTCATCTGTGGGGTAGATGATGCGTTGGTTCATGGCTAAATCCTATCAGCGGAAAATGGCAAGTGAGATATAAGCTACATCAGTTGTGACGCCAGTATTAGCGCGCTGCGATCCTATACGCACAGCGGAAGTTGTAGGGGCTGCATTAAAATTAGTGGTAAGACTGAAATCATCATTACCAGCGGCTCCCGTACCACAGGAACCAACAACAGAATAATTAGCATCCGTTAAAGCCGTGGTTAGATTAACTGTATATTCACCCGTCCCATTGTCTGTAATACTGGTTACGTTCCCACTAGCGCGAATAGCCACCGTCCCGGTACCATTGAAATTTACCCAAACCCTGCATCCATACGCCGTGGCAACGGAGCCGTAGCCGGAGTTAAATTGGAAGTTTGCGCTACTATCAAACTGCCCAACAAGAGCGCCGCCCTCTGAGAATGAAATCGTATCAGCGCCAAAATAAACGCCAGTGTTTGTGTCGGTTCCTTGAAGGGCTGGAGTGGAGGCAGAGCCGTCAACACCCGCGATACCCGTGGAGCCTGAGATGGTTATGGGCATTGCTTACCTCACTCGTACAGGATGTTGATGGACCCGGCGTCGAAGGCGTCGGTGCCGTTGGACGTTGTGATACGAATAGCGGTAAGGGCGGCTCCAAGAGTAATGCCGCCTCCGCCTGCCCCACCGTTAGTACCTACTGCATTCCCAACAATTTCTGTCCAACTATTTGATCCAGATGTGGAAAGTATCATTGATCCCCACCGAGTATCGGAAGCGCCAATACCTATGGTTGTTAAACCATTTGTAATATTTGTAGTTCCACCGTTATAAAGAACAAAACTCTGATAGCCACTGGTTGTATATGTCGGCGTAGCCCCGGTGCCAAGCTGAACAATTACAGGACTCGTACCATTCGTACTAACCCCATTAAACATTACCGTGATGCGCTTTACCCAAGACGGGATGCCGGTAAAATCAATGCTGGTGCCGCTGGTGCTGGCTTGCGAAGTGCCGGAAGTAATAACGCTGCTCGCCATAGATGACACAGAAGCGCCAGTAATAACCGGGCTTGTCAGCGTCTTATTGGTAAGCGTTTGAGTTGCGCTATCCGTCACCACATTCCCAGTATTCGCCGGAAACGTAGCCGTGTAATCCGTCGCCGTGCTGGGCGTGGTTAGGGTGACGCTGCCGCCACCTGTGGAGGAGAGTTTTACCGGCATCTTACGTCACCGTCCATGTGCTGCCTGACGGAACGGTTACAGTAATGCCGCTCGCGACAGAAATTGGCCCAAACGTACCTGCATTTTGACCAGTTGGAATAGTGTAGTTGGTCGTCACGGTCTGGTCGTTAAGGTAGAATATCTTGTCAGTGCCGCCCCCAGCCGCGCCGCCGCCGATACTACCCCACAAAGTGCCATTGTAGCCTTCAAAGCTGCCCAGCGTCGTGTTGAACCGCAAATACCCTGACGCGCCTGTAGGCCGCTCTGCGGTAGTCCCTACGGGCACCAGAACAGCGTCTGTGGAAAGGATGGACAGCTTAACCGCGGAACTTGTGCCGCCTATGGCAATCCGACCGCTGACGTAGGCGTTGCCGTTGACGTACAGATCGCCGTCAACCGTGGGTGAGAACGACGCGTCAGGACCGTAGACGTTATCGTAAGTGGCAATGGTAATGCCGGTCGAGGTCTTCAGCACAAACTTGTACGCTGAAGCGCCGTCTAGCCAAATCTCGTTTACGCGGCCGGCAGCGTCCAAAACAATCGGATTGGCGTGTGGTGTCGTGCCAGAAGACGACGTGTAGGTCGCAAGCGGCGTTGTGGTGCCTGCCTCGTAAGTGTAGATCAGGCCGCCCGTAAGCGGGACGCCGTTGTTGTCGAAAAACTGCCCTCCGACGCCGGCAAAGAGTGAGATAACAACGGCCATGCTCTACCTCGGCACAAGGGTTAAGGTAGGTGCAACAGTGTATGTTACACGCAACCGATCATTAGGCGACAACCAAAATACCCCAGAAGTCGAGCCGACACCATAGAAAGTTACGTTGTTGCGCGAGAAAGCAATGGCGGATACCGTGCCCCCCGTCACAATGACATCTATAGACCGCCCGGTGGTGTTTTGAAAGGTGAAAGGTGACGCGCCGGCGGCTATGGCGCGCGGCAGGATAAGCCAGCCTGGCACCTCGTCGATGCGTGGCGGCGTGACCGCTAGGGCCTGCACTTGGCTCTGCAAGACCGCGTCAGCGTTGGCTGCGTAGGTGTCTGTGGGGTTTAGCGCGGCAGCTTGCAGCGCCTGCACGAAGACCGCTGGGTCGTCTGATGGAGGCCCTAGCTGCACGTCTTGGAGCGTATCAACGTTGGAGCCGGCGCCGGTAAGGTTGAACAAGTTGAAGAAGAACCTGTACCACTCGCGCGCCATTAGCCCGGTGCGGTCGTCAATCAACGGCACCCGAGGGGCCGGGATATTGGTTATGTTAGGAGGACTAGCCATTGGTCGGGCTAATCGCCAGTTCGGCGCCCAAAATGGTTATCTTAACCGGATCAGTGCCCGACACCTCGTACACTCGGTCGCGGATTTTCTGTGTCATGCCAAGGCGCCGCCAAATGGTGCGGTAGCCAAACCGCCCGATCTGGCCCATAGACTTCCAATGTTCGTTGGACCAGGTATGGCCGCCGTCATCAGACCAGCGCAGCATTGCGCGCGGTACCATGGTGGCAAGATTGGTCGCGGTGGCGTAAATGTAGTCGCCGCTCTCGGTTATTAAGAAATCGTCACCTTCAGTCAAAAGCGCGCCCGACATGTACGCGCTGTCGAATATCTCGTCGTCAGACGGCGCCGTGCTTAGCCCCACGCCAGTTTCGCAATCCAACTGAAGCGCGTGGTGCGCGGTGCGGCGCAGGTCGTTTTGGCCGGTAGGCAGCGCCCGCCACGACCGCAGCCATTTTTGCTCGGCGCCGTTGTCAGCGTACACGTCAAGATCAAAAGCGTAGATGTTGCCGTTCTCGTAATCGCCGATGACAATTTCGTCGTTGAAGTTCATCTGGCAATTGCCGCGGTGCCGGGTAAACTGGCCGTTATTCCAGCCGGCGCGCTCGTGCCAGGCTTGGGTAGCCACATCGTACACCCATGTCGTATTGGCGGACGGAAAGACCAACACATAGAACGAATGGCCGTCTTGCTGATAGGTGTAGCCGATTGCGTCGGACAAATTGCCGTACTGTTGGATTTGCCATTCAACGGCGTGTGTGGAAACGCGCTGACCGCTGTAGCCGTTTGCCCGGTAGACAATGCCGCGCCCGCGCGCGTCGGCGCCCAGCCAAAACAGGCCGTTGTCCAACTTGGCGACCGAATAGGCTGCGGCGCAGCCGATTTCGTTGAACGCCCCTTGGATGCGTTGCAGCGGGAAATCCGCGGTGCCGGCGTCGTACCAAACTTCGACGGAGGTAGTGCCAAACAGCCAGACTTCGCGGTGGTCGACGATCAAAGCCACAAGCCCGTCAGGCGAACCTTCCGCACTGGCAAAGTCCAGCGGGTCTACCTGCGTACCTTCCAGCAAGCTGGTCACCCAGAACTTTTGGCTGTTTGGTTCGTTAAACACAAAATAGCCGTCGATGTACCCGACCGTCACAGCGCCAGGAAAGTCGATGTCATTGATTTGCTGGAAGACGTTTGTGAACGTGTTGTAGATGTAGCTGGGGCCGTTGGCTGCGATAAACAACTGAGTGCCGTTGTCCGTCATGGACACAGGCCCGGTGTTGGCAATCGTGCCTAACGCCGTCGCGGCCCAGTTGCTGTTGAGTTTATACAGCGTGTCGCCAGACACCACATACGCGTAGGCGCCCATCTGCCAAAGGCCGCGCACAGGGCCTGTGCCTATTGTAGCCAACAGCCGTAAGCCTGGTGCCCGCTGAAGAAACGCCGGCTCCTTGCCGCCTTCCGGTACAAGTTCTGGAAAGAGGTTGACCATGCGGCTGTCCGCAGCGTTGACGCTGCGGGCTACATAGGTGGACCCAAGGATCGGCGTCTTCATCAGTAGTTGCCGGCAAAAATGTTAAACCGCTGGCGGGTGCCTACAATGCTGTAAGGCAGCGCCATGATGTCGTCAGGGTTGTTGATGCGCTTGAGATTGCGTTTAGATGTCATCGCAATTCGTTGCACTTGCGGAGTAGGCTCTATGCCAAATTCAGGAGCCAATTCGCAAGCCAAATTATAGCGGAAACACCGCAGGTAGCCGGGCGGAAACGCCAGCGTTGTAGCCAGATTAGCGGGTTGCGTCAGTGGTTGGACCGACACGATGTGAAATTCTAGCACTTTGGTCGGCACCGGATAGACGTACATTTCAATGTTGGGGTACGTCATGTTGATCCACAGTACCTGCGGATATGTGCTGGTAACGGTCTTGACCGCAATGCCGTTGTATTGCTGCTGATTGATCAGCTTAAGGCCGTAGGAGATGCCGGAAGCCGGATCGCGAAAGTAGGTGCTGTCGTCAACCAAAATGGGACGTTCGCCTACAATATCTCCGGTCGGCCCAAACGTGCGCGAAATAGTGCCTGGAGGCCAAGTTTCTACTTGGTCTTGCGTGGAAAACACGGACAGCCGTTCCGTGTTCCAACTGTCGATCATTTGGTTAAGGGCGTACAGCGCGTCTTGTGAAGTTTCCGACGACGGCGTTTCACCTTCAGCCAAAACATTCAGCAGGCGAAGCGCGCCATTGATTTGATCACCCGCTGTTGTCATCGCCGTTATCCTCTTTAACTACGCGAGGCCGGCTGCGGCGCCGGCTAGCTAACCCGTTTATGCTTTCGGCAGGTTCCGGGGCCGGAGCCGGCGCAGCAGGGTTATAGCGCATCCAGCCGCACTCTTCATCATAAATTGCTTCGGCGTCCATCGTGGCGACCTTAGTGCCGTGATGGGGGTGCTGTAGATAGATTACGGCCATACAAACCTCTGAAGGTCGGCCCCTGCCGAAGCAGGGGCCGGGTCGGTTACGAAATCGCGTACAGCGCCCAGGAGTTATCCCCCAGACGACGCGCGCGGAAGGAGCGCACGGTGCCGGCGGTGGCTGCAATGGTCATAAGACCCTGCGAACCGCTGGAGCCGATTGTCCAGCCAGTGTTGGTGGTCATCGTGATGACGCCCGCGGTCGTCGTGTTGATGACGCGGAAGTCAAACGCAGACCCCACTTTGGAGTTGTTCAGGTAGGCGTCCAGATCGGACGCCAACGGCAGCGTGTAAGCGGCGGTCGTCGTCGGCGTACCGATGATGATGCCGTTAGTAAGCTGCGCGGCCGTCAGCGTCGCGCTGTCCGTAGCCGTCGCCGGCGCGGGAACAGTGACGATTTCCGGTTCGTTGAGGTTGCCATCACCAATCTGATAGCCGCCACCGACAGAAGGAAGTGCCATGATCGTGTTCTCCTATCTCTACCTGTTAGCCCCAGAGCCGCACGGCCATTGGCGGGCGGATGGCGCTGAAACCGTACAGCACGTCAATACGGCACGGCAGGCGGTCGTTGTTGATGTCGTACTGGCGCACAACACGCATGGAAATGCCGTTGTGGACCTGACGGGAAGCCATGTCGACGCCCTGCGGCAGCAGAAGGTCGGCAGTGGCGAAGGAAATCGCGTCCTTGTGGTACACGAGGTTCTGCGGGTACTGCGTGGAAGCAGAGCCGAGGAACGTCACAACGGCAGAGGACTGCGGGAAGCTGTCTACAGTCGCCAGCGCGTTGCTGGAGGTGTAAATCGCCGGGCTGATCTTCACCGAGGTGTAGGCGCCACCGGAAGCCGTGTTGGCTTCGGTCACGACAAACTGCTGAAGCGAGCCGGTCGATTCGCGGGTCTGCGGGTTGACCGCGAACACGCTGGCGATGGTGAACACGTCGCCGGCGGCAATCGTCTGAGAGCCGGTGCCGGTGATGTTGATCGTCGCCTGGCCCTGCGTGGACACAGTGGTGGTCACCGTGTGCGCGCCGGTGCGGCTGCCGGTCGTGTGCTGCTTGATGGACTGAGACATGTTGATCTCGTCAAGACCCAGCACACCTTCACCCATCAGGCCGTTCTTGAACTGGCGGGAGATCGTGTTGACCGGGTTGAAGAGGCCCTTCAAGCCTTCAACCAGCCCAGCGTTGGCGGCCGGGTTGACCGTCGCGTAGCGCGGGGACATGACGGCAGCAGACTCGTTCAGCTTCTGCTGGGCCTGGAGCAGCACCAGAGAGGTCGCCGGGGTCGTGCCGGGGGTGCCGACAGACTGGAAGATCGACTTGTAGGAGTTGGCCACGTCAGCGTCGATGCTGGACGCAAGCTGCGAAATACGCGGCTTGAGAACGCGCTCGGCGAAGTCATCCAACTGCATGGTCAGTTCGGCAGACGTGAAGTTCACACCGATGTGCTTCTGGCTGGAAACCGTCAGCGTGGTGAACTGTTCGTTGTCGTCCTGCACTTGCAGCGCGGCGCCGTCGGTCACCAGAGCGCGGTCTGGCAGACGGATGCGGAGGGTGGAGCCGATCTTCGCGCCTTCGACGGCAAAGCTGTCGTCGTACTGGCGGTTCACGGTGCGGGTGATCACAAGGTTGTTCTCGAGGATTTCGAGAGCCTTCCGGGTGATCATGTCAATGGTAAGAAGTGAATTAGCCACGGTGGCTGATCCTTATACTTAGCGGTTGCGGGAAGCCTCCCACTTCTTGATCTGGCGCATACGCTCCGCTTCAATCCATTCTGACGTTGACATGGATTTAACAGACCTAGGGTCTGTCGTGTCATAGGCAGGGGAGGAAGTTGAACGCGCAGTCACCGGAGCAATAGGGGCGGGCGCGGTTGAGGTTCTTTTCAGCGGCGGATCAGAAGCCATCTTGGCTTCGATTTTGCCGATTTCCTTGGCCTGCAAAATTGGCGGAAGGTTGGCGATACGCGCAGACTCTTTTGGGTTGGACCCTAGCCAATAGATGATGTCAGGGCCAACGTCAGAAGCCTGAATTGTCTGGGCCATAACATCGGTCACAGGAAGGCTCGGGTTGTACGCGACCTGTTCAAAGTCGTCGTATTTACCGCGGGCGGTTTCCTCTTTCTCGTGATATGTTTCCAGCAATTTAGCCTGTTGCTGGGCTGCTTCGCGCTGACGAACCAACTCTTGTGCTTTCCGCTCAGCCAAAGCCTCCGCGTATTCAGCAGCGTTGTTGAAATCATCAGGCGCTGGAGGGTTGACGGGCATCGCCCGACGCGTTTCCAGTTCAGCCTGCCTTTGGGCTTGCTCACGCTCCCATTTCCGTTGTTCACGGGCAAGGCGTTTGCCGACAATTGCGTCCAATTCTTCTTGGGTGAAGGTCTTAGGCGCTTCTGTCGTTTGGTCTTCCGGCAATGAAGCATCGGTTACAGGCGCCGCCGTAGCGGCCTGTTCCGGCGCGGGTGCTTCCGCTAAGTCTTGTACTGCTTCAGACATTGGTGTTCCTTACGAACCCTGGTGGACCGCACCAGTACGGTTGTCAGACAACGGCGGCCATTATGACCCAGTTCGTGCCGTCGCTTACAAGAGTGGCCCATTTACCGGCGGTCGCTGCCAAAATAGCCGTCCCTGCCGCGCCACCAATAAGCGGCACGATGTTGGACGACGCCGACACAACCGTAAATGCGGCGATAGTTTTGACCATAACCTCGCGGCCGGTCCAAGACGCCGCGGAGGGAAATGTGATGGTGATGGACCCCGTACCGTTGCAAATTACCCAGTTTTCAGTATCCGCAAGGGTAAAACTGGCCGTTTTTGTGACCGGGGCACCGCGTGTCAGAGAACCTACAGGCACGGCGCGGCCGGAAGTTAAGTTAGACACGCTAACCTGGTCAGTAACGCCGCTCTGGACAATCGGCACCAACTCCGCGCCGGTAAGCGGCGTGGTAGCGGCCGGGAGTTCAGAAATTTTGACGTTAGCCATCTGCGCGCCCCTACCGTACGGTGTTACTTGTAGTTAATGGGGCGCGCGTAAAGCGTACCGCCAGCGGCTGTTTGAATTGCGCTGACCCGCCACGGTGCCCCGGTGCCGGTAGGCAAAATCAGGTTTACAAGGGTGTTGGCCGGGATTGCAAAAGACGCCGTGGTGGCGGTTACACCCTCACCCACAAGCACATGACACGCAGTGGTCGCCCACACGGAAACAGCTTGAGGGCCTGCCGGCCAAGTAGCCGTAGACGCGGCCGTCGCGGTAAAAGCCGCGGTGCGGGTGGGAAAATCGGCGTCCGAAAGCGGGTTAGTGATCGGGAGTTCCATGGCACGTCCTTACGCGAGGAATTTCAGTTTATACAGCGTCGTCAAATACAGCCCGACAATCTCGTCGATGATGTTCTGCAACGCCGTATCAGACTTGTCGCACACTTTATAGCGCATATCCTCAATTTCTTTGAGGCTATCCTCAAGAAATTCGGTAATATTGGAGGTTTTGCGCGCGGAGTGCAAGGAAATTGGACCGATAAGCCCGTGCCGGCCTTGATAGGCTTCGGCAAACTTGTCGGCTAGGTCGATCACATTGTCGTAAAACCCGCCCAAAGCCTTGTGTTTGGCAAAACTGCGGGTGTTTAAATGGACCGAATGGGCCACATCGCGAGCCAAAAACATGCAGCCGATAAATTCAGCGCAACTCATTGCATTGGGCCTCCTGGCGGCATTTGAGGTGGCATTCCGCCCATATCTGGTGGCATTCCGCCCATTTCCGGTTGCATTTCCGGCATTTCGCGTGAAATTGGGCCGCCGGGGCCGACCAGATCGCCGGTATCCATGGCCGCCGCGATGGTGCCCATCACGATGTCTTGGATTTGATCGGGCGTCATGCCGGCCTGGACCGCGGAAATGCGCTTGGTTTCGGCGTCGTAGGCCTTGATCTGCACTTCCTGCGCCTCGATCGACTGTTCGACGCGCTGCAACATGCCGACGACTTGGTTCAGTTCCTTAGTCAGGGCTTCGATCTGCATCTTGGCCATCTGCATTTCGGGCGATTGGTCTTCGCCTTCCATAACCTTTGGATCAATGATCTTAGCAAACCGCGCCGCCATCTCCTGCGCGCCCGGCCAATCCATGTTTTTGATGAACAGATCACCGGCGACCGTCCAAAGCTGCGGGTTAGACTGCAACAGCATAGACATGGCGTCCAAGGCTTCCTGACGCTTGGTCATGTAGCCTGGCCCAGTGGTCACGCACACGTCGTAAACGCCGACCGACGGGTTGTAAATCTTGTCGATCACAAGCCCGTTCTCGTCGCGGATTTCCTTGACCGGCTCCGGCTGCATGGGGTTGATCTTCACCATACCTACTTCGCCGTCCAGCCCCACGATACGCGCCACGCGGGCGGTGTCGTAAATCTTGGGGATCAGATCGACAAGCTGCCGGGTAACGTAACGGATAGCGCGGGACAGGTTATCGACATAGTGGTAGGTGCCCGTGTCGCCTTGCTTCTCGCGGGCGAGGATAGCCCGGCCAGACCGCTCGTTGCTCTGGGCACCTAGGCTGCTGTCGTACTGGCCTGTGGTGCCCTTAATGTCGTCAGCAGCGCCCAATTTAGCTTGTATGAGGCCGGTCTGGGCCAGCGGCGGTGGTGCGCGCTGCGGCAACGGTAGAGGGCTTCCAGCGCCGTCTGTAACGTCGGGATTGACCTCTAGGTACGGCCAATTGTTCGTGTTGGCCGTCTTCCAGTTCATCTCGTAGCCTTCAAACTGGCCGCCATAGCCAATGAAGGGCGCTTTGGGGGCCAGAGCCAGCATTTCGGCTTCCTGGCTGACCCAGTAGTTGTACATGCGCTGGGCGTCCTTGGCGTTCCGCACAAGGCCCGACACGTAAAGCTGACCGTCGACCTCAAACTCGTTGCCGATTACGCGCACGACGGGGATGTATTTGCCCGCCCAATCGCGCTCTTCCAGCACCTCAAACCCGTTGGTCTTGACCCACTTGACCTTCTTGCGGTCCACCGAGCGGCTACGCAGCGGCTTGCCAAACATCGCCTTCAGTTGCTTGTCCTGCGGCGAGTTGGCGAAGGCTGTGATGTTGTCGGGGTAGAGGTTTAGCGTCGCTTTTTCGTGTTCGTAGTAGAAGTATTCGGCGATACGTACCATGTCTTCCGAGAGCCATTGAGAAAGGCTCTGGTCGCCCACGCCTTGCGACATGAGGCTAGAAATCGGCGCAGCGTCTGGAAACATGCGTTCATAGTCGGCCTTGCTCACGTCTTCGGTGATGAAGCACCATTCGGCGTCAGCGCCGCACGGGTCTTGGATGGCCGGGTCCATGTAGACCGAAAACGAGTTCCGCACCCGCCCGATCTTGATGTCCTGGTCGAAGCTGTCCTCGCGGGCGTACTCCGTCAAAA
>ENA-UOYL01000119-UOYL01000119.1-marine-metagenome-genome-assembly--contig:-NODE-119-length-30828-cov-2.968131_pt1 | contig 30828 bp, 20 predicted proteins | sample MGYA00238173_ERZ767189 | MGnify/ENA primary metagenome ERZ767189 (study PRJEB28943, sample SAMN06267163) | marine metagenome | isolation source: Columbia River Estuary | place: USA:Columbia River Estuary... | reverse complement strand
AATAAAACTCAAGAATCAGTTCAAGATCAACAATTGAAATTTTTAAGAGACAATCTTGATAAATTAATGAGTAGACGGGTATTTGTTACAGGTGGCGGATATGCTCCAGGCGTAGATGGTGTAACTCCTGAAGGAATCAAAAATGCAACTGCTCCAATATCAGTGAATATAGTATCAGGTCAAGGATTACCGGGTATATTTAAAGGAAAAGTAAGACGGGAAGGTCCAGTAGAAGTACAATATGAAGAAAGTTAATTATGATTAATAAATTAAAATCATTTGTTGATATAGATCCCGCTTTACCCGGTCCTCCAACTGAAGGATCTAATGGATTGAAATTTGTTACATCGTTAAAATCCGATGTTTCCAGTAAAGTAGGTGGATCAATAGATAAATTTGCATCAAAAACACAACTTTCAATTGGTGGCTCTGCAGGTAATTTTGTTGGTGGTGCTATTGGCGGAGTAAGTAATTTTTCAAAAGATGTTTTAAGTGGTGTTGATACGGGCATTTTAGGAAATGCCGCATCTAAAGTTTATGATATTGCGGGTAATGTAGTATCAAAAGTTGATAGTGTCACGGGTGGAATTACGTCAAAAGTTAATAGTGTCACAGGTGGAATTACGTCAAAAGTCGGCATGATTTCAGATACAATTACAGATAAGACGGGTGGATTAGTAAATGTATCGGATTATAGTCCCTATCACTTTAATGCAAATAATTTAAAAGATAAAATTATAGATCGTATTTCAGGAAAATTAACAGACAAAGTTTCATCAATTGCTGGAAAAGTTACTGATAAAGCCACATCAGTTGTAGGATCAATTGCTGGAAAAGTTACTGATAAAGCCACATCAGTTGTAGGATCAAAACCATTAGATGTAATTGGAAAAGTAGGAGATAAATTAAGTGTAGTAAATGAAAAAGTAGGAAATGTGATAAACACCGGATTAGATAGTAGTGTTGGTGAAAAAGTAGGTGGTTATATAGGATCAAAAGTAGGAGAAACAGTGGGTTCTAAATTAGGATCTACTGTTAGTGGATATTTACCTACAAATAAAATAGCAAATACTATAGGATCAAAATTAGGAAGTGTTGGTTCAAGTGTTGGTAAATATGCGGGAAAAAAATTAGGAACTCAAACTCAATCTAAACTTAAACAAACAATAGGGAAACGTGTAAAAGTTATAAAAATACCAAAGTTGCCTGATCCGTCTTCAATAAATAACAAAATAAATAATATAATCCCGAAAGTTTAATGATAATTATATAGCATATGAAAAGTAATGAATTAAAAGAAATAATTAGAAGTATAATTAGAGAAGAATTGGACAAAACATTACCTTCTTTAATTCCAAAAATATTGTCTGAAGTATTGTCTGGAAAACAATCAAGTACGATTCAATCTAATGAATCTATTGTTGCAACCAAAACTGTAGTAAAAGAATCGGTTCAAAAACCAAAAGAAATTAAAAAGTATTCAAGTAATCCTATTTTGAATGAAATTTTGAATCAAACTGTTGTAAAAATACCAAGTGAAAGTTCAATGGTTGGTCTAGATTCTGTATTTAAATCACAAGCATTTGCTGGTATGCAGATGAATGAATCTATAGAAACATCACAACCAGTTGCTCCTGTAACAGAAGAACAAGGTAAAGTGATGAATGTTCTTAACAGAGATTTTAGAAGTTTAATGAAAGCCGTTGATAAAAAGAAACAAACTGGATCTATAGGTTCCGGTATGGTATCAATGGAATAATATGAATCCTATAGGACTAACATTACCACTTCAAATTGGCAGAAATGGATACTTTGAACAAAGTTATGATACTTTAACCCAAGTAAAAGCCAATATTACTAATTTGTTGAGAACCAAAAAAGGTGAAAGACGAATGAATCCTAATTTTGGTTCTGGTTTACAAGAATATCTATTTGAACAAAATTTACAAGATTCTCCTGATATAGTTAAACAAATCATCACAGATGAAATTAACAATTATGTACCAGGTGTTACTGTAAATAAAATAGATATTGGTATATCAAATCAAGAAAAAAATGAACTTACAGATAGTTATATATTATATATAAAAATACAATTTACGGTTAATAATCAAACGGATACACTTAATTTGACAGTTAATCAAAATAATATTTAATTATGGCAGACATTATACAAAAGTCTTTTAATAGTTCTCGTAGAGAAATTAAGTATCTTAATAGAGACTTTTCTTCTTTTAAAACGTCTTTAATTGAATATTCAAAAACATATTTTCCACGAACATATAAAGATTTTAGTGATGCATCTCCAGGTATGATGTTTATTGAAATGGCATCTTATATTGGAGATGTTCTTTCATATTATACAGATTATCAATTTAAAGAAAGTTTAATGCCATATGCAGAAGAAAGAAAAAATGTTCTTGCATTAGCAAATTATCTTGGTTACAAAACAAAACCTACTAAATCTTCTACTACAAATATTGATTTATATCAATTAATTCCTTCTATTAAGGATTCTAATAACAACTATATTCCAGATAACAACTATGCTCTTAAGATAAGAGAGTATATGGAAGTATCTAATGAAAGCGGTGTAAGTTTTATAACGACTGATCCTGTTGATTTTTCGCTTGATAGTAAGTTTTCTCCTAGAGAAGTGACTGTTTATTCAAGAGATAATTATGGAATACCACAATTTTTCTTATTAAAGAAATCAACAAAAGTTATTGCGGGTAAGATTACTACATCATCATTTACAGTAGGTGCATCTGTACCATTTTATAAAATATCATTGTCTGAACTTAATGTAATTGATATTATTGACGTAAAAGATAGTGATAATAATAAATGGTATGAAGTTGATTATTTGGCACAAGATTTAATATTTACAGAAACAGAAAATACTAGTTTTACCAATAATACTTATGTTCAATATTCATCCGAAGTTCCTAAGTTAATTAAAAGTTTTAAAACATCAAGAAAGTTTGTTGTAAATGTTACTGCAAATAATACAACATATCTTGAATTTGGTGCGGGTACAGATGCAACATCAGATGAAGTAATATATCCAAATTCTGAATTAGTTGGTATCGGATTGAAAAATATTAGTAACTTAAATTTAAATTATGATACTAGTAAATTATTAAATTCTGAAACATTTGGTCAATCACCATCTAACACAGTATTAACAGTACAATATTTAGTTGGTGGTGGTTTAACATCAAATTCACCATCTGATACCATTAAGAATATATCATCTGTTACATATTTAAATGATGTATCAGGATTAAATCCTTCTCAAAATTCATTATTAACTACTGTTAAAAATTCATTTAGAATATCTAATCCAGATCCCGCAGTTGGTGGACAAAATGAAGAAAGTGTAGAAGAAATTAGACAAAATGCTTTGGCTAATTTTGGTTCACAAAACAGAACAGTAACCGTAGATGATTATATTTCCAGAATATATTCTATACCCCCAAGATTTGGTTCTATTGCAAAAGTAATGGTGATACCAAATTCCGATTTATCAATTTCTACAAATCAAACATTATTAAATGGATTTGTAAACAATGAAAATCAAACAACATTGATTAATAATAGTTTAGAAAATAACTTTAGAAAAGTAAATTTTGATGTTTCTAATCCATTTAGTTTAAATTTATATGTTTTGAGTTATAATTCAAATAAAAACTTGACACAAACCAATGACGCATTGGTATATAATATCAGACATTATTTACAAAAATATAAGATTATATCTGATAGTATCAATATTATTGACGGTTATATTATCAATATAGGAGTAGATTTTAAAATATTAGTATATAATAATTTTAATAGAAAGGAAGTTTTAGATCAATGTCTACAAAAAGCAAAAGATTTCTTCAATGTTGATAAATGGTATTTTAATCAACCAATTAATATTAATCAATTGGAATTAGAATTGGCAAAAGTTGAAGGAGTGCAGTCTATATCTGAAGTAGTATTTAAAAATCTTAATCAAAATGACGGAAATTATTCACCCCATGAATATAATTTATCCGAAGCAACACATAATAAGATTATATATCCATCTTTAGATCCATCAGTATTTGAAGTTAAATTTCCAGATAATGATATTAGAGGTGCTGTAATTTAATAAATTTATCATTAAAAGTCTTATAAATTTCATACTTATATTTATATAATAGAGTATGCACACATTTATATTTCCAAAACAAGACACATTCATAACTAACGAGACGGGTTATGCCGATAAAAATTTTGGAATTGATGAAATTTTAGAATTAAAAGCACAAAATCAATTAATAAGTAACGTTGCATTTTATACTTCAGCCAGTCTTTCTGGCAGTTATTCGACGTTCGATGTATTAAATTATATTGGAAGTGTTTCTGGAAGTTATATATCAGGAGCTGCAGGATCATCAAATATATATGTCAGTGGATCTTCACAATTTACATCAACTAATTATAATGGATATGTATCAGGAACATATGGTGCGGGTATACCAATTACATCAAGTTTAACTAATTATAATGGTGTTGTAACAGGTAGTATAAGTGGAAGTATAGTAGGATCTTTTACAGGTTCAATTTTCTTTGCAAGTGGATCTTTAACTAATTTTAATGGGTGTATTAATGGAACTTTACAAGGAACACAGAGTGTTTACAATCCAACTACAACCTTTACTAATGATCCTGAATTTAGTAGAATTTTAATTCAGTTTGATTTGACCGATATTTCAAGTTCTCTGTTAACGGGAGATATAAATAATGGATCTAAATTTTTCTTAAAATTAAAGGCTTCTTCTACAAGTGAAGTACCGTTAGATTATAAAATTTATGCATATCCAGTTAGCAAGAGTTGGGATATGGGTGTAGGAAGATATGATACTGACGGAATTGGTAGTTTTGGTGCTAGTTGGTATAACAATACTACGCAAAATACATCTAGTTTATGGTATTCACCTACATCATCTACATCAACTTATAATTTCAGTGATTATTTATTGACATCAAGTTTGGGATCATCTTCATTCCAAAACGGGGGAGCTACTTGGTTTTATAATGTACCTTCAACATATTCAAAACCAACATCAAATGTATCATCGTCATTTTATAATACATTAAGTGCGTCTCTTTATATATCATCATTTTGTTCATCATCATTGAGTGGCAGTTCATTAATATGTTCACAATCATATTCTTATAGTACATCTGACATTTATATGGATGTCACTTCGATTGTTAAAGGTTGGATATGTGGATGTGTTCCTAATAATGGATTCATTTTAGTTAGTTCACTTGAATTGGTTCAAGCTAATGATATAAATTCATCTATTAGATTTTTCAGTAAAGAAACAAATACTATTTATCAACCATATTTGGATGTTAAATGGGATGATAGTGTATATTCCACAGGCAGTTTGGTGTCTTTAACAGGATTTAATCCATATACAGTAGTTGTAAAGAATGTGGGTAGAGAATATAAGTTTGGAAGTGTACCTCGTATAAACATATTTGCGAGAGAAAAGGCACCACTAAAGAACTTTGTTAAAGGATATCAACAAAGTCAATATTTAAGTTCAAGTTTATTACCCACCGATTCTTATTATGCTATTAAAGATAATGAAAGTGAAAATTTCGTAATTGATTTTGATGATTATACAAAATTAAGTTGTGATGGTGCAATTCATTATTTCAGATTGGATACAACTGGTTTACCCGTGGAAAGATATTATAGAATTTTAATAAAAACAGAAATCAACGGTGAAATCGTAATATTTGATAATGGAAACATATTTAAAGTATCAAGATGAGTATAAAATCGCAAATCAATGACTTTTTATTAACAGGCCAATTCACTAATAATATTGATGAATTTGGAAATGTAAATTTATATATTAGTTCAAGTGACGCAAATGAACAATACATTTCATTTCCTTTAATAAATTTTAATTATAAGAAGGATGAAATTGAAAATTTATATGATGTAGGTATTACTGAAATACAAACAGAACCTAAGATTCAAAAACAAGTATTTGATCAATCTTTCTTAACTGAATACAATAAAGTATTGTATGAAAATCAAGATTTGAAAGAAAAGTTAAATCAATTGGTTGATGAAGTACAATCCGATCCATCAAAGTCGCAATTAAGTGCAGCAAGAGATTTAATCGTAGAATTAAGAATTAAATTAAAACAAGGAAATAAACTAGAAGATTTTTCCAATGAATTTCCATTTAATTTAAAATCTGAAAACGAATAATTTATGGCATTTCCATTTCCAACAATATCATCAAATAGTGGATCACTAAATAGTGGTTCTTACTTTTTACAAAACGATTTGGATACATTTGTTGATGTACCATTTCAAGAATATTATTTTGGAAATTCGGAACAAGACATAGTTGAATTTAGTGTATATGATATTGAAGGTAACATTAATATATGGAAATATTTACCGGTTTCAACAACATATACAGTATTAAATAAAACATATAAAGATGTTGATAACACAACTTTAAATTACAGTTATAAACAATACAATAGTAGTTATACGATTGCATTTAATAAAAATATATTATTAAATACACTTCAAGATTTTTCCGGTTCAAATATTAATTCAGGTAACCATGTTGCGAGTTATAATTTCATTAGAAATACTGCGGGTAATCCTGATTATCAACTTTATATCAAAGACATTTCTCCTAGTAGAAGAGAAATTAAATTAACCCCGTCATTTAAATTAGATTTAACAAAAGAAGAAAATATACTTGTAAATCTTCAATATCAAGCATTTGCCAGAAAAGCAGTATTGGTTAGAGATACAATTCCTTTATTCAATTACTTTTTGGATTCATATCAGATTTACAAAAATAGTGATTCATTAATTAAAAATAATAAAACAATTTTTGCATTACTAAGAACTAATTTTGGATTCAAATCAGATGCGGATATACTTGCATTTTTAGATGACACATACGGTGGATTCAATCGTCCGTTCATCAATTCTCAAAACGGACAATTGATACAAAATAGTTTTGAAGGTGCTAAAAATTATATTAAAGATTGGTTGTATACATATTACAAATCAATTTATTCATTTGAACAGATTAAAACTCAATTTAAGTATATAGTTCAAAAGTCTATATCAATTAGATTGAATCAAATTAATTCATATTATACAAGTAATATTGAATTGACAACACAAGTTGAAAACTTCATAATTGATTTATTTTTCACAAATTTTATATCAAATGTAGTTGATACAGTTCAAACATATCATGATAATAAATTGTATGCATATTTGAAGAATGCATTGAATTTTGGTAACGATACATTTTATACAATATTAAATTATACATTCGTAGAAGAAGACGGTAATACAAACATAATTGTAAAATTATTCAATGAATTACCATTGGATGTTTCATTAAGAGATAAGTGTTGGATATCAAACATATCACTTGTACCTGTAATTCAAAAGTTTGTCATTAATGTTCCGATAATTAAGAAAAACTTTAAGATATCCGGTCCAAATTTCAAAATACCAATTGATTCTTATAATAGTTCACCTGTAAATTATCAAAGTTCTAATGATTTAAAGTTGGATAATACTACAAAAAACGATGTAGAATTTTATAAGAAATTAAATAATCTCAATGTTGATTATTCTAATTTTTCCGATTTCATTGTATTTGGTTCTGCGGAATTGAGAACCAAACTGTTTTTAAATAAAGTTACATCTGTTAATCAACTTAATAAGTCAATCAATTCTATATTGACTACATTATCCGCATCTGCAGCGAATAGTGCGTCATCATATACATTATTAACGTCATATTCATTTATTAGTGCGTCATATGCAACAGAAGTAAATGATTATCAATCACAATTAAATACAGTTTTCAATTCATTTGACGGATATGATACATATTTGTATAAAAATATTACTTTAGTAAGTGGTAGTACAACATCATTTGTTAATGGTGCTTATATACAGAACTACAATTATCCAGACTATATAGAAAATGCAATTGAATTTGATAAAAATAATAGAGATAGTCTTGTAAATAATACCCCAGAATATATTCTATTAGATGATAATAATACGGATTATTTGATATTCTTATCAATGATTGGACATCATTTTGATAACATTTACTTATATATTAAGAATTTCCCAACACAACAATATGTTGAAAACAACTTATCGTCAAGTTATGTAAGTACAGTAGCAAATACTTTATTAAAACAATTTGGTTGGAATCCAATCAGTTCATTTGACAATTCATCTATTGAATCCAATTACTTGACGGGATCAAATGCTTATTCCGATTATGATAAGTTAAAGATTATTTGGAACAGAATTTTAAAGACACTGCCGTTGATTTATAAGACTAAAGGAACAGAAGAATGTATTAGAGTGGTATCTAATATCTATGGAATTCCCCGTAGTTTATTAAATGTTAAAGAATACGGCGGAAACAAGATATCGGATGAAGATAATTCATCCTACACATATCAAAATAAGTATTATTTTACAAAATATACCAGAAATGGTGATGCGATAACAATACCAATATCTGGTTCGGCAAATTATGTCAATTCAATTGAATTCAAATTTAGAATTGATTCAGATTATATTTATCCACAAAATACCAAGGTTTATTTATTAAAAACTAGTTTTTGGGATGTATCAATCAAAAAGGAAGTTAAAGATACTTTCGGAAAATTAAAATTTGATTTATCTCCAGCTGGATTGCCAACTGACTATCTTGAAACAGATTCATTACCATTGTTTAACGGAAATGTATTCAATGTATTAATTAAACAAATCAATTTATCTGCAAGTTATGATTCGGGATCTGGCGGACAATTACCATATCAATATTCATTAAGAGTAACATCTGTTGACAATGATGAAATTGTATTTGATGATAATAAATCAATCATTAGTGGAACTGAAGGAATTAATGAATCATTTAATAGTTTCGGTTTACTTTATGTAGGAAACTATACAGGCGGAGGTAATTTATTCCAAGGAAATATTGACAAAATAAATCTATGGAAACACGAATTGGATGATGAATCTTTTATAGAACATTGTAAGAATTTTGATTCATATAAAACAAATAATGACAGTACAACTTATGACAACTTGTATTTCAGATACAGTTATGATTATCCGGTTAATATGTACACGGGTTCCGTACCTGCTTTATTTGTTGTAAGAAATGCAAATAAGTTATATTCACAATATAGTGCATCTGCTTATAACTTTGCACAAAATACAACTACACAATCAAATTGTTTAACTGTATCTGCATCACTTTATCCATATCAATTTGATGAAATTGAAATTAATCAAAACATCAAATTAGGTCAATATGGTCCTAATAAGTTTAAAAATGTAAAAATCAATAAAGCAACACAAACAGTTGAATCTAGATTGATGCCTAATGAAACAAGTGCAGTAAATAATTTAATCACTACAGATTCAAATTTATTGGCAGTATACATTTCACCATTTAAAGTAAGAGATGATGATATATTGAATTTCTTGGGCGAATATGATATGATGGATTTGATTGGTGATCCATCAAATATTTTTTCCGACAATTATGAAAGTTTACAAACATTAAGAGACAATTATAATAAATATAATTTATCAGAACAAGTTTTGTATCAAGAGTTTATGACTCTGTATAAGAATTATTTTGACGGATCTTTCTTTGAAACAGTAAGACAATTGCTTCCCGCAAGAAGTAAAGTAATTGATGGTATATTAATTGAACCAAGTTTATTGGAAAGAAATAAATATCAAAATCGTCCAATAGACAGTGCTATTGCTTATGATTTAAGCTGTTCATATCAACCACTTAGAAATTTTTCTGGTTCGTTTGAAAGAAATTATAGAAGTACAAGTCAAGTAAAATTAAGTAAAAATGGATTAGATTATCCGTTAACATCTTCTACATACGGTTCATTGACATCATCAATGCATCCCGCATCATATACATCTAATAATTATACATCATTCCAGTTCTCTAGTTTGAACTATGATAAAAGATTAAGTGTATTTTCTATTAGCGGATCATTTTTTGATAAATTTGAAAGTAACTATATTTACGGAAACAATAAAAAAGTATATTTGTTTGGTACAAATCCAAATACTAGTTTAGAAAATTCTAGCAGTAAATTTATAAATACATATTCGTATGTAAATGTCAATTCATCATCTTTATTTACTACATATGATAATAATTCTTCAATTTTTGATACAGATTCGTATCCTGTAGGACATTATTCATTGAAAAGAAGAATTTCAAGATTTTCAACCAATCAATATTTCGTTAATTCACCGACCGGTTCATTTTTTAAAAAATCTAGTCAAACTAGATATACAACAGTTGATGATAAAGGAAACAGTGATAATTCATCACCAATTGAAAGAACTCAAATAAATCTACAAGTTTCTCAAAATTCATTGATTAGTTCATAAAAAAGATTTAATGAATAATATTTATTGATAAATATACTTATACTATATGGCATATCTAGACAACAAAACTATAACAGTTGATGCGATTTTAACACAAAAAGGTAGACAATTGTTAGCAAAGAACGGATCTTTGAACATTTCATCATTTGCGCTTGCGGATGACGAAATTGATTATAATCTATACAATTCAACACATCCACTTGGTAGTGCATTTTACGATATCGCTATAAGAAATATTCCAGTATTGGAACCATTTAGCGATGAAACACAAGTAATGAAGTACAAGTTGGTAACATTGCCATCAGGAGTAACCGCAATTCCAGTAATTTCTATCGCACAAACAAGTATTACAACCGATAGATTGAATACAAGCGAATTTATAATTTCGCCTAGTACTAATCCAACATACAATACAACACTAGGATATACTGCCATATTGGGTAATAAGAATGCCGGAACATTGTTAGTTACTGAAACAAATAGTATTAATTCTACTAGTGCAACTATTCCAAGTTTTGCTGGTGATGCCGTAACTGCTGCTTCTCAAGTAGTGGTTGGTAATAAGTTTAAATTTGTACCAAATAACGCTTTGTTATCTACTACGACTACAACATTAACTATCATTGGAAATGAAAGTGGTGGTAGTTTAACAATTACAGTTACTATTACAGTTCAATAATACAACCGCTTAATAAAATATGATTTTTAAAAACTTTGAATCTACAGATATCGTAGCCGGAAGAATCAATAAGGTTTCTTCTGGATTTTGGGTTGACGGCAATTATGCAGTAACACAATCAACTTTTACAACATCGTCAACTCAAGTAGTATTGACGGGATCAAACCAATATGATGTTCAAAACGGATTGTATTATTACAATGTTTATTACCAAAATCAACCACATTTTTCAATAACATATGGTGATTATTATGGTTCTGGATCTTCTATTACAGATTCAACTACATTATATATTCGCCCTACACAAGCAATTTACAATCAATATAAGAATGTATTGTTGACACCAGATGATACATTTTTCAATTTTAAATCTGGCAATTATACAGTATCTACTGCTACAGATTCAACTACATCTGTTACCGCATCTGGTATAGTAGTATTGAATTTATCCGCAGATAAATACAAAGATCGTGTAGATGAAGGACAAATTGAATTTAGTATTAGTGGTTCCAAAGGTCAATTTACATTCATAGATGATTCTTCTGTAGTTAAAAAACAATTGGATGTTTATAATATTGTTAGTGGAAGTGTCAATGATGGTGTTCCATCTGCATATTCAAACGGTGGAATTATTACATACAATTCTGTTGGATTATTTTATCCAAAAACAGGTACAGTTGTATTAAACGCAGGTGCAATTAGTTCTTCGGTTGGAGTATCATTGACGGGATCATTTGCGAGTGTTGCGGATCAAGCAAATACATACGCATTGAATCAAAGAACTATGTTCCAAGCAATTACTAAATGTACAACCAAGACATTTAAAGTAAGAAAGTCTGAATATTTACCTTCTGCCCAATATTTCGTAAGAGTAAAAAATCAAGACTTTAACTACACAAACAATCCAACATTCATTGCAAATGGTACTACTGATAGTTTAAATGGTACTGTATTATCAAGAGGTGCTATTAAGATTGGCGATTTCGTAAATAATCCTACCACATATATTACTACCGTTGGTTTATATGATAGTGATAATGAACTTGTAGCTGTTGCTAAATTAAGTCAACCAACACAAAAAACTTTTGATAGTGAATTGTTGATTAGAGTAAAACTTGATTTTTAAACTAATGGATACATGATTAAAAGTCTAAACAGAGATGATGTTCAAGTTACACCATTTGTTGCTAATAAAATCTGGAATCCTACAAATATTGAAGCTACGGATTTAATATTATGGATGTCTGGATCATTAAGTGGATCGATATCTCATATTTATATTGATTACGGCGACGGTACAAGTTTACCCGTAACAAACAGTTATTGTGATTTAGCGTTACAACAACAAAGTGATGATTTTGTTCAATATCATCGTGGTTTAAACATTACAGGCACATTTTTTCCTGTTGGTAATCAATATTATAATTCAACATCTAATCCAACTAATACGGATGGTACTTATATGCGATTGGTATATAGTACAAATAAACAATTATTTTACAACACATATAATAATCCAACTCAATTATGGGGTGTAGAAAATTTCAATTTAGATACTACATATAGACTTCTGACAGATGTAATGGATGTATTTACAATTCCAAGAATTAATTTCGGAGAAAAAATTTCGCCATATAGTGTAACAATAATAGACAATCAATACGATTCTAGTTATCTAATAGTAGATGACGGAAATGAAAATTTAATACTTAGTGGGAGTTATTTTTCTACTTATCAAGAAATAGAATTTACTGATATATGACCGATCCAATTTATAAATTAAAAACAGGATATTCAATTGCTGCTGACGGAGATTATGTAGCAGTTGGAAATCCTACATCTTTTTTATCCGGATCGTTTGTATTAAACAATAAAGGATCGGTTGAAATATTTAAATATTCTAAAAATACTGATTTATACAATCCTAATTTTATATTTTATAAATACATAAATCCGGATGATTTTGGTGGGTATTTGTCGGCTGATACTAGTAGTGTAGATATTACATATATTAATGCTGATACATCATCTGTTCCTATTTTAGGATTGAACATAGAAATTGATTTGGGCGGATGGAATCCTGTTATTTATGATGATTCTTATGGTGTATCTGTAGATGTATCTGGATCTGTAATAGTAATTGGAAATCCATATTATAGATTTTCATTGATTAACGGTTCTACAGTTAACACAGGTTCTTGTGTTGATATATACGATTTATCTGATTATTCAAGTAGTTATGTTTCTGGAACGGTTTATTATCCAAAATATAGTATTACAAATTCATTTGATAATTTGGAATATTCTACATTTGGTGAATCTGTTTCAATTTATCAAAATAAACTAGTAGTAGGTTCTAGTAAAAATAATTGTGCTTATATATACACACAGTCACTGGGTGTTTGGAATCATTATCAAACATTATCTCCTGGTGGATTACCTGCAAATTATTATTATGGTAGTGTGGTTAAGATTGATCCGAGTGGATCAAATAGAATAGTAGTTGGTAATAAGTCAACAGGAAGTGCGGTTTATGTATACGAATTAAATACATCTACAAATCAATGGGTAGAAAATGATATATTGGATCAAAATAGAAATATTACGGGTTCGTTAAATTTCATTAATACAAAACCTTATTTTCCAGGAATTCAACCAAGTGGCAGTAACTATGGTAATTCTGTATCAATCTATGGAGATACACTTATAGTAGGATCACCTAATGATATGTACTACTATGAATGGAGTGGTTCTACAATTTTAAGAAATAGAGGAGCAGTTTATTTTTGGAAAAAATGTTCGGATGCAACTGATTGGTTTTTATTAGAAAAATCATTTGGAAATGAAAATATTTTAGAATCAAATAATTTAGGATATTCTGTTGACATTTATAATGGTAATGCGATTGCTACAAGTACAAAAGATATTAGTCAATTTAGTTCCAGTTATATTAAAAATACAATTAATAAAAGATTTGATTGTAACTCAAATGACAGTGTAATTGATACATTAGGACAATTTGTTTACTATACATCTTCACTATCTACATCACTATGGGAAATAAAATCAGTAGTAACTAAAAAGAAACAATATGGTTATCCTTATACAACATTTGGATATAGTTCTGCAATTACAGATAATATAGTGTCAATTGGTTCTCCATTATTCTTGGTAAATCCAAGTGAAATGACATCTTCAATATATGATACCATCAATGGTTATTCATATATATACAATTTCAATGATATTGTTAATGATTATCATATTGGAAATGTATTTTATAGAGATGGTAAGATTATATTATCAAATAGTGGTTCTATTTTTGATAATTTATTAAAAGATCGTTCCAATCCATTACAATCTCAATATAATATTGAATATAAGAGCAATGTTAAAATATATGAAAAACAAGTATTATGTAGAATTGAATCGGGAGAATTTAATTATAGTACAAATCCTACATCATTAATTCCAAATACATTTGAATTTGACATTGATAATAATAAATCTTTTGATTTTACAGACCTCGATTTGATTCTGAAATACATTAATTATCAAATCAATACATCATATAATTGGTGGGATTATATGACATTTACAAATGATGAACAATCATTATTTAATCTTTATTCTGTAAATTATAACATTTCTTCAAGTTATACATCCAATTACAATTCAAATTTAACATCAAATTATAAAAACTTTGATATTGATGGTAATAATAAAGTTAATTTGAATGATATGTACATACTATGGAAGTATTTTAATAATAATTTGAATCAAACCGAATTATTCAAGTATGTAGAACCAAAATCTTCCAGAAAAACTTTACAACAAATTATAAGTTATATTGAACAAAAGACGGGTAAATTTGGTGGTAAGTCTATAAAACAAGAATTCTTTGGATTTAATTATAGTTCTTCAATTGACCCAACTGGTTCTTATTTGGCACCATATATAACAACTGTAGGACTTTATAGTGGTGGTGATTTGGTTGCTGTGGCTAAATTGGGTATGCCAATTAAAAATAGTGGTGAATTACCGCTAAATATTTTGGTAAAATGGGATATCTAAACATATTTATAAAAAGAAAGTATAATATATGCCAACACCATTAAATAGAGAATCTTTAAATAAAAGTTTAGAAGAACGATATAAAACTCAAAAAGTTGGTGGAGCTTTTGATGCTAAAAAGGCTACTCCTGATATTTTCGGACAATTAGAAAAAGATTGGACTAAGCCAGGTTTTGCAGCTGGTGGAAAAGAAGGTCTTGGAATTGAAGGAATCAAAAAAGGCAAATCCCTTTATTTAAACGGACTTGATACCAAAAGATATAAGTAAGTTATGGCGATTAACCCTACACCGCTTCCAACTCCACTGCCAACTTCTTTACCTAATAATAAAAGACCGTCTTTAACTTTAAAGTTAGAAGATAGATATAAAGTATATAGTACTAAATATATAAAAAATTTTACTGGTAAAAATTACGCACCTAATAAAAAAGGTTGATATGTATTTTAAATGGTTATATTAGGTTTGGATTCATCTACATCAGTTACAGGTTGGGCATTTAGTAAAGACGGCAAAGTCTTGGATGCCGGTTATATTGATACCAAAAAGTTTGAAATAACAAAAGAAAAAACTTATTTTGTTATATCTGAATTGGAAAAGAATCCATTAATTAAAGATGTCACCACCATTAATTTAGAAGCTGCTCTTAGTGGATTTGCTGGTGGATTCACATCACAACAAGTTATCATCACATTGGCTAGACATAATGCCGTATTTTCATATATTATTGAAGAACACTTTAAAGTCAAGGTAAATCTGTTATCTGTTAACACTATGCGTAAACAGTTATTTGGTAAGTGTAGAATTAAAGGTGTTAAATCAAAACAATTTGTAAAATCAGAACTAGAATCACTTTGTCCAGATGTAGTTAAATTTACAGTTCTTAACAAAAAGGGTAATTGGGATGAAAGAAACGGTGATATGTATGATGGTATAGTTTGCTCATTATACAAAGATGAACCGCAACAAAATAATAGAGTTAGCAAAAAAGATAAAAGCATTAGCCGAAAAAGGTAAAGGCGGTGAAAGAAATGCGGCTAAAGAAAAGTTAGAACGGATATGTGAAAAATATAATATATCCCCAGAAGAAATATCTATATCAGAAGAATCCAAAGATTATTATATCGTTATAAACGATAAAAATGAGAGAGAATTGCTCATCAATATTTGTTGTATGATAATGGATGTTCCCGGATTAAAGTGGAAAGAAAAAAATAATTGTATTTGCATTCGTATAAAATTATGTGAATATGAAAATATTAACAACGCATTTGAATATTATAGAGACATGTATAATGATTATAAAAGATATTTAATGCAGGGAATAATTGCAAGAAATGTAATAGGTTACATTCCAAAACATCAAACATATACACAAGAAAATATTCAACAAGATGTTCCACCTACTCCACCCGAAGATGTTAAAGAAGAAGAAACGGAACAAAAAACCCAAGGAAATGACGATAAAACATCAGATGAAAAAGAAAATTCCGAAGATCTTTCTGAAGATGTTCAAGAAGAAAAACCAATTGATCCAATTAAGTTGATGAAAATTGCAGTTGCATTGGATAAAAAACCGTGGGTAAAAAATGACCCAAATAAAAAGTTGATTGAATAAGACTTTTACTGTAAAGTATTATTGATGTTGTTATATCAAGAGGCAATAATATCTGTTTTAAATAAACTGTTACATCAAGTTCCTAAGATTCGTAAAGGAACTGATGCGGTTTATCATTGTCCATCTTGCAAACACTATAAAAGAAAACTAGAGATTAATTTACACACAGGCAAATATAATTGTTGGGTATGCGGATTTAGTGGAACAAGTTTCAAGTCTTTATTTAAGAAATTAAATGCTCCCGCAGAATATTATACATCAATTGGATTAAGTCAGAAATCGTTTTATAAAAAATCTATTGATGAATTTTCTATTTCTTTTGAAGATAAACCAGAAGAAATAAAACTGGTAAAACTACCAAAAGAATATAAACCTATTAGTGAACCGATAAATGAACTGGAATATAAACATGTATTAAAGTATCTCAAATCCAGAAATATAACTAAGAATGATATTATAAGATATAATATTGGATATTGTACTGAAGGCGATTTAAAAAATAGAGTGGTAATACCATCATATGATAGTAATGGTACATTGAATTTCTACACTGCCAGAAGTTTTTTTGACACCAAAGGATTGAAATATGTGAGTTGTTCCGCATCAAAGAATATTATTGGGTTTGAATTATTCATTAATTTTGAACAACCTATAACATTGGTTGAAGGACCATTTGATGCGATTGCAGTTAAAAATAATTGTATACCATTGTTTGGAAAGACATTAAGCAAACAATTAAAATTAAAATTATTAGAACACGATGTTCCGATGGTACATATTTTATTAGACAATGATGCGATAAAAGATTCCATTAAAATCTGTGAATTTCTAATCAAGAATAGTATTCCAACTAAATTGATAATATTGGACGGTAAAGATCCAAGTGTAATAGGTTTTGAAAAAACTTGGCAACTGATAGACAGTTGTGATACGATGGACTTTGAAAAGTTGTTTAAATTAAAACTAAGAATATAATATGGCAAAATATCTTAAATCAGATATAGAAAAATTCAAGAATGTATTTCACATTGCGGATATTCATTTACGTCTTACAAAGAGACACGATGAATACAATCAAGTATTTGAAAGATTGTATAAAGCAATAGAAAAGACACCTTCGGAAACTGTAGTTACCGTATTAGGCGATGTCTTGCATTCAAAGAGCGATCTTTCACCTGAATGTGTAAAGATTACATCTGAATTTTTACAAAATCTAGCAGATAGAAGACCAACGATATTGATTTCAGGTAATCACGATGCTACTTTGGCCAATAAAAACAGATTAGATAGTTTGAGTCCAATTGTTGATGCGATTAATCATAAAAATTTATTTTATCTAAAGGATTCTGGACTTTATATCTTGGGTGATATTTTGTTTAATCACTATAGTGTATTTGATGAACCGGATAAATATATTAAAGTAAAAGACATTCCAAAGATTTATTTAAATGAAACCCGTTATAAAATTGCTTTATTCCACGGTCCAGTAAACAATGCAATTACTGATGTAGGATATAAAGTTGCGAGTAGAACTATTACAAACGAAATCTTTGACGGACACGATATTGTATTGTTGGGAGATATTCACAGACATCAAGTTCTAAGTCAATCTGATCCAATAATTGTTTATTGTGGTTCACTGATCCAACAGAATCATGGCGAAGATCTTAAAGGTCACGGATTTGTATTTTGGGATTTAAAGACCAAAGTATTTAAACACTTTGAAATTCCAAATGATTATGGATTTTATACTGCGGAAATCAATAAAGGTAATTTAATTACTGATATTTCTAATATGCCTAAAAAGGCAAGACTTAGATTAAAGTGTTTTGAAAGCGTTGCAACTGAAGTTAAATCTGTATTGTCATCTATCCGAGAAAAATCAGAGGTAATGGAAGTGACATATGTTCGTGTAGATTCATTAAATACATCTTCAAGTAATATTATTGATAATAATAATTTTAATTTAGCCGATGTGTCTGATGTTGATTATCAAAATAAGTTGATAACAGACTATCTTAGTAACCAGAATTTAAATCCAACAAAAGATACACTTGAAAAGATTTATAAAATAAACAAAGATTTAAATGTTTCTTTAGAAAAAGAATCTATCGTTAGAAATATTCGATGGAAACCTAAGAAATTTGAATTTGACAATATGTTTAGTTATGGTGAAGACAATGTTATTGACTTTACTAAGATGCATAATGTAGTTGGATTATTTGCTAATAATGCTGCGGGTAAATCAAGTGTATTGTCTGCATTATCTTTTTGTATTTTTGATAAATGTGATAGAGCATTCAAAGCATCTCACATTCTTAATACGCAAAAGGTGACATTCCGTTGTAAGTTTAACTTTGAAGTTAATGGTGTAGATTTCTTCATTGAAAGAAAAGGACATGCGGATAAAAAAGGCAATGTCAAAGTAGATGTAAAGTTCTGGAAAGAAGAAGGTGGTAAAGTTGTAGAACTTAACGGTGAAGCTCGTAGAAGTACCAATGATATTATTCGTGATTATGTAGGTACATATGACGATTTTATTTTAACTGTCTTGAGTATTCAAAACAATAAGGTTGGATCATTTGTAGATATGGGACAAACAGAAAGAAAAGATTTGTTGGCTCAATTTATGGGACTAACTATATTTGATAGTTTGTATAACGATGCGGCTGATAAGACTAAAGAAATTAATTCATTATTAAAGAATTTCAAGAATAATGATTATACCCAGAATTTATTGAATTTAAATTCTGATATAGAAAACTTTTCGGGCTCGTTAAAAAATGAAAATACTAATTTAGAAAAACTATCTAACAATCGGGATTCTGAAAATGAATGTCTTTTAGACGAAACCAAAAAACTTATTAATATTAACAGTAATATTATTGATATTGTTTCTATTGAATCAAAAAAGATTTCATTAGAAAATTCTATATCAACACAATCTTCTAGTTTAAATTCATATAAGTCTCAATTATCATCTATTGAATCAACATACAAAGAATATGATGAAATTATAAAGAACTATGAAAACGATGATATTACAACTAAGTATGAATTGTTCAAAGAACTAGAATCATCATTTAGTCAAAAAGAACATCTTATTGAAAAGAAAAAGATTGTTGTTACATCTAAACTACAGAAATTAAAGAAGTTAGAAGAACATAAGTATGATCCAAATTGTAATTTTTGTACAACAAATGTGTTCGTTAAAGATGCAATTAAAACAAGAGAAGAATTGGAATTAGATAAAGTTGAAGCTCAAAGTCTTGTTAGTGAATATAATAATATTAAAAACAAAATTAATGAAGTGTCTTATATAAAGGATCATTGGAAAAAGTATAATGATGTTCATAAATTATATGTTGAAACACAGATTAAAATTAACAAATTAAATACTGAAATTTTAAAAATATCAAATAAGATTAGTTCTGACCAGAATTCTTTAATTAATATTGAAAGTCAAATTGAAGAATATTATAATAATAAAGATGCAATTGAATCTAACAAAACTGTTAAAGATACAATTGATTCAATTAAATCCAATATCAAAACGATTGACTTAGAAATTAAGAATGTAAATAACAATATTATCAATTATAATACAAAAATTTCTGGATTTGAAGAACAAAGAAAGACTATTCAAAAATCAATTGAAGATGTTAAAGTACTTGAAGTTGAATATGAAGCATATCAATTGTATACAAATGCAATATCCAGAGATGGTATTCCATATGAATTGATTAGTAAGGCATTACCAACAATTGAAAAAGAAGTAAATAACATATTAAACCAAATAGTAGAATTTACGGTAACCTTACAGACAGATGGTAAAAATGTAACTACACATATTAATTACGAAGATAAACGATGGCCATTAGAATTGGCTAGTGGTATGGAACGATTTGTTAGTTCACTGGCTATGAGAGTAGCATTAATTAATATCAGTAATCTACCAAGACCCAACTTTATAGCTATAGATGAAGGATTTGGATGTGCTGATGCTGATAATTTATCATCTATGGGTGCTTTATTTGCGTTCTTAAAGACTAATTTTGATTTCGTATGGATTATTAGTCATTTGGATAGTATGAGGGATATGGTTGACAATAGACTTGAAATTAAGAAAGAAAACGGGTTCTCTAAAGTTAATTATGTATAATTAATGGGTATATATATTTATAGTATATATGCCCAGCATAAAGACAGGTCAAATTTTAGGTTTATCAAGTCGAACAGTTAATATAGAAGATAAGACATACTTATCCGAATATTTTAACCTCACAGAGTTTTCACCAGAATTCTCTGTGGGGAAAAATGCGTTGGTAATCAATGGAAGTGACAAACTTAAAATTGGTGCTGAAATATTTACTGAAGCATTTGATGGTAATGGTGTTCCTCTTTTTATAGAAAAGGCTATAAGCACCGACCAATTAACCAATAAAAGAATTATTGTACTATCAATTTATGTTTATGAACAAAATTCAATTGGGTCTGGTAAGATAATATTAGTTTCTACTACAGTAGACGACAAAACAGTAAGATGGTCCGCTAATATAAATATAAATGTCAATAAAGTTACTGATTCAAAAATAAGATTTTATAATCAACCATTAATTGAAGTTGAACCAATATTATCTTATGCGGTATCATCTTCTACAGAAAATAACCCCAAAATAGTTACTGGTAGTTTTTTATCAACTCCGGTACAACCAAAAGCAGACTTTGATATACAAAAATTTGGATATAGAAAAAATCTTGTAGATTATAGAATAATTGATAGTTCTGCTAATTTCAGTTCCAGTTTAAAGAATTCCCAAGTACAATTATATGTAAATAAAATCAAAGATTATGCTAGTTTTAATGAAATTAGTATAAATACTACTGCTTCTTTTTTAATTAAAGATATATTAAATACAACAACATTAATTTTAGATACACCATTTACTTATAATAATAAAGTTGCTACGATTACAAGTGGAAATTATAAAATTGTTTATAATGATATTACTTATAATTCTAATTTATTTTTATCATCAAGTTATTTACAAGAATCTTTAGGATTAAGTGGTGCAAAACAATATAAGAAGTTTTCTTATGCAAAGATAATTTATAAAAATATTAATACTTTTACGGGTAAACCTGCTAAACATAAAGTTTATAGAAAAAGTTTAAGAACTCTTGGCGATTTTGAATCGGTAATTGATGAAACATTTGGTGATACTGAAATATTAAGAGATCCAGTTACTCCAAACAAAGCATTTGAAAGATTGGGTTCATTTTTTAGTCAATTTCATATAAATAATTTTTGGTTTACAAGTTCAAATGATTTGAATCTTAAATATGACAATCAAACATTTGTTGACGGATTAAAAATTTCTGGTAGTAATTTAAATGGTACATATGCAATTGTAAAATCAAATACATCATTTACAAATAGAAATGTTTCTTATTTACCATATAATGCAAATGAACAATCTGCACAATCAGGATCAAATTTTGACAGTAACTTTTTGGGGTTTTATAAAGATACAGATTATGTTTTATCATTTAGAACATCCGTAATTGAAAAAGATTCTTCCGCAATATCAAAATTAAAATTTTACATTACCAGTTCATTACCAAGTGTAAATAAAAATATAGGATATGATTCAAACCGAGGTGTATTAATTGCGGAATTTGCTTATAGTGGAAGTACAACTGGAAAATATTTTGATCAAAAACAAAATTTTGAATTTAAATTTCCCGAAGATCTTTATGGAACTTTAGTTGTTTATCCTGAAAATGTCAAACAAATAATTGTTTCCGATTTGTCAATAAAAGTTTCTGAATTGTATGGTTATACTGGAAATGCTTATTATGTAAAAGTTCCTTTTCCAGTAAATGTACCAAATGAAGTTTTTGAAATAAAATCCGAATTATATGATGTTAATTCAAATCTTTCATATACAAATTTAAGAACCGTTCAAGTTTTTGATCCGTCAGGAAGTAGTACACCACCGGATATTGGAAGTACAACTATAATTAATGCAGGAACAGTAAATACTAATATATTGAATGTAACAAGTAGTATTAGATGGGAAAATCCTTGTGGTGAAAATGAACCTGCAAGTGCATTTAAATATTTTTTGATATGGAATGATGAATCCAAACAAGTGTGTGTAATGACATCCAGTGCGGTTGCTTCTGGAAGTATTATATCTGGAAGTGGTGGCGGTAATATTACTTCTATAATTGGTGGACCAGGAATAACTATAATAAGTGGATCTGGACCGATAGTAACTATTAGTGCGAGTGCTGGTGGAACAGGAAGTGGATTTCCATTTACTGGAAGTGGATATGTTACAGGATCTTTAATTGTTACAGGATCAATATCATCATATAATATTACATCTAGTTTATACGGAACTGCTTCTTGGGCAATAAGTGCATCACAAGCAATTACGGCTAGTTATACTGTTTCATCAAGTTATTCAAATACATCTAGTTATTCAATAAGTTCCAGTTATTCTTTAAGTAGTTCTTTTGCTACAAGTGCTAGTTATGCAAATAATGGAATACCAACAGGTGGAACTATAAATTATATTTTAGCAAAAAGTAGTTCCAATAATTATGATACAGTTTGGATACCATCACCTGCTGGGCCTGCTGGACAAGGTGAATTTTCATTTACTTCTTCATATTTTAGTGGATCAACTTCATCAATCACTTGTTCATCCGAATATTCTTTTTGGCATTTACATACTCTCAATAATTTAAATATACATATTAGTTCATCATCTGATTCTGGTTCATTTAGTATCAGACTAGTATCATCCGGAAGCAATAATAATACCATTAATTTTTATCCATATCAACAAATAGAATGGGGTGGTGTTGCTGGATTTGATGGACCAGGCAGTGGATCTATTGAAGAATCTGGATCTATTGTATTAGTACCTGCACAAGAAATGGTTATATCTTTTATTTATTATAATACTACATCGTCTTTATATCCAGAAAAGAAATACAGTGCATTTGCGGCGGATTTAAAAACTCCTGGTTTAGAAGGCAAAACAATAGTACCAAATCTTTATTTAATAGGTGAAGGTGATTATAGCATTGGTGGCGGAGGATTAACAGATCCAAATGCTTATATATTTACAATTAATGGTGGTGGTACAGGTCAAGACTTAAGTGGTATTGGAAGCAAATTATTTTGGGGGTGGGCTCCTGTATATGTTGAAGGTGCCGGACGAAGATTTTTTCCTTTATATCAGTAATTTTAAAATTGTTTATAAATATTAACATCTTGAATTTTTTGTGAATATTTATATTTAGATTTTTTCAATAAAATTTCTACATTTGAAAGGAATTTAACATATGCCAATAACTGAAGGAGGAAAATTTAGTCCTGTTGACCGTATAGTCAGCCCAGGAGTATTTACAAGAGAAAACGACCTAAGCGGAGTAGCACAAGGTGTTGCCGAAATCGGAGCAGTAATACTTGCTCCGTTTCCAAAAGGTCCTGGATTCGCACCAACATTAATCACCAACACAGCCGATCTTGAAGAAAAGTTCGGTGTAGCTGATGGTGTTTATTATGGACCATACACCGCAAAAGAATATCTTAAGGAAAAAGGATTTGTAACCGTATGTCGTGTTGGTGCTTTGACTGGATATAGACAAATCAACCCATTCGTAATCTGGGCACAACCAGGTACTTGGGCCAGAAGCGGTTCTGCTGGTGCCTTAAATAGTGGATCTTCATATGTACTATATGATAGTGACAATATTTCCAGTACATTTACTTATGCATCAGCAAGCACAAGTGGATCACTATCATTTGTATCTGGTGCTACATTCACCGCACAATTTAATTCAACCGCTGGTGATAACACTACATTAAATGTAAATTCTGCAAATGGAAGTTTATATAACAGTGGTCAAACTTATAGTTTTACTGTAGGTGCGTTAACATTCGCAACTGTATATGTAACATCATCTTATCAAGGAAATACATCTTATACAAATGATGCTAAATTATTACAATCAATTGCAGAATCTACATCAACCACATCATATTTTAGTGCTTCACTTGCAAATAGTGTAACAATTACCAATTCAGATGGAAATTTAGTTGGTACAAATATTACACTCGTAAGTGGTAGTATATTTGCTCTAAGATCTTCAACTGGTTGTGGAACACAAGTATATCTTAAGGGTGTAATCAGTGGTTCATTTGGTAAAATTACAGGAACATTTACACCACAATGGTCTGCACCAGCCGATCCATGTAATCCAACCGCAGTATCTCATTATCCAAGAGTTCTTGCTGTATTATCAAATACTCAATATGGTACATTGGATAGTAGTTTTAATGCTCCTGGTTTCAGTGGTTCTGTATTGAATCAAAAAACCGCAACATCTGGAAATTATAGTGGATCTCAAAATCCAACATCATTGAGTGATTTCCAATTGACTTTATCACAAAATGGTTCATTAATTGGTTACTATGACTTCTCATTGAATCCTGCTGATTCAAATTATATTACAAATGTATTTGGAAATGATCCAACCGTTGGTAATCAAAATGATCAAGTTTCCGGTACTAAGATTGAAGCAGCTTATTTATATAATACATTCGAAGATTCAATTCAAAAAGTAAATGATGAATTAAATAGTGGAAACCCAGGATGGAAAATATACGCAGGAATACCTTCATCTGGTTCATTCTCAACAGGTGAAACATTAAAGTTTACCGATCAATATTCAACAAACTTAAACGCAGGTGATTCTCAATACGGATTAACAAGTGCAGCAACACCTTGGATTCTTTCACAAGGAATTGCTCCTTGGAGTGGAACATCTAATACAGGTGGTTCTACAACCAAGTATCAATTGTTTAAAGTACACACTGTGAGCGATGGTACAATCACAAATAAACAATACAAGATTGAAATTAGTAATGTTAAATTATCTAGTACTGTTGCAGGAAGTGATTGGGGTTCATTCACACTTGCTGTAAGATCTTATAGTGATACAGATAAGAAGCCAAAATACTTGGAAATCTTCCAAAACTTGAGTCTAGATCCAAATTCTTCAAACTTCGTAGCTCGTAGAATTGGTGATAGATACAACTTCATTACTTATGCTGGTAAAATCATTGAATTTGGTACTTATACAAATTTAAGTAAGTATGTCAGAATTGAAATGAATACAGTTCCATATCCAGTATCTGCTGTTCCTTATGGTAACGAAGCTTATGTAACTCCACTTGGAGGTACAATTGGAAATTATATTCCAGTAGTACAATATAGTAAAGCAAGTATTTATGGATTAGCTCCTGGTAAATACGCATCTGGTACAGTAATCAGTGATATTCCACTTGGTGCTGATTCTGAATTGACTTCTTTATATCCAACAAGTTCAACAAATGCAGGTGTAAAATATGATACAGAAGAATATTTTTATCCTCTGCCATTTGGTGCTACTGTAGGACACAATATCGCATTTGATTTGGAATCAATAAGTTCTAATGTTGGAACTGGTTCACTACTTGCTGCTTCATTGAGCGGTAGTATTCCTTCAACATATGATGCAGCTAACGAAGCTACATATGTCAAGATGCGTAAGTTCGTAGTAGGTTTCCAAGGTGGATTTGATGGTCAATCACCCGCAATTCCAATTAATGTTGGAAGTGATATTATCGCAGGTAATACACAAGGTTTAAATTGTACAAATATCAATAGTGCAGGTTCAATCGCTTACAAACAATGTGTAGGTGCTCTTGGAAATGCAGATGAATTTGACATCAACTTGATTGTAACACCTGGTGTTTTCCACGAACAACACAGTTATGTTACCCAATTGGTAACGGATATGTGTGAAGCTCGTGGTGATACATTCTACATTATGGATAACGTAGTGTTTCCATCAAGTAACCAAACTGTAGGATTGATTGATGCAGCAGTAAATGATGTATCTACAATCGATAGCAGTTATGTTGCTACATATTATCCTTGGGTTAAGATTCTAGACACCAACTTGAACAAGATTATAAGTGTACCACCATCAGTAGTAATGCCATCAGTTTATGCTGCTAATGACAATGCTGCTGCTGAATGGTTTGCTCCCGCAGGTCTAAATCGTGGTGGAATTGCTCAAGCAGTTCAAGTTCTAGACAGAACAACCCACAGTGAACGTGATACCTTGTATGAAGGACGTGTAAACCCAATCGCAGCATTTCCTGGTCAAGGTATTTGTGTATGGGGACAAAAGACACTTCAAATTCAACCAAGTGCTCTTGACAGAGTAAATGTTCGTAGATTGTTAATCGCACTTAAGAAGTTTATTGCAAGTAGCAGTAAGTTCTTGGTATTCGAACAAAATGTGGCTGCTACAAGAAACCGTTTCTTGAGTATCGTAAATCCATATTTGGAATCTGTACAACAACGTAGTGGATTGTACGCTTTCCAAGTTGTAATGGATGATACAAATAATACTCCTGACTTGGTTGATAGAAACATCCTATACGGTCAAATCTATCTACAACCAGCTAAGACTGCTGAATTCATCGTACTTGATTTCAACATTCTCCCAACTGGTGCTACATTCCCAGGAGCCTAATAATTAAATAATTCATAAACCCCTGCTTAGAAATAAGCGGGGGTTTTTTCTTTACTAAATCTATTTATAGTATACGATGATTAAGTTAACTGACTTATTATTAGAAGCTCAATTACCTTCTAGTGAACAAGATATGGATATTTATGCTAAAAAGTATAAGAAAACCATTGATTATTTACGAGGTAAAAATAAAGTACTATTATTAACTACCAGCAATAGATGGAGTGGACATAAAGATGATATTGCTAAAAGTACACAACTTGCATTTAAAATACAAGAATTATTAGGTAAAGAAAAAGTAACTTTGATTGATACAACCAAGTTAAACATATTTCCGTGTGAAGGTAATGTGTCATCTAAATGGGGAAATCATTGTGGAACAAAAGACGCTTCATTAAAAGATAAAGATAAAAACCCTACAGGTGATCATCGTTGTTGGGCTAGTATAAATAATAAAAGTGATGAATTATGGAAAATAAGTAAAGAATTATTTGAAAGTGATACCGTTTTATTTTTTGCTAGTGTGAGATGGGGACAAGCCAATGGTTTTTATCAGAAATTAATTGAAAGATTGACTTGGATTGAGAACAGACATTCTACTTTGGGTGAAAGCAATATAGTAAAAGATATAGATTCAGGATTTATTGCTACAGGTCAAAATTGGAATGGAAAAGATGTTACTCAAACACAAAAAGAAATATTACAATTTTTTGGATTTAAAACACCAAATGAATTATTTTGGAATTGGCAATTTACAGATAATCCTCTTGACGAAACCAAACGTTCCTACAACAAAGCAATTACGACATTTGATAAAACATTTTTAAAACCATATGATAAAGCTGAATAATTTAGAACAATTTTTGGTATCTAATATATTACTTAACGAAGCTGCTCGTATAGACCACGCAGAAGATTTGATATTTTGGGAAGGTTCCAAAGGAGCTATTCGTTCCATTAAAAGTTTCATTGATTTGGAAAGTGACGGATATAAAAATGTAACAATGAAATGGGATGGTTCTCCTGCAATTATATTCGGGAGAAACGATGAAGGTAAGTTTGTATTAACTGATAAAAGTGGATTTGTTGCGAAAGGTTATAATGGTAGACCAACATCTCCAGAAGAATTGCAACAAATGTTTTTGAATAGAGGTAAAAGTGTTAAAACAGACGAATATAGATTATTTGTTCAAGAAATGAAAAACATATTTTCTGTATTTGAATCTGCCGTTCCAACAACATTTAGAGGTTATTTTAAAGGGGATTTATTATATTTTAAAACACCATTAATTGAAAATGGACGATATGTTTTCAAACCAAACATTGTAACTTATGCGGTTAGTATTGATTCTGAATTGGGAAGAAAGATTTCGCAAAGCAAAGCTTCGGTTGTAGTACACAGAGAAGTGGATAGTTTTGGAAATGAAACTGCGATTACAAATTATAATGTTTTTCAAGGTAAACAATTGTTAGTAATACCGCCAATATCTGTAAATAATCCGCCTAATGTAAATGAAAAAAGATTAAAAGATATTATACTTTATATTAATAAACATGCTAGAAATATAGATGATTTTATTAATCTATCCAAATTGGCAAGTATGAAGATGACTAATTTTCCCGATGTATTATATAAATACTTGAATAGTAAAGTTGATACTGGATTAGTGAATATTGGCGACGATTTTCTACAATGGATTAGTCAAAGTAATCTTACAGATGTAATGAAAAAGAAGATTACTGAATATGTTAGTAGTAATCGTGCTGGATTTGAATCTTTATGGAAAGTTGTTGTGGAAATAATGTCGGTTAAAGATGAAATTATTAATCAAATAGACAATCAAGATAGTGAAATTAAATCATATATAGGCAATGAACCAGGTGGTGAAGGTTATGTATTCTCTCATCCAGAAGGTGACATTAAGTATGTTTCCCGTTCCAAATTCAGCGCTGCAAATAGAGCTGCACATAAACAACCAATTGATGAAGGTGGATGGTTAAAGCCAGAACTTACATCCAAGACAGTTTTGTCACCGGATACAATTGAAAAATCAACTGAAAAGTTCAAAGTTTTTTTGGCTGATTTGAATATGTTTTTAAGTAATATACCATTAACTCCGATTAAAGATTATCAAATATTGGGTTCTGCTGGTTACTATAAACAAGATCAACACGATAAAGCACAAGTAACTTATGGTGATATTGATGTAATGGTTGTTATACCTATTGAAACCAATGAAGACGGAAGCGATACAAAGAAAGAATATATCAAAAATGTAATTCAATTCATTGAAACCAGTGGACAAAATTATATTGATATTGAAAGTGCAAAAAGATCTGACGGTAAACAGATTATAATTAAACTTGACGATGGTGATTGGGTTCAATTAGATTTATTATATACTACAAAAATATATAAAGATTGGTTTGCTGCTAGATTTACACCTGAAAGAGGTATAAAAGGATTTACAATGGGAGGAATGTATGCCGCATTGGCAGAAGTTCTTAATATTAGAATTGGTGATACAGGAGTAAGAGCTAAATTTAAAGATGGTAAGATTGTATCTCCAATGTTAAGAAAAGATGTTGTAGATAAATTGATATCTAATAGTCCTCGTACATTTTTAAGAGATTTGGCAGACTTTTTGGCTGGTTTATTTGGAAAGAAAATTACTGATATAGATCAAAATTTATCCACACACAGTGGTGTTAATCCAAATGATGTTAAATTAAAAGATTTAACTACAGGTGTTCTTGGATTTGCAAAAACACTTGACAAAAATGGAATTCTTACAGATTTAGGATTTGATTATGGTTCATTCATTAAAGCAATAAAAGACAAATACGCAGAAAAGATGATTGAACAATATTCAAAGAAAGAAAAGAAAGCAACTACTCCAGAAACTCAAGCATCTATTGATAAAATCAAAAAACATGCTGATTTGGGAAATAAAATTGTCAATGATATATTAAAAGAATTTTTAATTACAGAAGGTGGTAATGCGGTTGCGGCTAATAGTGATTTACCAAAACAATATCTAGATTTCACAATAAAAAATGGTTTAAAAATATGGAATCTTGATTCATTAAATTATGAAATTATTGGAAATAAATCCAAACCTGTCTTGGGTGATATTGATGTTGCAATATCAACTGAACAATTGAATCAATTATTTGGTGTAAATTATGATTATGATAAAAAGATGTTTTATGAAGAATTAAATCGTCTTGAAGGTTTTAAAGTTTTCAAATCTGATGCTAACTTTATACTTGTTGATATCGATGAAAAAATAAAACAACCCTTAAAAGATTTTCTTGTTCCAAAAGGATTAATGATTAAA
>ENA-UOYL01000118-UOYL01000118.1-marine-metagenome-genome-assembly--contig:-NODE-118-length-31270-cov-4.197897_pt1 | contig 31270 bp, 26 predicted proteins | sample MGYA00238173_ERZ767189 | MGnify/ENA primary metagenome ERZ767189 (study PRJEB28943, sample SAMN06267163) | marine metagenome | isolation source: Columbia River Estuary | place: USA:Columbia River Estuary... | reverse complement strand
AACTCTGCGTTCTTTGGAATCACGCCATCATCAATCAATTTTCGTAGTAAAAGTGGTGTTGCAATTATTAGAAATGCGTCAATAACAACTGTAATTAGAAAAAAAGTAAGTGAGACCTTATATGGAATAGCAAACTTGGCGATGCGCTTTAAAGTACCTGGCTTTAGCTTCTGATTCTTAACAGATTGATCTTGAGTTAAAGATCTGAAGGACATCCAAGTTGCATGCATTGACATAAGACAACCTTAGTGAGGTCTAGAATAAAATTTAAACAGTAAATCCAATCGAGCGTAATTGTTCACGCCCATCATCAGAAATTTTGTTTGGACCCCAAGGTGGTAGCCAAACCCAGTTGATTTTCACATCTGAAGTTATATCAGCTAGAACCTGCCGAGTTTGATCCTCAATTACATCTTGCAATGGGCATGCAGCAGAGGTTAATGTCATATCAAGAGTTGCAATATTATTTTCATCTAACCGCATGTCATAAACTAAGCCAAGATCAACTACGTTAATACCAAGCTCTGGATCAATTACATCCTTCATCGCCTCTGTTACATCATCAATAGTTGTACTCATCTGCTAATCCTATGCCATCACTTGCGCAGAAGCATCTTTGAATGCCATCCAACCGAGTAGGGCGCATTTAATTCGGGCTGGAAACTTAGATACGCCAGCAAATGCCACACCATCCTCTAGTAAGTTCTCATCCCCTACTGACTGTCCCTTGCTCTGCATTAACTCTACAAAAGCGTCAAGAATCTTTATTGCCTCTTGATAGCTCTTACCAATTAATAGCTCACTCATCACTGAGGCACTTGCCATTGATATTGAGCAGCCAATCCCATCCCAGGAAATCTCCTTAACTATCTGCCCGCTCATTAATAAATTAAGAGTTACTTCATCACCGCAACTAGGGTTGTTGTGATGGACTTGAATATCTTTCTGCTCTGATAATCCTTTATGTTTAGGCGACTTATAGTGATCAAGAATTACCTCTTGATAGAGTGAATCTAACTCCATTACTTTCCCACCTTGAAGTAAATTTTAACCTGCTCAATTGCTGCAAGAAGAGCGGTGATATCAGATGAGTCGTTATATAAATGAAATGATGCTCTAGTAGTGCCTACTAAATTAAGTTTGCGCATCAACGGCCAGGCGCAGTGATGGCCTGTTCTAACTGCAATTCCATACTGATCAAGAACCTGTCCAACATCATGGGGGTGCACGCCATCGACTGTGAAGGAGACAACTCCGCCACGATCTTTCATATCAAGTGGGCCAATTACATCTACCCCAGATATTTTAGAAATACCATCTAGTAATTGCTTAGTTAAATCCGCTTCATGCCCTGCAATCTTTTCCATGCCAACCATATTTAAATAATCAATTGCAGCTGATAACCCAACAGCTTGTGCCATATTAGGAACTCCTGCTTCAAATTTTCTAGGAGCTTTTGCCCAGGTTGCCCCCTCCATACTTACTGAATCAACCATTGAACCACCAAATAATGCCGGCTCAAGCTTCTCTAATAACTCTGTTCTGCCCCAAAGAATTCCAACTCCAGTTGGACCTAAAGCTTTGTGGCCAGAGAATGCTAGAAAATCAACATCTAATTTTTTAACATCAACTGCAAAGTGGGGTGCTGATTGACAGGCATCTAGTACTACCACTGCGCCAACAGCATGTGCTGCCTTAGTAATCTCAGCCAGAGGCACAATTGTTCCAAAAACATTTGACTGATGGGTTATTGCAACAACTTTAGTCTTCTTATTAATTAGCGTATCGATATTAGAAGTATCTAATCTGCCATCCTTTGTGATAGAAAACCAGCGCAATTTTGCACCAGATCTCTTAGCCAGTTGTTGCCACGGAATTAAATTAGCGTGGTGCTCCATCTCAGAGACCACAATCTCATCTCCGGCAGATACATTAAACTTAGAATCAGGGTTACCTAATGAGTAGGCGATCATATTTAAAGACTCAGTGGCACTTTTGGTAAAAATTACCTCATCAGTTTTTGCGCCAATAAAATTAGCAAGATTCTCTCTGGCAGATTCATATGCCTGCGATGCCTCTTCAGCTAGTAGGTGTGCACCACGGTGAACAGCAGAGTTAATTGTTCGATAAAAATTAGATTCAGCTGCAATTACTGACTCTGGCTTTTGCGAGGTAGCACCATTATCTAAGTAGATTAAAGGATTATCACCGCGCACCTTGCGATGGAGAATAGGAAAATCCTTCTTGTATTTAGATAGATCTACACTCATTGTGTATTACGCAGTTATGTACTCTGCGTAACCCTTCTCCTCAAGCTTGTCCGCAAGCTCTGGTCCACCCTCTTCAACAATTTTGCCATTGGCAAATACATGCACGTAATCAGGCTTTATGTAACGAAGAATTCTGGTGTAGTGGGTAATTAACATAACCCCAAGATCAGAGTTAGCCTTTACGCGATTAACACCCTCAGAAACAATTCGAAGTGCATCAACATCAAGACCTGAATCTGTCTCATCTAAAATTGCAATCTTTGGCTTTAGTAACTCCATCTGCAAAATCTCATGACGCTTTTTCTCCCCGCCTGAGAAGCCCTCATTAACATTTCGCTCTGAAAAATCAGTATCCATATTTAATGAAGCCATAGCAGCTTTAACCTCACCAACCCAGGTGCGAACCTTTGGTGCCTCACCACGGATTGCAGTAACTGCAGTTCTTAAGAAGTTAGATACTGAGACACCTGGTACCTCAACTGGATACTGCATTGCAAGAAATAATCCAGCCTTTGCTCGTTCATCAACACTCATCTCAAGTACATCTGCGCCATCTAAAGTTACAGATCCTCCAGTAATAATGTATTTAGGATGACCTGCAATTGAGTATGCAAGAGTTGATTTACCAGAACCATTTGGTCCCATAATTGCATGGGTCTCACCAGATCGAATTGTTAGATCTACACCTCGTAAAATCTCTTTATTTCCAGCATCGGTTAACACACTTACCTGCAGGTTCTTAATCTCTAATACGCTCATTTTTATCTCCTATGTTGTTGGGTTAACTGATTACTACTTTGTTGCCATCGCGCTTTACATTAAAGGTCTTTAACGCTTCCGTTGCTGGTGGGGTAAGTGCCTGCCCGGTACGCAAATCAAACTCTGCTCCATGTAGCCAACACTCAATTTTTGTTCCAGTAACTTCGCCCTCAGAAAGAGAGGCCTCAGAATGTGTGCAGGTATCTGCAATTGCGAAAACTTCATCCCCTACTCGGGTAACACAAACTGCTGTGCCATTTACCTCAATAGCAACTGGCTTACTATCAACTAGGGAATCAAAAGCTAACTCACTCATTACTCTCCTACCTTTGCTAGCTCATCATCAATTCTGCTCATCAATCGCTCTTCTAACTCTTCACTCTTTAATTTACTTACAATCTCAGCAAAGAAGCCACGAATAACTAATCTGCGAGCAATATCGGAAGGGATTCCCCGTGATTGCAGATAAAACAGTTGCTCATCATCAAAGCGACCAGTTGTGCTGGCATGGCCTGCGCCAATAATCTCACCGGTTTCAATCTCTAAATTCGGAACCGAGTCAGCACGAGCACCATCTGTTAGTAAAAGATTTCGGTTTAACTCATATGTGTCAGTTCCATCTGCACCTTTATGAATAAACACATCCCCAATCCATACCGTACGCGCATTATTACCAGCTAATGCTCCCTTGTAATTAACCCTAGATTTTGCATTTGGCACATTGTGATCAACATGGATCCGATGCTCTAGATGCTGTCCATCGGTTGCAAAGTAGATTCCATATAGATCAGCAAAGGCACCGGGACCAGTAAATTCAACAGTTGGACTAATACGTACAACTGAACCACCAATTGAAACTACATAAGAGGTGAATTGTGCATCCTTGGCAATAATTGCATGGTGTTGGCCAACATGAACAGCATCTCTATCCCACTCCTGCAAGGTAATAAAATTAAGACTAGCGCCAGCAGCTAGTGAAATTTCAATCTCTTCTCCAATCTGAGCTGAACCATTATTTTCAATAATTACAGTTGCTCTGCTATTTACACCAGCTTGAATTACCAATCTGCTCAGTTCAGCAGTGCTACCACAGCTACGTTTTAAAAAGATTGGCTCGCTTAGCTCAATATCCTTATCAATACTGAGTAAGGAGATCTTTTTAACATTTTGGCGAATTCGATTTGTAACCACATCAGTTGATGCGTAGCCAGGTGGAAACTCGGCGGAGTCTGGAGTAGTAAGTGATACGCCAGCAGCAAGGGCTGCTTTACTGGAGATAGAAATATGATCAGCAATATCTACTGAAAGATCATGTAATCCAGCTAGCCGCTTTAGCGGAGTAAAGCGCCACTCCTCTTCCCGACCATGTGGGGTTAGGTAATTACTAGTTAATAAACTCATTAACCAACTGCGCCTTCCATTTGCATTTCAATAAGTCGATTTAATTCAAGGGCATACTCCATTGGTAGCTCCTTAGCGATTGGCTCAATAAAGCCACGGACAATCATCGCCATCGCCTCATCCTCACTTAAGCCACGAGACATTAAGTAAAAGAGTTGGTCATCACTGATTTTAGAGACTGTCGCCTCATGTCCCATAGAGACATCATCTTCGCGAACATCAACATAAGGATATGTATCAGAGCGAGAAATAGTGTCAACAAGTAAGGCGTCACATTTAACTGTGCTCTTAGAGTGATGCGCACCTTTTTCAACTTTTACTAAACCACGGTATGAGGTTCGACCACCACCTCGTGCCACTGATTTAGAGATAATTGTTGATGATGTGTAAGGGGCGGCATGAACCATCTTTGCACCAGCATCTTGATGTTGTCCCTCACCAGCAAAGGCGATTGAAAGTGTCTCACCCTTTGAGTGTGGTCCCATCAACATAACAGCTGGATACTTCATGGTTACCTTAGATCCGATGTTGCCATCGATCCACTCCATAGTGGCTCCCTCAGCACATGTTGCTCGCTTTGTTACCAAGTTATAAACATTGTTTGACCAGTTTTGAATAGTTGTGTAACGAACTCGAGCATTTTTCTTTACGATAATTTCAACAACTGCTGAGTGCAATGAATCAGATGAATAAATTGGCGCAGTACAACCTTCAACATAGTGAATATATGAATCCTCATCAGCGATGATTAAGGTGCGCTCAAACTGGCCCATATTCTCAGTATTAATTCGAAAGTATGCCTGAAGTGGAATATCAACCTTTACACCCTTTGGTACATAAATAAATGAACCACCAGACCAAACAGCGGTATTAAGGGCGGCAAATTTGTTGTCACCAACTGGAATTACCGTTCCAAAGTACTCTTTAAATAGATCACCATGGGTGCGTAGTGCAGTATCGGTATCAAGAAATAGCACACCCTGCTTCTCTAAATCTTCCCGGATTGAGTGGTAAACCACCTCAGACTCATATTGAGCAGCAACACCAGAAACTAAACGTTTTTTCTCTGCCTCTGGAATACCAAGTCGATCATAGGTATTTTTAATATCATCTGGCAGATCTTCCCAAGAGGTAGCTTGCTTCTCAGTTGAGCGCACAAAGTATTTGATTGTGTCAAAGAAAATTCCACTTAAATCTGATCCCCAACTTGGCATTGGCTTCTTATCAAATAAACCTAAACCTTTTAAGCGAAGATCAAGCATCCATTGTGGCTCACTCTTCTTAGCTGAGATATCACGAACAACCTCTTCATTAAGGCCGCGGCGACTATTTGATCCAGCATCAGTTTTATCTGACCAGCCGTACTCATACTTTCCAATACCTTCTAATTCTGGATGGGCGATTTGGGTCATGAGCGTGCTCCTTCTTTCGTTTTGGATTTACGTTTTTGGGAATTATTTGCAGGGATAAATGTGGTGCAAACACCATCACCGTGGGCAATAGTGGCAAGACGTTGAACATGGGTTCCAAGAATTGCTGAAAATGCTGCAGTCTCCGCCTCGCAAAGTTGGGGAAACTCAGATGCTACGTGAGCAATTGGACAGTGGTGTTGGCAAATCTCTTCACCACTTCCCATCTTGTCAGTTGTTGCGGCATAACCCTCTTTAGTTAATATCTTTGCAAGCGCCCGAGTTTTTTCAGAGATATTTTTATTAGAGAGCTTAATCTGCTCACCCTTACGAATAAATTCATTAGCCCTACTCTGTGCAAACTCAGTAACAAGGTGGGAGCCATTTTTACTTGCCATAAACTTCAGCGCCGCAACTGCTAAATCATCATATGAGTGTTCAAATTTCTCTCGTCCACCATCTGTCATTACAAACACCTTTGATGGTCTGCCTCTGCCACGAAGTGTGCTGCTTTGATAAGGCTCTCGCGCAGTTAATACTCCCTCGGCAATTAATGAATCTAAATGGCGACGAATACCTGCTGGTGTGATTGCTAATTTCTGTGCTAAATCTGCAGCGGTAGCTGGGCCTGCCTCCAAAATGGTGCGGGCAACCTGATCGCGGGTCTTATCTGGCTCACTCTTTTTCACAACATAAGTGTTGCGTAATTCAGCGATAAGTGCCAATCCATCCGCCGCTTTATGGTGTGAATTACGCCTTACTCCTACCGCTTAATCAAGCGGGGTTAGGGCACAAACCAATAGGCTTAAATCATGTTGGTAGCTAAAAAATCCCTCCCCGGAAGGCTTTTTGGCTTACTAGTTTTTCTACAAGGCGCATTAATCGTTACAGGTGGTGCGGTTCGACTCACCGGCTCCGGCCTTGGTTGTCCAACCTGGCCAGAGTGCACTCCAGGTTCCTACACGCCAGTCCCCTATCAAGCCGAAGGAGCGCTACATGCCTGGATTGAGTTTGGTAACCGTCTTTTAACCTTTGTACTTTTATTCACCGCCGTGGCTGCCTTAATTGTTGCAGTTAAGTCATCAAAAAATGCGGTAATGAAAACTCGCGTACGCATACTTGCAGCCTTACAGCTTCTTGGAATATTAGGTCAGGGCGTGCTGGGTGGAATTACTGTTTTAACCGATCTGCATCCAATTCCAGTTGCTGGCCACTTTTTACTCTCTATATTTTTAATTGCAGGTGCGCTCTCATTGCGTTTTGAAATGATTGGAATAAGTCGTGAAAAAGTTGAAGGCTTAATTGCTGCCCTAATACCAATCCTGCTTTGGCTTACTCTAATTGTTTTGATTATTGGCACAGTAGTTACCGGTAGTGGACCACATGCTGGAGATGAAAATGCAAAACGATTTGGTTTAGATCCTAAATCTGTCTCTTGGCTACACGCTGATTTCGTAATTGCATTGCTTGTGCTAAGCACCATTCTCTGGCTATTAATTAAACAATCTGGATCAGCTATATTAACTCGCAAAATTCAAATATTTCTTTTAGTCGCATTTGCGCAAGGCGGCATTGGGTATATTCAGTACTTAACTGGCTTACCTGAGATAATTGTGGGGGCGCATCTGCTTGGTGCCACGCTAGTCTGGGGTAGTGCTTGGAGCCTTATTAAGCACTCTGGTTCAAGTTTTAGATTGCGAAAGGTGAGTTAAATGCAGTTGTTAAAATGGCAATCACTAGATGATAAAGCGGTTGCGATCTCACGAGCTTTTGCAATGGATGCAGCACAAAAGGTAGGAAACGGCCACCCTGGTACTGCCATGTCACTAGCCCCTGTTGCATATACGCTTTTTCAACGAATTCTTAAACATGATCCAGCAAATCCAAATTGGATCGCTCGGGATCGCTTTATCCTCTCCTGTGGTCACTCTTCCTTAACCTTATATATTCAACTTTATCTATCTGGTTACGGCTTGGAGCTGGAGGATCTGAAAAACTTTAGAACCCATCAGGCAAAGACACCTGGACACCCAGAGTATGGACACACATTAGGTGTTGAGACAACAACTGGTCCGCTTGGTCAGGGAGTTGCCAACGGTGTTGGTATGGCAATGGCAGCTAGATATGAAAAAGGAATGCTAGATCCAGAGAATAAAACTGATTTGTTTGATCATAATATTTGGGTGCTCTGCTCCGATGGTGATCTACAAGAGGGCATTAGTGCTGAAGCATCATCACTTGCTGCAACTCAACAACTTGGCAACTTAAAAGTAATTTATGATGATAATCGAATTTCAATTGAGGGTGACACACATATCAGCGCAACTGAGGATGTCTCAGCTAGGTATCGTGCCTATGGCTGGGCGGTAATTGAGGTTGCTGCTAAAGCAGATGGTGATGTTGATCGAGAAAAATTAGAGGCAGCGATGATCGCAGCAATTGCCGAGAAAAATAAGCCAGTTCTGATTCATCTTCACACAGTTATTGCTTGGCCTGCGCCAAATGCAAAGGGCACTTCAAAGGCTCATGGCTCAGCATTGGGTGCTGATGAGATTGCTGCAACAAAGAAAATTCTAGGGTTAGAGCCACAAGATTCATTTATCGCTCCAGATGATGTGATCGCTCATGCAAGAGCGGTGAAGGTGCGAGGAGCTGAGATTTATAAGCAGTGGCAGGTTAAATTTAATGAGTGGGAAAAGGCTAATCCAGAATCTGCTCAATTATTAAATAGATTAATTAATAAGAAGTTACCCCCTGATTGGGATAAATCTTTACCAGTATTTCCAATTGATAAAGAGATTGCCACAAGAGCTGCCTCTGGCAAAGTAATTCAGGTGCTTGCAAAAACACTCCCAGAGTTCTGGGGTGGTTCAGCAGATTTAGCAGATAGCAATAACACCACCATTGAAGGTGGGGGCTCATTCTTACCAGCAACTAGCAAAATGGCTGGAGCAAATCCATATGGTCGAATAATTCACTTTGGAATTCGTGAGCACGCTATGGGCGCGATTATAAATGGCGCAGCACTACACGGATTGGTAAAGCCATTTGCAGGAACATTTTTAGTATTTAGCGATTACATGCGCGGAGCGGTTCGCTTATCAGCGTTAATGCAACTACCAGTAACCTATGTATGGACTCATGATTCAATCGGTCTTGGTGAGGATGGGCCGACCCATCAACCAGTGGAACATCTAGCTGCACTACGCACTATTCCTGGTCTTGCTGTAATTAGACCTGCTGATGCAAATGAAGTGAGCATCTGTTGGCAAGAGATTATTAAACGCGCTAAACCGGTTGGGTTGGCACTTTCGCGGCAAAATTTGCCAGTGCTTGATCGAAATAAATACGCATCTGCGCAAGGAGCTGCAAATGGTGCATATGTTTTAGCTTATGGCAGTGCGGACTCAAAAGATAAGTGTGAGGTAATTTTAATTGCTACCGGCTCAGAGATTCACCTGGCAATCACAGCCAGGGAAAAATTAGCAGAAGAGGGCATTAAGGCTCGAGTAGTTAGTGCGCCCTGCCTTGAATGGTTTATGGAGCAGCCTGAGAGTTATCGAAATCAAGTTTTGCCTAAAACAATTAAAGCACGGGTAAGCATCGAGGCAGGTGTAGCACAGCCTTGGTATCAATATATTGGTGATAGCGGTGTTCCTATCTCGGTAGAAAGTTTTGGGGCATCAGCTAGCGCATCTGTTTTGTTTAAAGAGTTTGGATTTACCGTTGAGAATGTAGTCAGCGCAGCTAAAGAAAGTATTCGCAACGCAAATGGGTAATGCGTTGGCACAAATATCCCAAAGTGGGGTTGCAGTTTGGCTTGATGATTTATCTAGAGATCGCTTAAAAAATGGCTCATTAACTAAATTAATCCAAACCGATAATGTGGTTGGGGTAACTACTAATCCAAATATTTTTGCAACGGCAATTGGCAACTCGCAACTTTATCAAGGTGATATAAAGCAGAATAAGGATAAATCAACTGAAGAGATCATTACTAAATTGACTACCGATGATGTTCGAAGTGCCTGTGATCTATTTAGTGAGATTTTTAAGAGTACTAATGGCGTTGATGGCAGAGTATCAATTGAGGTTGATCCCAGATTTGCTCGGGATACTGCCGCCACTATTGGGCAAGGTAAGCAGTTGTGGCAAATTATCGATCGTCCAAATCTATTAATAAAGGTACCGGCTACCATTGAAGGATTACCTGCTATAACTGATTTAATATCCAGCGGTATTAGCGTCAATGTCACCTTAATTTTTTCGGTCAATAGATACAAAGAGGTTTTAGCTGCATATGCAGCAGGATTAGAAAAAGGATTAAGTAATGGGGCTTCAATAAGAAACATCCACTCAGTTGCCTCTTTTTTTATTAGCCGAATTGATTCTGAAGTAGATAAACAGCTTCCAATAGATTCTGAGTTACGTGGCATGACGGCAATTGCAAATGCTGTGATGGCATACGAGGCGTGTTTAGCATTTGAAAAAACTCCTCGCTGGCAAAGCTTGAAAGATAAGGGTGGGAATCTGCAGCGCCCGCTTTGGGCATCAACTGGTGTTAAAGATCAGGCCTATGATCCAACTCGTTATGTAATGTTGTTAGTTGCAAAAAATACTGTTAATACAATGCCAGAGGCAACTTTAAATGTAGTTAGAGATTCTGGCATTTTTAGTGGTGACACAATTACACCAAATATAAAGAGTGCTAAGGCAACCTTAGCTAAATTGGCGATGGCAGGTATTGATCTAGATAAGGTAACCAAGCACTTAGAGATTGATGGGGTGGCTAAATTTGAGGCCGCTTGGTTAGATTTAATGAATTCAGTCAAAACAGTTGCTATCGGATCATAAATGAAAATATCCGGGCCAGTCTTAGATAGAAATAAGCCAGAGATAATTGCAAAGTTAGCTGCAATTGCTCCAAGAATTGCTAAGAAGGATCCAAATATATGGGGAGTAAAGAGTGAGGCAGCAACTCGCCTTGATTGGATTGATCTGCCTACAAGATCTCGAGATCTTCTCCCCCAGCTAGATGCACTATCTGCTTGGGCTAGAAGCAATAAATTAACTCACATTGTTTTGTGTGGCATGGGCGGTTCATCTCTTGCACCGGAAGTAATAGCTGCAACCTATAAAAAAGAATTAACAGTCCTTGATTCTACAGACCCTGCTCAAATAAGTAATTCGATCCCAAAGAATTTAAATGAGGCAGTTATAGTAATAGCTTCAAAATCTGGTGGCACAATTGAGACGCAATCTCAATTTAAGTTCTATCAAAAAATATTTTTAGATAGTAATTTAAACCCTACCGATCACATAGTGATCATTACTGATCCAGCAACCGTACTTGATAAATCAGCTCGCTCTGGTGGCTTTCGGGTAATTAATGCAGAACCAAATGTTGGTGGGCGATTTAGTGCTTTGTCTGCCTTTGGCTTAGTGCCCGCCGCCCTAGTGGGAGTTGATATATCTATTTTGCTAGATGATGCGGAGAAAGCATCTCGTAAATTTTTGTCTTATGATTCACCTGCAACCTCTATTGCAGCAGCATTATTCTCAGCTACAGATCAAATAATTAGCTTTTGTGATAAGAACTCAAATACGCCTGGATTATCAGATTGGATTGAACAATTAGTAGCTGAATCTACTGGGAAGGATCAAACTGGCCGCCTACCAGTAGTTATTGATGAACCTGCCAAAGAACATACTGGATTATCCGTTGGATTTGTAAAGGGTGATTTTGATTTAGTTATTGAAGCATCTTTAGGTGAGCAATTTATTTTGTGGGAGTGGGTAACCGCACTTCTTTGCCACCTGCTAGATGTTGATCCCTTTAATCAACCAAATGTGACTGAAGCAAAGGATCGGACAGCGAAGATTCTTTCGGATCTGGATAAAGGTAGCTTTATAATCCCTAAGCCCACCTATGAAGATGCTGATCTTGCGATCTACTCAAATACCTCAGTTAAGAGCCTTACTGATTTTGTAAAAACACCTGCTACCTACTTTGCTGTAATGGCATATTTAACAAGAGGCAGCGATGATGAGATTACAATGTTGCAGCCACTAATTTTTAGTAAAAGTAAGCGAGCTACTACCTTTGGTTGGGGACCTAGGTTTCTTCATTCAACTGGACAGTTTCATAAGGGCGGTCAGCAAAATGGAGCTTTTATTCAGATAACCGGTGAATCTAAAGACGATATCAAAATTCCAGGTGAGAACTACTCGTTTTCACAATTAATTATGGCGCAGGCACTTGGTGATGCCGCTGCACTTTCAGAACGAAATTTACCTTTGATTCGAATTCACTTGAAGAATCGTAAAGAAGGTATAGCAAAATTACTGGCAGAGATTAAAAAGAATTAATCCTCACCACGTATTTTTTTAAGCGCAATATCTAAAACTTTATTAGCCTCTGCCTCAGTGCGGCGCTCTTTTACATAAGCTAAATGTGTTTTATATGGTTCATTTTTCATTGGCATTGGTGGTTTATTTTTATCCTGGCCAGCCGGAAAACCACATCTTGGACAATCCCACTCGGCAGGGACCTCTACTGTGCCATCTTCGGCAAAAGAAGGTTTGGTTTCATGGCCATTAGCACACCAATATGAAACTCTAAAGCGAGCAATTGACTCACCACGCTCAGCCTCACCCATCGGTCCAGCACCAACACGACTACCACGAATTGCACTTCCACCAGCCATTTTTACTCCTTTGGTTTTGTAATTACTTCAATAACAAACTAAGTGCAACAACTGTTGCAAACCAAACACCACCGACAACAATTGTTATGCGATCTAAATTCTTTTCAACAACTGAAGAGCCTCCGTATGTTGAAGAGATACCACCACCAAAAAGATCTGATAAGCCAGAACCCTTGCCCTTATGTAGTAAAACTAAAACAATCATCAAGATACTTGCAACTATCAAAAGAATAGAAAGAGCTAAAGTCATTTACTCGCCTTCACTAACTAGAGCCTAAAGCCTGTTGGCTATCGGCAAAGGATACTATCTTTTGCTCTACTTTTCTTAATTAAGCCGATCTAAGCCTTATTTAGCACTCTATGGAATTTAGATATCCGCGCAAACTCTTCTGGATCAAGGCAGGCTCCCCCTACTAACGCCCCATCTATATCTGGCTCTTTCATAATATCCAAGGTATTAATTGATTTTACGGAACCGCCATAAATAATTCGACAATTATCTGCAATCTCATCACTGCCAATTTTACGAAGCTCTTGCCTAATTGCAGCACACACCTCTTGTGCATCCTCAGGGGTTGCAGTCTTGCCAGTTCCAATTGCCCATACTGGTTCATAAGCAACTACAATTTTCTTTAAATCAGGCTTGTGAAATCCTTTAAGCGCATTTCGTAATTGCGTTAAAACATAAGCCACATGAGTACCCGCTTCTCTAACCGATAGCTCCTCCCCGACACAAAGAATTGGTTTTAACTCATTTGCAAATACTGCCTTAATCTTTCGGTTGAGTAGTTCATCATCCTCTTTATGATTTGTGCGGCGCTCACTATGACCAACTAATACATAAGTGCAGCCAAGCTTTGCCAACATAGCACCTGAGATCTCTCCAGTAAATGCACCAGATTGCGCTGTTGATATGTCTTGAGCACCATAAAGTAAACGCAAGCGGTCACCATCAATTAAAGTTTGCACAGATCTAATATCTGTAAATGGTGGAATAACAACCACTTCAACAGCATCATAATCACGATCATCTAGTGAATAGGCTAATTTTTGAGTCACCGCTATTGCCTCAAGATGATTTAAATTCATCTTCCAATTTCCGGCAATCAAAGGTTTACGCATTTCTCTCCCTTACTTACTTAAAGCGACTAGGCCAGGCAAATCTTTTCCTTCAAGATACTCAAGAGATGCACCCCCACCAGTTGAGATATAACTAAACTCATTATCTGCAAAGCCTAGTTTACGAACCGCCGCCGCTGAATCTCCCCCGCCGACAACTGCCATTCCATCAACTTGAGTCAATGCTTTTGCGATGGTCTTTGTACCATGTGAGAAATTTTCAAACTCAAAAACTCCCATTGGTCCATTCCAAAAAACTGTTTTACATTGCGCAATTGCGGCAGCAAAGTTACTAGCAGAGGCTGGTCCAATATCTAAACCCATTTGATCAGCAGGTATCGCATCAGCTAAGACTAAGGTTGGTTTAGCATCTGCAGAAAACTCTGGTGCAACAACTATATCAATCGGTAGCAGAAACTTAATTCCCAACTTATCAGCTCGGAGAAGTAATTCTTTTACCGTTGGAATTAATTCTGGCTCAACTAATGATTTGCCAATCTGCTTACCTTGGGCGGCTAGAAAGGTAAAGACCATTCCACCGCCAACAGCAATTACATTGACCTTCTCTAAGAGATTAGAGATAACTGCAATCTTGTCTGAAACCTTAGCTCCCCCTAACACGACTGCATATGGTCGATCTGGATTCTTAGTTAACCTTTCTAGTACATCAACCTCAGCACAAATTAGATCGCCCGCAGCATTTGGTAATAATTTAGCCAATTCATAAACCGATGCATGTTTACGGTGCACAGCGCCAAAGCCATCGCCAATATATATGTCGCCATAGGTAGCTAACTCTGCTGCTAATACTGAGCGCTCAGATTCATCTTTACTAGTCTCAGCAGATTCAAAACGAATATTTTCAAGAAGCATAACTTCACCACTTTTTAATGCCCGTGCTTGGCTAGCTACGCCAGTGATTGCACTGGAAAACTTAACTTCGATTTTAAGTAATTCACCTAATCGTTTTGCTATTGGATCTAATGATAATTCAATTTTGCGCTCACCCTTTGGCCTTCCTAGGTGGGCAAGAATCACAATTGAACAATTACCTGCAAGCAGCTTATTTATTGTGGCAAGGGAGGCACGAATGCGTCCATCGTCAGTAATAACACCATCTTTAATTGGAACATTTAAATCACAGCGCAAAATTACCTGAGCGTTTTGTGGATCTAATTGGGAAAGTGTTTTTATGCCCATCTAAATTATAGAGTCTTGCCAATATATTGGATTAGATCAACCAATCTATTTGAATAACCCCACTCATTGTCATACCAGCCAACAACCTTGGCAGTACTTCCAATAACTTTTGTTAATCCAGCATCTAAAATACATGAACTTGGATCGGTAACAATATCGGCAGAGACAATTGGATCCTCGGTATAGGTTAAATAACCTTTAAGGTAACCCTCACTCGCCTTCTTTAACGCGGCATTTATCTGCTCCACTGAAACCTCTTTTGCCAACTCAACTGTTAAATCAGTTGCAGAGCCAGTTGGTACTGGAACTCGCAATGCATACCCATCTAATTTTCCTTTTAACTCTGGAAGTACTAATGAAATCGCCTTTGCAGCTCCGGTTGAGGTTGGAATAATAGAGAGTGCAGCAGCTCTAGAGCGTCGCAGATCCTTGTGTGGGAAATCTAAAATAACCTGATCATTTGTGTAAGCATGAATTGTGGTCATCAAGCCCCGAACAATTCCAAATTCATCATTTAAAACCTTAGCCATTGGTGCTAAACAGTTAGTAGTGCAAGATGCATTTGAAATAATGTTGTGCTTAGTAGAGTCATATTTTTCGTGATTAACACCCATCACAATAGTTATATCTTCATCGGTTGCAGGTGCTGAAATAATTACTTTTTTAGCCCCTGCAGTTATGTGCTTTTGCGCATCGGCAGCTTTAGTAAAAATTCCAGTAGATTCAACAACAACATCAACACCTAATTTACCCCAGGGAATATTTGCTGGATCACGCTCAGCACTTACCGAAATACTCTTACCACCAACAGTGATTGTGCTCTCGGTGAAAGTTACCGGCATCTTTAATCGACCTAAAATTGAGTCATACTTTAAAAGATGAGCAAGTGTTGCATTATCGGTCAGATCATTGATACCAACAATCTCAAATTTTGCGCCTGATTCAAGGGATGCTCTTAGAAAGTTTCGGCCAATTCGGCCAAATCCATTAACTCCGACTTTTAACATATAAATTCCCGCCTAAACCATAATTAATATTTTTACCAAAATTAGCACCACAACGTTGTGAGGTGCTTATCTTATCAGGAAATTATCTTCTGATTAGTTCAATAAATCAGGACTAATACTGGCTTCAGTATCTGGTACACCTAATTCACGAGCACGCTTATCAGCCATCGCAAGTAATCTACGAATTCGGCCTGCAATTGCATCCTTTGTCATTGGCGGCGTTGCAAGTGAGCCAAGCTCCTCCAAACTCGCTTGCCCATGATTGACCCTAAGTTCTCCTGCCTCCTTTAGGTGGTCAGGAATCTCAACACCTAAAATCTCCATTGCGCGCTGCACTCTTGCTGATGCAGCAACTGCAGCCCGAGCTGATCTGCGTAGATTTGCATCATCAAAATTTGCTAATCTGTTTGCAGTTGCCCGCACTTCACGGCGCATTCGCCGTTCCTCCCATGCCAAAACTGTTTCATGCGCGCCTAATCTAGTCAGCAGTGCGCCAATTGCATCACCATCGCGAATTACAACTCGATCTACACCACGTACCTCACGCGCCTTTGCAGTTATTCCTAATCTACGGGCGGCGCCAACTAAAGCAAGAGCAGCTTCAGGTCCAGGACAGGTAATCTCTAGTGCAGATGATCTACCAGGTTCAGTTAAGGAACCATGTGCTAAAAATGCACCGCGCCAAGCAGCCTCTGAATCACAAATTGCAGCAGAGACAACCTGTGGAGGTAATCCTCTAATTGGTCGATTATTTGCATCGACTAATCCAGTTTGTCTAGCAAGTGCATCACCATCTGCTAAAACTCGAACAATATAGCGAGAGCCTTTGCGAATTCCACTAGCGGAGACAACTGATAATTCACTCTCATGTCCAAAGACCTCAGCAATATCTTTACGCAACCGGCGGGCTGTTTGCGCAGTATCTAATTCAACCTCAACAATTATCTTTCCAGCGGCTACATGAAGGCCGCCAGCAAATCTGAGCAGTGAAGAAACCTCAGATTTACGACAACAAGGCTTGGTTATAGACAGCCTACTTAGCTCATCTTTAACCGCTTCAGTCATTGCCATTTAATTCTCCTCTAACCGTTTAATGGGGTTATCTAAGCAGGTATTACTTAAAAATGTGGGCGAAAGCGGAAATTAATTTCTCCCGATCATGGTGGAAAGATTCTTTACTATCTGCCAGATCAAATGCCATAACTCGACCGCCACATTTTGCAACTAACTTCTCAAATTTAGGCTCTAATCCCTCTAATGATTTGTCTATTAGGGCCACATCGATACTTAAATCAGGTGTGTGATTGAGCACTAATTGCAAATGTGCCTCAAGTGAGAAGCCTGAGAACTCATCAGATGTATTTTTATCTGGCAAGTTAAAAATCATTATTTTCTTAGCCTTACTCTGCTGTATCTGTTTAGCCTGCTCGCTTAGTAAAAAGTGCGGCATAACACTAGATAACCAGGAGCCAGGACCTACTGTTATCCAATCTGCCTTTTGTAGTGCATCTAAGGCCTCCGGTGTCGCTTTTGGTTTGCTGGGAATTAGCTTTAACTCCTCTACTTTGCCGGTTGCAGCCGCTACCTCTACCTGCCCTCTAACTAATTTACTGCCTGATCTACTAACAAATTTTCCTTCAATATCAAGTGGCTCTAATGCCATTGGTAGAACTCTTCCCACCACCTTAAGCAGTTGGCCAACTCTGTCTAATCCTTTAACTGGATCACCATCGCGATCCCAAAGTGCGGTCAGCAGTAAGTTTCCAATTGCATGGTTATCCATCTCACCTGAGCTGGTAAATCGGTATTGCATAATCTGCGCCCAACTCTTTCCCCATTCATCATCTGCGCAAAGGGCAGCAAGTGCCATACGTAAATCCCCAGGAGGTAATGAATTAAATTCAGCACGTAATCTGCCAGAGGAGCCACCATTATCTGCCACAGTAACAACTGCAGTTACTTGATTGGTTAAAGTGCGCATTGCGGCCAATGTTGCAGCCAGGCCATGCCCACCACCTAGGCAAACAACCCTTGGATTTGTACTCATCACCTGTATCTTCTACTACCTGTCAAGCATCTAAAATCTCACCGCTTTGCATATCAATATTTAATGCTACCCCTTGGTTATTTACTTGCTCCATAATGGTTTTTGCCATCTTTATACCAATACCAGGCACTGCCGCTAGCTCCTCAGAGGTAGCCTTTTTTAATGCAGTTACCGAGCCAAAATGTGTTAGTAAGGATTTCCTTCTTACCTCACCTAATCCATCTACCTCATCTAAAAGTGACTCCAACATTATCTTTGATCTCTTTGATCGGTGAAAATTTAATGCAAATCTATGTGCTTCATCCCTTACCTTCTGCAGTAGATATAAGGCCTCACTATGCCTTGGGAAAATTATTGGCTCACTATTATTTGGTAGCCAAACCTCCTCTAGCCGCTTAGCTAGACCACATAGTGCAACATTGGTAATGCCTAACTCCCGTAATGCCTTTGCTGCTGCATTGACCTGTGGCTTACCACCATCGACTACTACTAGCTGCGGTGGGTATGCAAACTTTGGTCGCTGCGCCCCTTGTACAGCCGCCTCTACGACATCAATATCTTTTTCATCTAAATATCTTTTAAACCGTCTTGTAATTACATGAGCCATCGCCCTGGTGTCATCAAATCCAGCATCATCTGCAATCGAAAATCTTCGATAATCGCTCTTCTTTGGTTGACCATCCTCAAACACAACCATAGATGCCACCATACTTGTTCCTTGAATATTTGAAATATCAAAGCATTCAATTCGAAGTGGTAACTCGGCCAGCTCAAGTTGTTCAGCAATTTCAGCAAGTGCGCTACCACTTACCGCCGCATCATTTGCCCGCTTGCTTAAATATTGAATTAATGTCTGGTGAGCATTTCGCTTGACCATTTGAACTAACTCTAATTTTTCACCCCGTACCGGCTGCGATAATGAAACATTTTTACCGCGCTGAACGGTAAGCCATTGTTCTAGAACCGATGAATCCTGAGGTAGTAGGTCAACTAAAATTTCAGCAGGTGGCTTATTTTCGCCATAAACTTTTCCACACATTGCAGCGATGATTGCCTCATCCTCTAATAGATTTGCTCGGTCGACTACCCACGACCTAGAACCAGTAATTCGCCCTGCCACAATAGTAAATTGTGAGAGGGCGGCATGAGTTATCTCTTCATGGATTGCGAGCACATCTGCATCAATATTTTCATTCAAAAACCGATCAGTAGATTCAAAGGCTTTATTAATCGCATCTAGTTGATCCCGAAGCTTTGCCGCCTTTTCATACTCCTGTGCTGCTGATGCAATACCCATTTCCTCTTCAATCCGGGTTGCTATTTCCTCTGGTGACTTCTCTAAGAATCTAACCAGATCATTTGCTAATTTCTTATGCTCTTGCGGGGTGACCCAACCAACACAAGGAGCGGCACATCTTCCAATATCACCTAATAAACATTGGCGCTTACTACGCACTGCAGATTTAAAGTTAGATTCACTGCATGTACGAACTGGATATATTTTTATTAAAGTCTCAAACGTACTTCTTAGCGCCCAGGCATGTGAGTAGGGACCAAAATACTTAACTCCAGCAACCTTCTTAGCACGGGAGATGAATAGACGAGGAAACTCTGAGATTAAGTCAATCGCCAGGTGTGGATATGACTTATCATCTTTAAACTGAACATTAAAATCTGGGTTGTACTGCTTTATCCAAGTGAACTCAAGCTGAAGTGCTTCAACCTCACTATTTACAATTGTCCAGTCAACTCGAACAGCGGTATTTACCATTCTTCTAGTTTTTATTTGTAAGTTATTGCCAAAGTATGTATTAAGGCGATTCTTAATATTTTTAGCCTTACCTACATATATAACCTTTTCATCCTTATCAAAAAATCGATAAACACCAGGATCAGTTGGCAAATTACTCGGGCGATAACTCTGCGGGTCAGCCATAACTTACTTCTTTAATACCTGAGCTAAAAACTTTCCGGTATAGCTCTTACTATTTTTTACAATATCTTCAGGACGCCCCTGCGCCACTACTAAGCCACCACCTGAACCGCCTTCTGGGCCTAAATCAATAACCCAATCAGCTGATTTGATTACATCTAAATTATGCTCAATCACAATTACGGTATTTCCAGTATCTACTAATCTATTTAACACCAGAAGTAACTTACGGACATCTTCAAAGTGCAAACCAGTTGTTGGCTCATCTAGCACATAGATAGTTCGCCCAGTTGATCTGCGCTGTAATTCAGTTGCTAGCTTTACCCGCTGAGCCTCACCTCCTGAGAGTGTCGGAGCTGATTGTCCGAGCCTGACATAGCCAAGCCCAACATCAGATAAAGTTTTTAGAAATCTTGCGATAGCAGGTACTGATTCAAAAAAATTATTTGCCTCTTCAATAGACATATCAAGGACTTGAGCAATAGTTTTACCTTTGTAATGAACCTCTAAAGTCTCCCGGTTATACCTTGCGCCATGGCAAACCTCACACGGCACATAAACATCAGGTAGGAAATTCATCTCAATTGTGATGGTGCCATCACCGGAGCAATTCTCACATCGACCGCCCTTTACATTAAATGAGAATCTGCCTTGCTGATAACCACGTACCTTCGCCTCACTTGTTTCAGCAAATAAGGCTCGTACCTTGTCAAAGACTCCTGTGTATGTTGCAGGGTTTGATCTAGGTGTTCTACCGATTGGTGATTGGTCAACATGAACAACTTTATCAAGTTGATCTAGCCCAGTAACTGTGCGATGTCTGCCTGGCACAATCCGGGCACCATTTAATTTATTAGCCAAGACTGAGTATAAAATATCATTTACCAAGGTTGATTTACCAGATCCACTAACTCCAGTAACAGCAACAAAGGCTGCAAGTGGAAAGGTGACATCAATATCTTGTAAATTATTCTCTTTAGCTGATTTAACAGTTAAAGATTTCTTTAAATCAATCACTCTTCGCTTCTTTGGAATTGCAATCTCTAACTTTCCAGATAGATAAGCTCCAGTTATAGAGTCCTTTGCTGCTATCAATTGCTCATAGCTGCCAGATGAAACAACCTTGCCGCCGTGCTCGCCAGCACCTGGTCCAATATCAACTATCCAGTCAGCGGTTCGAATTGTGTCCTCATCATGCTCAACCACGATTAAGGTGTTTCCTAGATCGCGAAGTTTGGTAAGAGTTTCAATTAACTTGCGATTATCACGTTGGTGTAAACCAATACTTGGTTCATCTAAAACATATAAAACTCCAGTTAAACCAGAGCCAATTTGGGTAGCAAGTCTAATTCGTTGTGCTTCACCACCTGAAAGTGTTGCAGCAGGACGGGCAAGAGATAAGTAATCAAGACCTACATCTAGCAGGAACTTGAGTCTGTCATTTACCTCTTTTAATACTCGCTCGGCAATCTTCTTCTCACGAGCAGACAGAGATATGTTTTTTAGAAATACCTCACACTCAGCAATTGAAAACTCACAAATTTGCGCAATATTCTTCCCACCTAATGTAACCGCTAAAACTTCAGGTTTTAGGCGGCTGCCATTACACACTGGGCACGGGGTCTGACGCATGTAAGCTTCATACTTATCTCTACTAAAATCACTATCAGTCTCTGCATGGCGGCGGTGAATAAAAGGTACTACTCCCTCAAATCCAGTGGTGTAATTACGAACTCGACCATACCTATTTTTGTATTTAACATGCACCTCATAATCCCAGCCATGCAAAATAGCAGTTCTAACTTTTTCTGAAAGTTTTTTCCAAGGATTATCTAGTGAAAACTTTAGATCCGTTGCCAATCCCTCTAGTAGGCGCAGAAAGTACTCAGAAGATTGCCCTCCTGACCAGGGTGCAATTGCACCTTCATAAATAGAGATCGAATCATCTGGAATTAATAAATCCTCATCAACCTCAAGTTTTGTACCAATGCCAGAGCACTCTGGACATGCACCAAAGGGTGAATTAAAAGAGAAGGATCTTGGCTCTAACTCCTCAAAAGATAATTCACACTCATGACATGCCATATGCTCGCTAAAAGATTTCTCTTTATCTGGAGAGCCGGCTTTAAGATCTACGAAATCTAGAATTACTAACCCGCTAGCAAGTCGAAGCGCTGTCTCTATAGAATCTGTAATTCGAGATTTACTCTCTGCCTTAACACTTAATCGATCTACTACAACCTCAATTGTGTGTTTTTCTTGCTTCTTTAGCTTAGGCACCTCGGCAATTGCATAAACCGTGCCATCTACCCGCACTCTGGCATAGCCTTGTGTTGTAAAATCTTTAAAAAGATCTAGGAATTCACCTTTTCTCGCCCTAATAACTGGGGCAAGAACTTGAAACTTACTACCCTCCTGCATCTGCAGAATTTGGTCAACAATATTTTGTGGAGTTTGCTTTGCTATCACCTTGCCACACTTTGGGCAGTGTGGTTTACCAGCCCGAGCAAAAAGTAATCTTAAATAGTCATAAACTTCCGTGATTGTTCCTACAGTGGAGCGTGGATTTCGATTGGTAGATTTTTGATCGATTGAAACTGCAGGTGATAATCCCTCAATAAAATCTACATCTGGTTTATCCATCTGCCCAAGGAATTGTCGAGCATAGGCAGAGAGAGACTCAACATAACGCCGCTGTCCTTCAGCAAAAATAGTATCAAAGGCTAGTGATGATTTTCCAGATCCAGAAAGACCAGTAAAAACAATGAGTGAATTACGAGGCATATCAAGTGAGACATTTTTAAGATTATGCTCGCGGGCGCCACGAACTATTAACCGATCATTCATTAGTTCCCGGCCTCCTGCATACCTTTTAACTCTCGCTTTAGCTCTCTGATCTCATCTCTTAGCCTTGCTGCTAGCTCAAAACTTAACTCTGCAGCAGCAGATTTCATCTGCTCAGTTAGTGATTCAATCAAAGCAATCAACTCCTGGCGAGGAAGTGAGTGAGAACTCCTATTTGTAATGCCACTAGTAAAGCCGATCTTCTTTGTAGATGCTGCTAAATCCTCTGTGTCATCTATCTCTTTCGCTATTAAATCTGTGATATCTGCGATCCGCTTACGCAATGGAGTTGGATCTATCCCATGTTCGGTGTTGTAGGCCACTTGTTTAGCACGCCTGCGATTGGTTTCATCAATTGCTCGGCTCATTGAGTTAGTCATATTATCTGCATACATATGTACCTCACCTGAAACATTTCGCGCAGCTCTACCAATTGTTTGAATAAGTGATGTAGTGGACCGGAGGAAACCTTCTTTATCAGCATCTAAGATTGCAACTAGTGAAACCTCTGGCAAATCTAAGCCCTCGCGAAGTAAGTTGATACCGATTAATACATCATATTCACCGGTACGTAGCTCACGTAATAATTCGACTCTACGCAATGTATCAACCTCAGAGTGCAAATATCTAACCTTAACTCCTAGCCCCAACATATAATCAGTTAAGTCTTCTGACATTTTTTTGGTAAGAGTTGTAACTAAAACTCGCTCATTTTTCTCTGCTCTTATTCTGATCTCACTTACCAGATCATCAATCTGGCCCTTAATTGGCTTAACAACTATTTTTGGATCAACTAATCCAGTTGGTCTAATCACCTGCTCAACCACATCATTATTAGTTTTCTCTAGTTCATACTTACCAGGTGTGGCAGATAGATAAACCTTCTGCCCGCAACGATCTAAGAACTCTGCAAACTTAAGCGGTCTGTTATCCATAGCGCTTGGCAGTCGAAATCCGTGTTCAACTAAGGTGCGCTTTCTGGCGGCATCTCCTTCATGCATTGCCCCGATCTGCGGCACAGTCACATGTGATTCATCAATTACTACCAAAAAGTCCTCTGGAAAGTAATCTAACAAGCAGTTTGGCGCAGAGCCAGGTGCTCTACCGTCTAATTGACGAGAGTAATTTTCAATTCCAGAACAGAAACCTAATTGCTGCATCATCTCAATATCAAAGGTTGTACGCATTTTAATTCGTTGCGCTTCGAGCAATTTTCCTGCTCGTTCAAACTCATCAACCCGCTTTTCAAGTTCGGCTTCAATCTCTCCAATTGCACGGGCCATCGTTTCAGGGCCTGCTGCATAGTGAGTAGCTGGGAAGACATACATCTCGCTCTCATCTCTAACAATCTCTCCAGTAAGTGGATGCAGCGTCATAATTTTTTCAATCTCATCACCAAACATCTCGATTCGAAGTGCTAACTCCTCATACATAGGAATTATTTCGATTGTGTCGCCTCGAACCCGAAAAGTCCCTCGCTCAAATGCCATGTCATTACGCTTATATTGAATATCTACAAACTTACGTAGTAATTGGTTGCGATCGATTGAATCCCCAACCTTTAATCTGACCATCCGGTCGACATACTCCTGCGGCGTACCTAATCCATATATACAAGAGACGGTGGCAACCACAATTACATCTCTGCGAGTAAGTAAGGAGTTTGTAGCAGAGTGGCGAAGTCTTTCAACCTCATCATTTACTGATGAGTCCTTCTCAATAAAAGTATCAGTCTGCGGAACATATGCCTCTGGCTGGTAATAGTCATAATATGAAACAAAGTACTCAACTGCGTTATTTGGTAATAGCTCTTTAAACTCATTTGCTAGTTGAGCAGCTAATGTCTTATTGGGAGCCATTACTAAAGTAGGTCTTTGCACCTGCTCAATTAACCAAGCGGTGGTGGCTGATTTTCCAGTTCCAGTGGCGCCAAGCAAAACTACATCCTGCTCACCTTTTGCTAATCTGGCAACTAATTCAGTAATTGCAGTTGGCTGATCACCTGCTGGCACATAATCACTAATAACCTCAAATGGATTTACCCTACGGGCTAAGTCGGTAATCGGTCTCATTATTTAGCCTTATTTTTAGATTGCAAAAGCTCCCATAATTTTTCAACCTGAGTAAACAGCTCCTCTTGGCTCTTTTCATTTTTGATTATCAAATCGGCAATCACTTCTCGCTCAGAGTCAGTTGCTTGAGCCTGAATGCGCTTAGTAATCTGATCCTTGGTTAACCCACGCTTTAACAGTCTTGCCACTCTAATCTCTTCTGAGGTAGATACGGTGACAATATAGTCAAACTTATAATCATGCTTGGATTCAACTAAAAGTGGAATTTGATTAACTACAATCGCATCTTCTGGTAGTGACTTAATAATTTTTGCAAATTCTTGACGAATTAATGGGTGGGTAATCTGCTCTAATTCCAACCGTTTTTTTGGATCCGTAAATATTAAAGATGCTAGGGCTGCTCTATCTAGATCACCATTTTTTAAAATCTCATCACCAAATTGGGCAACTATTTGATCAAAACCTGGCGTGCCACGTTCTACAACCTGCCTTGCTAACTGATCAGAATCAATTACTACCGCACCAAAATTAGCAAGAATCTCACCGACTGCCGTTTTACCAGAGCCGATTCCACCAGTTAGAGCGATCGTTAACATAAGTTAAACCCTACACAATAAAAAAATGGCCTCAGATTTCTGAGGCCAAATTTAGTTAAATACTTACTCAGCAGCTGGTGCGGCAGGGGCAGCAGCATCGGCGGCTTTGGCCTCAGCCTTTTGCTTCTTGTGAGCCATAAAACGTGTTTGCGCTTCTGCGTACTGGCGCTCCCACTCTTCACGTTGACTCTCATAACCTGGCTGCCACTCTTGTGTGTCAGAGTTAAAGCCTTCTGGATAAATAAATTTACCTTCAGCATCATAACGAGCAGGCATTCCATATTGAGTAGGGTCGAAAGCCTCAACCTCTATCTCTTGGCCTTCATTTGCTTGCTTTAATGAAAGCGAGATACGACGACGTTCTAGATCAATATCAATGATCTTTACAAATAATTTATCGCCAGCTTGTACTACCTGCTCTGGAATTTCAACATGGCGCTCGGCAAGTTCTGAGATATGCACTAATCCTTCAATGCCTTCAAATACTTTTATGAATGCACCAAATGGAACTAGTTTTGTAACCTCACCAGGAACAACCTGATTAATTGTGTGAGTGCGAGCAAATGCCTGCCATGGATCTTCTTGGGTTGCCTTAAGTGAAAGTGAAACGCGCTCTCTTTCAAAATCAATCTCTAGAACTTCAACAGTTACCTCGTTGCCAACCTCTACTACCTCAGATGGATGATCAATATGTTTCCATGAAAGTTCAGAGACATGTACTAATCCATCAACGCCACCTAGGTCAACAAATGCACCGAAGTTAACAATAGATGAGATAACGCCAGAGCGAACCTGACCTTTTTGTAGTTGATTCAGGAATGTTGTACGTGAAGCAGATTGACTCTGTTCTAGAAATGCTCTGCGTGATAGCACAACGTTATTACGATTCTTATCTAATTCAATAATACGGCACTCAACCTCTTGACCAATATATGGAGTTAGGTCGCGAACTCTTCGCATCTCAACTAGCGAAGCAGGCAGGAATCCTCGTAGTCCAATATCAACAATTAGGCCGCCCTTTACAACTTCAATAACTGTTCCAGTAACAACCTCATCACGCTCTTTCTTTCCTTCAACATCGCCCCATGCTTTTTCATATTGTGCGCGCTTCTTAGAAAGAATTAAACGACCTTCTTTATCCTCTTTTTGTAAAACTAATGCTTCAATGCGATCGCCAACTTTTACCAATTCACTCGGAGCTACATCGTTGCGAATAGATAGCTCACGGGATGGAATTACTCCCTCTGTTTTATAACCAATATCTAGTAAAACTTCTTCGCGATCAATTTGGACAACAATTCCAGAAACTAAATCTCCGTCATTAAAATTTTTGATTGTGCCTTCGATAGCGGCTAAAAAATCTTCTGCAGATCCAATATCATTTACAGCAATTTGAGAGGGGGTCATTAGGTAGGTGTACTCCGAGGGTAAAACACTAGTAGGGACAGGGACGGGTAAGGTTACTTTCGATTAGTCCTTAGGGTCAAACTGATCAGGTCTACAATGCGTAAATGAGCAGGTATTCGCAAGTTTTAAGTAATAAATCTGGGCAATATCTTCTAATTAGCTCATTTCCTGCGCGATTGGCCTACGGAATGATCTCCCTGAGTATTTTTTTTAAAGTTCAACAATCGACTGGCTCCATTGCTATTGCAGGACTTGCTACTGGTGTAAATGGAATTACTGGTGCAACTACTGCCGGATTACGCGGTACATTAATTGATAAGTTTGGAATGAAGATTCCATTGAGATTCTTTGCACCAGGTTACGCCTTACTTATTTTGCTTTTTTCAACCGGTTCAACAAAGACGGAGCTGGTGCTATTTGCTGGCCTACTTGGATTTTCCGCTCCCCCAATTAATCTTTCGATCAGGCCACTTTGGAAGGTGACTGTTCCTAAGGAACAGATAAGAACTGCATACGCAATTGACACCGCAGTAATGAACTCGGTGGGAGTATTTGGGCCACTAGTTGCTACAACAGTTTCGTTAAATTACAGCCCACAAATCTCGCTAAGAATATGTTCAATATTAATACTTATTGGTGGAGCCGCACTATCTATGTCGCCACAGCTTAAAAAATGGAAGCCAGAGAAAAAAAGTTCATCGGACTTGGCAGTATGGCGTACTCCGGCAATGCAATTATTAATGTGTGAAGGTGTATTTATCGGATTGGGTTGGGGTGCATTTGATATCGCAATTCCAGCATTTACAACTTTAGAAAATATAGCTGGCAGGACCGGTGTAATTTTTGCAATCATGGCAGCTGGCAACGTAATAGGTGGATTAGTTGCCGGTATGGTTTCTAAACGTACCTCGTCATTTGCAGCTTTTAAGCGAATTTATTTTTACTGGTTCATCTTCTCCCTGCCGCTTGCCTTTACCTATCCAGACTGGTCAATGATGATAGTGACCGCTGTAATGAGTTTAATGGCAGGCGGTCTACAAGTTTTCTACCTTGAAATTAGTGAAGCGGTTCGACCAAAGGGAACTGCAGTTGCAGCACTTGGTTGGTTATGGACTGTAGAGGGAACATTTGCATCGCTAGGGGCAGCTTTAGGTGGTTTTATTTCAGAGCATTACTCACCTAGATACTGTTTAGCACTGACAACAGTATGTGTTGGTATTGGGTATTTAATAATGAGGGGTGGTGCTAATTTGTTAAAAGCAGCTGATCGTATTCCAACTGAGGAGGAAGCCACTGATGCACTTAGCGCTAATCTAAATACAAATAAATAACTAGTGAGCTGCTAAATCCCAACTCTTACCAAATCCGACATTCACATCAAGTGGCACTCTTAATTTATATGCACTAGACATTTGCTTGCTAACAATCTCTGAAAGTAAATCTTTCTCGCCAGGAGCAACCTCAAGAATTAGTTCATCATGAACTTGTAATAATAATCTAGACTTAAGATCTTTCTTAATGATCTCTTTTTCAACATTTAACATTGCAATTTTAATAATATCTGCAGCCGATCCCTGAATTGGTGCATTAAGCGCTGCTCGCTCAGCAATTTCCCGGCGCTGGCGATTTTCATGATTTAAATCAGGAAGATAACGTCTTCGCCCCAATACTGTTTCGGTATAACCTTTTTCTCTTGCAGTTATCACTACAGTCTTTAAATAATCTCTGATTCCACCAAATCTTTCAAAATACTTATTCATCAACTCACCTGCTGAAACTGGATCAATATCTAATTGCTGAGCTAATCCAAATGAAGATAAGCCATAAGCTAACCCATATGACATTGCCTTTATAGTTCGTCTCATCTGCGCATCTACCTCAGCTGCTTTAACTCCAAAAACCTGAGAGGCAACAGTGGAGTGCAGATCTTCCCCGGATTCAAAGGCGGTAATTAATCCTTTATCCTCTGATAGATGAGCCATAATGCGCATTTCGATCTGACTGTAATCAGCAGTTAAAAGATCGGTAAAAGGTGACTGAGCAATGAAGCAATCTCTTATTTGCCTTCCTTCATCTGTCCGAATTGGAATATTTTGTAGATTTGGCTCAGTAGATGAAAGTCGCCCAGTAGCTGCAACTGTTTGTTGAAAATTAGTGTGAATACGCCCATCGGATTGAGTTGCAGAGATTAGTCCCTCAATTGTTGTAAGGAGTTTGCTGCTCTCTCTTATCCGCAATAAATGCTTAAGTATTGGATGTTTACTCTTAACAGCTAACCACTCTAAACTCTCTGCATCTGTAGTGAAGCCAGTTTTAATCTTCTTTGTTTTAGGAAGTTTTAACTCATCAAATAACACAACTTGAAGTTGCTTAGGTGAGCCAACATTGAACTCATGCCCTGCCTCTTGGTGGGCAGCTGCGGTCTCATCAGCGACCACCTTTGAGAAATATGAGGATAACGATTTTAATTTAGGTTGGTCTACGGCAATTCCAACCTCTTCAATTTTTGAAAGTAGCAAGAGAGTTGGCTGTTCTAAATCTGAGTAGAGATTACTCATACCCTTTTTTGTTAATTCAGATTGTAATTCACTTTGTAAGGTGAAAATCCATGCAGCACTTTTAGGGTCGAAACTGGCAAATAGATCCTCATTATTTGTTGAAACACCTAATAGCCGCTGTGCTAAATCCGATAAATCTAGATTCCTACTACCGGGATTAACCAAATACGCCAATAATTCAATATCTGATACTAAGCCAGCCATTTTGAGATTTTTTATTGCGTACTTAGCCCCATGTACATACTTTGGTAGATTTAAATCACAAATCCACTCACCTATCTCTTTGCCAGTAACATTAAAGATCTCAGTACCACTAATCGCTACCGCATACCCCATTAATTGACCATCAACTAGATCAAAGGAAATAGCAACTGGTTCCACGCGATCTTTGAATAAAGTATTTAATTCTTTTGCAGTAATATTTGTAATTTTTAAAGATATCTCTTTGCTTTGCGTACCGCCTATCTGTGGCAGTGATTTGAGCCTTTCTTTTAGGGCTCTAATCTCTAACTTTTCAAAAAAAGTACTCATTAAATTACCATCAAAGCCTGCCCAACTTAACTCCTCAACTGTGGCAGAGAGCGTTAAATCATCCAGTAAATGAGTTAGCTCTCGGTTTAATTTAACCGCTTCAATATTTGCTCTAAGTGATTCACCAACTTTGCCAGCAATCTGCTCAGTATTTTCTAATAACTTTGCAAGAGATCCAAAATCAACAATCCACTTTGTTGCAGTCTTCTCTCCAACTCCTGGTACTGAAGGCAGGTTATCACTTGGGTCTCCACGCAAAGCTGCAAAATCTGGGTACTGCTCTGGTGTTAGTCCATACTTTTCTAATACCGCATCTGGAGTCATCCGTGACATTTCAGTCACTCCTTTTTTAGGGTATAGGACTGTTGTTTGCTTATTTACGAGCTGAAATGAATCTCGATCACCTGTGCAAATTAAAGTTTGGAAACCTTTGCGCTCTGCTTCTTTTGCCAAGGTTGCAATTATGTCATCGGCTTCAAAACCTTCTAATTCAAAGTGCTTAATTCCAAAACTATCAATCATCTCGTTGATGTGTGAAAGCTGTGAGCGAAACTCATCTGGCGTAGATGCCCGATTAGCTTTGTACTCAGAGAATTTTTCAGTTCTAAATGTCCGCCTAGAAACATCAAAGGCGACTGCAATATGGGTTGGTTGCTCTTCTTTTATTAGGTTAATTAACATCGATGCAAATCCATAGATGGCATTAGTTGGTTGACCCGAGGAGGTCTTAAAATTCTCTACCGGCAATGCGTAATAAGCCCGATATGCCATGGAATGGCCATCAATAAGTAGTAATCTCTTCAGGCTGGTGCTCATATTGAGATTCTAATTGGCAACACAGGTTAAACTTACAACATGAGTGATTTCCTAGCAGAAATTCGTAAGCGCGGTATCAGTGCCCTAGATAAAAAGATGGGTATCGAGATAATCGAAGCCTCTCCCAAAAGATTAGTCGCAACAATGCCGGTTGAAGGCAATACTCAACCAATCGGATTACTACACGGTGGAGCAAATGTAGTTTTAGCTGAAACTCTTGGTTCTGTTGGTACTCAGCTTCATGCTGGATCAGAGCGCAAAATTGTGGGTATAGATGTAAGTGCAACTCACCATAAGTCGGCAACTAGTGGAATTGTTACAGCGGTTGCTACAGCTATTACCTTAGGAAAAACACTTTGCTGCTACGAAATTGTAATAACTAACGATAAAGGTGAGCGAACCTGCACTGCTCGAATTACCTGTTTGATCTTGGCTGATAGATAGTAAATCTATTTATCAGGAGCAGCATCTGGTGAAATTACTGCTTTAGCAACATCTTTCATCGAGATTCTACGATCCATCGCAGTTTTTTGAATCCAACCAAAACTCTCTGGCTCTGATAAATTCATTGCTTTCATCAACATACCTTTGGCC
>ENA-UOYL01000114-UOYL01000114.1-marine-metagenome-genome-assembly--contig:-NODE-114-length-32778-cov-3.612397_pt1 | contig 32778 bp, 33 predicted proteins | sample MGYA00238173_ERZ767189 | MGnify/ENA primary metagenome ERZ767189 (study PRJEB28943, sample SAMN06267163) | marine metagenome | isolation source: Columbia River Estuary | place: USA:Columbia River Estuary... | reverse complement strand
GCGCGCTAAATTTGTGTCTAATGGTATTCTTAATTGGGGACTTAGGCTATCGCCTCCCACTATCGTTTTATTGATTGGATCCGGTGTAATCGTCCCCATTCCGAAAGGAACTAAATTGCTAGGCTTTGTTGTTTTTGTTGTAAAGGCGTAATAAGTCGAATCAATATGAAGGTCTTCATTGAGCTCATACACTTCAAATGTCTGGGGCTTTAGATCGCCGTAATATCCAACATACTTTAGCGATAAAACAAATGAGTCAATAGCAATTGTGCCAGGGTCTCCAAAGTTTGGATTAATTCCCGCTAAACGAATTTGAGTGTAAACTGAGGCATCAACTTTTCCGAAAACCGGATCGTTGTAGCTCCCCAAAACAACATTAGAAGCATTGTCTGTTACTATAGAATCTTCTATTATTGAATAAGAAACGATATCGAAGGTGTCGGTTGTGGTGCCAGATAAATAGGAGTCACTGTTCAATAAATCCTTCCCTAAAGCATTTTCTTTTTTCTTACACGAGGCAGTAAATAGGGCGCTGATTGCTATTATCAAGCATGAAAAATAAGCTTTTTTCATTGAAATAATGATGAGAATTAAACAAGGATAGGTTCACCCACAACCTTGTCTATAAAGACAGAAAGTGCTTTAGCTTGCGCTTCCTCTGTTATAAAGTCAAGTTTGTGCACGTTGGACGCATCATATATTTGCTGAATAGCTGGGTGCAATTCCTCTACACCAATACTAAGGCCATCACAATGATCTGCAAATACTTTGGTGAGGTTTAAAAAGCTCGTGTCTTTTACGCTATCAGCTATCGCAACTGGAAATCCATCCGCTTTTAATTTTTCTGAAAACCGAGGACTCCAATCAACCTTAAATCGATCGTTGAAAAAATTATAAACAACTTTTGTTGACTTAAAATGTGGGTCTTTGTTGTAAATATGCTTTATATATAACGACATTAAACCAGTAAACGAGCCATTGCAATGTATTAGGTCTGGTTGCCAACCTAATTTTTTTACTGTTTCTAATACGCCCCTGCAAAAAAACATCGCACGTTCGTCGTTATCCTCATAATCTTGATCGTTTTCATCTAATAACGTCGCCTTTCTTTTAAAATAATCGTCGTTATCAATAAAATAAACTTGCATTTTAGCGGCTGAAACCGAGGCTACCTTTATGATTAATGGGTGGTCGTGATCATCTATCGACAGGTTAAGTCCTGACAAACGAATAACTTCATGTAATTGGTGTCTCCGTTCGTTTATAACACTGTATCTTGGTGAAAAAACCCTAATTTCTTTTCCACTCTCTTGCGTAATTTGAGGAAGGCGACGGGCCTGGGAAGAAACCTCTGACTTGGGTAAAAAGGGGTATATTTCCTGAGAAATAAATAACACTTTCTTTTTTTCCATTTAGCGCTTACTTACTTAATATTAGGTGCAAATTTACAATTAAATATGCGGTTTTCCTAAAAACCTATAGCTTTGTTCTCACTAAAGTAATAATGCCAGTGCTATTTACAACAATAGATAATTTAGTTTTTACCATTCGTTCGCTTAAGGCGCAGGGCAAGCGGATTGGTTTCGTTCCAACAATGGGTGCGCTTCATCAAGGGCACTTGTCTCTGATAGAGCGTGGGCTTAGTGCTTGTGATGTTGTTGTAGTAAGTATTTTTGTCAATCCATTACAGTTTAATAATTCCGCAGATTTTAAGTCATATCCTAATACCCTTGACGCTGACCTAAAACTCCTAGGGTCCTATTCAAATCTATACGTCTTTGCGCCAACTTTTGATGAGCTGTTCAATGGGCAAGAAAGTGACTTTAAAGTGGAAGTGGGAGAAGTCGCAGTTTTACTTGAGGGTGCTTGGCGGCCCGGCCACTTTGATGGTGTTGTTCAAGTTGTTCATGCGCTTTTTAAATCAGTTACGCCTGATGTGGCTTTTTTTGGAGAGAAGGATTACCAACAACTCGCTATTATAAAAATAATGGTGAGAAAACTTGGATTGCCGATTGAAATAATGGCCTGTCCTACGCAACGCTCACCTGAAGGACTTGCTATGAGTAGCAGAAATATGTTGCTAAATACTGAAGAAAAGCGCCAAGCTCTGATCATTTGGGAAACCTTAAATTATATTAAAAACAATCAGTCTAACTACACACCGAGGCAGCTACAAGAACTCGGGAAAAGATTTTTTAATTCCGGTCATTTACGCCTTGAATATTTGGAGATTGTGTGTGCTGACGCCCTTCAACCCATTTCGGATTGGGAAAAGAAAAGCATTTGTTGCATCGCTGCTTATTGTGGAAATACACGATTGATTGATAATTTAGTTCTCAATTAATTGTTTTGCCTTAATTTTGGCGTAACTAATTATAATCATGCAAATACAAATTTTAAAATCAAAAATTCATCGTGTCCGTGTAACACAAGCAGAATTAGATTATATTGGAAGCATCACCATTGATGAAACGTTAATGCTTGCTGCTAATATTATCGAGGGTGAGCGGGTTCAGATTGTTAATGTAAATAACGGCGAACGCTTCGAAACATATGTCATTAAGGGTGAGCCGAACAGTGGTAACATCTGTTTAAATGGGCCAGCAGCTAGGCGGGTTGCTATAAATGATATTATCATTATTCTTGGTTATGGCATTATGGACTTTGAAGAAGCAAAGTTGTTTAAACCCGCGCTTGTTTTCCCAAATGAAAAAACGAACTTATTAACTTCCTAACTATGACAAATCATTGGGAGCTCACTAAGTCAAAACTATTATCCTTAGAAGAAGCCCTAGCGCTCACGAAAACACTAAAAAATCAAGGTAAAAAAATTGTTTTTACGAATGGGTGTTTCGATGTATTGCATCTTGGCCACGTAAGCTATTTGGCAAAAGCTGCATCGCTTGGCGATTGTCTTGTTGTTGCGCTAAATACGGACGCTTCTGTTCGGGCACTAAATAAGGCTCCTAATCGCCCCATTCACGATGAAGATGCAAGGCGATTAGTAATTGCTAGCTTATCTTGTGTGGATAGCGTAATTCTTTTTGATGAAAACACGCCGTTAAACGCCATCGAAACGCTTCTTCCAGACGTGTTGGTGAAAGGGGCTGACTATGACGCAAAAGAAGTAGATAAGGCTTCATCACGATACATCGTTGGATCAGATGTTGTTCTAAAAAATGGTGGTGAAATCGCAACAATAGAGTTTGTTGAAGGCCATTCAACAACCAATATATTAAGAAAGTGATTTACTTTTGCGGTACTCGAAAAAGGCAATAATCGGAAAAAGCATGCTGAAGTTGTAATATAAATCCTCAAAAGGTATTGTTGTCATCCGCCAACCAATAATGTGATTTTCTGAATACCAAACAATAGGCTCGGTCGTAAAAGCGCCCGTGAGTGCCCCATTAACAATAAAAAATGGTAATAGGCAAACACAATAAGTGAAGGCAAAATTACCCAGCCATGCGGGCTTCACTGCCAAAGCATATGCACAACAGAAAAAAGCCATTAGGCAAGTAGTGAAGGTATACCAATTTTTGAAATAGTAAATGGCTAGAATAAGGCTGCTAATGCCTATTAAAATGAAAAACCGTGTTCCCCAATTTTTAAGTTTTACCTCTGGAAAATACGCTTTTAATACTTGATGAATAAACACGCAATTGTAGGGAACAATGAAGAAAAATAACACTTCTTCTAAGGGTAAATGACCTAGATATATCCCCCATAAATACCTCGGGTTGAATCCCCATACCTTGTTGATAGTAAATACCTCATCCCAAACCAAAAAAAGAATTGCGGTTAATAACAGACCAAGGATGAAAAATTTAACGTTTTTATAAAAGGCTACTTTCTTGTCGAAACTCAATAAAAGAGGGCCTATGAATGCGCCTACAATTAAATAGCCATATAAACTCATTTAGCTTGGCTATTACGACGATAAGCTTTTCTCGCTTCTTGGTAAAATTTTGGCGGTACGAGAAGCATTCCAAAACACTCGCCCTTTTCCTTCCCTATATTTTTGTGGTGAATTTTATGCGCTTTCCGAATAGCATAAAAATAAGGGTGGTCAAGATTTCTTAGCCATTTAACCCGTTGATGAATATAGACATCGTGAATTAAAAAATAAGCTAATCCATAGGCCGCTATTCCATAACCAATCCAAACGGGTAAATAATTGTCTGCCATCATGCCTAGCATAATACAAAGCCAAGATGGAATGGCATAAATAAGAAAGAAAATGTCATTTTTTTCCATAAAACCTGGTTCAATTTGATGGTGATCTTTATGGAAATACCACATTTTACCGTGCATTAGAAATTTATGCGTACACCAAGCCATAAATTCCATAAAGAAAAAGGTCGTTATTAATAAAAGGGGGCCCCACCAATACATTAGAACAAATTTAAGCAAATGAAAAATACTGTCATAAATAAAAACAAAGCGATAATCACTTTGTTCGTATTGTGTTTTATCTTACTAAAATAAATAATTTGTAAAAACAACCCTATACAAAACCAACAGATGTAATTATAAATGGGAATATGCCCTCCCTCCCAGTTCCAAAAACCACTTTTCATCGCTACGGGTTCTAAGATAATGTCGAATAATAACATTAAAAAAGCAGCGATAATAATTCTTATTATTTTATTGGTGCTCAATAGAGCCGAGCAGTGAGCGGCGCCTATCGTAACAATGGCCCAATTTATTGCAATAATTACCGGAACACCTGCCATTTTCAAACCTAAATTGGCTTCATAATGGTAGTTTCCAAATAACAGTCCGGTATTCACGCCGATTAGCTCTACTATAAATCCAACAAGTCCAGAAAAAAGCAGGAAGGTAAGTGTTGGTTTTGTGGGTGTGCTTAATGTAAAAACAATGGCGCAAAAAGAAAGAATCAGGATAAGGGGGGTAAGAGATAAAAATAGTGATCTATAGTCCTGCATAATACTGCCAAAAAAACCTACAAGGTAAATAATCCCCAAAACACCAATAACTAACTTTTCTTTCTTTTTTGAATTCATTGTGTCCTTAAATAATTCTTCCTTTAATGGCGTGTAACAATGTATCATTAAGGGGGCTAAATGGAATGGCCGTTGTCGTACTAATCAAACGACTATCATAGCGGATCGTTTTATACGCTGAATAAACTGATTCAATCGTCAGGCCCCTTCTTTTTCGCAAAAACAAATAAAAAACTTCGGAAAATGCGGCAAAAATGAGCGATATTAAACGGGGTATTTTCATTCTTGGCGGACGCTTATTAAAACAAATGGCGATGGCGCTTAATAGTTCGAAAAAGCTAACATTTTGTCCTGTACAAAGAAACTTTTTATTAATAATGGTGGAATTCATTAAGTAAATCATGTTGGAAACAAGGTCTCTTACATCCACAATCGCATTTGATCCCTTTGGATAAAACAAGATCCCTTTAGATGCTGTTTTAAAAATCGACAAGGAGCTGTCGTTCCAATTTCCTGGGCCCAAAATTAAACAAGGATTAACAATTACGACTGGCAAGCCCTCTTCCGTCCCACGCCACACTTCTTTTTCAGCACTGTATTTTGAGATGGAATAACCTGAAACTTCTTTGCCTGGCTTCCACTTGGTGGTTTCGTCTGTGGTACCGTTTGGATTAAACCCGAGGGCGGCCGTGGAACTTACATAGCAGAGCTTTTTCACCTTGTTTAGAAGACATAAATTAACAATGTTAGCCGTGCCCTGGCGGTTTGCGCTCATACATGCGTGAAAGTCTATCTTGTGAAAGGACACAAGTGCTGCACAATGATAGACATACGAAACCCCATCGAATAACTCGTTCAAGTCGGATAATGAAAGTATGTCGGCACGAACCCACTGAATTTTGTTAAAATATTCTTGGGCCTTTGTGTTAAAATAAAATTCAAAAAGTTTTTTTGTTTCTTGCTTTTTAAATTCTGACCGGAAACTAGCTCGCACGCTTTCATGGTGTTGTGTTAGTTCACACAACAAATGTCCGCCTACTAAGCCTGTTCCACCAGTTACTAAAATCATTTCACGGTAAATATAGCGTCTAAAGCGTCACAAAACCCAATTACTGATGCGTCTAAAATAGACTCGCTGTGGGCTTGTGATATAAACCCCACTTCATACCCACTCGGACCAATATAAATGCCTCGTGTAAGTAATTCAGCGTGCAACAAATTGAAGTTGCTCATGTCTGGATTAATTTGATCGGCTGAGGTGATGCGTTTGTTATCTTCAAATGACAGCCAAAAAATAGATCCTATACTCACTAATTTAAATGGATAAGATGAATCGCTAGCGTGTTTATTTATTGCCTGAACAAAATCCAAGGTCTTGACTGATAATTCTTCATAAAATCCGGGGCGTAGGCAATTGCTTAATTGAGCAATCCCCGCCGCCATAGCAACCGGATTGCCAGAAAGTGTTCCGGCTTGGTAAACTGGGCCTTCAGGAGATACGTTCGACATCAACTCATTACTTGCTCCATAAGCACCTACGGGTAATCCTCCTCCCATAATTTTGCCATAGGTAACAATATCTGGAGTGATGTCATAAAAAGCTGCTGCTCCGCCGAAAGCAACTCTAAACCCCGATATAACCTCATCGAAAATTAAAAGTATGTTTAGTTTCGTACACAGCGCTCGAAGGGAAAGAAGAAATGTTTTATCTTGAAGAAGTAAGCCATTATTGGCCGGAATTGGTTCTATAATTACCGCGGCTATTTCATGAGCTTGGGCATGTAGAATCTCGCTCAGTTTAGATAAGTCGTTTAGTGGAAGTACGATTGTTTCATTAGCTAAAGACTCCGGAACACCAGCGCTGGATGATGTTCCAAACGTTATAAGTCCACTTCCCGCCTTTACCATTAAAGAGTCAACATGCCCATGGTAACAGCCTTCAAATTTCACCAATTTAGTTTTTCCGGAAGCTCCTCTCGCTAATCGTATAGCGGACATAACTGCTTCTGTCCCCGATGATACAAACCTTAATTTGTCTATGAATGGAATATTACTCAGAATGAGTGCCGCTAATTCATTTTCTTTTTTTGTTGGCGCTCCAAAACTTGCCCCATTAGCCAAAGCAGCGACGGTCCCCTCGAAAATATCCGGGTGATTATGTCCCAAAATCAAAGGCCCCCAACTGCAACAAAAATCAATGTATTTATTTCCGTCTTCATCCCAAAGATAGGCTCCGTCTCCTTTCTGAATAAAAAGTGGCGTACCGCCTACTGACCTAAATGCCCGTACAGGTGAATTTACGCCTCCTGGAAAATAGGTTTTTGCTTTTTCAAACAATTGTTTGGATGTAGACCTGTTAAGTTCGCTCATTTTCTTGTTTATCTTTGTGGTTTACAAAAATAACAAATTTCAACGGCTTATGTTTTTAGATTTAACGCTTGAGTTTGCAAAATCTCTTGATCAAAATGACCCACTAAAGTCCTTTAGGCAAGATTTTCTTTTCCCAACATTTCATGAAAAAGAGGTGCGCTACTTTACTGGAAATTCCCTTGGGCTCCAGCCTAAAAATGCAAGAAAATATATCCTAGAAGAGCTTGATGACTGGGAAACGTTTGGAGTGGAGGGCCATTTTATGTCCCGTAGACCTTGGTATTCGTACCATGAAAACCTGACAGATATGATGGCAAAAATTGTTGGTGCCCTACCCCTTGAAGTAGTGGTAACACATTCATTAACAACAAACCTACACCTGCTGTTAGTTTCTTTTTTTGAGCCAAAAGGGAAAAGGACAAAAATCCTATGCGAGGCGAAAGCCTTTCCAAGCGATCAATATGCGCTTTCCTCCCAAATTGATTTTCATGGCCTTAATGCTGAAAATTTAGTTGAAATTGGGCCACGGGAAGGGGAGCATATTATCAGAGAAGAAGATATTATCGATAAAATAAATCAATTAGGTGATGAATTAGCCTTAGTGATGATTGGGGGAGTTAATTATTACACTGGACAGCTGTTCGATATGGAGGCAATTTGTGCTGCGGGGCATGCTGTGGGAGCGAAAGTCGGTTTTGACTTGGCTCACGCTGCAGGTAATGTTTCGCTAAGTCTTCACGATTGGGGGGTAGATTTTGCCGCGTGGTGTGGATATAAATACCTTAATTCGTCGCCAGGAGGGGTTTCTGGTTTTTTTGTTCATGAAAGACATGCTAATAATAGTGCATTACCGCGGTTTGCAGGTTGGTGGGGTCACAACAAAGAAAGTCGATTTGAAATGAAGCCAGGATTCCAACCTATTTCCGGTGCTGAAGGCTGGCAACTGAGTAATGCCCCTGTATTGGGAATGGCTGCTCAACTTGCTTCACTCGAGGTTTTTGAGCGTGCAGGAATGGATAGAATTTCAGAAAAAAGAACGCTGCTGACTAGCTATTTAGAAAGTGTCATTTTAAATGTGTCTGAAAAAAATCAAGCCCTTTGTTCATTTGAAATAATTACGCCAAAAGACCCTAAAAGAAGGGGTTCTCAATTGTCTATTCTATTACATGGAAAGGGAAAAGAAGTTTATGATGCGTTAACAAATAGAGGTGTGATTGCCGACTGGCGAGAACCCAACGTTATTCGTGTTGCTCCGGCTCCCTTGTACAATAGTTTTGAAGATTGTTATTGGTTTGGTCAGCACCTCGAAGCGGCTATTCAATAAGCTCCTTCGTTAGATACAATAATTGAGATTGCTTCTGGAAAATAACGCATTTCAAGGTCGCGTATTTTTTGTTCTAAAGACGAAACTGTTTCGTTTTTTTCTACTTCGCAAGTATACTGCATGAGGATTTTCCCTTGGTCAAAAACCTCATTAACAAGATGAATAGTTATGCCTGATGTAAGCGATTTAGCCTCTAAAACTGCGGCATGAACATGTGTTCCGTACATGCCCTTTCCTCCAAAATCTGGTAATAATGCGGGGTGTATGTTAATTATTTTATGGGAAACATGTTCAATTAATTCCGGAGTAATTTTCTTTAAATACCCCGCTAAAATTACCCAATCAATATTGTGATTGGTGCAAAGTTCCATTTGCTGTGTTGAGAGATCAGTTTGGTTTTGAGAGATAAAAAATCCGATGCCTTTCTTTAAACAAAATTCAGCCATGCTGGGGTTTTCCTTCGTGGAAAAAACAAACTTGACGTTTATTTTTTCAGAACCATTAAAATAATCAATGATGTTTTTGGCATTTGATCCCTTGCCTGAAATAAATATTGCTATATTCTTTATGGTTTTCACGAGGCGAAATTAACTATATATCTATATTTTATCAAACTATGAATTTAACCTTTATCATGAGGATCAAGTGCTGTTAATTCTTTTTTTTACATTGAGAAAGAGCTCTAAGGGGAAACTAATATTCTATTTAGGAATCCGATATGATAACCCCGCATTGATAAATCCATTGGCTATGTTGCTGTTCAAACCAACACCTGCAGAACAATCGAACTGTAAATTAGGCTTTACTCTCCAAATAAAGCCTCCATTAAGACCAGGGGCAAAATTTGAGGGTTCGGACATACTAACATAGCTTTCAATAAATATTCCAGTTGCTTTAGGGAGTTCGAGGTCTAGCCCTACTGATGCAAAATATTCTGGGACAGCATCAACACCATTCCAGAACAAACCATTGTTTAATGTTAGTAAAAGGCTTTCGCTTAAATCCCATTCCATCGGGATAAGAATAGAGGGGTTTAATTGGGGCCTTACTGAATCTGCTGATAAATACGGAACTCCTAAGTTGCCCAAAACGGCTGTGCTAGGAATTAACCCCTTTTGAACAGTTACACGTGCTTTAAATCCAAGGGAAAAGGGGGAAAGTTCAAGTGGGGCTTTGAGTCCATTTGTATACTCTTGTTCTAAGTTAATGGCAAAGCGAAGTTCGAAAGCATCAAATATCCCCCATCGCATTGTGAGGTTATTCCATGATATACTTTTTGTTTCAACGCTAGCCTCTTGATTATACTCCAGGTTCATTCCCGTTTCTATTTGAAAGTAATGCTCTGGTACAATCTGTGAGGATTCACCAAGTCCTGGACGATCTGGCTGAATTGGACCGGGTTCCGTTTGGGCGAGGAGAATGGTATGCGCCAAAACAAAACAAAGAATGGTAGTAACTTTAATTATCATAAGTTAAAGTTAATAAATGTTTATTTGTCAGCCCTAAATAAATTTTCGAGTATTATTCTTCCAGTAATTTATAATCGTCCTAAACATCAATTAACACTTAATAATTAAACAACATTAACAAGCGCTACAACAACCACAAAAGCCATTTCAATTTTGTTTATACCTGTCTGATTTATATTATTGAATTTCTGTAAATGATTGGTGTACATTATAAAAAATAAATAAATAAACGCCTAATTGTTTTGATATTAGCTCGTTTGTTTTTTTCTTTGCACTCTAAAACCATTTTAAAATTTAAAAAGATGTCTGAAATTAAAGATAAAGTTATAGCAATAATCGTTGATAAACTTAATGTTGATCAAGCGGAAGTTACCAACGAAGCAAGTTTCACAAATGATTTAGGAGCGGATTCATTAGACACCGTAGAATTAATTATGGAGTTTGAAAAATCTTTCAACATCTCTATTCCGGATGATCAAGCTGAAGGTATTCAAACAGTTGGCGATGCCATTGACTACATTGAAAAAAACCACAAATAAGACGCTTGTCTTTAGTTAACAATTATGCAGCTTAAACGTGTCGTAATAACAGGTCTTGGTGCGCTAACGCCCATAGGTAATGATGTTGAGTCATTTTGGCAGGCACTATTAAATGGTAAAAGCGGTGCGGCACCAATTAAGCAATTTGATTCCGCGTTATTTAAGACGCAGTTTGCTTGTGAACTAAAAGATTTTAATATCGAAGATCATATGGATCGTAAAGAAGCAAGGAAACTTGACCAATTTGCGCAATATGCTCTCGTAAGTGCCACTCAGGCTGTCGAAGACTCTAAAATATTAGATTCTAATCCGAATAAAGACCGTATTGGGGTTGTTTGGGGTTCTGGCATTGGCGGGCTAAAAACCTTTCAAGACGAAGCTCAAAATTTTTTCGCAGGAGACGGCACCCCAAGAATAAATCCTTTTTTTATTCCAAAAATGATTGCAGATATCGCTTCAGGGCATATTTCAATTAAGTATGGGCTTAGGGGACCAAATTATGTTACGGTTTCTGCTTGTGCCTCATCAACAAATGCGATAATTGACGCCTTTAATTTAATCCGATTAGGAAAAGCGGACGCTATTGTAACTGGAGGTTCCGAAGCAGCTGTTAATGAAATGGGAATTGGGGGATTTAATGCTTTAAAAGCGCTTTCCACTCGAAATGATTCGCCGGAAACAGCCTCTAGACCTTTTGATGTGGATCGAGATGGATTTGTTTTAGGAGAGGGTGCCGGAGCGCTAATCCTTGAAGAACTTACTCACGCTTTAAATCGCGGGGCGAAAATTTATGCAGAAGTAGCTGGCGGAGGAATGTCTGGAGACGCTTACCACATGACCGCACCGCATCCTGAAGGAATTGGAGCAAGAAATACTATGTTGGCCGCATTAGAAGACGCAGAGTTAAGTCCTACAGATGTAGATTATGTTAATGTTCATGGCACCTCCACGCCCTTGGGCGATATTGCTGAAGTTAAAGCAATTGAAGCAGTCTTTGGAGACCATTCCTATAAATTAAATATTAGCGCTACGAAGTCTATGACAGGGCACTTATTAGGTGCCGCTGGCGCCATTGAGGCAATTGCTTGTGTGCTTAGTGTGCAAAACGATATTGTGCCACCAACGATTAATCATTTTACTGATGATCCCGAATTGAATTCAAATCTAAATTTTACGTTCAATAAAGCGCAGAAAAGAGTAGTAAATGTTGCCCTTTCCAATACTTTTGGTTTTGGCGGCCACAATACCAGTGTTATCGTTAGAAAATACAAATAGTTCTTGGGAACCATTAAATCTTTTTTTTCTGGAAAGAAGTCTCCTGATGAGATTAGACTAATTCGTTTTATTATTCAGTCTTTTGGTTATAGGCCGAATAATCTCAATGTGTTTGCTCAAGCGCTTGTTCATAAATCAATGATTAGTGCTGACAACAAGAGTGAGTCAAATGAAAGGCTTGAGTTTTTGGGTGATGCTATTATCGATCTAATTGTTGCAGAATACCTTTATGAGTTATATCCAGGTGATGACGAGGGATATTTAACTCGACTTAAATCGAAAATAGTAAATCGAAAATCGCTTTCTTTGATTGGTAATAAAATGGGAATCCGTGATTATTTAACCTATAATTCCGATAGAACCGTAAACCTTCACACGTTAGAAGGAAATGCTTTTGAAGCATTAATGGGTGCTATGTACCTAGACGCCGGGTATAACAGAACAAAAAAATCGTTTAGAAACCATGTTATTAGAAAATATGCAAATATTAATCGTTTGATAGAAGAGGAAGTCGATTTTAAGTCCCGACTTCTTATTTGGTGTCAACGAAAACATTTACTCCTTGAATTCATGGTTGTTAGTGAAACAAGGGTTAATAATGAAACTTTTTTTGTCGTGATTGCCGTTATTAACAAAAAGAATTATGGACAGGGAAAAGGAACAGCTAAAAAGGTTGCAGAGCAAAAGGCAGCTAAAGAAACGCTCGATTTAATGGGGGAAACATATTAATGTTTACGCTATGTCAAAAAATATTCTTTATCTTTGGGCTTTAAAAATATCATGATATGAGTTGGACAGATCTTATTTATTCTATTGGAGATGGCTTTAAATGGGCCTTTGGTTTTTTTGAGTTTGTACAGAACCATTTCAACGACTTTTTATTATTATTAGGCTTCGTTGGCTTCGGATATTGGATGAATGTTCAACGAAAATTTAATGCAAAGTCTAACGTGCCTGTTGAATCCAGCGAAAATACGGGATGGTATAAAGACGGAGCAGGAAAGCAGATTAAATAATTCCTGCTTATCGCTTATTTCTTCTTCTTAAATTAGAGAGGATTTCAAGTATTCTCTATTCATTCTTGCTATATTTTCTAGGGAAATGCCTTTTGGACATTCCACTTCGCAAGCACCTGTATTCGTACAGTTACCGAACCCTTCTGCATCCATTTGATTAACCATATTCAAAACGCGTTCCTTTGCCTCTACTTTTCCTTGCGGAAGCAAAGAAAATTGCGAAACTTTAGCTGAGACAAACAACATCGCTGAAGAATTCTTACAGGTAGCAACACAGGCACCACATCCAATACAGGTCGCTGCATCAAACGCTTTATCAGCATCGTGCTTTGGTATCGGTATAGTATTGGCATCAATTGTATTTCCAGAAGTGTTTACGGAAATAAATCCGCCGGATTGCTGAATTCTATCGAAAGAACTTCGGTCGACAACAAGGTCTTTAATTACTGGAAATGCCTTTGCTCTAAAAGGTTCAATGTAAATGGTGTCGCCATCTTTAAACTTACGCATATGCAACTGGCAAGTAGTTACAAGCCTGTCTGGACCATGTGCTTCTCCATTAATAAACAAGGAACACATACCACAAATTCCCTCACGACAATCATGATCAAAAGCAACAGTGTCCTCTCCTTTAACAATTAATTCATCGTTAAGTATATCCAACATCTCAAGAAAAGACATGTCAGGTTCAATGTTGTCAACAGTATAATCCACCATTTTTCCTGGTGAGCTAGCGTTATTTTGGCGCCAAATTTTTAATGCTAATTTCATGGTTCTTTTGCTGGTTAAGCGTCACTATTATTTATAACTTCTTTGAACTAATTCTACATTGTCGTATACCAACTCTTCCTTATGAAGAATGGCATCACTAGGATTTCCCTTATACTCCCAAGCGGCAACATAAGCAAAGTTTTTATCATCTCGTTGAGCTTCTCCATCTGCGGTTTGGAATTCTTCTCGAAAATGACCTCCACAAGATTCATTACGATGAAGGGCATCTTTTGCAAATAATTCTCCCAATTCAAGAAAGTCGGCGACGCGCAATGCTTTTGCCAACTCAGGATTGAAGCCATCTGCTGTACCCGGAATTTTTACATCCTTATAGAAATCTTCTCTAATTTGAGCGATTTCTTGCTGCGCCTCTTTAAGTCCTTGTTCATTTCGAGACATCCCGGCTTTATTCCACATTATTTTTCCTAATTTTTTATGAAAATAATCCGCTGGCTTTGTGCCTCCGTTGTTCATCAAACGACTAATCTGATCCACTACGTTTTGCTCTGCCGCATCAAACTCAGGGCTGTCAGTTGAGATTTTGCCTTTTTTAATGTCGGGAGCTAAATAATCTCCAATGGTATAAGGTAATACAAAGTAGCCATCAGCCAAACCTTGCATCAACGCTGAGGCACCTAGACGGTTTGCGCCATGATCAGAAAAATTTGATTCTCCAATTGAAAAACAACCAGGAATGGTTGTTTGAAGATTATAATCAACCCATGTTCCCCCCATCGTATAATGGACAGCAGGATAAATCATCATCGGTGTCGAATAAGGGTTTTCATCCACTATTTTTTCATACATCTGGAAAAGATTCCCGTATTTATTGGCAACAATTTCAGTTCCCAATTTAATAACTAAGGTTTTATCGTTTTCATCTAAATGCTTCAACCTGGCTTGGTCTATTCCGTAGCGCTCGATAGCGGCAGCAAAATCTAAATAAACGGCCTCTCCTGTTTTATTCACCCCAAAACCAGCGTCACATCGCTCTTTTGCAGCGCGAGATGCAATGTCTCGAGGAACTAAATTACCAAATGCTGGGTAACGTCGCTCCAAATAATAATCGCGGTCTTCTTCGGCTAATTGAGTGGGTTTTAATTTCCCCTCCCTAATCAGTTTTGCATCTTCCAATTTTGCTGGAACCCAAATACGTCCATCATTGCGTAAAGATTCTGACATCAAGGTAAGTTTCGCCTGGTGGTCACCCGACACAGGAATACAGGTAGGGTGAATTTGTGTATAACAAGGGTTTGCAAAAAATGCGCCTCGCTTATGTATTTTCCATGCTGCAGTTACATTGCTCCCCATTGCATTCGTTGAAAGAAAAAAGACGTTTCCATACCCACCAGACGCTATTACAACAGCATGAGCTGAATGGCGCTCAATTTTTCCGCTTATTAAGTCTCTTGCAATAATTCCCCTTGCTTTTCCATCAACAATTACCAGGTCTAACATTTCATGCCTGTTGTGCATTTTTATCTTGCCGCGACCAATTTGCCTGTTCATGGCAGAATAAGCCCCCAATAATAATTGTTGTCCCGTTTGACCTTTAGCATAAAAGGTTCTGGATACTAGTGTGCCCCCAAAAGAGCGGTTATCTAATAGTCCGCCGTATTCTCTAGCAAAAGGAACTCCCTGTGCAACGCATTGGTCAATTATATTGGTTGAAACCTCTGCTAAACGATGCACATTTGCTTCTCTAGCGCGATAATCTCCCCCCTTAACGGTATCATAAAATAAGCGAAAAGTAGAATCGCCATCTCCCTGATAATTTTTTGCCGCGTTAATCCCTCCCTGTGCAGCAATAGAATGCGCTCGTCGAGGCGAATCCTGAAAACAAAAAGCTTTAACGTTATAACCTAATTCTGCAAGTGTTGCAGCGGCAGAGCCTCCGGCTAAACCTGTTCCAACAATTATAATGTCAAGATTTCGCTTATTTGCTGGATTTACCAAGTTAATGTGGTCCTTGTAGTGGGTCCACTTATCCGAAATCGGTCCCTTGGGTATTTTTGAATCTAAAGCCATTATTAATTAATGATTAAAGTGATGAAAAAGTGCAATAAAAATAAATCCAAAAGGAACAATCACTGCAAAAGCATATCCAACTTTATGTAGTGTTTTAGAATACTTATTATTCAATCCTACAGACTGAAAAGATGAATTGAAACCGTGCCATAAATGCAAGAACAAAAAGAAAAATGACATACAATAAATTGCTGTTCTAAGCGGGCTGTTAAATTTCACTACCAACTCATGAAAATATCGTTCGGAAGCAATCGGCTTTACCTCAACGTACTTATATACCATTTCGGGAATCCAAAAATCATAAAAGTGCAGGCCTAAAAATGACAAAACAACAATCCCGGAAATAATCATGTTTCTTGAAGGCCAAGAAGCATTTGCGGCTCCATTATATTTTGCATAACCTATGGGACGAGAGGCCCTGTTCTTGAAGTCCAATACAAAACCCATGATAAAATGAAATAAAACCCCCAGAATCAAAACCGGCTGCATAGCAAACTGAATAAGTGGATTGTTACCCATGAAGTGAGCTAATGTATTAAACAAATCTTCGTTAAATACCGAGATCAGATTGATAAAAAAATGGATGGTCAAGAACGTTACAAGAAACAATCCCGAAAGTGCCATGGCAATCTTTTTGGCAATCGAAGACTTCAAAATGGGAGAATTAGACATAATTTTTAACTAAAATAATCGTTGCAAATTTAACAAACTCAACAATTAAAACGCGTTTTTTGTTCGTAATTTATACTTGGTTTAAATAGGAAACCGTCGTTTCGTTGTCGTTTACACAGATTTGTGTGCGTTTTCCGAAAACTAGGGCTCTATTATCGTCAATGTGGCCAGATGGAAAATTAAATACAACAGGCATGTTAGAAAATTGAAGTTGCTCAAGTATGATTTCTTCAATGGAGCGACCTAATGGTGGATCAGTATCTTCAAGATCGGTCATGCCACCTATGATTAATCCTTTTATTTTTTCAAATACTCCCGCCTTACTTAAAGCGAAAATCATCCGTTCTACTTGATAATAATGTTCCCCCACATCCTCTAAAAAAAGAATTGAATTTTCAAAATCATACTGATCGTTGGTGCCCAACATACTGTATACAATACTAAGGTTTCCTCCAATTAAATTACCCGTTGCCGTGCCTATTTTATTCGACTTGTTTGGAGGTAGTGCATAAGGAGTGAATTTCCCCGTCATGCTTTCTAAGAGTGTAACAAGCGCTTCATCGGTGTTTTTTTGAAAGCTAATTGGCATTGTCGCATGTATGCTTTGAATCCCTAATTTTTGCAAACGGTGATGAAAAACGGTGATGTCGCTGAACCCAATCACCCATTTAGGCTCGAGTAATACATTCGCCCAATTAATTCGATCTAAAATACGTATGCTTCCATAACCCCCTCTTGCGCAAAGAATTGCCCTTACATCTGGGTGGTCTATACCAAATTGTAAGTCAGTAAGGCGCTCTTCTTCTGTTCCGGAAAAATAATGATGATTTCCAAAACAATGAGCGCTCACCAATACGTTAAATCCATTTTTCTCTAAATATTCTTTCGCGAAAAGGACGGTTTTAGGGTCTGTTATTTTAGCAGGTGCGGTTATATAAATTAGGTCGCCTGGGATTAAAGGGGTTGGTTGAATCATTTTTTAAGAAAAAAAGATTGGGCGATTGATAGATCAAAAGGGGTCGTTATTTTTATATTTTCCTCGTTACTTTCAACAAAACATATAGATTCCCCTGTTTGCTCTACCAAAGTGGCGTCATCTGTAATAGAGGGGGTGAAATCTTGTTCATAGGCTAAGCGCAATGTTTTTTCATGGAAACATTGAGGGGTGTGTACAAGACGATAAGAGGCTCTGTTTGCTGCCTGATTTGTTCCTCCGGAAATTTTCCGAATCGTGTCCTTAATCATTAAAACTGGAACAACGGCCCTCGCATCATTTAACGAAAGAAAACATCGTGCAATGGTTTCGTTTGATACAAATGGTCTTACCCCATCGTGAACAGCTATATGTTTTCCATTGGCATGACGCAAAGCGTTTTGGATAGAGTGAAAGCGCTCCTCTCCACCCTCTATAATTTGATGGGGAAGGTCAAACCCATGTTTTTTTATACTAGACTTCCAGTATTCTATCCACTCTGCTGGCAAAGTTACGAGTATTTGTATCGACGGGTCGAAGGAATGAAAAACGCTTATCGTGTGGGCTAGTATCGGTAAATCTCCAAGTAAAATAAACTGCTTCGGAATATCTTTTCCCATTCGCTTTCCAATGCCCCCAGCGGTAATAATAACCGTACGATTTACCATGCTCAAAAATAAGTATAAGTCTTGTATCTACAAACTTTACATTATACTCTTGTTTTTTTACCTTTGTATAAAAAAAATACAATGTCAACGAGGAAAGGAGCTCTTACTATTTATAATACATTAAGTGGAAAGAAGGAATTGTTTTGCCCTATTCATGAGGGACAAGTTGGGATGTATGTTTGTGGGCCAACGGTCTATAATAATGTTCACCTTGGGAACTGCCGTACATTTATTTCATTTGACTTAGCGTATCGCTATTTGCTACATTTAGGATATAAAGTCCGTTATGTTAGGAATATTACTGATGTGGGTCATTTAGAAAATGACGCTGACGAGGGAGAGGATAAAATCTCCAAAAAAGCGCGGGCAGAAAAGGTGGAGCCTATGGAAATCGTGCAGAAATACACGCTTGATTTTCACGACGTAATGGCGGCTTTTAATGCTTTGTCGCCTAACATAGAGCCTACAGCAACTGGACATATTATTGAGCAAATTGAATTAATAAATACCATTATAAAAAATGGGTTTGCCTATGAATCAAATGGGTCAGTCTACTTTGATGTAGAAAAATATAATGCCAATCAGCCTTATGGAGAATTGTCTGGACGTAAAATTGAAGATTTAATCGCTAACTCAAGAGTCCTTGACGGGCAAACCGAAAAGCGAGCACCGCTAGACTTTGCGCTTTGGAAAAATGCTTCAGATGAACACATAATGAAATGGCCTTCACCATGGGGGCTTGGATTTCCTGGCTGGCACCTAGAATGTTCTGCCATGAGTGCTAAATACCTCGGTGAAGTGTTTGATATACACGGCGGCGGAATGGACCTAAAATTTCCACATCACGAATGTGAAATCGCACAAGGCTGCGCAGCCACTGGAAAAAAACCTGTCCAATATTGGATGCATGCCAACATGCTCACCCTTAACGGAAAGAAAATGAGCAAGTCCGCTGGAAACTCCCTGTTGCCAGCAGATCTTTTTTCTGGTGAAAACACATTGCTAAACAAAGGTTTTCATCCGATGATTGTACGGTTTTTTATGATGCAAGCTCATTATAGAAACACACTAGATTTTACCAGCGAAGCACTAAATGCAGCAGAAAAAGGATTTGAAAAACTCATGTTGGCAATAGAAAATCTCATGGTAATTGTTCCATCAAGTAATTCAAGTATTAATACAAAAGTACTTGTTGATGGCTTTTATGCCGCAATGGATGATGACTTCAATACTCCGGCATTAGTCGCTTGTTTGTTTGATGCAGTGAAACAAATTAATGCTATTATAGAAGGAAGAGCGACCATAAATAAGGAAGATTTGTCGATTTTACAAAAAGAAATCTCCGTGTTTGTTTTCGAGATATTAGGCTTGCAGCGCCCCACTGAAAAAAGTGATGATCAACGATTATCTAATGTAATGGCCTTGGTTTTAGAATTACGAGGGAGTGCAAGAGAAAATAAAGATTGGATAACCTCTGACAAAATCCGTGATGGCCTTAGCAATGCCGGCATAGTCGTTAGCGACGGAAAAGATGGCGCTAGTTGGAAATAACATATAAGTTTTTAAGAAAATGGCTTTAATCAAATCGTGTCAAGGTATATCTCCTTTAATTCCTGAGGATTGCTATTTAGCCGAAAACGCAACAATTATTGGGGATGTGGTCCTGGGGTCCTTATGTTCTGTTTGGTTTAATGCCGTGATTCGTGGTGATGTAAACGCCATTCGTATTGGAAACAAGGTCAATGTTCAAGATGGAGCCGTACTACATTGCACCTATCAAAAAACAACACTAACTATTGGTAATAATGTTTCTATTGGGCACAATGCGCTTGTACATGGTTGTACAATCGAAGACAATGTGCTTGTTGGTATGGGGGCGATCGTTATGGATAATTGTTATGTTGAGTCAAACTGTATCATCGCAGCAGGGGCAGTTTTATTGGAGGGAACACGTGTAGAATCTTGGAGCGTCTTTGCTGGCGTGCCTGCGAAAAAAGTTAAACAACTCTCTCCTGAACTCTTTAAAGAAGAAGTCATGCGCATTGCTGATAATTATGTGTTTTATGCTAGCTGGTTTAAATAATTGAAGCTTTGCTTTTTTTTTAGTTCTTTTGTATAAAATATAGCCTTATGAAAACTGTTTTTTTAATCGCTCTTGTTGCTCTTGGTTTATTCTCTTGTAAGAAATATTCTGATGGCGGAATGAAAAAATTAGCCCTTAGCCACCTGAGGGGAACATGGAAATTAGAGAGCTACACGCGAAATGATATTGATTTTACAGGCGAATTATTAATTAATAGTTATAAGGAAACCTTTAACGAAGAGGGTACCTATTCTAGGCAACTTATCGACACTTTTAACACCGTTGTGAACACCTCTGGTGGCTGGGACTTTGAAGGCGACCGTTCCTTATTAAGAATTAGTGGGGCTGGATTTTATAGCCTAACGCCAGGAGTGTCAACTGCCACAGCCCAATCAGGCTATACAATAAATCGATTAACTAAATCAGATTTGTGGTACAGCTACGAAGATGCTTGGGGAAAACATGATTTTAGACTAATAAAACAATAACCCTGAGTCAATACGGATGAAATACTTACCCATTAATGCTGCGCTGTTTAGTACAAACCGCGAATCTTTTGTCAAGCAAATGGTAGAAGGAGCACTTGCGGTGTTTAACTCCAACGATATTTTCCCTATTAGTGCTGATAGCACGATGCCTTTTCAACAACACCGTGATATTTTTTACTTAAGTGGCGTTGATCAAGAGGAATCTATTTTAGTGCTTTTTCCAAGTGCAAGCAATCCTGCGCATCGGGAAATATTATTCTTGAAAGAAACGAGTGAGCTAATCGCTATTTGGGAAGGAGAAAAATTAACAAAATCAACAGCGTTGGAGACATCTGGCATTAAAACCGTTTATTGGCTTCAACAATTTCCTGTAATATTTAAACAAGTTATGGCCGAATGTTCTGCCATTTACGTGAATACAAATGAACACCTTAGAGCATCTACAGTAGTTGAAACTAGAGAAGATCGATTCATAAAAACGGTAAAGAATGATTATCCTGCCCATCATGTCTTAAAATCGGCGCCCATCATGCACCGTATTCGCTCAATTAAGCACCCCATTGAAATCGATTTAATGCAAACAGCGTGTAATATTACTGAAGCTGGATTTAGACGATTGCTTGGCTTTGTAAAGCCTGGCGTTTGGGAATATGAGATTGAAGCTGAGTTGTCCCATGAATTTCTTCGAAATCGTTCTAAGGGATTTGCTTATACACCAATTATTGCTTCGGGTAAAAATGCCTGTGTGCTTCATTATATTGAAAATAACCAACAATGTAAAGATGGCGATGTTATTTTATTAGATGTTGCTGCAGAATACGCGAATTATTCGTCTGACTTAACCAGGTGTATTCCCGTAAGTGGTCGTTTTACAAAACGTCAAAAAGCTGTTTACAATGCCGTTCTTCATGTAAAAAAAGAAGCGGAAAAACTTTTATTACCTGGAGTAATTATGGCTGATTATCATAAAGCCGTAGGATTATTGATGGAAGAACAACTCGTTAAGCTCCAATTAATCTCACTCGACGATATTAAAAACCAAAAGGCTGATTGGCCCGCTTACAAAAAGTATTTCATGCACGGCACATCTCATTTTATTGGACTGGATACACACGATGTTGGCTTATGGCACGAACCTATCAAAGCTGGGATGGTCTTTACCTGTGAGCCAGGAATTTATATTCCGGAAGAAGGCCTAGGCATTAGATTAGAGGACGATTTGCTTGTTCAAAAAACAGGGGCGCCGTTCAACCTAATGGGAAATATTCCCTTAGAAGCGGAAGCCATTGAAGACCTCATGAATCGTGGCTAAAGGATTACATTACCGCATCTTTGGTGCTGGTTATACAACGGTTTATTTACATGGCTTTTTAGAATCTTCCACCATGTGGGAACCTCTGGATTTAGTCAATCAACCCGGTCAACACCTATTAATTGACCTGCCTGGACACGGAAAATCACCTTTAATTGACGATTCTGATTCCCCCTCGATTCGCTTTATGGCTGAAGAAGTGGTGCGTGTCTTGAAAGAACAAAACATCAAAGAATACCGTGTTATTGGACATAGTATGGGGGGATATGTTGCCTTAGAACTATTTAACCTACGCTTAAATACCACTTCTATACTGCAGCACGTAACTTTAATGAACTCAAACTGTTGGGAAGATAATGAAATTAAAAAAGTGGAGCGCTTAAAAATTGTTCGGATTGCCTACAAAGCAAAAAACCTTTTTATTAATGAGGTGATTCCTAATCTTTTTGCGCGAGCACACGATTTTTATCCTCAAATTGAAGCGCTGAAAAAAGAGGCTAAAGAGATAAGTTCAGACTCCATTGCATACGCTACATTAGCAATTCGCAACCGTAACGATTACACAGCTTTGGTTTTGTCTAATCCGGAGTGTTTTACATTTATTCATGGTGCCTTGGATCGTTTGGTCAGCATGGACGATATTCAATTGCGATTAATCTTGCCAAAGGGGACCTCTCCAAAAATTATTATTCTTCCTTCTGCTGGTCATATGGCGCATTGGGAATCAACGAAAGAACTTATCGATATTCTTTATCCAGACCCTGAACTCTAGGTTTTGAATAGAAAAAAGAAGAAGAACAACGCTAGTCTATAACTTAATAATCCTAACCGTTTTAATGCCGCTTTGATTGTAAGCATTAACAAAGTAAATGCCCTGAGGAACGCCTAGTTCTATAGACACTTCCTTTTGATTGTTCGAAACTGTTTGACGAACCAATCGACCACCCAGATCCGTGATAGATATATCTCCCGTGAAGGCAGCCTCAAAGGTAATATTTACTTTATTCACCACAGGATTTGGAAACACAGTAAAGGGCGCTGAAGACAACTCTTCCATTCCGACATTTGTGATCGTAATGCAGTTGGAAGTATCAGAACAGCCATTGCTGTTTGTGCTTATTACCGCATAAATACCGTTTTGACTAGCAGTAAATGATGAGCTGTTGGCTCCAGGAAATGCTGAACCCGTAGTGCAATTTATCCACTGATAAGTTAAACCTGTATTGCTTGAACTAAGCAATAGAAGTGAGTTGCTAGGGCTCGCTGAAATAACATTGCCCACTTGCTCGATGGTTAAATTAAGGGTTATAATACTGTCGCATCCCTGGACATTGGTATAAGTTGCAACGTAGCTCCCAGCCTGTGTATAAACTTGTCCATTAAACAAAAACTGAGCTCCCTGACAGATGGTTTCGTTCAAATTCGTTTCTTGGATGGCACATCCAATATAAACAAAATCAGTATAGATTGTATTGGCCAAGGTGTCCACCTGAGCAGAAATCGTAGAATAACCGACCGCTCCGCTAACAAAAGAAGATGGATTAATGGTAGAAACTGTAGCTAATGTGGGTGTATTAAATCCCCACGAGACCGAGGATGCGCCCAAAGCCTCGACTTGCATGCTGGCGTTCGAACAAAGAGCATATGCACAATGTATCACCGGCTGAGCTTGTAAATCAAAGTTTGCATTTTGAACCAGTAAAGTGTCTCCGCTCGCCAAATAAACTGGCAAACTTATGCCATTAGCACCATCTCCGCCTTTTCCACCCGCGCCGCCAGCACCGCCAGCACCGCCAGCACCACCATCACCAATTTCACTGCTGCATGCCGCTTGAATACCCGCTCCACTGCCTCCATTTCCGCCAGTACCACCATTGCCACCCACTCCACCTGAGCCTAAGTTTCCTGCTTGAACGAAACAATCAACCATACTTCCATTAAGACCATTAACATTGATGTAAATTCCAAAGGAAGAACCTCCTCCATAACCGCCCGTTCCACTAGTTCCACCCTGGCCTCCGCCACCGCCACCGCTTCCACCATTTCCTGGGCCGTTGTCGCAGAAAGTACAATTCTGTCGACCACCGCCTCCACCGCCTCCACCGCCAGATCCACCACAACCGTCTAAACCAGTTGCGCCTTGACTGCCCGGGGTCCAAAAACCACCAGAATGTTGACCTTGAGAACCATTTGCGCCTTGAGCCCCAACTAAACCGGCGGAACCACTACCACCACTGGTGCCATTTCCTCCCGGATCGCCCTCATTTCCCTTAATGCCTGAAGTGCCGCCATTGTTACAAGCAGACGCGCCTCCAAGACCACCATTTCCGGCGTTATTTGAATAACATTCGTCTCCACCCGCACCGCCACCGCCGCCGCCGCCACCATTTCTACCTGTTCCTGCTGTTCCTGCCGCTCCCGGATTTTGCGCGTTATTTTGATTCGGGCCACCTGAACCACCACCTGAACCACTAGCGCCAGCACCACCTGCACCGCCACTTGCTCCGGCAGAACCATTTCCGAAAGTACAATCACTACCATTACACGAACCAGAATTTCCTAATGAACCATTGTTTCCATTGGCACCAGCGACTCCATTTGTACCAGAAAACCCAGCGCTTGCGTGGCCAGCAATAAATTGACAACGAACCAAATTATAAGCAGAACAACTGTCCATATAAAGCGCATAAGTGCTAACCCCAAAAGGTGCAGTTGAATTTGACGTGGCTGCGCTCTGGGTTTGAATCGTTAAATCTTGAAATCGGAAACCTGTATTACTCACTAATTCCACTGCAGAAATTCGCGGACTGTTCGCTGGACCCGATGGATTTGTATTGCTTCTATAAATCGTTGTGGCTCCGGCTAAACTAGTTTTTGTCCATCCAAGTGTGTCTATAAACCCCCCCTCAACCACTACATTTTGGCCCGCTAAAGATAACGGTGCGCTTATAAAATAGGTTCCCGTTGCCATTCTAATATAGCTTCCCGAAGAGGCCGTTGTAAAGGCAGTAACCAGATCCATGGGGTCATTCATGGTTCCGATCGAAGTTGCTTGTCCTGTTGGTGTTACATATAGTATTTGACATTGCGAAAAAGCAATGTTATTAACCAATACAGCAAAAATTATGTATAGTAATCCTTTTTTCATATCCGTAAATTTTCAATAAATATAAACAATAAATGTGTTATTCTGCATTGATTATTTCATGCAGCCATCCATCAACCGTCTTTGCATCATCTATGGAGCAAGGCCCTGATTTTGTTCTTCTTAATGCCGTCAAGGTTGCGCCAGCGCCTAATTTCTTTCCAAAATCATGGGCAATAGATCGAATATAGGTTCCTTTGGAGCAACTAATGGAAAAAGATAGTTGAGGAAATGTTGTAGCGTCTATTGAAAAATGCTTTATGTTTATTTTATTGGGCTTTAATACTAGCTCTTTTCCTTCTCTGGCATAATCGTAAGCGCGTTTTCCATTGATTTTTTTGGCGGAAAAGATCGGCGGTATTTGTTCTTGCTCCCCTAAAAATGTTTGCCTAACCAACTCTATTGACTCTAAACTAATCGAAGACACATCGAACTCTTGGTCAAATTCGGTTTCTAAGTCATATGAAGGGGTTGTTTTTCCAAGGAGAATGATGCCTGTGTATTCTTTGTCCTGGCCAATTAAATCATCGATTAACTTGGTGTTTTTTCCCGTGCAAATAATCAATAAGCCCGTGGCTAATGGATCTAGTGTGCCGGCATGACCCACTTTAATGTTTTTTATCTTTAGTTTTTGTTTTATATTCCACCGAATTTTATTCACAACATCGAAAGACGTCCATCCTATAGGTTTGTCAATCAATAATGTTTCGCCCGAGATAAAATCCATGTTAGCGCAGAAAATAAATAAGCAGTGAACAGCCAATTAGTACCCTGTACCATCCCCAAACTTTAAAGCCATACTTGTGTAAAAATCCCAAGAAAAACTTAATGGCTAGTGCTGCAATTAAAAATGCGATGATATTGCCTACTATAAAAAATTGCGTGTTTTGTGGTGAAGATAAAATCATATCGATGCCAGTTTGATGAGTTCCTTTATATGTCCAATCTTTTAAAAATAAAGAATAGCACGTGACGGCAAACATCGTGGGTACCGCTAGAAAAAAACTAAATTCTGCCGCAGCCTTGCGCGAAAGTCCTTGTTGCATGCCGCCAATTATAGACGCTGCAGAGCGACTCGTTCCCGGCATCATGGCCAAGCATTGCCAAAAACCAATTTTAACTGCACTCAGCTTTGAAATACTATCAACCGAATCCAATCGTGGCTGATTAAACAGGCGATCTATAAAAAGGAGAATCACGCCACCTAAAATTAACATTAAAGCAATCGGTATAGGCTTCTCTAGAACGGCCTCTATTTTATCGTCGAAAAGTTTTCCCAGTACTAGGGCGGGGATAACACCAATAATCAATTTTATATAAAATTTTGGAGAACTAAAATTAAAAAAACGACGCCAATACATGGATACAACGGCTAAAATAGCACCAAACTGAATAGAAACTTGAAACATTTTCACAAATTCATCGCTTTCAATTCCAAAGATAGAACTCGCGAAAATCATGTGTGCGGTGCTGGAAACGGGTAAGAATTCCGTTATTCCTTCTATGATCGCTAAAATAATCGCTTCACTAAGTGTCATGGAGCCGACTTACTTTTTTGACTTTTTAGAGTAAGTGTGTTTTGGTGTTGTATTGGACTCTACAGGTGTTTGAGCCTGTATTTTTTCGGGTGTTTTGTGCGCTTGCAGGACATCGACATCTGCCTTAAGACCTTTGTCTACCGGCACTTTTTCTTTTTTCATTATAGAATAAAGTATTACAATGTAGCCCGCTATAATTAACATTGGAGCGATTGTAATTCTCACCGTACTAAATAATTCGTTTGCGTTGAACTTATTAAGATCATCCGAGCCCCCTCCAATCATTAATAAAAACCCTAAAATATTAATCCCTAAGCCTATCAAAAGGATTTTGTAGTTCTTCGGCTGAAAACCAATGTGTTTTATCGGACTATTCATTTTATTTAATATAAATCATCTAATTTAATACGAAGATACTTGTTTAATGCAAACCAAGTTGATATCAAGGTAATAAAAATTCCTAGTGACATTTGGAAAGCAATAATAATCACTAATAACTTCCATGAAAAGACAATTTCAATAGCGTCTAAAATATTATTTAAACCGTAAGAAACAGATATAAGCAGGCCAAAAGCTAGGAGGGATGCTATGAAACCTTGCAGAGCAGCTTGGAATAGGTAAGGTCGGCGAATATACCCCCTTGTTGCACCCACCAAAGTCATCGTTTTTATTGTAAATCTTTTAGAATATAAAGACATTCTAATCGTATTGTTTATCATTGCGACGGCAATAATTATTAATAATAGGGCTAACAATAAAAACAATAGAATAAATTGCTGAAAGCCAGAATTTACGTTTTCTACACTAGCTTCATCATAATTAACCTCTATTATTTGTTGAGGATACGTTTTTAAAAGTTTCTGCTTAATGTTTTTCATGCCGGTTTTATTGGCAAATTTCTCATTGGGTGAGAAGCAAAGTGACGGAGGAATTGGATTTTCTCCATCAAAAAGCTGTTTAATGTCTTCCTTTCCGACATCTCCAAATTCTTGCAAGGCTCTTTCCGATGAAACGAACCAAATCTTTTTAAATTCTGGCCAAGATTTTAACGATAACTCTACTTGTTTTATGCTGGCATCATTCATTTCAGCATTAAAAAAAACATCTCCTTGTAGACTTTCTTTTGCCTGTATTTGGGCCGTATTTATTCCGATGGCGCCTGCAAAAATAATCCCAATTACAAATAAGACAAGGGACATCCCAACGGTTGTTGAAACATAACTTGTTCTAACGCCTCTTTTTGTGAACTTTTCAATTGATTTTGACATACTTCAAAAGTATTTAAAAAACCTTTGTGATACCTAAATAACTTAATGAGTAATCAACGTTGAATTGTGTGTTATTTGATTCTTCACGTGGCTTCAACCCAATCACCATGCTCTTTAATTAAATCAATTAATGCTTGTACCGCTTCTGATTCATTGATGTTTTTACGCACAACCGTTTTTTCTTTATATAAATGAATCTTTCCTGGTCCCGTCCCCACATAACCATAATCTGCATCCGCCATTTCTCCAGGACCATTTACAATACAGCCCATTATTCCGATTTTTAATCCTTTTAAATGTGCGGTTCGAGCACGTATTTTTGCCGTTGTTTCTTGCAGATCGAAAAGGGTCCTTCCACAAGAAGGACATGAAATGTATTCTGTTTTTGAAATTCTTGTTCGTGTCGCTTGTAAAATTCCGAATGCCGTAGAATTGACAAACGTTTGGGCTTGTGTAGCAGATATCCATAGACCATCGCCAAATCCATCAATAAGTGATGATCCTAAGTCACTAGAAACCCCGATTTGAAATGTCTCTTGATCCGTTTCCTCCGATTCAATGAATAGAATTATGGGTGCTTTTATGTCTAATTTCGCAATATTACAATATAAATTGCGAAAAAAGTGCGTGTTCTGGACGGCTACTCCTTTTGCAACAAGAACCAAGTTAGGATAATCTGCCATCGCTTCACTTAGTTCATTCGGGTTAGTAATAAAACAAAAGGCCTGTTGATTTTGGGGTAATTCTAACAGATTTTTAACTGTAATTACAGGATAAAACCCTGCCTTGGAGGAGTAATTATTTTTCCAGTTTTCCAAGGAACACAAAATCCCTAATGTACCAGGCACCTCAAAACTCAGGGTGTTTTCACCAATATATATATAATCAGCGGCCTGGTCCTGCAAATGCCACTTATCTAATTGAATAGAATAATTGTATCCAATCGCGTAAAGGTTTGCGGGGGTAATTACTTCTTTTTTAGAAAAATCAGCTATTACAACTGGTACGTTTTTACCCCCTATATTGTGGACTGTTTTACTTTCTCTTCTACTATATTCAAAGGGATTATATGGAAGCCTGCTAAAAGGAGTGTGTTTCTCTGTAACTATTTTTGAATAGTGAGCTACTAATTTTTGAGCAACGGGAATTTCGTGCTCTGGTTCTTCGGTTAAAGATACGCGAATAGTATCCCCGATACCATCTACTAAAAGTGCTCCGATTCCAACAGCTGACTTAATTCTTCCATCTTCACCGTCTCCAGCTTCTGTAACCCCTAAATGCAGTGGGTAATACCTATCATTCTTTATCATTTCTGAGCACAACAATCGATAGGCCTGAACCATAACAAGGGTATTACTTGCTTTCATGGATACAACAAGTTGATCAAAATTGTTTTTTTCGCAAATACGAATAAACTCCATTGCGGATTCCACCATTCCTTCTGGTGTATCACCATAGCGACTTAATATTCTGTCAGAAAGAGACCCATGGTTGGTTCCAATGCGCATTGCTGTACCATGCTTTTTACATAACAAAACTAGCGGAGTGAATTTCTCTTCAATGCGCAGCAATTCATCATTATAGGTCTTGTCGGTATAATTAATTTCTTCAAATTTCTTTTTATCAGCATAATTACCCGGGTTTACCCTCACCTTCTCTACAATCGTTGCCGCAATCTCTGCCGCATTTGGTGTAAAATGAATATCAGCTACCAATGGTGCAGAATAACCCGCGTCCCTCAGTTTTTTCTTTATTTCTCTTAGATTTTCCGCCTCTTTCTTACTTGGCGCAGTAAGTCTAACAACTTCGCAACCAGCCGTAATCATTCGTATAGATTGGGCAACAGATAAATCAGTATTCATGGTATCTGTCGTGGTCATCGACTGAATGCATATAGGATTTTCTCCTCCCATAATTATGTTGCCAACACGAACCTCCTTAGTAGGTAAGCGCTTTCTTTCAAACAAATCAACGCAATACTTTAAATCTTCAATGCCCATCCTTTTTTAGGTATAAAAATGTCCGGACAAAGTTAGTTATTACTTTGTTCATTTTGTATGGCTTTGCACTCGGAATTAACAATGGGTTTCGACACGAAAGAATGTAGAAAATGTTATTCGTTATTTTGATTGTCTAAAGCCGTTGGTAAAACAATCTTAAAGATTGTGCCCGAATCGGGAGAAGATTCAAAAGATATTTGCCCGCCGTGATTCTCTATAATTTGTTTAACAATTGAAAGTCCTATGCCGCTTCCTTTTGATTTCGTAGTGAAATGCGGCGTAAAAATCTTTTCTTTCTGTTCTGCAGATATTCCTCTACCGTTATCTTGAATAGATAGAATAATGAACTGGTCCTGCTGATGTAATTGTAAATTTATTTGCGGATTAGCGCTATTTGAACAAGCTTGAATGGCGTTTTTAATTAGGTTATTCAAAACCTGTATCCATTGTTCTTTATCAATTGGGAGGAAACATGTGTCAATGCTCGTTTCGAATCCTATTTGCACTTTTTTGTGAGAAGAAAACATTAAAAGTACCCCCCCAATTGTTTGGACTAAATCTACTTGCGACCTATTAGGCTCAGATAATTGGGCAAAACTTGAAAACGCTTTTGCTATTTTTACTAATGCGTCTATCTGCTCAATTATTGACTTTACAATAATTTCTAGTTTTTTCTTTGAATCTGGATCGTTAGGGTCATAAACGCGCAACAATTGTTGGACACTCAGTTTAATTGGCGTTAGGGGATTGTTTATCTCATGTGCTACTTGTTTTGCCATGTCTCTCCAGGCAGATTCTCGCTCATTAGATTTTAACTGATTAATTGCCGCTTCTAATTCGTTAAGTTTATTATTATACGCATCGACAATTGTGCTTATTTCATCTTTTGCGGTATAAACAATGTGTTGATTCTGCTTTCCAAAACTAATGGAACTCACTTTTAATTGAAGCTGTTTAAGTGGCTGAACTAGGCGAGTAGAAACTAATAATGAAATAATAATGGCTCCGGCTAATAGTAAAATAAAAATACTCATAATAGACACTAAAAAGGACTGTATTTGCTTTTCATAGTCCTCTTGCTTGTTGAAATGTTGAATGTTTAAGTAGCCTAAAACCTGTTTGTTTCCGTTAATAATTGGTGTGTAAACAGATTGAAAAGATAATTTTCCTATCGTCTCCCTGGGTATAAAGACTTGATTGTTGGAGTAAAGCCTGAAATGCTTGGGGGTTTATTTGTTCACTTTGGAGGCCCAAACTAAATATTTTTGGCTTGGAGGCCCCCAACAAATGCCCTTTTAAATCGTAAATATTAATGTCGGTATCAAAAACAGACGCTAGTTTGGCCGTAAGCATTTCGAAAAATAATCCGTCTTTTGATTTTGTTAAGGTGTTGCTGAAGTATATTTTATTAATTAATTCTACTTCTATCGATTTTACTTTTTCAGTGATGATTTTATTGTTAAATGATTCATATTGGCGGCTTACAAAAAGACCGCTTACCGCACCAAAAAAGATCAAAGAAAGGGCAACTAACGATACCGACATTAATTGTATTTTAAAAGCGAGGGTCCAAGTAGACCTCCCTTTTTTAATAAATAAATAGGCCGTATTAATAACAACCATAAGTAGGCCCCAAAAACAAAAAACGTAAGAAAAAGAGGTTAAAATATCATAATTGGTTTTGATTTTTTCTGATAAGATCACGGCCCGATCTTTTCCTTTATAAGATATGTGATGATTATAACCCGCTTGGTCGAAAAAAAGAGTTGTTCCAGGAATTGCTTTGTAAAAAGACAATTTTTTATGAAAATCAAAATCCCCATGCTTAGTTACTAAGATTCCTTCATAATATTTAGCAATAGAATAATGATTTATTTCTCTTAAAACGTTTGCCTCTTTTGATAATAGAAGTCTTGGAAATCCTATTTCCTCGGGTATTTTTTTTGATTTAAATGTAAAAACTAAGGTGCCACTTTTATTAGGCATCATTTGCTTTATTATATAATTATACCCTAAATGTGCGTCTTTGAGAAAGAAAATATTTGTGTCTATTTCAGATACTTGGCTGTGGTTTTCGAGTAGGTCCTTTATTCTATTATAGTCTAATCCATCCTTAGTGATAATGGTGTTGTTAAATGTGTCGAATAAACTTACATTTAAGGAATAACCATCCCACAGCCCCGTAAAATACTTTTGTTCGAAAAAATCACAGATTTGAGAGGAACTTAAGGTGCTTTCTGTACGATTAAAATACCCTAAAACCACTGTGTCTGTGATTATTTCATGTTGAAACGTTGTGTAATTTAATTCTGCTTCATAATCTCGATCTGTTAAAAGTTGGTTGGCATATATTTCTCGGCTTGCTTTTTCTTTGAATTGATTATGAATCGATAATTCACTAATAAAACAAGAAGAAAAAAGTGCCAATGTCAGCAGTCGAAGTATAATCTTATTGCCTCCTTTTGAGGTGATTTGAGTGATGGAAGCAATGCATACTAAAAGGGTTGGCACAAGTAGGGTTAATGAAGCATTATCATTAAATTGATGACCAACTAGTAGAAAAACAAGGGTGATAATTAGGATAAAACTCAATCGTAATGTTTTTGACGAAATGAAAGCATTAAATTGGCTAGTCACTTTGAAAAGCAAATAGTAATAGCTATAAAATATTGCTGCAACCATCACTACTAAGGTGTAGGAATATACAGTGAGGGTAAATGGTAGGTCTAAGGTTAATGAAACCGTTGAGTTTTTAACTATTATCTCCAAAAGATCAATGATTAACCACCATATATAAAAAAGTAATAGCAATAAAAAATAACTCGTGAGCCTGTTTTTAATTTTTATTCCCCAATTAAACAGAATGAAAATT
>ENA-UOYL01000113-UOYL01000113.1-marine-metagenome-genome-assembly--contig:-NODE-113-length-32799-cov-5.329106_pt1 | contig 32799 bp, 24 predicted proteins | sample MGYA00238173_ERZ767189 | MGnify/ENA primary metagenome ERZ767189 (study PRJEB28943, sample SAMN06267163) | marine metagenome | isolation source: Columbia River Estuary | place: USA:Columbia River Estuary... | reverse complement strand
CCCGGATGCACTGCATCGGCATTGGTAATTTCACAGGCTGCCATAACATGTGGAATATTTAAATAGGATTCTTGTCCTTTAGGACCTCCAATACAAACTGCTTCATCTGCAAACTTTACATGCAAACTATCTTTATCTGCTGTCGAATAAACGGCCACTGTTTTAATGCCCATTTCTCTACAGGTTCTAATAATACGTAAAGCAATTTCGCCACGATTGGCTATCAAAATCTTTTTGAACATTTTTCTGAATTAAAATTTGAAAATGGGTGAGGTTTATTCTGGTTGAACCAAGAATAAAGGTTGGTCATACTCCACTGGGCTGGCATCATCTACCAAAATCTTCACAATGGTTCCTTTGACTTCACTTTCAATCTCATTGAAAAGTTTCATCGCCTCAATAATACATACCACTTTACCTGGCGCTACTGCTGTTCCTTCCTCGGCCATTAATGGCTTATCAGGAGCTGCTCTTCTATAAAAAGTTCCAATCATTGGACTTTTAATGGTCAATAAATTGGTAGCTACTGGAGCCGCTGGCGCAGCAGGACTAGCTGCAGAAGGAGCTGCCATGGCAACTGGGGCTGCAGCATATGTTGCAGGCACCGAGCTTACTGTTACATGCTCTTCTTTTTGTTTAATAGTTACTTTACCGTCTTTATCTTCGATACTTATCTCTCCGATATTACTCTTGTTAACTACCTTAATTAAATCGTGAATTTGTTTCAAGTCCATGTTTAGCAATTTTGGGTAAAAATGGGCTTTTTTTATGAATTTTCGCTAAAAAAAGGGCTTTTTTTATTAAAAATGGCCTTTTTTGGGCAAAAAAAGGCCCCGAGGTTTCGGGGCTTTTCTAGGTATTTTAGGCCTATTTTAAGGCTGAATTAGGCTTAAAATAGAGCGAAGAAAAATCTACAAAAAAAGCTCCCCGTTTTCTCGGGGAGCTTTTTTAAAAATCATTAGAGAAATAATTTACAGGGCCTAATTTTCAACAGGCCCAGGTAAATTATTTAACACGTTCAACGTATTCTCCGTTTTTAGTATTAATCTTAATCTTCTCTCCTTCGTTTACAAACAAAGGCACCATGACAGTTGCGCCCGATTCAATGGTGGCAGCTTTAAGGGCACGGGTGGCAGTATCTCCTTTCACGCCATTTTCACAATAGGTAATTTTAACGTCTATCTTTTCTGGAAGCTCTGCTCCAATAGGAAGTTCGGTTTCAGTATTCATAAATACAAATACTTCAGCGCCATCAATTAAAAACTGAGGGGCGTCGATCATTTCCTCGGCCATCGCAATTTGCTCAAAAGTCTCGTTGTTCATTAAGTTGTAGCCGTTATCGTCTTTATATAAGTATTGAAAAGCTTTCTTCTCCACACGCACAGGATATATATTCTCACCACTATTCCATGTTTTTTCAATAGATCTTTTATTGTCTACCCCTTTTAATTTAGCCCAGATTTTAGCTGCTGCACGAGCGGTTTTATTTTCACCAAATTCTACTACAGAGTATAAGTTACCGTCTAATTTTAGAATCATTCCACGACTGATGTCTGAAGTTGTTGCCATAATTGTTTTTTTTAATTTGTCTAAGAGAACGGTAAAAGTAGCACATGAAAGCCATTTATAAAAAAACCTTCAATTTTTGTTGTAAAATAAGTGTAAAAAAACCTCGATTAGCCTATTTTTGCGCCACAAATAACAAAATAGCGCACATGTCAGTATTAGTCAATAAAAATTCAAAGGTCATCGTACAAGGTTTTACCGGTACTGAAGGAAGTTTTCATGCCACTCAAATGATTGAATATGGTACCAATGTCGTAGGTGGTGTAACCCCTGGAAAAGGCGGTTCGGTGCATTTAGAAAAACCTGTTTTTAATACAGTAGCCGATGCTGTTAAAAATACGGGCGCAGATGTGAGTATCATATTTGTACCTCCTGCATTTGCAGCTGATGCGATTATGGAAGCTACTGATGCAGGCATTGCATTAGTTGTTTGTATTACGGAAGGGATTCCAGTGCAAGACATGGTGAAAGTAAAAAATTACTTACAAGGAAAAACAACTCGTTTAATAGGACCTAACTGTCCAGGTGTCATTACTGCTGAAGAAGCTAAGGTGGGTATTATGCCAGGCTTTATTTTCAAAAAAGGAAAGATTGGTATTGTTTCAAAAAGTGGAACATTAACTTATGAAGCAGCAGACCAAGCTGTAAAAGCAGGTCTAGGTGTTTCAACAGCTATTGGCATTGGTGGCGACCCTATCATTGGAACCACTACTAAAGAAGCAGTTGAATTATTAATGAACGATCCAGAGACAGAAGGTATTATCATGATTGGAGAAATTGGTGGAAGTATGGAAGCAGATGCTGCCCATTGGATCAAGGATAATTTAAGAAAACCTGTGGTTGGTTTTATTGCTGGTCAAACAGCGCCTCCAGGTCGTAGAATGGGTCATGCGGGTGCTATCATTGGTGGTGCAGATGATACTGCTGCTGCTAAAATGAAAATTATGGCAAGCTGCGGAATACATGTAGTAGCTAGTCCTGCAGACATTGGAACTACCATGGCTGAGGCATTAAAAAAGAAATAAAACTCTATATATAGTTCGCCATCCCTTATCCTAAAAGATAAGGGATTTTTTTATTGTAAGTTTGCACTATGAAATACGCGCTACTACTATTTACCTTTTTTTTATGCAGTCAAATAACCATGGCACAGAACAAGCCTGCCATTAAAATAAATTGCGTAGCGCCTGTAAAATTAAAAACAGGTCAGTCGGTGAAATTAAAAGTGCAAGTAATTCATAATTTAAAAAAAGAAAAAACAGGAACCCTTGTTTTATCACTAATTAATCATCAAACAAAGACATCGGTAGATGGTTGGTTTTTAAATATTTTTCCATTGCAATATTTCACCACTATAAAAAATGAAAAGTTTGAAGTGGAGTTTCCTTTTACAGTACCCAACGATTACAGCGATAGTTTTGATTTAGTATTAGTTGCCCATGTTGGAAATTTAAAAGATAGTATTGGCTTTGTCATTTCCACCAATAAAGTAATTCCTTTTGGAAAAAAAAGTTAAATACCTAATCATTGGCCAAGGCTTAGTGGGTACTTGGCTGGGTTATTTTTTGAAGCAAAGAAATATTTCATTCGCCATTGTAAACGATAGTAGCACTGCCTCTGCCACCAAGGTGGCAAGTGGGGTAATGAACCCAGTCACTGGTAGAAGAATAGTGCAGACATGGATGATAGATGAACTACTCCCCTTTGCAGTAGAATCTTACGAGAGCTTTCAAGAAAAAACAAATACAAAAATAATTACTGCTGCACCAGTTGTTTTAATTCATCCTTCACAACAAATGAAAGATAGCTTTGACTATCGAATGGATAATGATAATGTATATTTAAAAAACAATAACCCTTTAACATGGGACTCTTTTTTCAATACGCAATTTGGCACAGGAGAAATTGATGCATGTTATTGGATTGACTTAATTACTTTTTTGGAAGCTGGCAAAAAACAATTTGCTGAAAATTATATAGAATCAAATTTTAATTATAACGATTTAAAATTAGTAGATAAGGGTGTGGAATGGAATACTATAACTGCGGAGAAAATTATTTTCTGCGATGGCGTAAATACTATGATGAACCCTTATTTTAAAACGCTGCCCTTTGCACCCAATAAAGGAGAAGCACTTATTGTAGAAATAAAAGGACTCCCTGCTAAACATATTTATAAAAATAATTTAGCCATTGTGCCTTGGAAAGAAAATTTATTTTGGGTGGGCTCTAGTTTTGAATGGGATTATGCAAACACCACACCCACAGATGCCTTTAAACAAAAAACAATTGAAAGCCTCAATGCACTATTGAAAATTCCTTACACCGTTGTGGACCATCTTGTAGGTATTAGGCCTGCTAATACTGAGCGCCGTCCTTTTGTAGGTCTACATCCTATTCATACTCAAATGGGTATTTGTAATGGCATGGGTACCAAGGGCTGTTCTTTAGCCCCTTATTTTACCCATCAACTCATTGAGCATATTGAAAATAATGCTCCGCTTCATATAGAGGCCAATGTTCAAAGGTTCAAGCATTTAATAAGCTCCTAAAAAAAGTTCCCAAAAAATAAAAAAAATCAATATTTTTAAACATCATTCATTTAAACCATTGTCTGTATCATGAACGAAGATGAAAAAAAATTATACAACATTCCTATTGCTTATCGCAAAATGGAAAATTTGCATATTGTTTTTTGGATTTTTAAAGATATCGCCTGGTGTATGGGAATTACCTGGTTAGGTATCACGATGATTATTCCCACATTAACTATTTCCTTTATTATTGCGTGGAGAACAAGACATATTGTTTCTGAACTATGTCATAACCTAGCTATCAGTGTTTGGATAATGGCCAACTCTTTTTGGATGTGTACTGAATTTTTTCATGTAGATAATAATATCGTAGCGGGCACCATTACAGTGAAACAATTAGCCATGATTCCATTTATTACCGGTTCAATTATATTAGCTTATTACTATTTAATATATAAGCCGAGGCATAAGCAGGAAGCGGCTACCTTATAATAAAACATATTAGTATCTAAGTATTAATATAATAGTATTACAAATATTTCTTCAATTGATTTGCTCTTAAGGCTGTAATAATTCCTAAACTACTTACTGTTAAAAAAGCCCATCTAAGACCAATGGCTTGAGATAAAAATCCTATAATGGGTGGGCCAATTAAAAACCCGAAAAATCCTATAGAAGAAACGGAGGCTAGTGCAATACTCACCTTACTTGGCTCAGTGGTTCTTCCCACTGTTCCATATATGGTAGGAATCACTGAAGAAACGCCGAAGCCTACTAACATAAATCCAATAGAACTTACAATTAAATGCGGATAAGCTGTGGCCACTATTAAACCTAGTGTTACAACTAATCCACTTAATACCAATTGTTTTCTGGCACCCCAATAATTAATTAAATTATCGGAGAACATTCTACCTGTTGTCATAGAACCCATAAAGCAAATGTAACCTGTGGTTCTCCATTCATTAGGCACTTTGACAATATCTTGAAAGTAGACCCCACTCCAATCAAACATCATTCCTTCGCAAATCATATTGGTAAATGCAATGAGTCCGAATTGCCACATTAAAGGACTAGGTTTATTCCAAATTTTTGAAACATGATTTTTATTGGGCTCACCTGGTAATAAATAAGGGTGTCCAAAAAATAAAAATACCCAACCTACTACTGCCACAAATACAAATTGTTCTAAAGGTGAAATAGCATTTGCTACAAAAAAACCACCTAATAAGCCTCCTGCAAAACCAGCTAAACTCCAAAAACCATGAAACCTAGATGTAATACTTTTTTCAAATAATTTAGAAAGCGCTGCAGCTTGTGTATTAATAGCAACATTAAATAAATTACCTGCCATTCCAAATAAAAATAATACTATGGCAAGTAGCGTAGTGGTATTTGCAAAACCCAAGGCAACTAATGAAATTGGATAAATAATGGAAGCAATAATAACCATTACTTTACTACCCTGCTTGGCGGTTAAACTACCTGAAATGGGAATACCTACAAAGGAGCCAATGGGAAGAAAAAATAAGATGCCGCCAAAAGCACCATCACTTAAACCTAATTGCATTTTAATATCGGGAATACGGCTGGCCCAGCTGGCAAAACAAATCCCTGTAAGAAAGAAAAAACCTGATAAAACTACACGTCGAGCGGTAAGGGATTTAGTACTGTCGTTCATGGCGCAAAGATGGGGTTTTTCTAGGAATTGGGCTATATTTGCTCATCAAACCTATATCAATAGATTCTTATGTATCGTACGCACCATTGTGGAGAGTTAACTATTCAATCTGTCAATAAAAATGTAACCTTAGCTGGATGGGTTCAAACCATTCGTAAGTTCGGGGCCATTAATTTTATAGACCTAAGAGACCGCTATGGTATTACCCAACTTTTAATGGGTGAAGAATTGCAAGCGCAATTAGATGCACATCCTTTGGGCCGTGAATTTGTGATTCAAGTAAAAGGAACCGTTATTGAGCGTTCCAGTAAAAATGCAAATATTCCTACTGGAGAAATTGAAATTAAAGTAACTGAGTTTACCATATTAAATGCATCATTGGTACCTCCTTTCACGATTCAAGACGACACAGATGGTGGAGATGACATTAGAATGAAATACCGTTTCTTGGATTTAAGAAGAAACGCTGTAAAAAAGAATTTGACAATAAGATATAATGTAAACCGCGCTACAAGAAATTATTTACATGAAAAAGGCTTCATGGATATTGAAACACCTTTTTTAATAAAGTCTACTCCTGAAGGTGCTCGTGATTTTGTAGTACCAAGCAGGATGAACCCAGGTGAATTTTATGCCTTACCGCAGTCGCCACAAACATTCAAACAATTATTAATGGTAAGTGGCTATGACAGATACTACCAAATTGTAAAATGTTTTAGAGATGAGGATTTAAGAGCCGATAGACAACCCGAGTTTACACAGATAGACTGCGAGATGAGTTTTGTGGAGCAAGAAGATATCTTAAATATGTTTGAAGGTTTAATTAAGAGCATATTTAAAGACGTTAAAAATATTGATTACACCGAGACCGTTCAAAGAATGACTTGGGAAGATGCGATGTGGCAGTATGGTAATGACAAGCCCGATATTCGTTTTGGCATGGAAGTTTGCAATTTGAAAAAACCTGCGCATGTATTTGCGGAGAAGCAAGATAAAGCTGCATTAATAAATGGTGCCGATTTTAAAGTGTTTGACGAAGCAGAAACAGTAGTAGCTATTGCAGTTCCTGGTTGCAGTGAATATTCTCGTAAACAAACCGATGAATTAACGGAGTGGGTGAAGCGTCCGCAAATTGGTATGAAGGGAATGGTATTTATTAAATGTAATACCGATGGTAGTTTTAAAAGTAGTGTAGATAAATTTTATACAGAAGATAAATTAAAAGCCATCGCAGTTGCTTCAAATGCAAAAGCGGGTGACTTAATATTAATATTGGCAGGTGCAGAAGAAAGAACAAGAAAGGCCATTAGTGAATTAAGATTAGAATTAGGCAAGCAATTAGGTTTTAGAAAAGAAGATGAATTTAAATTGTTATGGGTATTGGACTTCCCTTTATTTGAATATGATGAAGAAGGCAACCGTTGGGTAGCAAGACATCATCCGTTTACTTCTCCTAAGCCCGATCATATAAGTATTATGATTAACAACGCACCAGAAATTAAAGACGCTGCTAAATATTTAGAGCATCCTTATGCAGGCATTAAAGCCAATGCATACGATATGGTATTGAATGGTAATGAAATTGGCGGTGGTTCTATTCGTATTTTTCAAAGAGCCCTTCAAGAAAAAATGTTTGCAGCATTGGGTATGAGCCCAGAAGAGGCACAACATAAATTTGGTTTCTTATTAGGCGCCTTTGAATACGGTGCACCTCCACATGGGGGTATAGCCTTTGGCTTTGACCGTTTATGTGCCTTATTAGGGGGTAGTGAAAGTATTCGTGACTTTATTGCTTTTCCTAAAAACAATAGTGGTCGTGATGTAATGTTAGACGCGCCTAGCAGCATTGATGATAAGCAGTTTGAAGAATTGCAAATCAAATTGAATTTAAAAAAAGACTAGAACAAGATGGTATACTAGTATAATACTAGCATACTACAAGAACAATAATAGACTAATACTTTAGAAAGCATGGCTCCTCAATTAAAACTATACACGGTACTTTCTTATATACTTATACCCATTGCTTTGTTTTTTGCCTTCATGGATATCCTGTTACTATTTTCTACTTTAGCCAATCCAAGTGCACTAATAATAGTATTTATTTTAGCATGTTTAGTTATTTATACTTTTGCAAGTTTTAAATTTTTAAAAGCGGGTATAGAAAAAGAAATAGCGCAAAGTTCAAAATTGAAAGATTGGATTAAAGTAAACGCCTATGTAAGCTTTTTCTTATGTAGTTTATTTTTCATCAACGCTATAAGTATACTCATTAGTAGTGATGTTGTTTTATTAAAATTTATTGATGAATTTTTAGTACAACAACCCACTATGCCCAAAGAAATAACCAGTGCCCTTATTTTATCTTTATTAAAAGGGGTTTCTGTATTTCTTCTATTCACAGGTATTGTAGGACTTATTCATATTAGAACTAGCCTTCGTCTAGTAAAACAATATGAGTATTTATTTGAATAACCATGAACCATGCCATTCCATTAGCAGAAAGACTAAGACCTCAAACCCTAAACGATTTAGTCGGGCAGGAACATTTATCTAGTCAGGAATCTGTATTACAAAAAGCTATTTCAAAAGGAAAGGTTCCATCTATGATTTTATGGGGTCCTCCTGGCGTAGGTAAAACTACATTAGCTAATATTATTGCCACTAGCTTTCATAACGCCTATTATCAATTAAGTGCTATTAGCAGTGGCGTGAAAGAGTTAAGAGAAGTGATAGAAGAGGCAAAGACAAAACCTGGTGCTATTTTATTTATAGATGAGATTCACCGTTTTAATAAAGGTCAACAGGACGCACTTTTAGGCGCCGTTGAAAAAGGTATTATTACATTAATTGGTGCTACAACAGAAAACCCCAGCTTTGAAGTAAACAGCGCCTTACTAAGCAGATGCCAGGTTTTTATTTTAAAAGCCTTAGACGAAAAAGCATTGCTGCAATTGATTAATCAGGCCATTGAAAAAGACGAGCTCTTCAAAGGACAAAATATTCAAATCAAAGAAACAGAAGCCTTGTTTCAATTGTCGGGTGGTGATGGTAGAAAATTATTAAACCTACTAGAGCTTTCAGCAGAAGCCTTAATTGATATAGAAAAAAGCGGCAGCCCCCTAGTTTTAACGAATGAATGGGTGATGGAAGTAGCGCAAACCAATATTGCCTTATATGATAAAAATGGAGAGCAGCACTATGATATTGTATCGGCCTTTATAAAAAGTATGCGTGGCTCCGACCCCAATGGCGCTGTGTATTGGTTATCCAGAATGATTGCAGGCGGTGAGGATGTAAAGTTTATAGCAAGAAGAATGTTAATTTTTTCAAGTGAAGATATTGGCAATGCCAACCCTAATGCTTTTTTATTAGCCAACGCCTGTTTTGACGCAGTGAATAAAATAGGTTACCCAGAAAGCAGAATTATTTTATCTCAATGTGCTATTTATTTAGCCAGCTCGCCTAAAAGCAATGCCTCTTATGAAGCAATTACCAGTGGGCTTGCATTAGTAGACAAAACCGGTAATTTACCTGTGCCCCTTCATTTACGCAATGCGCCTACAAAATTTATGAAGGACTTATCTTATGGTAAAAACTACCAATACTCACATAAGGGCGAACAAAATTTCATTGAGCAAGAATACCTACCTGATACAATAGTGAATACCGCCTTGTATCAACCTCAGCAAAATTCTCGCGAACAAGAAATCAAAAAGTTTTTACAAGAGCGTTGGAAAGGTAAGTATGGCTATTAATTAGTCTTTATTAATTATATCTTATTTAATTTATCTTAATTATTTTATCCCTATTTTTGTTTTTATGAATACGAACACTAATTTACGATGGGTTACGAAAACATTTTCTGAGCTAACAGTGGATGAATTGTATGATGTACTAAGATTAAGAAGTGAAGTATTTGTAGTAGAACAAAAATGTATTTTTTTAGACATAGACAATAACGATCGTAAAGCATTTCACACAATAGGTTTAATAGGCGATGAAGTGGTAGCCACTACCCGATTATTTGAAAAAGATATTATGTATGATGGCTATCAAAGTATTGGCCGTGTTGTAAGCGCTTCCAAACACAGAGGCTTGGGTATTGGCAAGGCTTTAATGCAATACTCAATTAGTGAATGTGAAAGATTATTTGGAAAAGGGCCCATTAAAATTGGTGCTCAATTATACTTAAAGAAATTTTATAGCGAACAAGGCTTTGAACAATCGGGTGATGTATATTTAGAAGACGATATTGATCATATACCTATGATACGCGCAGAAAAATAATTAGCAGTAATAATTAGCAGTAGCAATCAAATTTCTTATCCCTTCATTTCCAGTGCTAAGAACTTAGCAGTATGTGTATTTGACTTTTTAATCATTTCCTCAGGTGTGCCTGTAAATTGAATAAGTCCTCCACCATTTCCCCCTTCTGGACCTAGGTCAATAATATGATCGGCTACTTTAATCACGTCCATATTATGTTCAATCACTAAAACAGTATTGCCTCTGTCTACTAATCGGTTTAATACACCAATTAATAATTGAATATCTTGAAAATGGAGTCCTGTTGTTGGTTCATCTAATATATAAAATGTTTTACCGGTATCTTTTTTACCAAGCTCAGTGGCTAATTTAACGCGTTGTGCTTCTCCTCCACTTAATGTTACGGCCGACTGTCCTAAAGTAATATAGCCCAGCCCTACTTCTAATAGTACTTTTAATTTTCTATAAATAAAAGGAACGGCTTGGAAAAATTCACAGGCTTCTTCAACAGTCATATTTAATACGTCGCTGATAGACTTTCCTTTATATCTAATTTCTAAAGTTTCTCTATTATATCTCTTACCTCCACATTTTTCACAGTGCACATATACATCGGGTAAAAAATTCATTTCAATCACACGCATTCCACCACCCTCGCAAACTTCGCAACGGCCACTTTTTACATTGAAAGAAAAACGACCTGCCAGGTAGCCTCTAATTTTTGCTTCAGGCACAGAAGCGAACAAGGTTCTGATATCTGTAAAGAAACCACAGTAAGTGGCAGGGTTGCTACGAGGAGTTCTTCCAATGGGCGACTGGTCTATTTCAATTACTTTATCTATTTGCTCAATACCTTCCACTTTTACAAATGGCATAGGTTTGGTTTTACTATTATAACAAAACTGAGAAAGTATGGGATATAAAGTTTCATTAATTAAAGTAGACTTTCCACTGCCACTCACTCCCGTTACCACTGTAAATGTACCTAAAGGAAAACTGCAGTTTACTTTTTGTAAAGTATTACCAGTAGCTCCTTTAATTTGTATGTGTAAACCATTACCCTTTCTTCTCTCGGTAGGTATTTCAATTTTCTTTTTACCTGCTAAAAAAAGTGCGGTATCCGATTTTAATTTAATAATTTCCTTTGGTGTACCCTGCGCTACTATATGGCCTCCGTGAATACCCGCTTTAGGACCAATGTCTACTAAGTAATCGGCAGCCATCATAATATCTTTATCATGCTCCACTACTAAAACAGTATTACCAATATCGCGTAATTGTTTAAGGGCCGTAATTAAGCGTTGGTTATCGCGCTGGTGCAGTCCAATAGAAGGTTCGTCTAATATATAGGTAATGCCTTGTAGTTGCGAGCCAATTTGGGTGGCCAAGCGAATTCTTTGAGACTCTCCACCACTAAGGGATTTAGAAGGCCTGCTTAAAGACAAATACGATAAACCCACATTCATTAAAAATGAAATACGGTCGTCAATTTCTTTTAATATACCTGCAGCAATCTGCGTATCTTTTTTATCTAGCTTGGTAGGTATTTTTTTAAACCAGTCCTGCAAAGCATCTAAATGCATATCATTTAAAGCAGCAATATTTTTATCATTCACTTTAAACCATAAACTTTCTTTTCTCAACCTAGCTCCCTCACAAGTAGGACAAGTATTAAGCTCCATATAGCCTTCTACCCAAGCTTTTAACTGGTCGGTGCTTTGAGAAGAAGTAAACCATCTTTTCATCATGGGCACAATCCCTTCATAGCTACCTGTATATTCGTTAGGAATATTCTCGTCGTTCAAATCCATGTCCAAACTGGAAGAAATATTTTTATCTCCAAATAAAATTAAATTCAAATGCTCTTTAGATAAATCTTGAATGGCTTTGTCTAAATTAATTTTATGTTTTCTGGCGAATAATTTTACTTGATTAAATACACTAGCCTCTCTTGCTTCTCCCAATGGGTTAATGGCTCCTTCATTAATACTTAAACTAGGGTCTTGCAAAAGTAAACTCATATCAATGGCATACACATTCCCTAAACCTTTACAATTAGAACAGGCTCCATAAGGGGAGTTAAATGAAAAACTATTGGGTGAAGGTTCTTCATAACTTAAACCCGTGGTCTCACACATTAGTTGTTTAGAGTATTGAACCAATTTAGTTTTACCTTCTTCTAAAACAAAGAGTAAGTCCTTACCCATTTTTAAACATTGGGAAACACTTTCTCCTAATCTTGTTTTCATCGCATCCGTCACGGGAATTCGGTCAATCACAATTTCAATGTCGTGAATTTTATAACGGTCTACTTGGTATTTGGGTCTGAGTTCAATAATTTCTCCATCTACCCTCGCCTTCACAAAACCTTTTTTTCTAATTTCTTCGAATAATTCTCGGTAATGTCCTTTTCTTCCGCGCACCACGGGTGCTAATAAATTAATTTTTTTGTCCTTAAACTGAGTGAAAATATTTTGAATAATTTCTGCCTCAGAAAATTTCACCATGGGCTTGCCCGTATTATAACTATAGGCCTTGCCTATGCGCGCATATAATAATCTTAAAAAATCGTATAATTCGGTAACGGTACCTACTGTGGACCTTGGGTTTTTATTAGTGGTTTTCTGCTCAATGGCAATCACCGGGGAAAGCCCTGTAATTTGGTCTACATCGGGACGCTCCATTTCACCCATAAACTGCCTAGCATAAGCGCTAAAGCTTTCCATATAGCGTCGCTGACCCTCATTATAAAGGGTATCAAAAGCCAAGGAGGACTTACCGCTGCCGCTCACCCCCGTAAACACCACTAACTGGTTTTTAGGAATGGTAATATCAAAATTTTTGAGGTTGTGCTCTCGGGCACCGACTACGGTAATATATTCTTTAATTTGGCTCATTGGAGGGGTTAAAGTTATAACAACCTTTTAAATAATTTGTTTAGAACAAAGAATAAACATTTAGTAATTTTGCAAAAACCAGATTCTTGCAAAAAAAGCACTTTATAATCGCTGTTGTTTTAAGCATTAGCCTCGCTGCTAGTTTGTTTTCAATGAGTATGCTTTGGGGCAAGAATGAGGCATTTCTTTATTTAAATGCGAACCTAGGACTAGTGGCAGATAAGGTTTTTGAATACAGCAGCTATTTAGCCGAAGGTTGGATCTGGATACCCTATTTTATAGTACTGGTGGGTTTGTACAAAAAGGATACCGCTTTTATTTTAATGAACTTCTTAGTATCTACCCTGCTCACACAATTCGCTAAAAATTATATTTTTGATACCGCCAAGCGTCCTATGGCAAGTGGATTAGACGCCACTCAAATACATACTGTACCAGGTGTAGAAATTCATAGTTTAAATAGTTTTCCTTCGGGTCATACCGCCACCGCCTTTACACTATTTTTATTGACTACCTATTTATTCCCTAATAAATATGCTTTAAGCATAGGTATAGTCTATGCCTTAGTTTGTGCTTATTCCCGAGTATATCTAGCGCAGCATTTTCCCTTAGATTTGGCAGGAGGTATTTTTGTAGCCCTTCTTACATTACCCATTAGTATTTTTATAAGAGAAAAATTAAAAAAAACCGTTCTAAGAAAGGCTTAAATCATTTCAAATTAATCATTATGTTAAAACGTTTTTTATTAATTGTAAGTTTATTTACTTTATTGAATGTTTACGCACAGGATACTGCGCATAATGCACATACAAGTGCCCCAGTAGTTAATAGTAGCATCACGGATCAACAAATTATTAGTGGTAGAAAGAATAGTCCGGAACAAATGAACAAGCCCTATGTAATTTTAATTTCAGCCGATGGCTTTAGAGCCGATTTTACTGAATTATACGAAGCAAAAAAATTACAAGCTCTTTCTAAAGCTGGGGTTCGAGGTAAATACATGATTCCTTCTTATCCTTCGGTTACTTTCCCTAATCATTATAGTATTGCAACAGGCTTATACCCTGCGCATCATGGACTAGTAGATAATAGTTATATCGATGTTCCCACAGGTGCTTTTTACAATATGGGTAATAAGAAAATGGTGGCAGAAGGTAAATGGTATGGCGGTACTCCACTTTGGGTTTTAGCAGAGCAGCAAAAAATGATTAGTGCTAGTTTTTATTGGGTAGGGTCGGAAGCCGATATTCAAGGCATTAAACCTACCTACCATTATATCTATAATGAAAAAATTGATATTGCCACGCGTATTAAAGCGGTGAAGGAATGGTTAAGCCTTCCTGAAGATAAGCGTCCACACTTTATTACCTTTTATTTCTCAGATGTTGACCACGACGCACATACTTATGGACCAGACGATATACTCGTAAAAAAATCGGTGCAGTTTGTGGATAGTAGTATTAATGCTCTGCAAGAATCATTAGCAAGTTTGAACTTACCTATTAATTATATTTTTGTTTCAGACCATGGCATGGCAAAAGTAGATAATGTAAATACCAAACCACTACCTTCAAGTATTGATACCGCTTATTTTAAAGTGCCTTGGGGCGATACACAACTTCATTTATATGCTAAGGATAAATCGAAACTAGAATCTACTTATAATGCACTTAAAAAAGATACCAGTGTGACTGTGTATACATTAGATGAAACTCCAGCCTACTGGCATTATAAAAAAGCAGATGATAAATTTAACAGATTAGGTGATTTAATTGTAGTACCTCATTTTCCAAAAGTTTTTAATTTATCGAGAAGTAAAGCCTCTTTAGGTAAACATGGTTTTGATAACCATATGCCTGAAATGCGCGCCAGCTTTATGGCTTGGGGCCCTGCCTTTAAAAAAGGCTTAACCATTGAAGGTTTTGAAAATGTAAATATATATCCAATAGTCGCACATATACTGGGCTTAGCATACGATGTAAAAACTATCGATGGTAAGTTTGAAGTATTGAAACCAATATTAAAATAGTTTAAGCATATTATTCTTTCTATTTATTTGATTAAACTTCTTTAATCAGTTTTAGTAAAAAATCATAAAATTTTTACAAATTTTCTATTCATATATACATTTCTTAAACTACTTTAACCGAAAATGATATTATATGTGATAAGTTTATACTACCAAACAAGTAGTATAAGCTATGACAATGAATAAAAAATTAACAGCGACTGAAAGCAGAGTACTTCAGTTAATTGCTGAACAAAAAAAGAGTAAAGAAATAGCTGAAATATTATTTGTTTCTGAAAAAACAATTCGCAATCATAGGTATAATATTAAAAAGAAATTAGACCTGCCTAAAGAGAATAATAGTTTGTTGAAGTGGGCGATATTGAATATTAAGTAAAGTCACAGGATCACCTCACTTCGTTCTTGTATTTATATTTTTTTTAAAAATATAGGATAGCCGTCGCTTCGCTCCGGCATCCTGTTAACCCTCAGTGCAAAAGCATAAAAACATTAGCCTAAACAAAAGTCCACTTCGTGGCCTTTATATTATTTAACTCATTCACAAATTCAAGCGAGCTTGATTTGTTTATTCGTTAAATAACAAAGCCCCAACTTTCGTTGAGGCTTATGTTTTCTTTTTTGGTCGGGAAGACAGGATTCGAACCTGCGACCACCTGGTCCCAAACCAGGTACGCTACCGGACTGCGCTACTTCCCGTTCCTTTTACTAGTTGTCTAGTAAATATTGTTTCCGGTGTATTCTACTACTTTATATCTAATCCAAGAACTAAATGAGAGCGGAGAGGAAGGGATTCGAACCCTTGGTACAGTTTAACCCGTACGGCAGTTTAGCAAACTACTGATTTCAGCCACTCATCCACCTCTCCTCCAAAACCTCTTTCGAGGGCTGCAAAAATAAGCAGCTTGGCCTTAAATACCTAAAAAAAGTCCGGAATAAACTCAAATAAAGTTCGTTCCGGACCAGAATATAGTTATTTAATAATTTGTGGTGGTCAAAGGGCTTCTTACATAGCCGCTAACTGCACTTTTTGAGTAAGCTCCATCACGTTCTCTCTGAACATAGAATCGGTATCCATTAAGTCCTTTACTGTTTGGCAAGAATGTATAACCGTGGTATGATCGCGTCCACCAAAATGCTCTCCAATAGTTTTCAAAGAATTCTTTGTGAAAGCCTTTGCTAAGTACATGGTAATTTGACGGGCTTGTACAATTTCACGCTTACGTGTTTTTTGTAACAATTTATCATAAGGCACTTCGAAGAATTCACAAACCATTTTTTGTATCGCGTCGATAGTAATTTCTTTACTACTTGTTTTCACAAAGTTGCGTAATACCTTCTTCGCTAATTCAACATCAATTTCTTTTTTATTCAAAGAAGACTGTGCTAGTAAGGATATCAAAGCACCTTCTAATTCTCTCACATTCGTGTTAATATTGTAGGCCACATACTTCACCACTTCTTTTGGCATGTCTAAACCATCGGCCTTCATTTTCTTTTCCAAAATTTCAATACGGGTATCGTAATCTGGTACTTGAATATCGGCACTTAATCCCCAACGGAAACGACTTAGTAAACGCTCTTGTAAACCTTCTAAATCCTTAGGGGCTTTATCAGAAGTTAAAACTAATTGCTTACCGCTTTGGTGTAAATGGTTGAAGATGGCAAAAAAGGCATCTTGAGATTTTTCAGCTCTGTTAAAAAACTGAACATCATCTATAATTAAGACATCTATTAATTGATAAAAATGAATAAAGTCATTAATGGCATTATTGCGACTATGATCCTGGAACTGATTAATGAATTTTTCAGAGCTCACATATAAAACCACTTTGTTAGGATGAATGCGTTTTACATCATTTCCAATAGCTTGGGCTAAATGTGTTTTACCTAAACCCACTCCTCCATAAATAACCAAAGGATTAAAAGAATTAGCCCCTGGCTTTTCAGCTACTGTTTTACCAGCACGGCGCGCTACCCTATTACAATCCCCTTCTATAAAGGATTCAAATGTATAATTATGGTTTAATTGAGGGTCAATTTGCATTTTCTTCAACCCAGGAATCACAAAAGGATTTTTCACAGGGTTGTCAATCACCAACGGGAAGTTCATCTCGTTGTTATTGTAGGTTTTCATGCCGCTAGCCGGAACATCCATTGAACCTTTCTTATTGTTTCCGCTATCGACCATGATACGATACTCTAGTCTAGCTTCTTTTCCTAATTCACGCTTTAAAGTCTTAGCTAATAAGTTAACATAGTGCTCCTCGATGTATTCGTAGAAAAATTGGCTGGGAACTTGAATGAGTAAAACGTTGTCTTTTAAGTCAACTGGTTGAATTGGTTCAAACCATGTTTTAAAATGTTGCCATTCGACAATATCCTTAATAATTTTTAAGCAATTACTCCAAATTAAATCTGCGCTCTTAGCCATCTTACTTATTGCTCTTTGTATAATTTAAAAAAGGTACTTTTTGATCTTCAACCCTGGATTAAGGAATTGTGAACCGGAATGCGAATATGACGACTTATTGTTGAAAAAAAAACTTTTTTGTTTGGTTTTTTTTACATGTCCCCAAAACCCTATAAACCGCTTGTTCCATACCCCCTAATCAGGCGTTCAAGATATATCCTTTTTCTTAAAAATGCAGAGTTATCCACTTATTTTTTAAAGTATTTTTTTTCTTAAAAACTAATACTTATTTGGTTTTAGTTGCAGTTATTTAGATTTGGCCTTTAAATACTACCTTTACCTATATAATCATAAATATGAGCTACGAATTAACCGGCAAATTAATTGCTAAATACGAAATCATTCAGAGAAAAGAGACCTTTAAAACAAGGGAGTTTGTTGTTGAAAAAACCGATGACATTAACGGTAAAACAATAACAAATTACGTTAAATTCCAATGTGTTCAGGACCGTACCACCATGCCCGACCGCTTCAACCTAGGAGACACCGTAAAAGTACTCTTTAATATTAAGGGGTCTAAGTGGAATAAAGAGGGTAAGGACAACTATATCACCAATTTAGACGCTTGGCGTATGGAAGCAGTGGCTTTAGGAGGCAGTACAGCCCCTACTGAAACAAGCACCTATTTTGACATACCTACCAACGAGTCTGGCGACGATTTGCCCTTCTAATAAGCATTATTATACCATTACGGTAGACTAAGCGCCTTGCTTTATCTACCGTATTTTTATTCAGCATTTTTTTAGGATAAAAACCTAACCCATGCAAAAAGAAATACAAGTACGACTTACCCCCTCCGAATCGGCCCATGGCCCCAGCCTTTTAAAGGCCATTAGTCAAATTACAGGCGAAGCCGAAAGCTCCATTACAGGCTACCAAATTCTTAAAAAATCAATTGACGCTAGAAGTAGGCAACAAATTTGGGTGAACCTTACCCTAATTGCTTTTATAAAAGAACCAATTTCCAAACGCTTTATCGAACCCCTTCTTTTCCCAAGCCTCCCTTCCCATGCCAAAGAGGTCATTATTATTGGTGCGGGCCCTGCCGGATTATTCGCAGCCCTTGAATGTATTCAATTAGGATTAAGACCTATTATAATAGAAAGAGGTAAAGATGTGAGAGCAAGAAGACGTGATTTAGCAAGCTTAAATAAAGAAGGCATAGTGAACCGGGAGAGTAATTATTGTTTTGGAGAAGGAGGCGCAGGTACTTATAGCGATGGTAAATTATATACTAGAAGTAATAAAAGAGGAAGCATTGATAAAATCTTAAAGATTTTTTATCAGTTCGGTGCCGATGAAAATATTTTATACGAAGCACATCCGCATATTGGTACCAATAAACTACCACATATTATTACAGCCATGCGCGAACAAATTGAAGCAAGTGGTGGTAAAGTTTTATTTGAAAAAAAATTACTGGACTTTGTAATTGAAAATGGTACCATTCAAGAAATTATCACAGCCGATGGAGATCGAATGAAAGCAGCTGCTTATATTTTAGCTACTGGCCATTCTGCTCGAGATATTTTTACTTTGTTATTTGAAAAAAATATTAGCATTGAAGCCAAACCCTTTGCATTAGGGGTAAGGGTGGAGCATCCCCAGTCGGCTATTGATGCTATTCAATATCATTGCTTAGTGCGTGATCCTAACCTGCCTCCAGCCTCTTATAGTTTGGTGGAACAAGTAAGTGAAAGAGGGGTTTTTAGTTTTTGTATGTGCCCTGGTGGGATTATTGCACCCGCAGCCACTGCCCCTGGAGAAATTGTGGTGAATGGATGGAGCCCAAGCAAAAGAGATAACCCCTATGCCAATAGTGGAATGGTGGTGCAAATAGATGTACCTATTGCTGCTCATTTTTTAAAGAAAAATAAAAACAGTTTACCAGAAAATCATCCCTTATTATTATTAGCCTTTCAAAAAGAAGTGGAGCAAGCGGCCTTTAAAGTGGGTGGTGGATTACAAGTAGCACCTGCTGCAAGATTAATAGATTTTTGTTCCAATAAAGTTTCTACAAATTTACCTGACGCTAGTTATTTACCAGGATTACATTCGGCCCCTTTAAATGAAGTACTACCTCATTTTGTACACCATACTTTACAAGAAGGTTTCAAAGCCTTTGGGAAAAAGATGAAGGGATATTATACCAATGATGCTATTGTGGTGGCCACTGAAAGTAGAACCTCTTCGCCTGTGCGTATTCCAAGGGATGCAGACAGATTACATCATCCGCAAATCAAAAACCTTTATCCTTGCGCTGAAGGAGCAGGTTATGCAGGAGGTATTGTAAGTGCTGCAATGGACGGACAAAAACTAGCACAGCAAATTGCCAGTATACTATAAGAATACTAATTCTCTGGCTTTTCTTTCTTACTTAATAATAAATCGTCCTTAATTAAATGATTCATTTTAAATGAATTTAATTCTGAACTCAAATTTGTTGAAATTTCACGCGTTGTCATAGTAGGCTTGCCTGCATTTACCCAAGCTGTGTACCAAAAATCGGCTATCATATTGGCAGAAGCAATTAATTGTTTATTCACCGTAGGTCCTAATCCATTCGCATAGGCTTCGGCAAATTCTTTGGTGTATACTTTTGTTTCACGACCATAACGCATCTGCGTTTTGTATTTTGTTTCAGGCTTGAACTGAATAGAAACCTCTTTTTCTATTGCTAATAATTCAGGTACTAAGCCAGCGGCCACTCTTATATCTATCCATATAGCCTCGCTTGGGTTTTTAATATAAGTAGCCTTATGTGCATTGTATAATTGATACTGATCAATTCTTAATTCAGGTACAAATGATTCCCATAAACTATGCAAGCCTTTTTGTCCAGTCAATTGACCATCGTAATTAAGTGTTGTATGTAAAGGCACATGCGCATCTCCTATATAATGTCCTAAATCGGCAGCATAAAATAAAATGCTGTCTTTGTTTTTAGCACGAAAAGCATTTGTTAATTTTTCTAATTGATCTACAATGACATAAGGTACATAACCATATTTAAGCAAGGTATCTTGATTGTATTTTTTTATTGCATTCGACCAATTAATGGGCATATTATTTGCTGCATTTGGGCCATAAGCTTCTAAGTCAATAAAATGTTTAGTGGCTTCTGTTTTATCGGTGTTTCTTCTTATGTCTGGTCTGGTAGAATTAGAAACTAAATTATTCATTTCTTTATGCATAAAAGATTGCAAAGGTTCTGGCAAACTATAAATGGCAATTTGATGAATAGTGCGGTGCACTAAAAAACCCCAACTAGAAAGGCCTACTGCTAAAATAAATGCAAGAGAAATATAAAGTGTTTTCTTATTGAACATATATGCTAAGTTTCTGCGAAGATAGACAACTCTTTTCCCAATCCTACTAATTATATTCACAAAACCTAGGTTAAATTTCCACTCTTCCTTATTTTAAAATGGGGAATGTGAAAATGGGTTTATATTTGAACAATAAATTTCTTACTATGGACGCCTTGTTAAGCTTACAAAATTTAAAAAAATATTATGCTACTCAAAAAGCGGTAGACGATATTAGCTTTGATATTGAAAGAGGAAGTATTTTTGGATTACTGGGCCCTAATGGCGCAGGTAAGACCACTTTGCTACGTATGATTACCGGCATATTTTATCCTGACAGTGGTAATATATTATTAGAGGGCACTGCATTTAATCCCATGCTCGATGTTGAAAAAATTGGTTACATGCCAGAAGAGCGTGGTATGTATAAGAAAATGAAAATTGGAGAACAAGCTATATACCTTGCACAATTAAAAGGTATGTCAAAAGCGGAGGCCACTGAAAAAATAAAGTACTGGTTCAAGAAATTTGAGATGGAAAGTTGGTGGAATAAAAAAGTAGAGGATTTGAGTAAAGGAATGAGTCAGAAATTACAATTTGTAATTACCGTTTTACACGAACCCAAATTAATTATTTTAGACGAGCCTTTTAGTGGTCTTGACCCTTTAAACGCCAATTTAATCAAGGATGAAATTTACGCACTCGCTAAAAAAGGTTCTACCATTATATTTAGTACCCACCGCATGGAACAAGTAGAAGAAATTTGTGATCATATTGTACTAGTCAACCTGGGTAAGAAAATATTAGACGGCTCTGTGGCGGGTATTAAGCAACAGTTTAAAGAAAATAATTTCTCCATTGAAATTAAAGCAGGGTCAAGTATAAGTAGCAATGCCATTTTTACCATTATTAATGAAGCTGCTTCTAAGTACTTAATAAAAATTAATGAGGGCTATACAGTAAACAATGTACTTCAGCATATTATTGAGCAAAAAATTGAATTAATTGGATTTAATGAAGTACTGCCTTCTTTAAATGAAATATTTATTAAACTAGTAGAAGGAACGCATGCAGGTGCCCGTGCCTTTCAAAATATTTAAAAAAAATTAAGATGAATAAGACTTGGTTAATTATACAAAGAGAATATTCAAGTAGGGTAAAAAATAAACGTTTTTTAATCCTTACTTTTTTAACCCCCTTATTAATAGTGGGTTTAATAGCTGCTTCTATCTACTTCTCTGTTTCCGGGGTAGAATACAGAAAAATTGCAGTGATAGACCCGAATGGCTATATCAAAACTTCTTTGAAAAACACCAATCAAATTAGTTTTAGCTTTCCCACTAATGTAGACACAAGCAACTATATCCAAAAAGGCTATACCGATATTTTAATTTTACCTCAGTTTGAAAAAGGAAAAAAATCGGATTATATTCTAAGATCTCAAAAATCGATGGGCTTAATGCTACAAGAAAGTATTAGCAGTAGAATTAATAGCGCTATTGAGGATCAAATGTTACAAGATGCGGGCATTCAACAAAATATTTTAGATTCTATACATAAAGCCTCACAAGTAGCTGAATTAAAAGCCTATGAGGACAAAGGTAGTTCTAGTAAAGAAAGTAATGCAGGCCTAGCCATGGGCATTGGTTATGCGAGTGGCTTACTTATATATATGACCATGTTTATTTATGGTGCCATGGTAATGCGTGGGGTAATGGAAGAAAAGACCAACCGTATTGCAGAAGTTATTATAAGTAGTGTGAAGCCTTTTGAATTAATGATGGGTAAAATTATTGGTATTGGCGCCGTGGGTTTAACTCAGTTTTTACTATGGATTATTTTAATTATTGGTTTGACTAGTGCTGCTGCAGGTTTCTTACCCTCTGATATACAAAGTCAAGTAGAAACTTTACAACAAAACAATGGACAAATGGCAGGTGGTATGATGCAAGCCAATGAATCAGCACAAAGAATTTATGATTTTCAACATACGATGGCTACCGCTAACTGGCCTTTAATTATTTTTTGCTTTATATTTTATTTTTTAGGAGGTTATTTATTTTATGCAGCTTTATTTGCAGCCGTGGGTAGTACAGTGAACGAAGACCCTCAGGATGCGCAAAGTTTAATGTTCCCTATTACCATGCCACTTATTTTTTCTTATATCATTACCAATATGGTTACCCAAAACCCCAATACACCTATTGCATTTTGGGCAAGTATGATTCCATTTAGTTCTCCTATGGTAATGATGGCAAGAGTAGCCTATGGCGTTCCTAGTGCTGTTACTTATTGGGAATTGGCTTTAAGTATGTTATGCCTAGTGGCAGGGTTTATTTTTACCACTTGGTTAAGCGGTCGTATTTATAGAACCGGTATATTATTATATGGTAAGAAAGTGACTTGGAAGATTATGTTTAAATGGGCCTTTAAAAAAGCATAAAATAATTACTAACTAAATAGTAGATTCAAAATAAGTGCTATAACGCAATTCTTATATTTATTCCTGCCCTTGTATTGGTAATAGGCGGTGAAGAAGATATATAAGGAGTGGCCTTTCTTCTATCATAGAAGAATTTTAAATTAATTTTGGAATTTAAAACATAGTCTATAGAAGGCTGTAGCGTTACTTCTTTTTGACCACCCGTTCCATAAGCATTGGATTGATCTAACCTACTATTACTATTAAACATATCACGGGTAGAAACGTCAAGCCTGAATGTTAAGTCGTTACTTAATTTATTATTGTTTAAACCAGGAATAGTAAACGGTAGCTTCACTCCTTTTTTACGAAAAGCAGTTCCAAATACCCATTCCGTACTATTGTTTTCACTTAATTGATAATCGACTAAGCTGAGTGATAAAATTCTACTTTTCTTGTATTCAAAACGAAGTGACCACTGTGTAACCGTGGTTAAATTTAATCCAAGTAGTGGTTCCATTCTTTCACTAATGGTAATATTAGGTACTAAGAAATAAGGAATATAGTTTCCACTAATGGTGTCTTTAAAGGAAGGGGCCCCTCTTCTATAAATATCGGTGTATAGCAACGAACTATTAAAACTATTCATAGATAAATTACTATTGTACCCATGTGTTAAACTAATATTAGTAAATATTTCAGAAAGCACTGGAAGCTTAGATAAACCATTAAATATAATGGCCCAGTTGGGCTTAGGCAACATACCCGAAAATGGATTTGACCTTATACTTGAATTATTTTGATTTAATAAATTTACTTTTTTAGGATCCTGTCCTGTATAAGCTGCAATGAAAGCAGGAATTAAAACATCTTGTGCATATTTACCATAACCAGCAGCATAGCCATCTTTAGTGGTGGCGCTATTGCCAAAGGCAGGGTCGGTCCAGTAGCTATTATTAGCAGCTACGCGTTTTGAAATGATAGACCTATAAGCTTCAAAAGCCTGAAACTGTGTAGAAATAATATTAGGGTCGTGCACATCGAAAAAAGTATTCAAGGCAATATAACTAATATTAAAACCACCTGCCGATAATGGGTTGGCATGCACTTTATTATCATACCTAGGGTTCGATACACCTTCATAGCTATTGGTATCTTTAAATAATTCTGTATACTCCTTGGTAAAAGATTTATTAAAGTTGACATCAATAATTAAAGTTTTAACAGGCTCTATCATTATTCTTCCTGTAAGCCTTTGTTCAAAGCCTTGTCTAAATATCATGTTAAATGCAGGGCTTCTAGTAAACTTATTATCCTTCTCTTGCTTATTTAACCAAATACTATCGGGTTGTCTACCAAAAGTATAATCAAGACCAGGCGCCAGTCCACTAAAATCATTATTTAAATATTGTACGCCACTTAAATAACCTGGTAGTCGACTATTAAAGTTTTCGGCGTAATCAAAATTAGCTGTTTGCAGCATGGTCAAAAACTTAGCAATAGGTTTTAAACCCTCCGGCACATTAACGGGTTCATTGGCTTTCAATACTCTTTGTGCAACGCGTTCTAATCTTCTGGCCTCTTTCCATTTTTTTAAAGTAGAATCGCGCTGCTTACCCTTCAAACCCGCTAAGGCTTCTTCCTTGGTCATTAATATTTTAGAAGAAAGTGGATTGGTTTCAGGCCTAGCACCAGATGATCTTTGTTCGGATAATAATGCGCTTAAATATTTAGACTTTCTATAAAGACCAAGGAAATTAAACTGGGCATTAATTTGTTGAGCGAAAGTATTTTCAATAGTATTACCCAAGTCCTCGGCCAGTCTGCTTGCACCTATCCAATTATAATTAGTAGATACATTATAACTAGACAATATCCAATCGGTTAATGGAAATTTAGAAGTAGGAATATCATAACGCAACGAAACTCTTTGATTGTACAAAGTATTTCTTCCAGCGCGCAGCAACATTCTTGTTAAGGAATCTTTTTTCTCCTGTGTATCTATTTTCCCATTGGGTTCATCAATTCTTGAATTCACATTCACAATGGCATCTAAATTAAGTGACCTTGTAAGCGGCCATCGCATATTAAATATGCGATTCATGGTAAAGTATTTATCGAAAGTGGTTTCTGCTTTATCTATTGAACCATCTGAGCCTACAATTCTTGGCGTGAATTCACCAAATTGTCTGTCTAAGGCGGTTCTATAACTAATTAAGCTTGGTGCAGGCGTTAAGTTTACATCGCGAACCCAGGCAAACCAAGGCGATGCATTTTTTAATATTTTTTTAAAAGGCTCAATGCTCCTTACTCTATTATTAAAGGTATAACCAATGGCGCCTCTTTGCTTAGTCAATTGATTTAATTCAACCAACGGACTTGTTTGTTCCAATTGAGAATAAGAATAACTAAAATCAAAATTACTTATGCTTAACATATTCGATCTTTTACCCGGCATTACACGCACATTGGTAAAATTGATGGTTTTTATGGTTGTCTGGTCAACGGACGCCGCTATAATAGAATCTCTTTTAAATACATCCTTTGTATTTTTTACTTTATCAGTATACAAGACATCTTGATCAAAGGGGTCAAACATTGGATTTTCTGTGGTTCTATTAATACCTGCAAATACGGGTAATGCAATTTTAATTTGCTTTGGTAATAATTTTCCAGCGTCGATATTGGTGGCAATATCAAATTGAGTAAGTCCTGTTTTAGAACGCTCATTCATTTTTTGTTCAACAGTTCCAAATCCTGCAGTTCGCTTATTCACCGAAACCGATACCGATCCCAAATCGGCTAATATTAAATCCATTCTACCTAAGGCAGCCCAGGCGCCTGTTTCATCCATCTCCGATAATCTTAATTCATTGACCCAAACTTCTGCATCCACTGCACTGGTTGACTTTGTATTTTCAATGGCAATTAAAATACCTCTTACTTCTCCTAAATTAGGAGAACCCTTTACAGTGTACCTTTGTTTGCCAAAAGGTTTTCCATATAAAGAACCTGCGCCGAATGCGGAATTATTATCTCTTTCCATTTTAAGTGCAATTAAATCACTTAAACTTAAATTTAATTCGTTGTCTGCTGGCCATACAGAATCGGCTACTACTTTACCATTTAATTCTCCCTTGGTAACGCGCAATGGAATGCGTATTTCATAAAAGTTATTTTGAAAATCCTGGCCTATACGAATAACGGCTGTTAAATCGCCGTCATTTATTTTAGTAGCGCTATTAAGTATGTTTTCTGCATGTAAGAACATGGATAGTCTTCCATATCGTCTTACATCAATATTCATTGTTTTAAAAACCCCTCTTGGAGTAGCGCCTGCCCTGCCCGCTGGTTTCAAACCTTTAAACTGCATAGACAAGGCTTGTTCATTTTGAAGCAAGTTCACTCCATTATTACTTAATAATTGTACACGTTCAATACCTGGAGGAATAATATAATTCACAGGCACCCTACTGCTATTCTCTTCCACACTTACAGCTAATGTATTTAGTCCAGTCAAATCGGTTAATGGCGTATACTGTTCGTTATAGTCAACTACATTGGTGTATTGTCTCCATTGATTACGCACTAAATCTAATTTGGCAAAACGAAGTGTAATGGAATCTTCAAAACCCGTCAAATACATTCTTAAAAAACGTATCGATTTAAAATCTCTAATTCCACCTACTCTATTTGAAAATGATTTTATTGGCACTCTAAATAAATACCAATTTTCTGAACTAGGTGTTCCATCGGCAAGTGTAACATTTACCGTTCTTGCATCCGTTACATATTTGGTACCAGCTATTCGCCCTTTGTCTAATGGAATTTCATATTCGAAATAAGCTTCGGTTTCGTTTAAAGTATTGTCTCTATTTAAATCTTCATTATCGGGAAGCAAGGTAGCCGCACTAGTAAATTCACTGCTTCCTGCTAAAGAGGAATTTCCTTGTGGGTTATTAAAATATTTATACCTGCCTAAGATATCTACTTTATTGCCATCATATTTTGTATCTCTGTACCATACATAGTTATCGGCACTAGGATCGGCAAAAAATTGCTTACCTATTTCAGTAGCCGTGCTTAAATTATATTTTGCAATCACATCGGCTCTTTGTTTAATCTCTAAACTATCGGTTAAGCCATCAAAACCCACATCCTGGTATTTTCTATCTTCTGGATTATTACTAAATGCATTGGTTACTTGAATTGGATTGGTGGGTACCCTGCCCCAAGAAGAAGTATCTACACTTGCAGGAATGGTAGGCGTAGGCATTCCATTTTCATAAAAGCGTCGTCCATCACGCAAAATATCTTCACTCACATTTCCTAAGTTCAAAATTAATTTACCACTGGTAGCCGGCGACTTTATAAACGGATCCTGCACCCAAAATTCTACATATTCAATAATAGTGGTTTCAAAATCGGTTTGGTCTAAGGCACGCATAATACCTCCCCATTTTTTAGAAGCTGCTTCTTTATTAAATTTTCCAGGTAGGGATGCATCTAATTCACTGCCATCATAATTATAGTTATAGGGGCCTCTTTCTTTTGGATAATAAGTTAAATCAAAAGTGGGTAACTGGACATCAGTAATGTTGGTAGTCCTATTGGGAAATAATTCATTGGTAAATACCTGACGTACTCTTGGGTCACTTAATAATTTAAGATTACTACTTAAGGGATTATTAGAACTGTTTTTATCTTGTAAAGTAGGTTCAATATTATACCATGCTATCTTAGCTCTGTTCTTATTGTATTCAATATTGTCTGTCAAAGACCCCTCTTTAAAACGGTCCATTGGAGTGGAAGCCAAGGCCCAGGCGGTAAATGGAAAACGTAAATCGATATTGGTTCTGGTCGATTCAAAATCGTCCAAATACACCACACCAGATCCGCCTTTACCTATTTGTTGCGCATGACCCGGTTGTAAATAAGCAGCTTCTCCATAAGCTGTAATTGAAGACTTTGCTTTTGTTTGATAAAAAGGCAATCGGTCCAAGGCTCTTGTTAAACCAGGTAGGTCTGCTCTATAATTAAAATCAAAACCATACATGGCGTTTTTTATGGGGTCGGATCCAAAATTTGTTTTCGTAAAAAACGGACGCTCACTTAATCTAGAACTCGATACACCAAAATTGAAATTTTTACTTTGCATGTAATCTAAACGAAGTGCTCTAAATCCTCTTTCTTGAAAACCAAATCCTAAATTGTTTTCATAAGATACATTCACGGGAATATTTGAACCTAAAATACCTGAGTTAATAACTCTCACTGTACCCGAACCATAATCCACTAAATAATCTATGCCTTCTTTTAAAATTTGACCACCTGCTCTCACACTTACTGAACCAGGAGGCACATTAAAGGCGTTTAAACTAATTTCTGCACCGCCTGCACTTCCTTTTACCTGACCTTCCATTACAAACCTATTTAAGTTGTTATAGGTTTGGGCTTCCGCTTTTATTTTAGTGTATAATTCTTTGTATAAATATTTTTCTTTAACGGCGTTCATTTCAGCAGTTGAAAACGCCAACTTTTCTAAGTCTTCTCCAAAAGGTTCTAAGTAGGGAATTACAATACGCCCCATTTTAGAGAGTACCGTATAGCCTTCTACATAATCAAATTGCCCATCAGGTTGTGGGTCGTTTCTATTGTTTAACCTGTCTAAGCCTAAAATTTTAATTAAGGATAAGCCTCTTACAGGGCCATCTGAATTGGGTAAATATCTTTTTAAACCATTGCCTGGCGACTCATACATTAGGTTTAACTGAAAGTCTTGTTGTTGAATAGAACCAAATAAGTCAAGCGAATACACGTTTTTCATCATCAAGTTCCAAATAGGTAAATCGGTTCTTTGTGTAGTGGCTTTTAATAATTTTAAATATAAAATTTGTTGTACGCCTTTATTGGGATCAAGTGCTATACCTTCCGAAAATTCACCCACCTGATACAGTTTACCATTATAAGTGTACTGATAAGCCACCCCTAATACTTCATCGGGTTGCAGTGGAATATTTAAAGATAAAAATCCAATTTGTGGATTGAAAAAATATTCATTCTCAGTTAATTTTCTTGCAAATGTGCGTTCATAGTCTTCTGCAGATCTAAGTCCTGCAGCAGTTAATACAGTAGAAACGCCAGCAGGATTTCTAGCCAGCGGGTTATTAATTATTTTAGCATATAATTGGTTGGCTCCATTGTCTGGAAAAGTATCTCGTCTTGAAACTTCTTCCCACTGCTTTTTGCCAGGAAAACGCTCCCCTAAATCTACTAAGCCTAATACATCTCTTGCATTAGTGGTTTGACCATTTCTATTCGTTACCCAAACTTCAATTCTTTTAATTTGTATTTGTGAATTGATAATGGGCAAGGTGCTCATGGCCTTATTATAGTTCTTTCTAAAATGTTGCGCTAATAAAAAGTGTCTGTTCTCTTCATAGTCGTCTAATCTTTTTTGAAAACGCTGCGTGGTAGCTCCTCCTTGCAAGTTCATCGATTGTCTCTGTGACCTCTGATTTGCCATAGCTGCTGTCACAAATAATTTTCCAAATTGTAATTGTGTTTTTACCCCAAATAAATTTTGTGTACTGGGAATTAAAATACTTCTTGAAATATAATTAATGTTACCCGCTTCAATATATTTTACAATTTCATCCTTCTTACCCTTATAGTTTAATTTAATTTGGTTGTCAAAACCTAAGTTGGATAAAGAGTTTAAGTTAATCGGAAACTTTAGCTTATCACCAATACTAGCGTTCATACTAAAATTGGTATTCGCATCAAAATCAAGACCTCCATTTTTTCTAGCACGCTCGGGTAAGGTAGGATTGTCAACTTTTTGACCCTGATAGCCTGCTCTAATATTAATTTCACCAACAGGTTTAATGTCTATTTTTAAATCCGATCCTGTTTTTCCAAACAACCTATCAAAATAACTATCATACACTTTTGTTTTAGGCCTACTCATTTTTCTATTTAAAGTACCTAAAGAATTAGCCCTTTGCATAAAATAGGCTTGTTCATCTTTAGCCGTTTTTAATTTCCAAAACTCATCAAAAGTTAAAGTAGAAGGCACTCTTTGCGCCTTGCCTGCTATCAAATCGGCAATGGAATAGGTTTTTGTAGCGGGATCGTAATCGACTCTGCGTTTTACGACGCTGGTATCCGATAAATCAAATGGGTTATTACTAGGTTGCGATAAAAAGTCGCCTCTTCTATCCTTTATGGCATAATGTAAAGTATCCTTACCATAATAAACTCTAACACTATCCTTTGTTTTTTTATTAACAGCTGTATCTTTAAAAGGAACTTGCAAAGCTTTTGATTGCGCTAACAATTCACTTCCCATAAGAAGCAATAAGCCTGACAATAAAATTGTTTGCAAAAGTTTCAAAGAAAAAAGTTGAGGTTTTAAATTAACAGTTTTTAAGAGCTGCCTTAATCAATGATTCTAAACTCATTTCAGCACCCTCTGCCTGTATAGTTTTGTCAACCGCTTTTTCTGCAACGGCTTTTTGAATGCCTAAAGAAACCAAGGCTTGCACAGCATCTTGATGAGGCGTATTCTTATTGGTTAAAGCAAAACCTCCATTCGGATTATTGGCCACATTCATTTTAGAAAGCTTATCTCTTAATTCAAGTACTAATCTTTCTGCCGATTTTTTTCCAATACCTTTAATTTGTTCTAATTGTCTTGCTTCGCCTTGCACAATGGCTCTAACAATTTCATCGGGGCGCATACCAGACAACATCATTCTTGCCGTACTTGCTCCCACACCTGAAACACTAATTAATTGAAGAAATAATTCCTTTTCTTGCTGTTCGTGAAAACCAAAAAGCACTTGTGCATTTTCAGTAATATGTAAGTATGTATGCAGCATGCCTTTTTCCTTTTTTGAAATGGCTTCATAGGTATGTAAACTTATATTTACTTCATACCCAACGCCCCCCACATCGACGATAAGTTTGGCGGGTGTAACTTGAACAAATTGGCCTTGTAGAAATGCTATCATAATACGTTCAAAATTAACAAATAAGCAACGAAAAATGGGTATTTGAACCAATTCTTAACCAAAAAATCAGATATTTGTAAGCTAAACTAAATGATATTTCATGACGACTACTTTAAGAGCCGCCATAACTGCTGTTGGAGGATATGTTCCAGAAACTAAACTGACCAATTTTGACCTTGAAAAAATGGTAGACACCAACGACGAATGGATCAAATCTAGAACAGGTATTTCTGAAAGAAGAATTCTGCGCGAACCAGGCAAGGCAAGTTCTGATATGGGAACAGAAGCAATACTAGACATTATTCGAAAGAAAAATATTGACCCCTTAGAAATTGACTGTATTATTTGTGCAACAGTAACGCCCGATATGCCCTTTCCTTCTACCGCTAATTTAATAGGTGATAAAGTGGGTGCTAAAAACGCATTCGGTTTTGATTTAGGTGCGGCTTGCAGTGGATTTTTATTTGCACTCACTACTGGTGCTAGTTTTATTGAAACAGGCAGGTATAAAAAAGTAATTGTAGTAGGTGTAGATAAAATGAGTTCTATTATTGATTATACGGATAGAGCCACTTGTATTTTATTTGGTGATGGCGCTGGTGCAGTTTTATTAGAACCAAGTACCGATGGCTTAGGTTTTCAAGATGCTATTTTGAAAAGCGATGGAAGTGGTGCAAAATATTTAAACTTAAAAGCAGGTGGTAGTTTAAAACCAGCCAGTTTTGAAACAGTGATGGCTAAAGAACATTATGCATTTCAAGACGGACAACCTGTATTCAAGTTTGCAGTAAAAGGCATGGCCGATGTAAGTGCTGAGCTAATGGAAAAACATAAATTAACGGGAGACGATATTGCATGGCTAGTGCCACATCAGGCTAACTTACGTATTATTGATGCCACCGCCAATAGAATGGGCCTTACTATGGAAAAAGTAATGATTAATATTCAAAAGTACGGAAACACAACAGCCGCAACCATTCCACTATGTTTATGGGATTGGGAGAAGCAACTAAACAAAGGAGATAATTTAGTCTTAGCTGCCTTTGGTGGAGGATTTACCTGGGGCGCCGCCTGGATTAAATGGGCTTATTAATGTATATTTAAAAGAGTTAAAAAAGAGAATATGAAAAATAAAAAGTTTAAAGGTATTAGCACTCTAACATTGCATACAGCAGCTAAAGAAAATAATAATTCTTCGCATACCACTCCTATATATGCCACTTCTACTTTTACTTTTGATACTGCGCAAGAAGGTATGGAGCGATTTAAAGGAACAGATAAAACAAAATTGTATACAAGATGGGGCAACCCCACTTTTGCTGCAGCAGAACAAACATTAGAAGCATTAGAAGCACACGGATTAACCAATGAAAAAGGAGAGCCTCTTCAATTAAAAGCATTATTACATTCAAGTGGCCAGGCCGCTATGAGTACTTTATTTTTAAGTAATTTAAGTGCAGGAGATACATTAATATCTCATTTCTCATTATACGGAGGTACACAAGAATTAATGCAAAAGTTATTAACTGAGGCAGGTATTAAAACAATTTTAATTGATGTAAGAGATAGTGCTTTATTAAAACAAACTTTAGAAGCAAACAAGGGTGT
>ENA-UOYL01000111-UOYL01000111.1-marine-metagenome-genome-assembly--contig:-NODE-111-length-33025-cov-2.765540_pt1 | contig 33025 bp, 29 predicted proteins | sample MGYA00238173_ERZ767189 | MGnify/ENA primary metagenome ERZ767189 (study PRJEB28943, sample SAMN06267163) | marine metagenome | isolation source: Columbia River Estuary | place: USA:Columbia River Estuary... | reverse complement strand
TTGCTTTATGGGCAGTAGCTTTTAAAAGCTTGAAAGAAACGGAATTAATCATTTCTGGACTAGATTTATCAATTAGAGTCAATGCTTCATCTGGTTTTCCGCTAACGATCGAAATCCATATAATATGAAACCGTGCTTTTTCACTTTTTGGATTTAAACTCATTATTTTATTAAAATCTGTTTTCGCTTTATCAAAAAGAGTTAGATTCATATAGCAAATTCCTCTTGACATTAAAAGATCCTCGGAAGATGGATTGTTTTGAAGGCATTTCGACCATTCAATTAATGCTGCATTAAAATTATTTTGCCCTTCATATTTTTCCGCTAAATCACAACTTTTATTATCTAATACCTGCTCAAGAGAGTATTTTGGTAAAATAAGAAGCACTAAGAAGCAGAAGAGCTTTAGTTTTTTTTTAGATGTTTGATTCATTTAAATTGTATTATAAATAATTTATTAATTCTCTTAGCCTTTATTAATTTAAAGCTCAATATAATAGGGCTAAACTTTTAAAAGCGATATCTAAATGCAATTAGAAATTGTCCAAATTAGTTAATTAGGGGTAAAGATATCAAATAAAGGTTCAAGTATTTTTGTATGTTATGACAATACGACAACTTATCTTTTGAAAAAAAACAATTGAGTTAAATGAAATAAAAATCAATATTTATCTCAAAGCAAATATATATATAAATTGATATTTAATTAATTTGTTTTCAGAAATAAGGTTTATTTAATGATATTTTTATTTTGTGATCCATATTTTTTAATCATTATTGGTTTCTTTTTATTTTTTTTGCAGAACATGAATTTATTGAAAGGTAATTTATTGGTATTATTCCACATTTTTTTAGTAAATTTTTATGCTCAGCAGGAACTTACTTGGGAGTTTTATCATCCCATAAAAAAAGAATGGTATTCGTTTGGAACTGCAGGAAGTATTCAAGAAAAATTAATGGAACTTGGGGAATTACCAGATCCTTTTTTTGGAGACAATGAGAAACTGTTTCAATGGATTGAGGAGCACGAATGGAAGTTTAGAAGTACATTTTACCTTACAGATAAGGAACTGAGTGCAGAAAGTTTGGTTTTGAATTTTCCGAATATTGATACGTATGGAGAACTTACTATCAATGAGACTTTTCTTGGACAAACAGCTAATTTTTTTCATCCGTATAATTTTGAGATCAAAGATCTAGCGAAACCGGGTTACAATACTGTTTATTTGACCATTACGCCACCGGTATTGTATCATAAATCTCGCTACGAAACCGAAAGTTTCCATTACCCAGCACCTAATGATCTTGCCAAAATTAAGGCAGCGCCCTTAAGTCGAAAACCTCAATTTCAGTTTGGTTGGGATTGGTCATTGAGAATGAATACCATTGGTTTTTCAAACCCAGTACAACTTATTACTGCTGGAAATAATTCTATTAAGCATTGTGTGGTGAATACCTTATATCAATCGAGTAATGCGGCCACTTTATTGTATGTGCTGGATACTAAAGTTCCTATGAACGGAGGAGCGATATCTTCGGCATTGTTTGGAGTGCATCCATTGATTATGGACTCACTTCCTACGAATCGTTTTCAATTTGATTTTCAATTAGAAAATCCTAAATTATGGTGGCCGATTGGTTTTGGAGAACCTAATTTATACACGGATACGCTGCGCTTGTTAAATTCAAAGGGCGAGGTGCTCGACCAACTTATTATTGACTTTGGGGTGCGTACAGCTCAATTAGTACAAACAAAAGACGAATGGGGGACGTCCTATGAATTTCAAGTAAATGATGTTCCTATTTTTTGCAAAGGCGCCAATTACATTCCTCAATCTGTTTTTCCTGCTGCTGTAAAAGATCTTGAAATTGAAAATATGATTGATCAAATGATTGCGGCTAACTTCAATATGGTACGTGTTTGGGGTGGCGGATATTATCCCGGTGATGTTTTTTATAAAACCTGCGATAAAAAAGGCTTGTTGGTGTGGCAAGATTTAATGTTCGCTTGTGCTATGTATCCAGGTGACAGTGAATTTTTAAATAATGTAGAAACTGAATTGAACTATCAAATCCCACGAATTACCGCCCATCCTAGTGTCATTCTTATCAATGGCAACAACGAAGTGGATGTGGCGTGGAAGAATTGGGGCTTCCAACTACAATATTCCTTGAGTGATAAATCGCAAAAAGTGATTGAAAAAGCTTACACAGAGTTGTTTCATACACTTGCCAATAAGGTAGTTTCTGCATGGACAAGCACTTCCTATATTCATACTTCACCACTCAGTAATTGGGGGAAAGATGAATTGTATAATCATGGCTCACAACACTATTGGGGGGTCTGGCACGGCACTGATCCAATGTCGAGTTTTGCAACAAAAATTGGGCGATTTAATGCCGAATATGGATTTCAAAGTTTCCCGGAATATTCAACCTTGTCCTCTTTTTCAGATCGCAAAGATTGGGATTTAAATTCCAACGTCATGAAACATCACCAGAAGAGTTATGTCGGTAATGGTATGATTCTTAAACACACTACACATCTATTTGGTGAACCTAAATCATTTGAGGAATTTGTTTATTTAGCTCAGCTAACTCAAGCGCATGCAGTTTCTACGGCCATCAATGGCCATCGGTTAGACGCGCCAAGATGCATGGGAACGCTTTACTGGCAATTGAATGATTGCTGGCCCGCACCAACTTGGTCGAGTATCGACTATTATGGTAATTGGAAAGCGCTGCATTATGCCGTCCGTGATGATTATAGGCAAGTCGCGATATTGAAAAAGACGGACTCAAAAGGGAATGTTCAATTGTTCTTAAAGTCAGATGATCCAAAAAGCAATGAAAGTGCTGTTCAGGTTGTTCTAGAAGTCTATAATTTAGACGGGGTAATGCTATCTAGTTCAACTCAAAAATTATCCATTGACTACATGGAGCAAATTTTATTGGGAACATTTAAACAGCAAAACAAAGTGGTAAAAGTGTTAGTTGGAAATAAGTACGAACGATCTTTTCTTCTTAGCCAACAAAAATCCTTTCAGGGAAATAATAAGTACTTGTTAAGTATCGAAAATTTGGACCTGACTCAAAAAACAGGTACGCTGCGCTTGGAAAATACCGATTTCATGGCAGACGTTTGGTTTTACTCGTCAGTTTTAGGTGTGCATTTTAACAATAATTTTGAACATTTTCTCCCAGGTGTTCATCTTATACCTTTTATTTTTACTAATCAAATTGGAGACATTAAACTCATGAATCGATGAAACATTTAATACTGGCCTTAGGCTTATTTTGTAGCTGTTCAATACTAGCTCAAAACGGTGATTCCAACCTTATTGAAAACTCCTTGGGCGATTCAATCCCATTAAAAAAAGAGGTTACCGTTTATGGAAAGGGATTGCCCGAAAACTTCACTGATCGCTCTTCGAGTATTCAGATAATCAGCATGGTTCAAAATAAAGACATGCCTATTCGGTCTGTGAATGAAGCATTATTGTTTGTGCCGGGTTTAGATTTGAGGCAGCGTGGTGGACAAGGAATTCAGGGTGATCTTAGCATTAGAGGTGGGACATTCGAACAAAATCTTATTTTGATAAACGGATTTAAACTTGTGGATCCTCAAACTGGGCACCATGCATTAAATCTTCCCGTTCTTCTGACAAATGTACAGAGCATTGAGTTGTACAAAGGTTCTGCCACACGGATTTTTGGTCAAAATGCCATGACAGGCGCTGTAAATTTTGTAACTCGAGTTACTAATAAATTCGGCGTTAACATGCAGGTTTTTGCTGGGGATTTTGGTGGTGTTGGCACACAAGCTACGGTTTCAGCACCAATTGGTAAACTGAACCAATCTTTCTCCATGGGCTATGATAAAAGTAATGGCCATTGGTATAATTCGGACCATATTAATCAGCAATATTTTTATGATGCGGCTTTGCCTGTCGGAAAAAATCAAGAGGTGCGAGCAATAGTGGGGTATACCGACCGGTCATTTGGTGCCAATGGTTACTATACTTCTGCTTTTCCTGATCAGTGGGAATCCACACAAATGGGCTTGGCTGGACTATCACATCAAATATCATTGAAAAAATTAAAATTCCTTACCAAAGCATCCTTGCGAACGCATCGCGATGAGTTTCGTTTAAAGCGATTTGACCCTGCTTTTTACACCAATAAACATTGGTCTGAAGTAATGACTCTTGAGGAAACAGGGCAATGGAATACACGGATAGGAACAACAGGTTTCGGCGCTGAGTTTAGACAAGAAGGCTTGAACAGTTCCAATTTAGGTGAACGCGACCGGACCTATTTTTCTGGTTTTATCGATCATAAGTTGACTTTTTTAAATCGAAAATTGGTCATTGTGGGCAATGCTCATTATTTTAATTTAGGCATGAATGGGAATGTTTATCAAAAGGTTCTTCCTGGTTTTGAGGTTTCATTTATGCCTATTAAGTCACTTAAGATTTTTGGAAATATCAGCCAAAGCTACCGGGCTCCGTCTTACACTGAATTATTTTATCAAGACCCATCTAATGTTGGGAATCCCGATTTACAGCCAGAATATGCTACGAATGCTGAATTGGGTCTTAGTTTTTCTTGGGCTGATCTATCTGAGTTGAATAGCATGGAAAAGTCAAGAATTACAATGGATGTGACACTTTATCGTCGAAATACGAGTAATATGATTGATTGGATTAGATATCCCGCTGCTATGTTAAATCCATGGATGCCGGTGAATTTGTCATCCGTTATCTTTACAGGAATTGAAAGCAACGTGAGCTACCGATGGAATGGAAAAGGTGTCATCATGATTAGAGAATTGTCACTTGGATACAATTATTTAGATGCGAGCCATCAGTTTACCGATGTATTGGGTCAATCTGAGTCGCGCTATGCTTTTTCGGGTTTGAGAAATCAATTGATAGGACGCCTGACGATGAATTTGACGCATTGGGTGAATGTTACGGTTGCTTACCGTGGAATTGATCGAGTAGGGGGAAATGCATATTCCTTGATGGATGCAAAAATCAAAGTGAATCCAACACGCAACCTTTCCATGTTCTTGGAAGGAAATAATCTTTTTAACACAGATTACATTGAAGCAGGATATGTTCAAATGCCAGGAAGATGGTTTAAGTTGGGCATGTCTATTTCTTTTAGTGAGTAGTTAGAAAAGTAGAAAATGGTGCTAAAGCACAATAAGAAGATGTTTTTATTATAGTTTGGCTAAAGCCAAACTGAATAGATAATTGGTTTATAATCTGTTATATCTATTGAGCTAGGGGGTTATATAAATGTGTATGAGTTGGATAGGGGTAAATGTATTTTGAAGGATAATTTAAGGGCTACTTATTTTTCAAATCAAGTGTAAAATAGAATACATCCAACCACCCTTTCCATTTTCTTTTTTCAGCAAGCGTTTCGTTGTGCCAAATGAAAATAAAATCTCCACCATATTTCTGAACTTCCTCATACAATAGTGCAATTTTTTCCTTTGCAGCATCAATGCTTAAGTTAAGGTATTCATTTAGTGTCCCATCCATATAGGCGAAAGGGTGCACGCGGAGTTTTGTGACCTCATTTTTACTCAAATCAAACCAAAGAAAAGATCGAGCTGTTCCTGCTCTGAATCCGGCAATATCGGCATAGCCCATGGTGTAGTCGTCTGTAATTTCTTGCTCTATCAAGGTTTGATAACTGAGCGGAAATTCAAGTTTAAGATAATGCTGCCGGCTTTTGAAAACCCGCTTTGAAATGATTTCTTCTAGGCGTTCTATTTCTTCATGCAAATAAAAATAATAGCTCGTTGATTTATAACTCGGATGAATTCCAATTTCGGCATGTTCACTCATTTTTCTTATTAAAGCTTGGTGTTTTGGATGCTTATGAGATAGATTCTTATCATATTTCCCATAATCGCCAAGTAACCAGAACAAGAGAATGTTAAATCCTTTTTCTTTTGTTTTCTCTATGATTTCATAGGTATAAAAAGGGTCTTTTTTTAAGCCACTCAACACTTGTTGTCGCTCCATCAAGCGCTTTGTTTTTCCATAGATAAGATCGCGTAGATTAGCCAAAGAAGATCGAATTATTCCCTTGTGTTTGTATGCGTAGGCATTATCTATATCAAATGTTGGTATAAACTGCTGCTCTTCTGTCTCAGATGCGGCAGAAAGAGATAGAAAATCAAGAATTGCGATGCTCCAACGATCACAAACGGATGTTTCATGCCATCCTAATTTATACAAAGTGGAATTTTTACCTTCGAATCGTCCATGTTTATCCAATAGCTTATTGGAGTATTCTTCGATTCTGCTGAGGATATAGAAAATACTTGCTAATGGGTCTAATTGATCATTTAATTGAAGGCAATCTACTCCGTTGAATGTACTTGGTGATGCAGTGTAATCCTTGATTTTTACATCGGAAAGGAGGGGAGAAGGGGTGATTTTTTTTACATTTTCGAAATGTCGATCTGAATAATTAAAACGTTGTCCATCAAGTCGATCAAAAGCTACAAAATCATCACAAAGAGAGTATTGTATACCTCTATTGGCGAAAATAAAGTCCAAGGTATAAATGAGTCTGTTGGAAATGGTATCGGTGTAAATAAAAAGCATTAGAGATCGCTGATAATTTTTGAACAAATAAATTCTGCTGCATTTGCATCGCCATAAAAACTTGGGAAGGTGAAATCGTTACGCGAACTGAGGTTTTTAAAAGCATTACTAATTTTTTCTTCATCTGCTCCTGCTAAAACAGCGTTTCCGTTTTCTACAATTTCAATCCATTCTGTTTGATCTCTTAAAATCAAACATGGTTTTTGAAAGAAAAAAGCCTCTTTTTGTAAACCACCACTATCGGTTATGATAAGTTGGGCATTTTTCTCTAAGGCAATAATGTCTATGAATCCAGCTGGCGGAATGAGTTTAATAGAAGGATTCGATTCAAGCATTATTCTTAGGTCAGGGTGAAGCAATTCATCCATTTTTTTGCGAGTACGTGGATGTAGGGGTAAAATGATTGACCAAAGGGAGCTTAGCTGAATAGAGAGTAATGCCCTGAATATTGAATTCAAGTTCTTGGCATCATCTGTATTAGAATCGCGGTGTATGGTGCACAAAATATAGTTGGAATTGGAGATGTTTAATCCTTCCAAAATAGTTGATTTATCGTCTGATAATCCGGCAAAATGCATGCTGTTATCGTACATTACATCTCCACAATGGTAAATATTCGGATGATCGATGCTGGCCTTGGATTGTTGTGTTAAATTAAAGCCTTCTTTTTTTAGATTCGCAAGACCTGTTGGGGTGGGTGTAAAAAGTAGCGTTGACATGTGATCACAAGCGATTCGATTAATTTCTTCTGGCATTGATTTGTTAAAACTTCTCAATCCTGCTTCTACATGAATCACCGGAATATGCATTTTTGCTGCAGCTAATGCACCTGCTACTGTTGAATTAGTATCGCCATATACTAACACTGCATCTGGTTTTTCGTGCTCGAAAATAGTAGCTAAACCACTAATCATTTTTGCCGTTTGTTCGCCGTGAGATCCGCTTCCTACGTGTAAATTATGGTGTGGTGGATCGATGTTCAACTCCTTAAAAAATACCTCCGACATATTCTCATCATAGTGTTGGCCTGTATGCACAATTATTTCATTGAGAATGTTCGAATAATTTGCTCGAATAGCCCTGCTAATGGCAGATGATTTTATGATTTGAGGGCGAGCACCGATAATTGTGATTATTTTTTTTGTTTTCATAGCTTATAGTAGTCCTTCATCGGCGAAGCTAAAATAACCATTATCTGTGAAAATAAGGTGGTCAAGGATGCTTAATTCGATGCATTTTCCAAATTGAATGAGTTGATTGGTCAGTTGAATGTCTTTTTGACTTGGTTTTAAATTTCCACTTGGGTGATTATGACTAAGAATTATCCCTGTGGCATGTAAATCTAAAGCGTGTCGAAAGATAATCTTTCCATCTGCTAATGTTCCAGTCATTCCCCCAATTGAAATTTGCTTGTGCTGTATTATTTCATTACTATTATTTAAGTATAATGCGAAAAATTCTTCATGATGAAGATCGGAAAGAAACGGATTTAAATAAGCAAAAGCTTGTGATGATTGAGTGATTTTTGTCTTTGATATTGGCATTGCTTTATTTCGCCTACGTCCTAGTTCTAAGCAGGCAATGATACTCACTGCTTTTGCTTGACCTATGCCTTTGATTTTCATTAGTTCGTTTGTTTGAACCCTAGAAAAGCGTAATAAATCACCGTCAAACTCTTTTAGGATTGTTTTGGCTAAGTCTAAGGCACTTTGATGCTGTGTTCCAGAGCCAATGAGTATGGCAATTAATTCTGCATCTGAAAGTGCTGATTTTCCTTTTAATAAGAGTTTTTCTCTTGGCCGATCATCTGCAGCCCAATTTTTTATTCCGTTTGTATTCATTAAAAAATTGTCGTGAATATTATTTAACTGCACACTAAACAAGATTATGCCTTATTTATTGAATGTAGAGTTTGATTTATTATAGATAATACAACACTATTGTCCGATAAAAAATCGGACTCTATTTTCTTTGTCCTTTTGTCTTGATACAAAAGAACGAAAAAATCAATTCTCGATTGAAGACGTTCGGCGAAAATTTCTTATCGACCGATACACGAAAAGAGTGATAAGCAGAGCTTATCAAACGACAAGCGCTTTTCGGTATCGCTAACGCCTCGAATTTTTCTTCATCCTCTCTTTGCCAATCGAGACGAAAAAAACGAATTTAGTTTAGGCAATCGTACCAGTAAAAATATTTTAATGTTAAATATCAAGAATTCATTATCTCCAATCCTAAGATACACTGAAATTGCGATGTATTTGGATTTAAGTGTCTCTCGACTCCGCTCGATTCACTTAAAGGGCATCGAGCGGAGTCGAGATGCCCAGTACCTTAAATAATATTAACCCAAATAATATACTACGATTTAGTTGCATTTAGTAAGCGATGAATATCAATTTGCATCGAACGAATAGATGATGATAAGTCATTATCCGCTATTTTTAAGGATGGAAGGACGGATGATATATAAGAAACAAAACGCCATATTTCTACCACATCCTCAATCCCTACCTCATAAGGCTGATAAAAAGAATTCGTTGAAACCAAAAGAAAGGATTTAGATTTCTCTAAATCATTATCAAGCAATTTAAAAACAATTCCATCATTTTTAGTGACCACAATGCACGGACTTCCAGATTTAATACTTGTCCAATCTTGCACAAATTCACCGACAACAAATGAACCATCTACAACAGGCGGCATGGAATCCCCACTGATTGGAAAAGCTCTATATTTTTTGTTTTTCGACAAGAAAGGCAAACGAATAGTAGGCAATTCATGTATAAATTCTACGTCAGCATAAGAGCTAACATATCCAGCACTCGCTTTATGAGTGACCAATTCTATTAATTCGTCATTTTGTTCATTCACCTGACTGCTTAGAACACGCAAATTATTCCCGTTTGCTTTTTCTTTCCAATTTTTATCATGATTTGTCCAATCCTTTTCCGAAAAAGCGATAAAATTTTCACTTAAGAGCACATCAATCGACAATTCATAATACTTGCTTAAGGCAATCAAATTTTCGATATTGGGCTGTGCTACCCCATTTTCATAACCACTGTATGTCGAGCGATTAAACCCTAGATCATTTGCCACATCTTCTTGAGATTTACCGGCACGTTTCCTAAGAAGTTTTAAATTATCTCCTATTTTCATTTCTAACAATTTAAACAAAGTTAAAAAATAATCAATAAAACGATTATTTTTTAATCAAAAAATATTAATTGATTGTCGTAGGAACTGAATTTACTTACATGGGATTGATGAAAACACCAGATTTTATAAGATAATAAGAGACTGAGTATTGGCTATACAATTCAAAAATATCCTGATCATAATAGGTTATCTTGGGAAAAGACGGCGGCACAATGAAGTTACCTTCTGTTGTACTAATACCAAAACCATTACTATCTTCCACTAAAAAAAGATTGTTTTCCAATTTTTCAATTGAAGCATAGCTAAGTGGCAAAACATACGTTCCGGAGGTAGAAAACAAACCCACTAGTCCAGCTTTCTCCACGATATATAAATTACTAGACACTTTTTCTACAAAATCATAGTCGAAAAGAGTCGTTTCTTTTCCATTTGAATTGATAAAACCCCACTTAAAATTCTTCATACAAGGGATCCAATCGCCACATTCACCGATTAGCTCAAAAGGTAAAGTCAATAATACTTTTCCCTTCGTATCGATCAGTAAGAATTTATTTTTCTTCCGAACGATAGCTCCCTTTTCAGTAAACGAACCAACTTTAGCATAATTCGTAAACTGCTCAAATTGAAGTGCTAGCATTAAATTACCTGCAGCATCAATATAACCAATTTTATCCTTTACACGAACCATTGCTATTGCGTTTTGAATAGGAAATATCTCATCATAGACAGCGCCCGTTTTAACTAAATCTCGAGTGAAAACAAGTCCTTTTTTATCACCAACGGAATAAATAAATGAACTATCCGTGAATGAAACCAAATCTTCAAATTCCGCTGGTAGCACAAAGCTAAATTGACGGTCAATGTATCCAATCTTTCCCGCTATTACGACACGTGCAATATTATTTCGGAACGGAATAATATCCTCAAAAAACAATTCGCATTGCTTGACATTATTGATGTTATAAATACCAAATAAATTATTTTTTTTAACATAAAGTAGGCTATCAGACAACCAGCCTATATCTTGGTATTCTAATGGAAATACAAAATCGCCACTGCGATCTATGACGCCAAAAACGCCTTTTTTTTCAACAATGGAGCGACCCCAATTAAAATCCTCCATATTATCATATTGAAAATCAATAAACTTTTGATTTTTTTTATCAATTGCACCATATAAATCAGCAGATAGTACGACAGCTAGCCCCTCCCTAAAAGAACTTACTTCCTCATAAAGAGCAGGTATAACTACTTCACCGGTATTATTAATGAAACCGTACTTATCGTCGAGCTTAAAAGGATAAAATGTTGTTTTAAATAAACTAATTTCATGCTCTATTTCATTCATAAAAGGGCAATCTGGGTAGTTCGCTTTAAAGTCCTGAATAGAATTCAACGAATAATCCTTTACATATAGATAGAACAACTTTCTCCATGCCAACTGAGCCGTTTTAAGCAATGGAAAATGACGAACAAAATAAGCGATTTCATCGATATCACTAGCACTAGTAAACCTTGTATATAATCTATATTCAACCTCTTTACAATAGGGATTCTCTGGATAATTTTTAAGAAATGCCTCCAAATCATCCACTTGATCCGAAGCGGTTAGTTCATTATATTGGCAACTATAAAACTTTGATTTAGCTTCTTCCCTATATTTTGAAGTTGGATAGGATGTCATAAAATCTTGAAAATAAGATGACTGATTATTCAACACTATCGATGCAAACAAAAATGAATCCCTTATATCAATGGCCATTGGAATTCGATCTGACCACGAATGCTTGGTAATAAATTCATTTGTTAATGATAAAGTTGGATAAACCCTCAATTGATTAAAAAATAGTTCACTTACCGTCATCTTCATCTGAGTGATGCTGAGTGAATCGCAGGAATACACTTTAATTTTTTCTCGTTTATTGCTATCTAACAGCGAAAACGATTGTTCAGACATCAATAGGTATTTATAGCATGAATCGATGTTGTATTTAGCAGGAGAAAGATACAACTTAGCCATTCCATAAGCAGCAACAGCAGTGTGTTTTTTAATTCCTTTTTGAAAATGAGCTAAGGCATAAGAATAATTGCATGCTTCTAATTCTTTAAATCCTTTTTTGATGTGGTTTGCTGAAAGAGAAAACGACCAAATGAACGAGAATAAAATAAGGTAAATGCGCATAGCTTAATTAATAATGTAAAAGTAAAGAAAAACAGGAACCATAAAAAATTCAAAATAGATCGATATTTATTATTTTCGTTACTATTAAAATAAGATATTGAACAATAAAAATCCTACATACTTTTATTCAAGCAAAGAATTCGAGCAGTTATTATTTTTGGAAGAAGCGTTTTTGCTCATAAAAAATGAGCTTTTAGAACTGATCTCAAAGAATCAAGACACTTGGCTAAATACCTTTCCAAGCTATGTAAACTCAGTAGAAAAAAATGCTTGGCAAGTATTTACCTTTTCATTTTTTCAAATGAAAAATACTACGAACGAAGGTATTTGCCCTAAAACCGCAAGCATCATTAATAAAATTCCAGGACTTATTTCTTGTGATTTCTCAAGGTTAAAAAAACAAACACATATACTTCCCCACAAAGGATATTCTAAAATGATTCTGCGCTGTCACCTACCCTTAATTATTCCAAACCGTGAAGCTTGTGGAATTAGAGTGGGAGAAGAAACTAAAAATTGGGAGGAAGGAAAACTGCTAATTTTTGATGATTCCTATGAGCACGAAGCATGGAATACCGGCGATAAAGATCGATTTGTATTGATGTTTGATATTCCAAATCCGCTTTGGGGGTATACAGCCGATCAAATATCGGAATATAAAATGGAACAACTAGACGATCCTTTTCTACTTCAATTTGCCACTAAGGAAGAATGGCTAGCGGCTTATCGGTCACGAAAACTACCCATTGAACAAATTAATTTTCGAACAAACGATTAATTTGAGTTAAATTATTACTTGCTTTTTCGCCCTGAAGAATCAATGCATCCTGACCTTTAGAAATTTTGGATAATACAGATTTGAGTAAAGTAGTTTTACAAAGGAAATCCTCTTTATTCAAGATCATTCTGCATTCATTTGCATCCTGATGATCAATTTTATATCCCAACTTTAAATTATACGATATTGCACGTCGATTATGCGCTTGAACGCGGACCATCGACCGATTGATATTCGTTTTAGCAAAAATGAAATTGAGCAAACAAATTGAAGCCATCACACTTGCCCATGATTCAAGGTAATCATACTCACCAATAAAAATACCCCCTTCTCCTATTCCATCTTCCGCTGAAAAGTTTTTGGCATGAATTACACCAACCTTTTCGCCTAAATATTCAATAATAAAATAATAGTTGGAAGCATTATTAATCGAATTAAACCAGGCCAATTGATTTTTTTCCTGCAAAATGTCCTGAACAAACATGTTTTTCCGGACCCAATCACTATTTCTCCACTTCAGAATTAAGGCTAAATGCTCAGCTTGCACTCGAATCAATCGAACATCATATTGAGAAAGAATTAACACGACTTTTCAGCTACGTGAAACAATGGTTTTTGATTTGTTTTTAGCAACAAATGCCTCAAATACATGGCAATAATTCCAATGCAAGTAATGATCATTCCTGTTGAAAATAAAATGCTGACAATTAACGAAGTATACCCATCGACTTCAATTTTTCCAACATATTTTTTAAAGAGGATAATTCCTCCAAAAATGAAATTAATCAGCGCCAGCAGAAAACCAAAAAAAGTGACTAATCGAAGAGGAATAGCCGATGAAAAAAGCATGATATTGATCGTAGTTAAGATCAAACCCGGCAATTTATATCTACTTATCGTTGACTGATTATCACTGCGCTTAATCGGCACAAACTCGATGGATTTAGTGTACCAAAGAATCAATTCATCAATAAATGAAAACTGATGATTACCGGCAACAATCTTTCTTGCCAGTTCGCCATCTATCAATCTAAAACTACTGCCTTGCCCCCTATTTTTACCATTTAATCGAGAAACAATTCGGTAAAGCGTTTTCATGGAACGAATCAAAAATGAATCAAGAGATGGAAAAGTACCATAAACGACTGCTGCACCCGATATTTTTTGCTGTTCAATCATTTTCATCGCCTCACTCGGATGAATTTCCTTATCATCGTCTAGGGTTATCACATATTTCCCCCTTGAAAATTGAATCCCACATAAGGTTGCTGGATGTTGTCCAAAATTCATTGATAATCGCAAAGCAGTAATTGTTTTATCGTTTTGACTTAGCGAGTGGATGGTTTCCCACGTATTATCTGTACTTCCGTCATCCACGAGAATAATTTCATGCGAGAAATCTTGAAAAACATGACCAATATCCTCACAAATAGATGGGAGATCTCTACTATTATTAAACGTTGGTATGACGAAGCTGTACTGAATCATTTTACAATAAACACATACGAAAGTACATTAAAAGTATTATTTTTTAGTGTTCAGCAACAAACCGCCATCGAGCGTCATGGTTGTACCACTCATCCAAGAAGATTGATCACTTAGCAGAAAAGCCGATGCGTGAGCCACATCCATTGGTTTTCCAATTCCTAATGGATACGAACTCAAAATGCCTAATAGTTCTGTTTCCGAAAGCGCATTTTTAGTTTTCTCAAACATCTCAGTTTCCACTAGAGCGGCAGAAATACAATTCGAACGAACACCTTTGGAGGAAAACTCTAAGGCGATGGAACGAGAAAAAGATTCTAGTGCTGCCTTAGACGCAGCGTACAAACTCCCTCCTTTATATGGATGTTGAGCAGAAATGGAAGAAATAAACACAAAGGAAGCGCTTGTATTAATCTTTTTAAGTTGCATTAATTTCGAGCTTAAAAGACAGGCGCTATCAAAATTAATAGTGAACATTGATTTTATATGCTTTGACTGAATGAATTTTATAGGAAAAGGTTCAATAATTCCGGCGCAATGCACCCAGCCATCAATACATGGCAAGGCCTTAACTAAATCATCTAGTTCCTTTTCCAATGTTAAATCAGCCTGAAAAAGTTCTGACTCGATGTTAAGCTGTTTGGACACCTCGATTAAGCGATCCATATTTCGACCCGTTATGCAAACCTTAGCGCCTAAATCCGAGCACAATTGCGCCACAGCCGCGCCAATGCCTGCAGAAGCACCAGTTACCAGAATAGTTTTTCCTTGAAGATTAATCATATTCTAACAATTTAGTGGCGACATTATGAGTGGATAAAAGTAAGCTAGCCCAAGAAAAACCGACACCAAAACCGCAAAGCAATAGGCATAAGCGTTCATTTTTCAACGCTTCACTTAATTCCGAACAAAGCGTTAAAGGAATTGAAGCAGAACTTGTATTTCCAAAATTACCAATTGAACTTGGGCATTTTTCCTTCGGCAAGTTCATTTTTTTTCGAATACTATCTGTGATCAATTGATTTGCCTGATGCAACACCAGATAATCAAGTTGGTCGGCACTTAATTTTGCTAAGTCTAGGGCATTATTTATCGACTTAGGGACATTTTTCAGCGCAAAATTAAATACCGCCATGCCATCAATCGCCAAATGTTTTTTAGAGCGCACAACACCCGGTGCCACCTCAATATCTTGATCATCAAAACTTTGGTAAGGCATTCGAGAATGCCCCGCTTCAATAATAATTGCATCAGCACCACTTCCATCGGTCCCTGCATCAAAAAACCAATCCTCTCCTTTTGCATCGTATTCCAGTAAAGTTGCTGAGCCTGCATCTCCAAAAAGAGGAAAAGCTGTTTTATCTTGTTCGTGCGTCGAAATGGTTGATTTATCACCAGCTAAAAGCAATACCTTTCTCAATCCACCCTGTTGCAGATAACGGTTAGCAAGGAGCAAACCATGAACGTATCCTGAACACCCTAAATTCACATCAAAAGCCATACAAGTCTTAGGCAATCCTAATTTATCTTGTAGAATAGCGGCACTTGCCGGAAGAAAATAGTCTGGAGATTGAGTTACGAATACCAATAAATCTATTTCATGATGACAATTCAGATCTTCCAAAAGCGTCTGAGCAGCTTTGAAACACATATCTGAAGCGGTAACATTAGTTGCCGCAACTCTTCGTTCAATTATGCCTGTTGTTTTAGCGAACATTTTTGCTTCATCCTCCGAAAAATAAGGATAATCATGCGTTTTATACACCGTTTTAGGAACGACAGAATAAATTGCTTTTATAGCAGTATGTTTAAGTATTAGCTCCGCCACCGTTTATTTTTAAGAGTGTAATATCAAATAAATCGTTGATGGTGACACACGATTTCAATTCATCTCCAGTTAGAAGAACATCATACTTTGAATCAATTAATGCAACAAAAATAAGCGCATGCATACTGCTCCAACCCTCCATATCCCGAAACACGCTATTCGGAGATACATCTCCTGGATTTAGATCGTCAAACTCTTCTTCAATCGCTGTAATAAAATCATCTATTTCCATAAGTCAAATATACATTTTTCTACCATTCAATTACGGTTCCAATACAAGAAAAACCAATCCCAAAACCAAGTAATACAATCTTATCACCTTTTTTAAAATTGCCAAGTGCTGAAGCTTTTTTTAATGCAATAGGAATAGAACAAGAAACAGTATTGCCAACTTCTTCAAAATTAGAAATGAATTTATGCTCAGGGATATTGCATTTCCGCTGAAGGGATTTCAAAATCATTGCGCTTGCTTGATGAAAAATAAAGAAATCAATATCTGAAATTGTCAAGCCATTTTTCACTAATGTTTGTTCCAAAAACCCAGGAATTTCCTTTAAAGCAAAGCGAAGCACTTCAAGTCCATTCATTTCGATACGTCCAAAAGACAATTGATTCTCTTGATCGGAATACTTTTTTATCCATGCTTCATCTATGGGATTGCGACCTCCTCCACGTTCCACCTTTAAAAAATCAAATCCATCCCCAAAAGTCGCAAAAGTAAACTTTCCAATGGATTTCGTATTATTTTCCGAAACAACAATAGCGGCACCAGCATCACCAAAAATCGATCGCAATACCATGTCATCACTATGAATTGCTTTTGTAGGCACTTCCCCCAATAAGATCAATACATTTCTTGCATTCCCAGCAGAAATCATAGCTTCTGCAACACTTAAACTATACAGAAATCCCGAACAGCCTTGAGGTAAATCAATTGTACCACAAGCAGAAGACAATCCTAATTTATGATGCAAAACACTGGCAGTTGTTGGCGAATTATAATCTAAAACAAGCGTTGAAACAATAAGAAAATCAATTTCGCTTAAAGAAAATTTTGGATACTCTTTCTGTAATAACTCTAGCGCTGAAATGGCTAAATCAGAACCTAAAACGCCCTTCGCTGAGACATGCCGAGTTTTTACTCCAGAAATATCGAACAGCTCTTTCGCTTTTTTTCCTACGAACTGTTCAGCAAGCAGGTAATTATCCATTGCCAATTGGGGTAAAAAATAACTTATGTATTGTATGGATGAACCCAAATCAAATTTATTAGAGGTGCGTTTCTTGCGAAATTAAAAATACCTTGTTAATATCTATTCAATTATTATTATTTGTACTTGTTAATATAAAGCAACTATGAACTATCTTTATCGTTGTGTTGATGAAAATTTAATTAAACTTAAATCACTTTTGGATGAAGCAATTATACCTGTACTCCTTATTTACCTGTTGTTTTTCCTTTTACATTTCCGCTCAAAACACTTCTCAAAACCAAAAATTGCAGATTAATAAAGCGGATTACATTATCCTTAATAACACCATTGATAATACTAAGGCTACTCCTAAAGATACTACTTATCATCATTTTAACCGTTATATATTTGACGATAAAAAAATGAAGTCTTTTTTTAAAGATGCTCAAATCCCTACATCATTTCCTGTTTACGATCATTCAAAATCATACCTTGAAAATAAATTAATTGCGAAAACGTGGGGACAAGAAAATAAAAAGCTTATTAAAAAAGAATTGCGATACAAACTAGATTAATTAGACTATAATAGTGTTAAAAAAAATTGTTTCTTTTCTCTTTATATTGTTCTTCATTCAAGGAGTATATGCCCAATGCAATGGAGCCAATCCTTTTTGTACCGGTACAAACTATAGTTTTCCTAACGATGTAAACGTTCCTGACTTAGGTCCTATCGGTTGTTTAGGTACTTCGCCGAATCCAGTTTGGTATTACATGGAGATCGATCAAAATGGGCCAATGACTTTCACCATCAACCAAACCAATACCGCCGGAACAGGAATTGACGTAGATTTTGCCTTGTGGGGTCCCTACAGCTCCTTGTCAGCAGGTTGCGGAGGCGGTACTTTCCCGGTAGGTACACCCATTGACTGCAGTTATTCTACCGCTGCAACCGAAACAGCCAACATACCTAATGCTCAAATTGGACAATTTTACATTCTACTTCTGACCAACTATGCCAACCAAGCAGGAAATATAAGTTTTTCACAAACCGGAGGAACTGGCTCTGCAGATTGTTCTTTTATCTGTGGGGTAACTGGTTTTACAGCTAACCCCGGAAACTGTAGCAACAATCTTTACACGCTCACTGGCACGCTGAACATTACCAATCCCCCAACAAGTGGTACTTTAACGATTGTCAGTAATTGCGGTGGCGCTCCGCAAGTGTTTAATGCCCCTTTTGGAACGCCGATTAATTACAGTTTACCCAACCTGCCCGCCAATGGCTCAGGATGCACAGTTACGGCCTCATTTTCCGCCAATGCCAATTGCAACACTCTTCAAACTTATACAGCGCCTGGGCCATGTTCCGGATCCCCATGCTCATTTGGAAACTTCACTGGAACGATTACCAATTGTAATCCAGTTAACAACCAATACACTTTTGCAGGAACAGTAAATTACACCAATGCACCAACTACCGGTACTTTAACCCTTACTAATTCTTGCGGTGGCGCTCCTCAAGTGTTTAATGCACCATTTGGAGGATCTTCAAATTTCAGTTTTACAGGCACAGCTAACGGCGCACCGTGTACCATTACCGCTACTTTTTCCGCAAGTTCAGCTTGCAGTGCTACGCTTACTTATCCAACACAACCAACGTGTGATTGCTCAGCAGCCATTGGAACCTTTACCACTACACTACTGCCTTCTCCAGCCATTAATAAAGTTTGCTTTGGCGACGCCTTTTCAATCAATACGAACAATAATTTTGCAGTTCCGTCTGAAATTGTAGGAGCAACTATACCAGGCTCAAGCACCTATGATCCTACTGCACCTGTTTACGACCCGGGTATTGTTTGGCTCGCCTATTCTTGTCCACCTTCAGTAGCCATCACCCCTTTATTAGCGAGCCAGCAAGGATTAACTATACCAGATGACCCTTGTTTTGTTGCTGTGGTAACCAATAACGGTGACATCACCGACGTGAATGACCTTTCGTTTATCAATTCACAAGCACCTGGAACCTTCACCAACAATACCGTTTATTATGTTCCATTGACCATGTATAGCATCCAAGGTGGTATTTATAGTTATGTGGTGCTTCCAGCATTGGCTTGTTACGACTTAGGCGATCCGATTGCTGTTCAATATCTTCCGGATGTTACGTATACCAGCACATCGAATTGCGCTAATCAAACAGCTACAATTGTTCCTACCGGTGGTTCTCCCGCTTTAAACGGTACCACTTTCACTGCCAGCAACCCAAGTCCAACGGGTGCAGGATTTGCTGTTAGCACAGCGCTAAGTGGAGGAAATATTATCATGAACGGCTTAACAAGTTCCGGACCTTTTGGCTGTACCTTAACTGATGATGCAGGTTGTACCTACACCTTTACAGGAAACTACGTGGGTGGCGAAGCAGCAGGAATAAGCTATCCAGACAATGTGTATTGCCAAACAGATCCGAATCCTACACCTACCATTACAGGAATCCAAGGAGGAACCGTAACGAGTGGACCTGGTCTCAGCATAAATTCAACTACTGGACTTATTAACTTATCCAATTCATCTACTGGATCATATTTAGTTACTTACACCACTGCTGCTGCCGTTTGTCCAGGTATTGCAACATTTAATCTTAGTATTTCAAGCTCACCTATCATTGATGCAGGAGTAGACCAAACCGTTTGTTTTGGCAACTCAGTCATTTTAAATGCCTCAGGCGGAAGTTCCTATGTGTGGAGTAACGACGTGAACAACGGAATGACCTTTGCCCCTAGCGTTGGTGTAAACGAATATATTGTTTTCGGATCCAATAATGCAGGATGCATTGGAACAGATACCATGGTTGTAACCGTAATAGATGAATGTAACGGCGAAGAAGTTATTTTTTGGGTACCCAATACCTTTACGCCAGATGGCGATCAATTCAATCAAACATTTAAGCCAATAATGTATTCTGGATTTGATCCCTTTGAATATGAATTCTTAATCTTTAATCGTTGGGGCGAACCTATCTGGGAAAGCCATAACGCAGCAATTGGTTGGGATGGATCCTACAATAAAGGCATGAAATGTCCGGATGGAATCTATACATGGAAACTTGTATTTAAAACCCTCAATAACGATGAGAAATTGATGAATGTTGGGCACGTAACCCTTATTCGATAAATTTTAAATCAAAAATTCGCTCCCTAAGCTTATTGAATTTTTTCGCTAAAAACCTGTTTGAATTTTTCGATTTTAGGCTTTACTACATATTGGCAGTATTGATTTTGAGGGTTTTGCGAAAAATAATCATGGTGATACTCTTCCGCGGGAAAGAAAACGGCAATAGGCTCTATTGTTGTAACGATCTTATTGGCCCAGACCTTATTACTTTCCAAATTAGACCTGAAACTTTCACAAGATAACTTTTGCTCCTCCGAGTGATAAAAAATAGCAGATCGATATTGCGTACCAATATCATTACCTTGACGATTTAATTGCGTAGGGTCATGAATCCACCAATACAATTCCAATACCGAAGAAAGACTTAGTATCTCTTCATCAAAGGTAAGTTGAACCACTTCCACATGGCCTGTAGTTCCTGAGCACACCTGCTCATAACTCGGATGAGGAGAAGCGCCACCAGTATAACCTGGAATGGAGGAAATAATACCTTTCATAGATCGCATCGCAGCATCTAAACACCAAAAACAGCCAGCGCCTAGGGTTATTGTTGAACTCATAAATTATTTTTTAGGGATAAAATCAAGTGCAGCAGAATTTACGCAATAGCGCTGTCCTGTTGGTTGAGGTCCATCATCAAACACATGGCCCAAATGCGCATTGCATGAAGCACAAAGAATTTCATAACGCACCATTCCAAAAGAATCATCACGCTTTTTTATGACATTTTCAGAGTTAATCGCCTCATAAAAGCTAGGCCAACCGGAACCAGAATCATATTTAGTATCGCTTTCAAACAAAGGTTTATCACAACCAATACAAATGTAAGTTCCGGCATCATGATGATCCACATACTTTCCTGTAAACGGCTGTTCTGTGCCACCGTCTTTAATAATATAACATACATTTTCAGGTAAAAATTTCTTGCCATAAGGCACCAGACTATCACTTGAAACTTTTGACACAGGTTTACTTCTTTGTCCAAATGAACACGAAGCGATTAAAAAGAGAAGTGAGAAATAACAGATTTTCATAGCGGTAAGTTAAGATTTATTTGCGTTTAATTCTAAGTCCTTTGATGTAAAAAAATACTTCCTTAGCCACCAATGACCAAGATAAATGAGTGGTGTTAATGCAATTGCAATTACAAGTTTCAATACATAATTTGTTGGAGCAATAGTTAAGAAATCATTAAAAGACATAGTTCCCGGCAATACGAAACCGATGTATAATACGATAAAGGAATCAATTAATTGAGAAATAACCGTACTGCCTGTACTTCTCAACCAAATGTACTTTGAACCCGTTCGCTTTTTTATAAAAGAAAAAATAGTAGAGTCGAGTAATTGAGAAACAAGAAAAGCAGCAATACTTCCCACTATGACCATTTGAGCTTGACCAAATACCAAGTTATACGATTTATTATCCGACAAACCAGAATTAGGTAATTCTACAGCAGGTAATAGTAAGGACAAACCAACCACTAAAAAACAATAAAAAATTAAGCCTGCTGTAATCCAAGAAAGTTTTCTGATAACTTTTGGTCCATAAAACTCATTGATTAAATCTGTCAAAAGAAACACAACAGGCCACGGAAGAATGCCCACAATAGTCACAAAAGGACCAATTTTCATTCCGCCTACTTGAAACGATAGAGGGATTTCAATTAATTTATTACTGATTAATTCGGCGGTTACGGCATTTGTAATAAACAAACCGGCTAAAACAATAAAAAGCCAATGCTTTTTAGTCAACATTGCAGAATTTAACATATTTGATCAACGAATAAAAGACAAGAAAGTTTAATTCTTTTTATACGTATTGTAATCTAGACGTTTCGACTTTATATAGCGAGCAATATAATATTTACTTGTTTTAAAATTATCTATTCGGACACCTGAGTTAGCAGAATGAATAAAACGAATAGCATCTGGAGTAACTTCAATAACCATGGCAACATGCCCAATAGCTGTTGAGTTTGCATTCGAACCTTTAAAGAACATTAAGTCACCAGCTATTAAGTTATCTAATTTAATAGTTTCACCTAATTCAGCTAAATTAAAACTAGTTCGTGCTAAAGAGAAACCAAAATTTCCAAAAATATAATTTATAAATCCTGAACAATCAAATCCTGAAGGACTTGTACCTCCCCAATGATAAGGAGTTCCTATGAATGTTTTTGCAAAGGCAATAATGGAATTAATTTTTTCGCTATTTTGATTGTTAAAGGTCGGTAATGATTGATCTACAGGTTTTATTGTAGCGCCTTCAGGCTTTTGGCTCCAAGCTCGAGAGAGAGATGAAGACACAACAATAACGAAGTAAATAAATAGTTTTTTTAAATTCATAATACTCTAATAATTTGCAAAATTATAACTATTTTCGAGAACAATTGGTATTTATCATGACAAAAATTGAAATTGAGCAATTAAGCAAGCTTTATTATACGATAGGTGAGGTTTCCAAAATGATGGACGTAAACCCGTCATTACTAAGATTTTGGGAACGAGAATTCAATTTAACAGTAGCAAAAAAAAACAATAAAGGTAATCGTTTATACTCCGTTAAGGAGATTAGTGAGATTAACACCATATATGATTTTGTAAAACGTCAGGGTTATACGATCGAGGGAGCTAAAAAGGCGCTAAAAGGAGGTGTTTCTTCACCAACTTCTGCAGAGAATAAGAACGAAATTCTAATAGATCAGCTCGAAAAAATCAAACAAAAGTTGGTGGCTTTAAAGCAATAACATTATTTAAACTTTGCAAAGGGGATAAACCTTGGCACGCGCGATTGATAATCCTTATACGCTGGATATTTACCGGCAGAAATTTCTTCCGAAAAATCAGAACTGCCTTTAAATAAAATAATCAGTAAGGCGGAACCTACAATAGACCAATTAATCCATTCGTGCGTGGCAACCACACTAAAGAAATAAAAGATTACCCAAATAGCCTGTTCCATCGCATAATTCGGGTGCCTAACAATTCCCCACAGGCCAGTATCAATAAATCCTTTCTCATAATCTCCGAGAGGTTCTCCAGCATTCATTCGCCGATGTTTTTCGGTTTGAAAAACATACTGCTGTTTATCCGCTATAAATTCAATTACAACACAAAAAACAAAAGTAAATGATAGCAAGTAATCAATCCAATTAAGTGGTTGCGTACTTGCAGTAGCGGTCAGAATTGGAATTGTAATCATGAAAATAAGGATGTTTTGATAGGAACAGATAAAAAACAAGTTAAATATCATCCAAACGAAACGATTATTAAAACCAGGTCTTTTTCGAAGTACCTCCCACCTATAATCTTCTTCTCCAGCCCAAAACTTCCATGTATACGCTCCTCTTCTTGCAAAATTATAAGTTAAGCGTATAGCCCATATCGTAACAAGAATCGACATCAATACCATTCGCTCATTACAACCCGCCAAATAAGTCATATCCCATACATAGACCGCAGGAACAATACTCCATAATTTATCGACTTGGGAATTATTTTTACTTAATTCTCCTACGATAAAGCAGTAGGCAATCACGCCACCAACTAACCAAGTCATGTGTTCAAATAAAATTACATTTTGAATTTCAGTAAGTGGTGTTCCGAAATAAAAGCTAAGCAATGGAACAATGACAACTGTAAAAATTAATAGTAAAATAGTACCTAACATATTCTTTTTTTTAAAAAATTAATAGCCCGCTTTCTTAGCGTCATAGGGCATAAACGTTCCCGAGGAAACCGCTAAGACTTCATTTTTTTGATTCCGAAGTTCCGCAAACATAATAATAATTTTATTTCCATTTTTAACAACCTTAGAAGTTGCGAATAATTGATCATTCAATACAGCGCCTTTTAGAAAGTTAATTTTCATTTCAACGGTAGCGACTACTTGGTTCTTTGCCGCCACTAGCGACAAGGCCCCTACTCCCATTGTGGCATCTAACAGTGAAGCCATGCAGCCACCATGAGCCGAAGTTGGAGTGGCCAGATGATCCTTTGAAATGGTCAAGAAATAATGAACTACTCCATCTTCTAAAATGGTAAAGTTCATGCCAAGTAAGCGACCATAATAGTTATTCGATATATAGTGTTCAATTAAAGTCATCTTTTTTAAATAAGATAGTAACGACGATTTATATTCCTAATAATTCTAACAAATATAAATGTAATGTTTGAGCCCTAACGTTTATTCTACCCCTCCGTATTGATAAATTCACGACATCCTGAATAAAGAAGGATTTAGGCTATATAATTAAAGCCATTTAGTCTTTGGGTTTATAAAAAAGGTGCATTAATATAAAGTGCGGTAAACTTATACACGCTAAGAATATGAACATGCTTGAAATGATAGAAGTTGTATCGATAGCTGTGTTGGATAAAAATATCAAAAATCCGATAAAAATCCCTACAGCACCTAGGGTATAGGGCAAGGCTTTTTGATAAAGGGAACTTTCGGTCATATTAAGACCGAGCTGCAAATGCGCCCATGCATTAAAACTATGCTGAAAAATAAAATAAAGACCAAAAGCGAAAATTAATGGTGCTTTTATCCCAAGTAATAACAACAACAATAAACCTAATAGCGAAAATGTACGGTGTCGGAAAGCCTCAAACGCAATATAACTTATTGATAAAATACTAAACGCTACAGGATAGACAGGATGACTTAAAAATGTAAGAAGCACAGGGTGCAAGGCTTTTAAACCAGCAATAATTGTGATTGCTTCATTTACGTGCGTGAGAATAATAAAAAGCAAAATGCTCAATCCAAGCATGAAATTTCTAACATAATGGAAAATATCAGTTGTTTTCTTTTTAGCCTCTTCATATTCAGATTCGCCAAAATGAAAAGAAGAAAAAAGAACAAAAAGAATAAGGGAAACTAAGGTCAGATAATACCATAAGGTAAAGTAAAGAGCTATTATCAACAGGTACTTTAAAACAAAAAAGAAAACTGAAGAATCTTTTTTCTTCAATAGCAGGTGGTCCAATGCGCCGTGTGGAATACCGACATATAAAAACCCAACTAGTAAAACCAAGTTGCTCATTAAACCTGTATATTGGTTAGAAAAATCAAACATCCAAAAAATACATGTCGCTAAAATTGCCAGTGCATAACGAATGTAGGATTCTTGTTTAATATGGATAACTAATGCTTTTAAAAATGGTAGAACAGGTAAGGATGCAAAGATTTTTATTTCTTGAAAAAGAGATGTTTTTTCATCTAGAAATAAGAAAATAGTTTGAATAGATTGTCTTTTATAGAGACGAGAAAATATGCGTTTTCCTTCATGCGGCCAACGCAATAAAATTATTAGAAGTAAGCGATCATAAAACAAAAAACGCTTTTTTGAGGGTTTCAGTGGATGAATCAATTTGGCTGTATCTGTATCATCAAGCTTTTTGATATTTTCGGCTAAGCGCTGTGCGTTATCGTACATGTTTTTAAATGCATATCCGGTAGAGGGTTTTATTAGATTTGCACTTGCTCCCATATTAACAATCCCCTTGGATGCATTCGGCTTATTAACGAAGGTAGTCATGGGAATGGAACCTATTTCATCACCAAGGACCTCATAATCGCCATATTCGTTTATTAATTGCTCATGAAGAATTTCCTTTGCATAATTCACATCAATTTTTTCAGCACCAAAACGAGTTAGTTCAATCAAGGCCTCCCTAGAAGAAAAAGGAAGTAAATAAATAAATTGAGTATAATTATGTTGTTCGACATTAAAATTCATCATGTCAAAAGCGTCTTTTTGAAATACATCTCGCGAAAAACGAATGTGCAAACCATAAAAGGATTGGTGCAAAAAGATATCATTCTTACCCAATGTTGGATTTAATGGTGGTCTGCTATCGAAAACGTACTTAGCTTCAACACGACCCTTATTGGTTTGAATGACATAATTCGCTCCAGCATCAAAGATATTACTTACTTGATCTCTAAAAATCGGAATTCCTAAGAGATTGACCTGTTCCAGTGTATAGTTGTATAAATCAATGCTTTTGATATAATAATAGGGCTGATTTTCGATATTTTGTAAAAGCGATTGATTCACCCTTAAAAAATCATACCGATGAGAAATAATTGTACTTAAATCAAGTACAATGTTATCGTTTGGTTGTGCCCAAAAGCAATATGTTTTATCGTTTTCGTTCTTCTCAGACTGCTCAATGATGGCGATTTTTTTTCCTAAAAACGCATTGTTTTTTAAAAGAGCAATTAAGGCTAGGCTATTACTAGCTCCCAGACCAATAAATAAAAAATCATAGATGATATCAGTTTGCTTTGTTTCAATGATATGATTTTTGAGATTCATTTTTATATACTATAATTAAACAAAAAAGAGGCTAAATAAATTTAGCCTCTTTAAAAAATGTTATTATTTTTTTTCGAAATCTAGTCTTTAGACCGTGATAAAGAGTAAATCACTAAACCAAAGCCAATTTTGTTCACAGCATCACCTATGTTGTAAATGATGTCCATGCTTGCCCAACCTGCCATAAAAGAATACCACTGACCGTCAGCAGTTCCTATCATGTAACCTAGTGGATAAATAGCCCATCCTACAACAACAAATTTTAATAGTGATCCTACTGCTTTTTGAACTGCAGGTGTACTTCCTTTTGAAAGTTTTGCAACATCACCCATCCATACTTCATACACAATATAGAAATAAGCTAGACCTGAAACTAGACCCCAAATTGCAGCTTGATCTTTGTATACTGCTTCTCCAAAATAACCAGTAACTAACATGATTACTGAAGCGAAAATTAATTTCCATAACAAGTTAATTTTTGCACCTGCTTTTTTGGTAATTAAATAAAACTCAACACACATTAATGGAACTGTAAGAATCCAATCCACATAACGGAAGAAGATTGGTGATTCACCAGTACTAAGGTTGTAATCTCTCATGTAGTAGTAATGTACTGCTGCAATGAAAGTAATTAAGCCAGAAACAAGAATGGAAGTCCTCCACTCAGGAGCTGTGTTGCTTAATTCAAAAAAGAAAAATACTGATGCAGCCATCATAGCCATAGTTCCAATAAAGAACGTAAAGGCAACATAGTTGTCAGTTGCAATTGGTAAAATAGATGATAATAAATTCATAACTCAGATAATTTAATTTGTCCTACTCTATTGTATATGGGCTTTTCGGATACCGCCAAAAAAATAATAACAATTTGGAAACAATTTTAGAGAAAAAAAGTTCAAAAAACAAAAAAAATAAAAATTAATTAATAGAGAAATAATAATTAAAAAGCACTAAATAATAAAGTGTCTATAAAAAAACTAACTTTTAGTACTTTGAACACTATCCTTGGCGATAACATCCTGAAATTTATTGTGGATTATAAGAATAAACAATCCAAAAATTATAGCACAAAGAATTAATAGATTATTAACAAGGCCAGTATTAGAAAAAGACAAACGGATTAAAATAGTTGAAATAATAAATCCTGAATTTCGAATCACTTTGTGAAAATCATCTGTAATAAAAAAAGAAAATAATAAAATAAGTACATCTGCAAAAATTAAAACAGTAAAGAAATCCTCAAAAAAGATATTATTGACATTATTAAAAGAATCAACCCCAGCGGTTCCAGGGCTCAAACTATTAACAAGCCAAGTCGTTAGTGAGTAAATAGCTAATAATAGAAATATGGGAACTAAAAAAGTAGCGATAAGCTTTTTGACACTAATAAACCTAACAATTGATGCTTGTTCAGATGGAATTAATTTAGGTTCAGGAAATGTTTTTTTACTTTGAATGTAAAACAAATAAATTAGGAAAAATAAAATGATAGAACTTGCCAAATCGTAGGTAAATTGAAGATCATATTTGCTTGTAAACCAATCGGAGTTTATTGAAATAGTTGAAAGATCTTTGAATAAGCGCCTTATTACAATTAAGGTCATAATTTCATATTGCTTACTGATATAGGTTGTAAACGATTTGGGAAGGTAATAAATCAGTAAATAGACTTCATAAAGAAGAATAAATGAAAATGGGGTGTAGATCGCAACGATTGGATTACTTAATAAATCAGACGATGTATCAAAAGTAAAAACACCTAAATAAACCAAAAATATTAAGGTAAGGTGAGCAATAAAACTAGCGATTGCAAGCACTAAAATTACCTGTTCACTTCTTTTTTTTGCTTTATCAGAAAGAAAAGTGTGATGTAAACTTTTTATATATTTTATTAAGTTCATAACCCTTAAACAAAAAACCTAATTAATTGTTCAGCGTTCCCAACAAAACCCCTTCCTTAAGTGAGCATGGAGTGACAATAATTTGAGATGCCACTATTTTGTTAAGCATCCATCTTGTTTTAACGGCAGCAATAGGCGCTAATTTCTTTCTAATTTCTATGATATGAAGGTGTGCTTTTCTTTCTTCGTAGGTAGAATTAATAACCAGGTCTAGGATATCCTTAAACATCATCATGGGCATTTCAATCGACTCAAAAGATTCTGGGAAGGTAGTATTATAAATCATTTCATAAAATGTTTCGAAACTACCAGCGGCACCAATTAAAATATCGGTATTAATTTTCTCAAAGAAATCACCCGTGCTTTCATCTAAATACCGTTCTATTTTTTGTATATCATCGGAGCTAAGTGGATCTGATAAATCGAAAAGCTGATAAATTCGTGAGATTCCGATATTAAAAGATGCCATTTCAATGATACCTTCATGATCGGCAAAGATGAACTCAGTACTTCCCCCTCCGATATCCATAATGAGAGATGGTTTTGCAAAAAGGTGTTTATAAGCTATACCATGATAAATAAGATTTGCCTCTTGCCGTCCATCAACCGTTTTTATTTCAATATTTACAATGGCTTTTACCCTTTGAATAAAATCAAGACTGTTTTTAGCGTCACGAATAGCAGAAGTTCCAATAGCGCGTATTTCTTGAACTGAGTATTTATCGCAAGATAATTTAAAACGCCCTAGGCAACTCAATGCACGATTGATAGCATCTTCGGCAATATAGCCTTCATTTATGCCGCCCATTCCAATCATGACCGCTTCCTTTTCCTGATGTATCAAGGTAAGTTTTCGATTTACCACATTACAAATTGATAAACTAAAGGTATTTGTTCCGAGATCTATTGCTGCAATAATCACATTACGATTTTTTAAGCCAAAGCCAGATGGTAGACAAATTAAGGCGATGTCCAGAATTAAGTATTCCATTTTTAACCAACCTTGCTGCGATCTTTAAGAATATGAAAGCATGAACAAGCAGAATTAAGAGCACAAACAGTACTTGAACCAAACCACTAGCTGACGTAGCCATCGAAACATTAACTAAGACTGTCATCGCGGCAGTAAATGGAAAATAGGCGAAAAAGGTCGCTAAAAATGAATCAGGGTAATACATAGCAACGAAGCCAGCATAGAAGGATAGAAGAAGCAGGCAAAATATTGGAATAACGAACTGCTGACCATCGCTTTCGGAACCCGATGTAGCACCAATAGCCATAAAGAAAGCGGCATAAAAAAAATAGGATACCAGAAAGAAAATAAAGAACACCGGCAATATCACACCATAATTTATCCGATGAAAAATTAGATCAATAAAGGCATTGTATCGAGAAGAACTAGCGTTGAGCAAAATATCATTTTTAATATCAGCAGCATATTGAATCCCCTCATAATTCGATGCATCAAAAATATCGGTAAAAATAAATTCTTTAAAAACAACGAGACCGATAACAACAAATATTGCCCATATTATGAGTTGAACAAGTGCAGAAAGGCCAATTCCGATAATTTTTCCTAGCATTAAATCAGATGAACGCACACTCGCTAAGATAACCTCCACTACTCGATTACTTTTATCTTTAGAAGTACTTCGAAGAATAGTCATTCCAAAAAGACCAATAAAAAATAAAATTAATGAGCCAAAGAAAATACCCACCCATCCACGATTGTTATCAGCTTGATTTTTCGGGTCATAAACGTTAATAAAATCGACATTCAACGGTTGTTTTAATTGCCTAAAGCGATCAATACTTAGGTCTGTAAATTCGGCAATCAGCCGTTCTTCTGTTCGCCTCTCTAATTCAAACTTAATCTTCATTTTAATATCCAAAGAAGGGCTTTCTCTATAAAATAATTTAACCGTTTTATTCTGTAGTATTTTTTCATTTATTTCAACAAAAGCATCAAATTCTTTAAAGCGATTCCCATCTCGAAATTCCGCATAATCTAGGTAAGTAGTATAGAATTTATAGTCTATCGCTTTAGTAGGATGCGAAGTAATTTTATTATCGAATAGATTAGCGGGGTCTGCAATTAACACGCGTAACGAATTCTTTCCTTGATCACCAAATTTTAATAAAAAATAGGTAAATAGAAGAATTAGAAGAGGTCCAAGAATAAGCATTATTTTATAGGAACGACTATTCCACCGTTCCATAAATTCTCTCGAAGCGATTAACCAACTATTCCTCATTTTTCTCCTCTTCTTTTGCAATTAATCCTAAAAAAACCTCTTGCATACTCGGCAAGCGTTCAGCAATAGACTCCAATTTTATTTTACCCATTAAGTTACTAGCCAAGTCTTCGAAGGATCTTTCACCGCGTTGTTTTACAATAATTTGAAACCGATTATCTCCCAATTCTAGGGTTTCTAGCAACTCAAATTCTGTCCAAAGCGCATTAGCCAAGGCAATCATATTACCACTAAACCGGACAACAAACTCACCTCTGCGCTGATTTTCGCGCAATTTATGAACAGTATCCTCTACAATCAATTTTGATTTATGGAGAAGGCCAACCTGGTCGCAGATTTCCTCGACACTTTTCATATTATGCGTTGAAAGAATAATTGTTTTCCCTTCTGCCTTCATGGCTTTCAGTTCACTTAAAATTAAATCAACATTAATAGGATCAAAACCTGAAAGCGGTTCATCAAGAATAAGGTAAGTAGGTTGATGCACGACAGCAGCAATAAATTGTACCTTTTGAGCCATTCCTTTCGATAAAGATTCTATTTTCGATTTTGACCAAGATGAAATATCAAATTTCGCTAACCAATGATTCACATTATTCCTAGCATCATGCCTAGTAAGCCCACGCAGGCAAGCAATAAAAACCAACATATCACTAACACACATTGCTTTATAAAGCCCTCTTTCTTCTGGAAGGTAGCCAAAATCTTTCCAATGATTTTCAGTTAAGAATTTACCATCAACCTGTATACTTCCTTGATCAGCTTGAATAATTTGATTGATAATTCTAATAAGGGTAGTTTTTCCAGCGCCATTTGGTCCTAACAAGCCATAAATTTGGCCAGAGTCTATCTTCAACGAGACATCATCTAGTGCTGCTTTTCGGTTAAACGATTTAGATACGTGACTTATGGCAATCATACACGTAAAATTAAAAATTAATTCAAGCGATAATTTACAGCCATATAGAATTACTAACAATCTTATTCACGAAGACCATCTTTTTTAGTAAATACCTTCCATTTATACTTTTTATTTAAAAGTAAAAAGAAAGCGGATAGCATGCTTAAGGCTAAGAGCATAGACAATATTCCATTGCCAGGCGGATTACTATCTACAATGATTGCATCCGTTTGAAATGCTTGCCAATCAGCCGTTATCAGCAGTGCCGTTATCAAATTATTTGCTGCATGAAAACCTAAAGATAATTCTAAACCAGAATCATAATAAACGATTGCACCGAGCACTACACCGACAATAATATAATAAATTAAAATATGATAACCAATTTTTGCTATTTCAGGATTTGAAATATGCATCATGCCAAACATACAACCACTAATTAAGATGGATGATAAAATACTTCCTGTACGTTTTTTTATTCCTTGGAGAATATAGCCCCTAAATACGAGCTCTTCCGAACTTGTCTGCAAGGGCAATAAAATAATCGATAGCAAGCACAGCGTGAAAAATTTTTGGGCATTGAAAACGAGTTGAAAATTTTTATGGAGCAATAGCTCTATCCCGGTATATGCTAAGACCATGAATGACCACCAAGAAAATGCAATAAAGAAGCGTTTCCAATCGAAGGCCTTTCGCGAGGTGAAAATAACTAGCAAGGGAAGTTTATGAATTTTAGTTAAGCAAATTAGCAAGGTAAAAAACACCAATGTAAAAGGCAGCATCATCAGAAGAAACAAACGATTCTTGCCCAACAGCAATGCAATCTCTTTCCAAGACCCATCGCCTAGCCAATTTGTAAGACATAGGCCATCTCGATTTAGGATAACTGGTTGGTTTTGGATTAGGCCAAAGCGGCTTTTCTTCTCACCTTTGAGGTCATCGGTGTTGCCTAGTACGGAGCCCGATTGTTTTTTGCAGAACACGAGCAGTTCGGAGGAGGCTTTGTTGAGTTGCTCGCGACGTTCGTAGCTGTTTTGGCTGACAACCTTGGCCTGTTGCAGGATCGACCAAACGGCGTCTTTGCAACTGGCTGCAAGTTTGGGGTGATCCATCAGGGGATCAGCCATGCTGCGCGCCTTGTCGCAGAAGCTGCTTTGATCTTCCCGGCCACAATCCAAGGCAGCCAATTGGATCTCGCGCAGTTCGTCG
>ENA-UOYL01000110-UOYL01000110.1-marine-metagenome-genome-assembly--contig:-NODE-110-length-33347-cov-4.061888_pt1 | contig 33347 bp, 29 predicted proteins | sample MGYA00238173_ERZ767189 | MGnify/ENA primary metagenome ERZ767189 (study PRJEB28943, sample SAMN06267163) | marine metagenome | isolation source: Columbia River Estuary | place: USA:Columbia River Estuary... | reverse complement strand
TTCCTTGATCTTACCATTACACCAAGTTCTACCAATACAACAACAATTACAGCTTGTGGAACTTACACTTGGTCAGATAATGGTCAAACCTATACAGCAAGCGGTGTTTACTCCGGCACGTCAATAAACTGTGTTACGGAAACTTTGAATTTGACAATTACACCAAGTACTATAAATAATACTTCAATTATTGTCTGTGATTCTTCTTATTTCTGGGGTGAAACAGGTCAAACTTACACAACATCCGGAAGTTATACCGGAACTACTACAAACTGTATTACTGAAGTTTTGAATTTAACAATTATAACAAGCACTACAAATACAACTTCCATTACAGCTTGTGGAACATATACTTGGGCAAATAACGGTCAGACTTACACAACATCTGGCGTTTACACAGGAACAACAACAAACTGTGTTACTGAATTTTTGAATTTAACAATTTCAACAACAGGCACTACAAATACAACCTCAATTTCGGCTTGTGGAACATATACTTGGGCAAATAACGGTCAGACTTACACAACATCTGGCGTTTACACAGGAACAACTACAGATTGTGTTACTGAATCTCTGAACCTAACGATCACACCAACTTCTACAAATACAATATCAATTTCAACTTGTGGAACTTATACTTGGTCAAATAACGGTCAGACTTACACAACATCTGGAGTTTATACAGGAACAACGACAAATTGTATTACTCAATCGCTAAACCTTACGATTATACCTCCTGATACAAATACTGTAAATGTTGATGCAACTCCTTCTTTCTTTTGGGTATTTACCGCTCAAATATATACTGTTTCCGGTACGTATCAATTCTTAGACGTAAACAATTGTGTTCTTGAAATTTTGAATTTGTCATTGACAAATGATATAGCTGAGGAATCTTCTAATGCGTTCACGATATTTCCAAATCCAACAAATGGAAATGTTGTAATATCATTATTTTCAGATGATCAGTGTAGATTAAATGTATATGATTCTCAAGGTCAATTAGTTTTTGAAAACCCCTCCATTTCAAATGGTGAGGGAGTGAATTTAAGCGATTATAGTCCTGGTGTATATATCTTTAGAGTTTATACGTCAAATCAAATCTATACACGAAGAATTATTAAGAATTAGGACAAGTTATAATAGGTGAATTTCACTTACTTTTTTATTGCTTAAAATAATCTACGTTTGAAATTAGCACAGGCGAAAAACATGTTTTAATTAAATGCATAAATCTTTATTAATTTATTTTTAACTTTGTTTCCTAAAACAAGAATGAATGTATCCTGAGGCAATGGTATTACCAATGAAAGAAGACTTAACAAATGTGGGCTTCGAACAACTAATCGATTCTGAATCAGTAGATCAATTTTTAACACAGGAATCTGGAACATTGTTAGTTGTAGTGAACTCTGTTTGTGGCTGTGCTGCAGGAAATATGCGCCCTGGTGTAAAATTATCGTTGCAACACTCGAAAAAACCGGAGATTCTTACAACAGTTTTTGCAGGAGTAGATACAGATGCAGTAAGTCAAGCAAGAAAATATTTTTTACCTTACCCTCCTTCATCTCCTTCCATTGCGCTTTTTAAAGATGGAAAATTAGTTCATTTTTTAGAGCGACATCACATTGAAGGTGGAAGCGCACAAATGATAGCTGCGAATCTTGCTGCAGCGTATGATGCTCATTGCTAATAGTTTTAAGCAGGATAAAAAGGAGCGATCATTAGGTAAACAATGACGCCAGTTACAGCAACATAAAGCCAAATAGGAAACGCAAACTTGTTCCATTTTTTATGTCTTTCAAAATCTCCTTCCCAAGCAAATAAATAGGTTAAAAGTACTATAGGGATAACAGCAATACTCAATAGTATATGAGAAATAAGAATAAAGTAATAAGCTGCAGGATACTTACCTCCATAACTTGTCGGGTCTGAGGTCATGTGATAAGCAATGTATAAAAGAAGAAATAAAATAGAAAGTAAAAGACAGATTCTAATAAAAAATCGATGCTGGACGATATTCTTCCTTTTTACAGCTAGAAGCGCTAGAATTAAAAAAAATGCAGTTAATGCGTTAAGTCCTGCATAAATCCGCGGAAGAAAACCAAGATCTATTCCTGTTATTTTAACTTTAAATAAGGCCGCAACGACAAGAGGAACAACTATAGCAACAGCTATAATTATTTTTCGAACGATTGCAACTTTTTCTTTAGGGAGTTGTGTTATACTCATATTTTAGCAAATCAAAAATGTCTTGTTTAAGACGTTTATATTCATTTTTATTAACTGATAAATCAAAATTAGTCACTTCATAAACTCCTCTCACAATTCCTTTTTTGTCAACCAATGTAAAGGAACCGGAGTGTGCGTAGCCACCTGCAGCTTCATCATCTTTCCCCGCAAAAGTAAGGAAATTATTAATCCCTAATGCGTGGGTTTCAGCTTCATTTCCTGTTAAAAAAGCCCAGTTTTCTGAATTAATTCCATATCTTTTCTTGTAATCTTTTAAAATTGACGGAGTATCATTTTCAGGGTCTATTGTAAAAGACAAAAACTGAATGTGTTTGTTTAGTGCGTTAGTTTCCTTATTAAGTTTCTTTAATTGCAAGTTCATTACGGGACAAATAGTAGGGCAACTTGTAAAGAAGAATTCTGCTATCCATATTTTATTTTTGAAATTTTTATTCCCAACAAATATAGAATCTTCATTAAGAAAGCGAAACTCGGGGATTTTTTGAAAAATACTATCGGCAACTTTTTTACCATTCACCACTCTGTATTCAAGGTCTATCTTACCTAATTTTGGGAGAATTCTTTTAGATTCACAAGCTGAAAAAAAGAGTGCTGTAACTATCAGAATAATCGAATTCCTAATAAGCATTAGTTTCGTTCTTTATCATATTGTTTTTGCAACAGTGCTAAATGCTCTTTCATTCTGCGAAGGAGTCCTTCTTTATTTCCTGGTAAAACCATTCTCAAATGCTGTTGCTTATCTAAAAGTAATACCAACTCCTGAAAACTTTCGCCACCATAATATTGCTTCCCTTTTTGCAATAAACTTTGTCCATTTTCTTTAAAATCATAAACTTTTCGAGTATCTCCTGTTGCAACTATCCAAATTGTTGGATCATATCCTTCAACATAATCTTTTAGTGCTTCTTTAATTGTACTTACTTGCTCTTCAGGAAGGGGATTTCCTAAACCGTCTGTAGCAAAGGAAATGATTCGAACTTGTTTTAATTTCTTGCGTTTATTCTTACGAATGTGTTGGTATAGCATTTGATCGATATGCCAAAAAGAAATAGCGCAATTTTTAGGGCAGGTTGTTTGGATAGTAGTAACCAAAAGAATGTCTCCGTTAAAATCACTAAATTTTAACGCTTCTTTCTTTTTTGCTGAATGATTTATAAAGGAAATATTCTCTACTGCCCCAAAGTCTTTCAGAACTTTAAACTTATGTTGACAACCTCTTGTTGCGATAAAAATTAAGAATAAAGCAGGCCCAAAAAGAATAAGAAAAGCAAAAAGTGATTTTTTTTTGTTTGAAATTTTTTCTCTGATTCCCATTATATATTATGCTCCTCCGTATGTTGACCAAGCATCTCCAACTGCCAAAGCTTCCCAAAGGGCAATAAATATTAAGTAGAGGATAAACAAAAAATACGGAATTAAAATCATGTATTTCAGGGACTTTTTCTCATCTCCTAAATGCATAAATACCAAGACAATATAGCTTGCTTTAAATACAGTTAAGATTATAAAACCCCATTTTACAAAGGGCCAAACCCACGAACTTTGCTTAATAAAAGCACCTGTAAAAACCTCTACAACAGTAATAATTGTTAAAAGTAAAGTAACCATCCATATCTTTTTACGGATTTCCTTTCCTTTTTCTTCAGAATGATGTGCGTGTAAAGAATATTCAATTAAATCATCTCTTTCCATGAGTGTATGTGTTTAAAATTAAACCAAGTAAAAGAAGGTAAATACAAATACCCAAACTAAATCTACGAAGTGCCAATACAATCCAGTTTTTTCAACCATTTCATAATGACCTCTCTTTTGGTATGTACCGGAAATTACACCTAGTAAAATAATTATATTAATGATTACACCAGAAAAAACGTGAAAGCCATGGAAACCTGTAATAAAGAAAAAGAATTGTCCATATTGTTGAGGTCCGTATTCATTCTGTTCGAGATTAGCGCCGTAAATTACACGATTTTTTTCTCCTGCATAAACTGCTTCATAATATATTTTCTCTGCTGCCTTCCCTAAAATTGGAGTGTCACCTACTTTATTTTTTGAGCCATCACGTTTGATGATTAATTTCATTTCGTGATCTTTAGCCTTGTTTATTTTTGCGAGAGAACCATCGTGCAAACGAATCATGCCGTTATCATTGATCTTACCATTTACTGCTGCATGTTGGAATTCATGTAATAATTCATCTTTAATCACAGCACCTTTTTTGTGATGTCTCCCTGCTTCTACGACTGTAAAATTCTCAATTTCTCCAAAATGACCTTTAACAATAGCTTGAGAACCATCTGATAATTCAATTTTACCAAATTCAGAACCATGAATAAAATGGCTCCATTCCCATGCTTGTGAACCCACGAAAAAAGCACCACCAATAATTGTTGCAATTAACCATTTAACAACACCTTTTTGATTCATACGATGTCCAGATTCAACTGCCAAAACCATTGTTACAGAAGATACAATTAAAATAAATGTCATCAGGGCAACATAAAGTAGCGGGTAGCCATGACCAAGGAAAGGCATTGAGTTAAATGTTTCTTCTCCAATTGGCCAAGCATCTTGTGCGTCATGACGGGAAAAACCATAAGCAATAAGAAGCCCACTAAAGGTTAAGGCATCTGAAACAAGAAAAAACCACATCATTAATTTGCCATAACTGGTTTGAAATGGTGATTCTTTACCTCCCCAAAGAGTTTTTGAATCAAGCTTAGGTGAATGTTCTGCCATTACTTTTTTTTGGCGAAATTAATGAATAAAAACTAAAAACAGTAGCAAATATATCCATAAAATACCGAGAAAATGCCAAAAAATTGCAGCAAGTCTTAGCGAAAGATTATTTTCTGAGGTGAATCTCCCTGAAAATGAGTGAATTGATACTTTTACAAGGTATAGAAGTGCAACTAAAACATGTAGTAAATGCAAGAAACTAATTATAAATAAAAAAGAGGATGCTGCATCTGCTGTTTCTGCTGCTTTAATTTGAAGATTAGGCTTAAGAATTTTCCCTTTGTATTTTAAAGTGCGATTCTCATATTGCAATTCTTTTCCTTTGAAATACAACTTAAAATCTTTTCCAAATTCTCCTCTGACAAAAAAATCACCTCTTTTATCTTGCACGTTTTGAGCTAAATAACTTAAGCGCAATTCATCTAAATATTGAAAAGCAACACTATCATTCCGAAACAATAATTTATCTTTTATTATTACAGGATTATTATCTAAGTATAATTGAAAGTTATTTGAATTATTAATTTTTAATGGATTTTGTCTGTCTGTTTTTTCAAATTGAGACATGAAATCTTGATATTCTTCCATGATTTCATTTGAAAGTTCTTTTCCATTAATCATAAATTTATTACCGTCAACAGCAATAAACTCTCCTTTGTATTTTACCTCAAAATATTGTCCATATTTTCCATCAGTTACGATAACATGGTTATTTACAGGATGAATTCCGCTATCGGTTAATTGGTTATACCCTTGAAATTGAAAATAAATAAATCCCAAACCTAGAAGAAGAGTTGTAGCCATTAAACTTTTAAGTCTTCCCTGCTTATCTTTTCGTGCAGCAGAAATTGCTAGAATAAAACTCAAACTACTAAGTACAATACATAAAGTACTTAGCCAAAAACCACTTGGTAAAGGATATTTCAACCAAAAGGAATCTCCCATGGTTACAATATAAGCTGAAGTAAATCCAGCAAAAAGCATTACAACACTAAAAATACTAACATAAACAAGGTTCTTTTTCATTTTCTCCTTAACAAGAGGATCCATTTCTTTTTCGTAATTCATTTTCTTTTATTTAGGAATTATAGTTTCTACGCGATCAAAAACATAGACAAATTGTATTATTGGAAGATAAACAAATGAGGCGAACATAAGTTTACGAGCATCTGCAGTTTCACAATTAACAAATAATTTGTAAGCATATAAAAAGAAAAGAATTCCTAAACCTGCTGCTACATAAAGTGTCAAAGACCCTGTCCAGCCCAAAAGCCACGGCACTAAACTAAATGGAATCAAAGCCAAAGAATAGGCCATTATTTGAAAAGCTGATGCTTTTGATCTTCCGGACTTTGAAGGCAGCAAAGAAAACCCTGCAAGTTTGTAATCATCGTATAAAACCCATGCTATTGCCCAAAAATGAGGAAATTGCCAAGTAAACTGAACGAAAAATAGAATTCCTGGAAGAAAGCCAAAATGATCCGTTGCGGCAATTGCTCCCAAAAATGGTGGAATTGCTCCAGGAAAAGCGCCTACTAAAACTGCCCAAGGACTTACACGTTTCATCGGCGTATAAATGAAAACATAAGTTACAAAAGCTAAAAAACCCAAGGAAGCACTTTGCCAGTTAATTAATAAAAGTAAAATTGTGCCTATTATGAGTGAAAAAATACAAATGAAATAAGCTTCTTTTAAACTCATCCAACCTCTGGGTAAAGGACGATTTGCAGTGCGTTTCATTAAAGAATCCAAATCTCGCTCCCATATTTGATTTGCTCCATTTGATGCTGCTGTCACCAATGTTCCTCCTAAGAGCAAATAAAAAATTTCCAAAAGGTCAGTTCCTCCAGCAAATAAATAACCTGAAAGCGCAGAAAGAATAACTAAAAAAGAAAGCCGAAACTTTGTAAAGATCAAGTATATTTTAAATTGTGAAGGCTTGGGGCTAAGGTTTTCAGTCATCGGCGACAAAATTACAAATAAAAACAAAGTCGCAATGGTGATTTATCTTGTTAAATCGCTATTTTTTTTATGTCAAAATTAATTCCTGATTAAGAAATTGAATCACTTGAAAAAACTAACTTTGTCAGAATTCAACTAACAAAAAAAATGGCGCTAATAAAAGCATGTAAAGGGATTTTACCGCAATTTGGCAAAGATTGTTATTTAGCAGAAAATGCAACTGTTGTCGGAGATGTAATTATGGGAGATCTCTGTTCAGTATGGTTTTCTGCAGTTATTCGTGGTGATGTTAACTCCATTCGAATTGGCAACAAAGTAAACATTCAAGATGGCGCTGTTCTACACTGCACCTATGAAAAAACGAAGGTTATTCTTGGAGATCATGTTTCTGTTGGGCACAATGCACTCGTCCATGGCTGTACTATTGAAGACAATGTCTTAATTGGAATGGGAGCAATAATTATGGATAATTGCTACATTGAATCAAATTGTATAATTGCCGCTGGCGCTGTTCTTCTTGAAAATACACGAGTGGAAGCATGGAGTATTTATGCCGGTGTTCCTGCAAAAAAGGTGAAAACACTTTCTCCAGAATTATTTGAAGGGGAAGTGCAACGAATTGCCTCAAATTATGTAATGTATTCAGGATGGTTTAAAGAATAAAATTACCATAGACCTAAATAATAAAAAGATAAATCATGAAAAATCCTCTACTAAATATCTGCTTAACTTTTTTTATAGCATCAACTTTGAATTCCCAGACAACGGTTGGCCTTATTCAACACAACCCTGGAACCTTAGATGACGGTTTTGTTTTATTTGCTCCAACTAGAAGTAATACAACCTATTTAATTGATAGATGTGGAAAAGAAGTTAAATCATGGACAAGTACTTATAATCCTGGTTTGTCTTGTTATCTGTTATCTGACGGAACATTATTGCGTACAGGTGTTGTTCAAAGCCAATCATTTAATGCCGGAGGTCACGGAGGTGTAATCGAAAAAATTGATTGGAATGGAAATGTAATCTGGACTTATTTCATTTCGGATGCAACAAATTGGCAACATCACGATGTTAAAGCTCTACCTAATGGAAATATTTTAGTGATTGCTTGGGAATCCAAAACAAATACGCAGGCGATTGCAAAAGGCAGAAATCCTCTGTTAGTACCAACTACTCTTTGGAGCGAACAAATTTTAGAAATTCAACCAACGGGAGCAACTGGAGGAAATGTAGTTTGGGAATGGCATTTGTGGGATCATTTAATACAAGATTTTGATAATACGAAACCTGATTTTGGAGCAGTAAATACGAATCCTCAATTACTCAATATAAATTACAATGCCACTGCTGGAAATTCAGATTGGATTCACTTAAACTCTATTGATTATAATGTTGCCTTAGATCAAATCTTAGTGAGTTCAAGAGTCTTAAATGAAATTTGGGTCATTGATCATAGTACTTCTTCAGCTGAAGCAGCAAGTCACTCGGGAGGAAATAGTGGGAATGGCGGAGATTTTTTATTCCGTTGGGGAAACCCACTTGCCTATAATACCGGAACTAGCACCCAATTTTTTGGGCAGCACAATGCACAATGGATTCAAACTGGCTTACCATATGAAAATCAAATAATGGTTTTTAATAACGGAAACGGAAGAACTGGTGGAAATTACTCAACAATTGAAATTATTAATCCTCCAGTTGATGGATTCAATTACACCTCTTCGCTGCCCTATTTACCAGCTTCAACTTCATGGATTTACAATGATGGAAATCCGAATAACTTTTATGCTCAGCTTACTTCTGGATGTCAACAACTTTCAAATGGAAACGTCTTGTTCTGTAATGGACCAAAAGGCACCTTTAAAGAAATATCAGCAAGTGGCACAATACTATGGGAATATGTTAATCCGGTTTCTGTAACAGGAATTTTAACTCAAGGTACAACAGCTGCTTCAAATGCAGCTTTTAGATGCACGTTTTACCCGAGCTCTTATAGTGGCTTTAACAATCAACTATTTTCATCTCCAACCATTATAGAAAATAGCAACTCAGTTTCGAGTACTTGTACTTTATCTTTATCTATTGATGACAAAACAATTGGTGAAGAAACTATTTTTGTTTATCCAAATCCAGCAAAAGAATTTATTAATGTTGAGTTTTCTGGCTTAAATTATGAGAATATTAGCATTGAAATAACGGATGTATTTGGGAAAGTAGTACAAAAAGAAATCAGTAAGAATGAAAATCAGATGTTTAATTTAAATGTCAGTTCACTTGCCGCAGGATATTATGTACTGAAGATTTCTTCGGGTAATTCTGTAATTCAGAAAAAAATCATAATTTCGGAATAAGCAAATCTTAATAATGTCAGAGCCTACAAAAGAAACCTTAGATGAATGGCACAAGGATCCTAAAAATTGGAAATGGGGAATCTTTTATTATAACAAGAAAGACAAACGACTTTTTCCGCCAAAAAAAATAAAGGCTTTAGGCTGGACTGTTAATTTCTCAAACCCACTTTCAATAAGCGCTTTATTTTTAATTACTGCAATCATTTTAGTGCTTTCGAATTACCTTAAAAAGTATTGATGCAAGACGCGAGTGAATAAAATCTTAAAAAGTTCTCTATCTTCGTCATTCAAAATACCTGCAAATGAAATACGATAGAATAAATTCAAGTTTATATATATCAAATCGCAAAAAATTCTCCGAAAAAATGCTAGAGGGAACGCTTGCGGTTTTCAATTCCAATGATATTTATCCGATTAGTGCAGATAGCACAATGCCTTTTCAGCAACACAGAGATATTTTATATTTGTCAGGTGTAGATCAAGAAGAATCAATTTTATTGATTTTTCCTAACGCGAGTAACCCTGCTCACCGAGAAATTTTATTTTTAAAAGAAACCAGCGACCTAATTGCAATTTGGGAAGGCGAAAAACTCACAAAGGAAACCGCTTTTCTTACTTCAGGAATCAAAACAGTTTACTGGCTGCCGCAGTTTCCTGCAATTTTTAAACAACTCATGTCAGAGGCAGCAGGAATTTACCTTAATACAAACGAACATCTTCGTGCTAACACAGAAGTTGAAACGCGAGAAGATCGTTTTATTTCAAAAGTACGTCAAGATTATCCAGCACATATTGTCCATAAAGCTGCACCAATAATGCATAAAATTCGCTCTGTAAAAGATGCAATTGAGCTAGAATTGATGCAAAGGGCTTGCAAAATTACAGAGGCGAGTATTCTTCGCTTATTGAAATTTATTAAGCCCGGAGTTTGGGAATATGAAATTGAGGCGGAATTAGCACACGAATTTTTACGAAATCGTTCCAAAGGTTTTGCTTACACGCCAATTATTGCTTCAGGAAAAAATGCCTGCGTTCTGCATTACATTGAAAATAATCAGCTCTGCAAAGATGGGGAGGTTATTTTATTGGATGTCGGTGCTGAATATGCAAATTACTCTTCCGATTTAACACGCTGTATTCCTGTAAATGGGAGATTTACCGCGCGACAAAAAGCAGTTTATAATGCCGTTTTACATGTTAAAACAGAAGCTGAAAAATTATTGGTTCCAGGAACAATAATGGCGGAATACCATAAGCAAGTTGGAAACTTAATGGAAGAGCAATTAGTAAATTTAGGATTGATCTCCATGGACGATATTAAAAATCAAAAAGCAGATTGGCCGGCCTATAAAAAGTATTTTATGCATGGGACATCTCATTTCATAGGTCTTGACACACATGATGTTGGACTTTGGCATGAGCCAATTTCAGAGGGAATGGTATTTACCTGCGAACCGGGGATTTATATTCCAGAGGAAGGTTTGGGTATTCGTTTGGAAGATGATTTAGTTGTCCAAAAGTCTGGTGCGCCGTTTAATTTAATGAAAGATATTCCTTTACAAGCTGATCACATTGAAGAATTGATGAATGCAAATTAATTCGTAATGTTAAATTTCAGAGTTTCAGGAGAAGGCAAAACCATTGTTTTCTTACATGGATTTTTAGAATCTCTTACAATGTGGGATTATTTACCACTTCAACAACTCGGTTCTAGAAATATTTTTATTGATTTACCAGGACACGGAAAATCACCATTAACAGATAAATCAGAACATGCAAGCCTAGAATTTATGGCAGATGAGGTGATCGCTGTTCTAGCGCATCTCGAAGTTGCTGAATTTTCCATTGTTGGCCATTCTATGGGCGCTTATGTTGGACTGCTAATAAAACAAAAACTTGAATCCTGTAACTTGCTGGTTTTACTCAACTCTAACTTTTGGTGCGACAATGAACAGAAGAAAATAGATCGCCTGAGAGTCGTAAAAATTGTTTTAAAAGCAAAAAACATATTTGTAAATGAAGCGATACCCAATTTATTTTGGAAGCTAGAATTACATAAAGATGAAATAAAAAAATTGAAAGAAGAGGCACTTAAAATGTCATCTGAGGCAATCGCTTACGCGACCTTAGCAATGCGCGACCGCAAAGATTTTTCGAAAGAAATCTATCAGAACCCATCAGATTATGTGCTAATTCATGGCACGTATGATAAATTAGTTTCAATCTCAGATTTAGAAAGCAGAATTAATTCTAGAAAGCAGCTACATATAATTACAAATGCCGGTCACATGTCGCACATTGAAAATAGTGATGAGATAATGGAGGTTTTAAAATCAAGTTTTAATTGTTTTAATTAAATTTGTTACGATCGAATATTTTAATACCAGTATTTTTTTAATAAATTCATGATTCAATGAAAAAATCCCACTTTATAATTGTATTTACCTCTCTTTTATTTTCATCTTGTATTACCACCCCAGGAAGTCCAATTATCAAAAAAAACGGTAAGAAAGCAGAAAAAATAATCGTTTTAGATGCCATACCGCCAATAGGCTATCAAGCTTTAACACCCTCAAAAAGCGTAACAAAAGCAGGGTTAAATCCTAGTATTTTATCTCAATGTAGACTCGATTCATATAATGCCAGGATTAATTCAAATGATGGGAGTATTTCCTATAGCTTCTATGACCCGGCTTCTAATAGTTATTTAAATGATATCACGAATAAATCCATTATAAGTATAAGAATCATAAAAGATTCTTTAAGTTGTAAAGTATTGAATTATAAGTTTTCGCAAACAATAGATGGAAAAAGAAAACCGATGTCTATTTCATTTGTCCTTGATCATAGCGGTTCTATGGGAGACGAAAGGGCAAATATTATTCAAGAAGCACTTTATATGGCATTAGACAGTAAACATATAGATGATGAAATTTCAATTTTTAAGTTTGATAAGTATGCAAATAATTTAATAAATTCTAAAGATAAGAATGCTCTAAAAAAAGTTCTTATGCCAACCATGGGTCTAAATGGCTATGGCTATACAACTTCAATTCAAGACGCAATCAAATTAGCTATTGACGAACAAAATAAATCTTCTCTTAAAGAAAAAATGATTGTAATTATTACTGATGGCTGCGAAAACTCTTCGGAAAAAGCAACAGATATAGGAAGACTTATAACTGAAGCTAAAAGTTCTAGAATAGTAATTAATTCTTTTGGTTTTGGTGAATACATTGATAAGGAGTACTTATTAAATTTAAGTCAAGAAACCGGAGGAGATTTTAGACAAGTATTTTCTAGATATGAACTAGCTAATATTTTTAATCATACAATGTACAGAATAAACTACAACTTCAAAGTTAATTTTACCCCTTGTATGTTCGGAGATAGTTTGAAGCTTCTCACAATGGTTAAATTAGGAGACAGTACTTACACAAATGAAAGATTAGTATATAGCCCATTTAGTCTTGGAGAAACGATTGAATTAAATGTCTTATTTGATAAAGATAAATTCAATGTTAAAAAAGAATATGAATCAGAGATTATAGGTTTTATTAAATTTTTAATACAACATCCGACTGTTCGTGTTGAAATAGCGGGTCATACAGACTCTAATTCAGATGAAAAACACAATCAAAAACTTTCTGAAAATCGTGCATTAGCAATAAAAAAATTCCTAGAATTGAATGGTATTGATGAAAAACGAATAACAACTATTGGTTATGGAGAAACAACGCCAAAGTATGAAAATGATTCTGATGAAAATCGAGCTTTAAATAGACGAATAGAAGTTAAAATCATTAACTAGAATAAACTTACTTGTAGGAAATAAAAAATTCTTCTAGTGAAAGAGATAATTCCTAAAATAAGGAAGATTGTTTATTTATAGAATCCATAATAATCGTTACTGGTCCATCGTTGATAAGTTCAACTTGCATGTCACCGCCAAAAACACCTTTCTCAATTATTCCGCTAAATGATTTTTTAAGTTGAGATAAGAAATATTCATACAAAGGAATTGCTTGTTCTGGTCTTGCAGAACGAATAAAACTTGGGCGATTTCCTTTTTTTGTGTCTGCAAATAATGTAAATTGACTTACAATAAGCAAGTCGCCAGAAATGTCGGAGACAGAAAGATTCATTTTCCCCTCTTCATCGCCAAAAATTCTGAGATGTATTAACTTTTGAATTAAATAATCAGCATCAAGTTCGGAATCAACATGCTCAATTCCTAGTAAAACAAGAAGTCCTTGTTGAATTTCTCCTACAATTTCATCATTTATTTTTACGGATGCTTTTCTAACACGTTGTATTACTACTCTCATGCAAATGTCTTTCTACGATGAGGGTCACTTGGGTCTTCGTACATTAAATCTAAATAACTTTGATAACGAGAAAAGGAAATCTCATCTTTTTCTACAGCGTCTTTCACAGCACAATTTGGTTCATTTAAGTGCAGACAATTGTGAAAACGACAAGCGCCAATTAGATTTCTCATTTCCGGAAAATAGTGTGCCATGTGCTCTTTCTCTAAATCAATTACGCCAAAAGCACGAATTCCAGGGGTGTCAATAATATAACCGCCACTTGCTAAGCTGTGCATTTCTGCAAAAGTAGTGGTGTGTTTTCCTTGCTCGTGAACCTTTGAAATTTCTCCTGTTCGTAGCGTTAAAGTTGGATCTAACGAATTCACCAAGGTTGTTTTTCCAACTCCGCTGTTTCCTGAAATCATAACTTGTTTCTCTTTGAGTTCCTTTCGAAGAAAACTTATTTGTGCTTCATTTTCAGCGCAGATTCGATGACAAGTATAGCCTAAACTAGTATAGATTGCCGAAAGCTCAGTAAATAAGCGTTCTTCCTCAGCACCAAACAAGTCGATTTTATTGAATAATAAGGTTGTTGGTATTCTAAATGATTCAGCAGAAACTAAAAATCTATCGATGAACCCAATTTGCGTGACTGGAGATTTTAAGGTCACCAATAAATAAGCATGGTCAACATTTGCCGCAATAATCTGCATTTGCTTACTCAAATTTGTCGATTTCCGTACAATGTAATTCTTTCGAGGAAGAATGGATTGAATTGAGTATGATACAGGAGAATCTTGAGAATTTGTGTCAGATGAAGCTGTTAATTCTACACGATCGCCAGCAGCTATAGGATTTGTTGTTTTTAAACCTTCAATTCGCAATTTTCCTCGAATTGTAGCTTTTATAATTTCTCCATCCTCCAAAATAATGTTGTAGATTTTTCCTGTAGATTTTAAAACAAGTCCTTGCATAGCGTACTACAAATTTATGTTTTATTCTTTTTATTCTATTTATTATTTAGCTGTTCTATCAAAAATTAGCAATCTTAAACGATATTTTGCGTTAATTCTACTCAAGCCCGTATCTTCGTTGTACATGTTGCGTTTACTTTTAATTTCTTGTTTTTTTATTTTCTACTGTGCTTTTTTCACGAACGCGCAATTATCAAATGAGCGGAGCTTCAAGAAATTAGTTGGAGAGGAGATAATCACAATCGATACGCTCGCGATTTATCCAAATAGTTTTATTGTTTTAATTGGCAATGACACGCTCGATTCAAAAAAATATTCGCTGAGTTTCGGAAGTAACAAATTTCAATTGTATGAAACTCAAAAAGATACTTTGACATTTCATTACAAGGTTTTGCCATTCAATTTTCAAAAAACAAATCAATTGCGCGATTCAAAAATAGTTTTTAATAGTACTAACGATGAAAGAGATAAATTTAAAATCCCAGCCTCTTATTCAGTTCAAGATATTTTTGGTGGAAATGAATTAAGTAAAAGCGGTAGTATTTCTCGTGGAGTTTCATTTGGGAATAAGCAAGATTTGGGAATCAATTCTAATCTTAACCTAGAATTATCAGGAGATTTAAGTCCAAATTTAAAGCTTCTAGCTGCAGTTTCTGACGCAAATTTACCCATACAACCCGACGGAAACACGAATAAACTTCAAGAATTCGATCAGGTTTTTATACAAGTTTATAATGATAAATTTAAATTAATTGCAGGCGATTTTTGGATATCAAAGCCACAAGGTTATTTTTTAAACTATAAAAAACGTGGGCAAGGTTTAACGGGCGATTATTCTTGGTTGACCAAAAATCAAAATCAGTGGAAGTCGCAAGCAAGTGCCGCCTTATCAAAAGGAAAGTTTAATAGGCAAATTATTCAAGGCATCGAGGCAAACCAAGGTCCTTATCGGCTAACTGGCGCTGAAAACGAACCGTTTATTGTGATATTGTCGGGAACAGAACGCGTATATATTGACGGAAAATTACTTCAAAGAGGGCAAGAATTAGACTATACAATAGATTACAATACCTCAGAACTTATTTTTACAGCACGAAATCAAATCACAAAAGATATCCGAATTGTTGTTGAATTTCAGTACTCAGATCAAAATTATGCGCGTTCACTTTTTCAGTCATCATTAAGCTACAAAAGTAAAAACATGCAGTTTTGGGTCAACGCATACAGTGAACAAGATGCTAAAAATCAAGCATTACAGCAAACTTTAAGTGGCGATCAAAAATTTTATCTTTCTCAAATAGGTGATAATTTAGATTTAGCGCGGATAAGTAGTATTGATTCTGTCGGTTATTTGGAAAATCAGGTCTTGTATAAAATGATGGATTCTCTTTCCTATGATTCAGTTTTAGTATTTAGTAATGATGCTGAGTTAGCAGTTTTTCGTGCCACTTTTCAATTTGTGGGAGCAAATCAAGGCAACTATATCTTCAGTAATTACACTGCTCTTGGGAAAGTTTTTAAATGGGTTGCCCCAATCGCGGGAATTCCTCAAGGAGATCACACACCATCTCGTTTAATTATTACACCCAAACAAAAACAGGTTGTAAGCTCAGGCTTTTCGGCAAAGTTGGGTAAGCGATTTTTTATGGAAAGTGAAAGTGCTCTTTCTACAAATGACCTCAACACTTTCTCAAAATTTGGAAGTAGCGATAACAATGGCTTTGCACAAAAGTTCAAGGGGATTTATTCACTTCCTTTCGGACTTGATACCATTAAAAAATGGAAGTTTGAAGCAAGTGGTGATGTGGAGTATTTAACTACAAATTTTAGTCCTATTGAGCAATACCGCAGCGTAGAATTTGACAGAGATTGGAATACGCGAAATAAAGGATACTTTGGCGATCAATTAGCTACAGCTTTAGGAACACATTTGTCACACCAGGACTTTGGAAAAATTAATCTTGAGGGGCAATATTTTAGCATTGGGGATGATTACGCTGGAAATAGAGTGGCGACAAATGGTGCTTGGCAACAAAATGGTTGGAAAATACAATGGGATGGAAGCGCTTTAAAAAGTGAATCGAATTCAAAAAACACCTTTGTCCGTCATCGTGCTGCAATTTCTAAAGATGTAAAATGGCTCACTATCGGATTTAAAGATGATCATGAAAAAAACATATTTAGTGACACAAACAAGCTTGTTTTAAAGAATAGTTATCAGTTTTTCGATTACCAATTTTTTATTTCAAATAGAGATTCATCTAAAGTAAATTATAAACTTTTTTGGAGAGAAAGGTTTGACCAACGAGGAGATTCTTTGCAATTAACCTCAGTTGCAAAGGCCAAAACAATTGGCGCAGAATTAAAATTATCGGAATTTAAAAATCAACGATTGAGTATTCTCAGCGCTTATCGCTCCTTGGCTATTTTAGATTCTGTTTTGCTTCCACAAACACCTGAAAATTCCTTTGTTGGTCGCATAGAATACGATGCTACATTTTGGAAGTCAGCACTCACATTAAATAGTTTTTATGAAATTGGTTCCGGTTTAGAGCAAAAAAGAGAATTTCTTTACCTAAAAGTAAATGATGGTCAGGGAATTTATGCTTGGGTAGATTATAACGCAGACGGAATTAAGGATTTAAATGAATTTGAAGTCGCACAGTTCATCGATCAAGCGAGTTATATTCGTGTATTTACTCCTAGCAGTGAATATATCAAAACGTATTCTAATGAGTTAAACCAAAGTTTATTTTGGCGCCCAGAAAGAATTTGGGAAAAGAAAAAAGGAGGGCTTAAATTTTTAAACCTGTTTTCAGACCAAGCTCGTTTAAGAATCACAAAAAAAGTAAATGAATTTGATGCGCGGGTTATATTTAATCCTTTTGCTAGTGATATTGATCTACCGAGTTTAGTAAGCACAAATACAAGTATTCGGAACACACTTTTTTTTAACCGTTTATCACGGGTTTTTAGTGCAGAAATTACAAGTGAAACATCAAAATCTAAAACGCTGTTAACTTCTGGCTTTGATTCAAAACAAAATCAATTTAATCAAGCGCTAATGAGATGGAATATCACAACTACTCTTTCTCTAGAATTATCAGCTTTAAAAGGAGTAAAAAAATCTCTCGCAGATTATGTTATCGGTAGAAATTATGCCTATAGCACCGAATCCTTTGCTGGTAAAATTATCTTTCAGAAATCAAGTAATTTCAGAATTTCATTGCAGACAAGGGCAGCAGATAAAATCAATGATCTTCTTTTAGGGGGAGAAAAATGCTTAACGCGCGAAATAGGTGGAACACTAAAATACAATCAAACTGAAAAGGGAAGTCTCCAAAGTGAATTTAAAATGCTTACCATGAAATATAGTGGAAATCCAAATTCTGCGATTGGATTTGAACTTTTAGAATCCCTACAGCCTGGTTTAAATTACACCTGGACCTGCACTTACCAAAGAACTTTGTCGCAAAATCTACAGCTTTCAATCAACTATTTAGGAAGAAAATCTGAGGTTTTACGAACTATTCATAGCGGAAGCATGGAGCTTCGAGCTTATTTTTAAGGCTTACAGATCAAACTTTATTCCTTGAGCAAGCGGAAGACTATCGGTATAATTAATCGTATTTGTTTGTCTGCGCATATAAACCTTCCAAGCATCAGAACCCGATTCTCTACCGCCGCCAGTTTCCTTTTCTCCACCAAAAGCACCGCCAATTTCTGCTCCTGAAGTGCCAATGTTTACGTTAGCAATTCCACAATCAGATCCAGCAGAAGATAAAAATGCTTCCGATTCCTTTAAATCATTCGTCATAATTGCAGAAGACAATCCTTGGGGAACAGCATTTTGCAACTTAATGGCATTTTCAAGACCTCCATTATATTTTATTAAGTATAAAATTGGAGCAAATGTTTCATGTTGAACAATTGCAAAATGATTTTCTGCCTCAATAATACAAGGTTTTACATAGCATCCCGACTCGTAACCAGCTCCCTTGAGAACACCGCCTTCAACAAGCACCTTTCCGCCCTCTTTTTTAGCTGCCTCAATAGAAGCTAAATAAGCATTTACTGCATCGGTATCGATAAGTGGACCAACATGATTGTTTTGATCCAAAGGATCTCCAATTCTCAATTGTTTGTATGCATTTGTTACAGCATCCCGAATTTTATCGTAAACACTTTCGTGAATGATTAATCTTCGTGTCGATGTACAGCGTTGTCCGGCAGTGCCCACAGCACCAAACACAGCTCCAGGAACTACCATTTTTAAATCTGCACTTGGAGCGATAATAATGGCATTATTTCCTCCTAATTCTAATAATGAGCGTCCTAAACGCTCTCCAACTGCAGCGCCAACAGATTTCCCCATTCGTGTTGATCCAGTTGCAGAAATAAGCGGTAAGCGCTTGTCGTTGGCCATTAATTTACCAATTTCAGCTCCGCCAATTATCAATCCTGAAACTCCTTCCGGAACATTATTTGCTGCAAAAACTTCATTCGTAATATGTTGACAAGCAAGAGCCGTGATAGGTGTTTTTTCTGAAGGCTTCCAAATACAAACATCCCCACAAACCCAAGCTAAGGCTGTATTCCAATTCCAAACTGCAACAGGAAAATTAAAGGCAGAAATAATTCCTACAATTCCAAGTGGATGATATTGCTCATACATTCTGTGGCCAGGACGTTCTGAATGCATCGTTAAACCATATAATTGGCGCGATAAGCCAACGGCAAAATCACAGATGTCAATCATTTCTTGGACTTCCCCAAGCCCTTCTTGTAAAGACTTCCCCATTTCATAAGAAACCAAGCGTCCAAGAGGTTCTTTATAAAACCGAATTTTTTCTGCTAGCTGACGCACAATTTCTCCACGTCTAGGAGCAGGAAGGGTTCTCCAATAAATAAAAGCTTCTTGCGCTTTTTGAACAACAAGCTCATAATCTTGCGCAGTTGCAGAATTTACTGTAGCGATTAATTTTCCATCAACTGGCGAAAAAGAAGAAATCACTTCCCCCTTAGTATTTAAGAAATCGGCCCCTGTGGATGCCCCACTATTTACTGGCTTAATGCCCAAGTCTTTTAATACTTGCTGCATTTCTGTTGTTGTTTCACTCATTTTCAAATTTTTTTAACAAAATTAAGAGAATTCTCTGATTAAGATATTGGATATCTTTATTTAATCTTTAGTTAATCATATAACTTTGATATTTTCTTATTTTTGAGGATAAAATTGACTTAAGTTGAAATTACAATGAAAGAATTCCTCGATAAACGAGAATAATCTTAAAAAAATGGAAGTTAAAATTAATTTTTTTTGAATACCCTTGCAGCTAATTTCAAGTATGATTTATACACACAAAATCAAGACAGACTAAACAAATATTGCTAAAAATGCGTTTATAATTTTTTTAGAACACTAATTTTAATGCCATGGAACTTTTTTTAATTATCGTTTTTGTTTTAGGATATATCGCTATTTCTATAGAACACACCATAAAAATTAATAAACTTATCCCAGCCTTGTTGATGATGGGAATTTGTTGGGCAAGTATCTCTTTCGGCATTACTGGTATAACTTCTTGGCTTGACCCTCAATCTTCTGAGTTAATAAATATTTCTTCTTTTGGTTTTGAAAAAAGAATGGTCTTACTTGAACAAACATTACTGCACCATTTTGGAAAAACTGCTGAAATTCTGTTTTTTCTTATAGGAGCGATGGCTATTGTTGAAATGATAGATCATTTTGAAGGGTTCAATTCTATAAATCGCCTCATCAAAACAAATAAAAAAATCACACTGCTTTGGATCATTTCTTTTATCGCATTCTTTCTTTCTGCAATTATTGACAACCTCACAACAACGATTGTTTTAATAACAATAATCCGAAAAATACTACACGAGACATCAGATCGCATGTGGTTTTCTGGTTTAATCGTAATCGCTGCAAATGCCGGGGGAGCATGGACTCCAATTGGGGATGTAACTACGACAATGCTTTGGATGGCAGAAAAGGTAACTACTCAAAAGTTAATATTACTTTTAAGTATTCCTTCTTTTATTAATATTTTAGTTCCCCTAATTATCGCTTCTTTCATGCCTGTTTTTAAAGGAAATGTTACAAAAATCGAAGATGATGGGGTTAAGAAACATTACAGCTCCATAATTTTAATTGCAGGCTTAGTGTTAATTATTCTTGTTCCTATATTTAAAACAACAACTCACCTCCCAACTTACATTGGCATGATGCTATCATTATCAATTTTTGCTATTCTAGCTGAAATACTTAGTAATCGAATGATTCGACTTAAATTAGGAGTTGAAAGAAAGGAAGAACATACTGGTCCAACCTTAAGCGCATTAGGTAAAATTGATATTCCTTCCGTTTTATTTTTCTTAGGGGTATTAATGACTGTTTCTGCAATGGAATCTATAGGTACGATATCAAATTTTGGGCAAACTGTAAGTCAATATATCCCAGAAACACTTTTTGTAACCTTACTGGGTCTTTGCTCTGCAGTTATAGATAATGTTCCATTAGTTGCTGCAAGCATAGGAATGTTTACTGCAGCTCCTGACGCAAATGTTTGGCATTTTATCGCATACGCAGCAGGAACTGGAGGTAGTATTCTTATTCTCGGATCAGCTGCAGGCGTAGTTGCAATGGGAATGGAGAAAATTTCTTTTGTTTGGTACTTAAAGAATATTTCTTTGTTAGCAATTGCGGGTTATTTTGCAGGAATCGGCGTTTTTTTACTTTTAGTATAGCTATCAATAAAATAAAATAATCACAAACTTTTCGTCCTTCCACCATCTACTGGTAAGTTTATCCCATTAATATATGACGCTTCAGGAGAAGCAAGAAAGGCAACAGCAGCAGCAACTTCATGAGGTTTTGCAATTCTTTTCATAGGAGACTCATTTGCCATTTCTTCAAATATCTCTTCAATACTTTGTCCAGTTTTTTGGGACTTTATTTCTGCCAACTCTTTTAAGCGAATGGTATCTGTTGCTCCTGGAAGAATATTATTAACCGTAATTCCATATTGCCCTAATTCATTCGCCAAAGTTTTACTCCAACTTGCGACAGCTCCTCGAATTGTATTTGAAACCCCTAAATTTGGAAGCGGTTGTTTTACAGAAGTTGAAATAATATTTATAATTCTTCCGTATCCTAATTCTATCATTTTGGGATAAAGTGCTTGCACTAATATATGATTGCAAATTAAATGCTGGTTAAACGTTGAGATAAATTCTTCTGTACTTGCATCTTTAATCGGGCCGCCTTTTGGACCTCCGCTGTTATTTATTAAGATGTGAACTCCAGAGTGATTCTTTAAAAAGGAATCAAGTTCTTGTTTTACTTGCACGGGATCTGAAAAATCTACTTTCAGAAATTGATGTTTTTGCCCTTGCGAAGTGTCTAATTCAGTAAGGGTAGCTTGTAATTTTTCTTCATTTCTAGAAACAAGAATAATAGAGCATCCCATTTCAGATAACTTAAGCGCAATTGCTTTTCCAATTCCTTGTGTACTCCCACAAACTAGCGCTATTTTATTCAGCATTGAATTTTCCATACTATACAAAGTTAAAGTTTATCGTTATTGTAGAAACCAAAATCAGGCATTTAATTAATAATAGACCAATCAAATTTACCCTTTAATTAATTTTAAAGTACGAAAGCACCTAAACTTCATTTTATTTTTGTCTTTTTTCCTAAGATTATTCATTAATTTTGCAGTGATTTCAACAAATTTATTTAATGATTAAAACAGACATAATTATTATTGGTGCTGGGCCAGTTGGTTTATTTACAGTTTTTGAAGCAGGCCTTCTAAAATTAAAATGCCATTTAATTGATTCCTTGCCTCACCCTGGAGGACAGTGTTCGGAAATATATCCTAAAAAACCAATTTATGATATTCCGGGTTTTCCAACTATTCTTGCTGGTGAGCTTGTTGATAATTTAATGGAACAAGCCGCACCTTTCAAACCGGGATTTACGCTAGGTGAAGCTGCTCTTTCTATTGAAAAAGATACGGAGAACCAATTTATAGTAAAAACCGAAAAGGGAACTGAGCACACTGCTCCGGTCGTTATTGTTGCTGGCGGACTTGGTGTTTTTGAGCCGCGGAAGCCACCGATTGAGAATTTAGCAAATTATGAAGATAAAGGAGTTGAATACATTATAAAAGATCCTGAGTTTTATAGGGATAAGACCTGTGTTATTTCTGGAGGCGGTGATTCTGCATTGGATTGGGCTTTTTTTCTAGTTGATCAGAAAATTGCCAAAAAAGTCACTTTGGTACACCGAAGTAGCTCTTTTAGAGGGCACCTTGATTCAGTTCAAAAAATAATTAATCTTGCTGAAGCTAATAAAATCGAATTAATTACAGAAGCAGAGGTAATTGATTTGGAGGGAACAAATCACTTAGAACGAATAGTTGTAAAACATCAAACCATAGGAAATAGAACAATAGAAGCAGACCATTTCATACCTCTTTTCGGTTTAAAACCCAGCCTCGGTCCGATTGCAGATTGGGGTTTAGAAATAGAAAAAAATGCAATTAAAGTAGATCCTAAAGACTATTCAACTGCTATTCCTGGAGTTTATGCGGTTGGAGACGTAAATACGTATGAAAATAAGTTGAAACTCATTCTTTGTGGCTTTCATGAGGGAACAATGGCTGTTCAGTCAGCATTTGCTAGAATATACCCAGATAAAAAAAATATCTTGAAGTATACAACTGTAAATGGAATACAAGGGTTTTAATTAATATAATGGCCAAACTTAATAAGTAGTTTTAACCTTTATTGACTTTATGAAGAGATTCAGAATAAATGCGGTTATTATTTTAGGAGTGCTTTCTTTGTCAAGCATCTTGCTAGTTCAATTACTTTGGGTCCGAAAAACAATTGAAATTCAATCAACTAGTACTGCAATCCAACATAAATCTGATAGTTTAAATTTGAAGGAATTCTCAGAACAAACAAACTTAGCATTGAGAAATGTTTTGAATGTTATCTCCAATGCAATAGAAGATAGCTCAGAGCATTATGGCGCGATTAAGCAGTTAAACGTAAATCAATTTAAAGTAGATATAATACAAGAACTTGATCCCTATTATTTAGAAACATTATTAAAAAAAGCGCTTTATAATCAAAACATTCACGAAGATTTTACTTTTGGTATATATGATTGTTTTACCAATCAATTAACTTTTAGTAAACTATATAAATTTACCGATGACTCCTTATATACATTAGTTAACAACAATATAATTGGTTTGGATTCTGCGCGACTAAAATTAAAAAATGATGGTCATTATTTCACTGTTTTTTTTCCAAATGTCCAAAATAAGCTTCCTCAAAACACTGTTTTTCTGTCTCCATGGATTTATATATCAACAATCGTGTTCTTAGTTTTAATTTTTTTCGGGTTTAGTTTAGCCACTATTATTAAGCAAAAAAGATTATCAGAAGTGATAACAGATTTTATAAATAATATGACACATGAATTAAAAACGCCCATTGCAACAATTAGTTTGTCTAGTGAAATGATTATGCGACTAGATTCCGATGATGATTTAGAAAAAGCTAAAAAATATGCCGGAATTATTTTTAAAGAAAATAAAAGATTAGAAACCCAAGTGGAAAGGGTGTTAAATATTTCTACTTTAGATACAGAAAACACCACCTTAAATAAAAAATCATTAGATTTTCATGAGCTTCTTGTTGAAGTTAAAGATACTTTTGATTTTAATCAATTGGCAAATGGCGGAAAAATATTAATTGAAAACAATGCAAGTGTTTTTACAATTCAAGCAGATCCTATTCATATTACTAATGTAGTTTATAATTTACTAGATAATGCTGTAAAATATTGCACTACAAAACCATTCATATCGATTACAACAAAAAATGAGCGAAATTATTTAGTTATTGAAATTAAAGATAATGGAATAGGTATTCGGAAAGAGGATCTAAAAATGATTTTTGATAAGTTCTATAGAGTTTCAACAGGAAATATTCACGATATAAAAGGATTTGGTCTTGGATTGTTCTATGTTAAACTGATTATTAATGAGCACAATGGATCTATAGATGTTAAAAGTAAGCTTGGAGAAGGAAGCACTTTTACTATTAAACTTCCTTATTGATTTTTTAAAATCATGCTTAATTTAAAACACAGCAAAAATTTGTTTGTTAAGCTATTATTACCCAAAGTTTAATCATTTGTAATTTTTTTATCATTTTTTTTTAAAAAAGTTTTTTTTTCTAAATTATTAATTTATATTTGTTAAGTGGTTTTTATAACCGCCAAATTGTAATTAGATTCCTAAACATATTTTTTAATTTTAAAACCAAAAACAATGAAAAATTTTTATCAAGTTCGAGATTTAAACTCTAAATTCTCATTTCAAGTAACACTAGTATCTTTATTTATGTTTTTGTTATCGTTTAGCTCGATGGCTCAGGAACAAATTACAATGTCTTTAGAGTGGTTAAGTTCAACACCAACTACCGCAGATTTTCAAGTTAGATTAACAAATACTGGTAATCTACCTGTAAAATTTAATAGCATTATTGTTCGTGGTAAGCATGCTGAAAATTTAATAACTCAAGGCGCAACATTATCTTGGACAGCTTTAAATAATAATACAAATTCGTCTTGGAACAATTGGCCAAATTTTACAAATGTATTACCATATAAAGCAGATAAAAAAATGCTTAATTATTCGTCAAATGTAAAATTTTTCGATTCTGAAACTGCTCCTTTAATCCCTGCTGGTGATGGTTTAGTTGTAGGATCTTTTAGATTAGCTGTTGCAGGTGGAACATGGTCTCCAAATGCTGATTTTGCCTTTGATTTTGAACCTACTGCAGCTGTTATAGGTTATGTAGATGGCGCTAAATATGTTTCAAGTTTAGCTACTCACGGAAGTAACATTATTTGTCTTGTTTCAGGTCAATCTCAATTAGGAGTTGCTGAAAATTCAAATTTAGGGTTTAGTGTATATCCAAATCCTACTACTGGTAAATTTAATATTACTTTACCTTCAAACATTAAAGCTAATGTTTCTGTAGTTGATGCAGAAGGGAAAGTAATTTTAGAGAAAAATAATTTATCTAATGGTGCTTTAATGAATTTAGGAAATGTAGCTCCAGGAGTATACTTAGTAAATATTTCCTCTGCAACTGAAACTCAAACTGTAAGAATAGTTAAAAACTAAAAATTTCTTACTTAATTATTAAGGGGGCAAATTTAGCCCCCTTTTTTTTTAAATAAATTTATCATAATTTGGTGATAGATTGTACTTTAACTATTAGCTTTTTCAACGACGCATATATTTAAAGTATAGTAATGTTCTATTTGCTGAATAGTTTACCTTAATTTTTTAATCAAGTTTTTAAGATCAAAATAACTTTTTGGTTAACTATTAATAAAAACTTTAATAAATTTCGAAGTAAAACAATTAATTTTGCAGTGTAACTAAATTTTCTAACAATGAAATCATTTCTTCTTTCAGTCTTAATATTACTCGCTCAGTTTGCTAGTTCACAAATTAAATTAAAATCATCTGCCCCTTTAATGGATAAAGTCTTTCCTAGTACGCAGGAATCCTCAATATCCTTAACTGACATTAAAAAAGAAAATGGATTGATAGTAATCTTTAGCTGTAACACCTGCCCATTTGTTGTGGGAACAGAAGATTTTCCAGGCTGGGAAAACCAATACAACCCATTATTCAACATGGCCTTAAAAGCAAATATTGGTTTCGTTTTAGTAAATTCTAACGAGGGAAAAAGAGCTGGAGTAGATTCTTTTGAGGAAATGAAATCCCATGCAAAAAAGATGTCTTATCAAATGCCTTATTTAATGGATGAGAATTCAGAATTGGCAAATGCAATGGAGGCAAAGACAACTCCGCATGTTTTTTTCTTCGATAAAAATAATAAGTTGATTTATGCTGGATCTATTGATAATATCTGGGACAATAAACGAAAGAAAGAAGAGAATTATTTGAGCAAGGCTATTCAATCTGTTTTAAATGGTAAAAAGGTTAAACCAAATTTTACAGCAGCAAAAGGTTGTAGTATTAAAAGAGTATCAAAATAAAAATTAAAGTAACACGATGACAAAGTCTTTTTTACTATCGTTTTTTTTACTTTTAAGCTTAGTGATCTTTTCTCAGCAAGGAGATGGAGGGCTTCCTAAAACTTTTAAAGAAGTTATCGATTATAATAAAATCGATAAGCGTGTTTTTGATGAACCGAATATAACTGCCTTAAAGATTGAAGATTCTCTAACCGACAATTCGGGAACTGCTCCTTGGCGCTTTGGATTTAATAATAATACGAACATCAACATCTCAAATTCTGGAACTTGGATTAATTTACCAAATGGAGATAGAATTTGGCAACTTGTTGTTGTGTGCAAAAATGCATTAACGGTTAATTTAACTTTTTCTCAAACTACTATTCCTTCAGGAAATGAATTGTATGTCTATAATCCAAGCAAAGACTTTATTCTAGGAAAATTTACAGCATCTCATCTATATAATGGTGAACTGGGAACAGAATTAGTACCTGGAGAAATGACAATTGTTGAATATTTTGTGCCTAAAGAATCTTCTATTGGAAATGTAAATATTTGTACCGTTACCCATGGCTATCGAACACCAAATGAATTTTTACTTAAAGCTTTTGGTGGCTCTGGAGCCTGTAATGTTAATGTTAATTGCCCCGAGGGAGCAGCTTGGACACAACAACGAAATAGCGTTGTTATGCTTGTTTCTGGAAGCAATGGTTTTTGTACCGGAGCCTTAATAAATAATACATTGAACGACGGGAAACCTTATGTTTTAACAGCTAATCATTGCTATAGTAATCCTGCCAATTGGATTTTCCGATTTCAATGGGAATCTACTTCTTGTATAAATCCTTCAACTTCTCCCACATTTCAATCATTGTCAGGCGCTGTTTTAAGAGCACAGGGAACACCATCCGACTTTTGTTTGGTAGAGATAACAGGAGGCTTAGTAAATGGAACTGTTCCAGCAGCTTACACTCCTTACTTTTCTGGTTGGGATAATACTGAAACAATTTCTCCATCAGCAGTTTGTATTCATCATCCTTCTGGAGACATTAAAAAAATTGCTATAGAAAACAATGCATTAATTTCTACAAGTTTTGGAGGAAGTCCATCTAATAGTCATTGGGGAGTACTTTCTTGGGACCTTGGAGTCACTGAGCCCGGATCTTCAGGTTCGCCACTTTTTAACCAAAACCGCAGAATTATTGGACAATTACATGGAGGTGCTTCAGCATGTGGCGCATCAGTTTTATCAGATGAATACGGGAAAGTAAGTGTTTCTTGGAATCCTGCGGGAAGTACGACTAGCGGCCAATTGAAACATTGGTTAGACCCAAATAACACCAATGCAAGTTTCATAGATGGTTATGACCCATCAAATGCCCCAACAATAACGCTTGATGCTGGATTAAGTAATTCTACTTTCATACAAACATCTCTTTGCGGAACTAATTATATTCCAAATGTCACTATTTCTAATGGTGGCAGTCAAACAGTAACTACTGCAGTTATTAGCTATTCAATTGATGGTGGAACTGCACAAAATTATAATTGGAATGGAAGTTTAGCTCAATTTCAAACGCAAGTAATAAACCTACCACCCGTTCAATTACTTCCTGGCAATCACACTTTTTTTGCTACTGTTTCTCAGGTGAACAATGGAGTTGATGAATTATCAGTTAATAATGCTACAAATACGCAATTTCTTGTTACTGCGATCAATCAAACTTCAAACTTGCTCAAAGTTACGCTGCTAACGGATAATTATTCTTCAGAAACATACATGGAGTTACTTTCAAGCAATGGCACGGTAGTTTGGTTTCAAGGAAATGAGAGTTTTGCAGGGACTTATGGGACAAATAACACCCCCGGACCGACAGATCCTACAAGTCCTCTTTTAGATAATACAACTTACAATTGGGATGTGCCTCTTTCACTTAACGATTGCTATACATTTAAAATCTATGATTATTACGGTGATGGTCTAGATGGATTCATGGCAGATGGTAGCTTGTCTTTGGCAAATCATAACAACATAAATTTTTATACACTTAACACCCCTAATTTTGGAGCAGAACTTGGAATAGTTTTTAAAAATAATAGTTCTATAGGAATAGAAGAAAGTGAAAACCAAGAATTGAATGTTTTTCCAAATCCAGCAAATGATTTACTGTTTATTAATTTACCTTCTTCTGCAAAGCAAATTAGCATTGTTGATATTTATGGAAAATTAATTTACAGCGAACCTGCATTATTAGATTCCAATGAATTAAAAATTTCTTTTCTTGCGAGTGGCACCTATTGGATAAAAGTCGATTTAACAAACGGAAGAACAGCTTTGAAGCGCTTTATTAAACAATAATTTTCAAGTAGGGAATGGCTGGAATATACACACACATTCCTTTTTGTAAACAGCGCTGCACTTATTGTGATTTTCATTTTTCCACCTCTTTTGAGGTTTATAGGGAAGCAGTAATAAAAGCCATATCTCAAGAACTAATTCTTAGGAAGAATGAAATTTCTGAAAAGATTCAAACAATTTATTTTGGCGGCGGAACTCCAAGTTTGATATTAAAATCTGAGTTAGAGCTTATTATTAACACGGTCAAAGACAACTTTATTCTTGGGCAGAATGTCGAAATAACGCTAGAGGCAAATCCTGAAGATATTTCAATAGAGAATTTAATTCTTTGGAAAGAACAAGGAATAAATCGTTTATCAATTGGATTACAATCGTTTAAAGAAAGTGATTTGACTTGGATGAATCGTTCTCACAATGTAGCCGAGGGAATAAAGTCTGTTAAACTTGCGCAATCATACGGATTTAAGAATATTAGTGTTGATATAATGTATGGACTTCCAAATTTAAGTTCGAAGGAATGGAAGGAACATTTACAATCAGTTCTTGCTCTTAATGTTACGCATATTTCTGCCTACTGCCTTACCATTGAACCAAAAACAGCATTGTTTCAAGAGGTAAAAAAGAAAAAAATACTTCCTGCAAATGATGAAGTTCAAAGTACACAATTTGAGGAGATGATTGAATTCTTAGCGCTAAATGGATATGAGCAATATGAAATTTCAAATTTCGCAAGAGATGAACAGTATTCAAAACACAATTCAAATTATTGGAAAGGAGTTCCTTTTCTTGGCATTGGTCCATCCGCTCATTCATTTGATGGAACACACCGAAGATGGAATATTTCTAATAATACAAAATATTATAAAAATGTTGGTTTAAATGAATCGTGGTATGAAGAGGAATTACTCAGCAAAGAAGACCAATGGAACGAACTTTTTTTAACAGGATTAAGAACAAAATGGGGCGTTTCTAAAGAAAAAATAAGTTTGCTTGGTGGTTTTTCTGAAGAAGAGGAAAAATGCATTAATAATTATATTTTGGGAGGGGAGATTTTGGAGACAGCAACTGTTTTTTTGTTAACTAAAAAAGGTTTGCTTTTTGCAGATGCGATTGCTGAAAATCTTTTTCGTTTGAATGAAAGCAAATCTTTACTTTTGTAATCTATGAAAGAACAAAGTAAGCAAGCGAGATATGATCGCGCCTATTTGAGATTAGCTGAAAGTTGGGCAGAATTATCCCAATGTGTCCGAAAAAAAGTAGGAGCAATTATTGTAAAAGATGCAATCATAATTTCTGACGGCTACAATGGAACTCCTGCTGGCTTTGATAATACCTGCGAAAATGAATCCGGCGAAACACATTGGTATGTTTTACATGCTGAAGCAAATGCAATTTTAAAAGTAGCGAAGTCGACAAATAATTGCAAAGATGCGACGCTCTATTTAACACACTCTCCCTGCAAGGAATGCAGTAAGCTAATTCTACAATCTGGAATTACAAGAGTCGTGTTCAAAGAAAAATATAAAGATGTTTCTGGCATAGATTTTTTGAGTAATGCCGGAATTATAACAAACCATATAGAAAATATATCTAATGTCTGAAGCTCCAAAATCAAATTATACCTTACCCCTTCTTTTATCTCTTTTTTTAGCCCTTGGTCTTTATTTTGGGGGTCTACTAAGCCACGGCTTCTCAAATAATACAGATAAGGCAGCAGATGTCCAAAAGCTAGAAGATATTTTAGATTTACTTGAAGATCGTTACGTTGATAAAGTCGATAAAGACAGGGTTTTTGAAGAGACTATTTCCGAAATGCTCCATAAACTTGATCCACATAGCAACTACATTGCATCAAAAGATATGGCAGCAGTCAATGAATCCATTGAGGGGGAGTTTGGAGGCATTGGAGTGCGTTTTCTCTTGCTGCGAGATACAATTTGTATTACAAATATTATTGGCGGATCACCCTCAGAAATGGCAGGCGTAAAAGCCGGGGATAAAATCATAGAAATCGAGGGAAAATCAGTTGTTGGAAAAAAAATAACCAATGAAAAAGTAATGCAAAAACTAAAAGGGCTCGCGGGAACAAACGTTAAATTTAAAGTCCTCAGAGGTAAAAAGTATAAATTATTTTCACTTCAAAGGGGAGCAATTCCATTGGAAACCATTACTTGTGCATACATGCTCAACGCAACGACAGGTTATATTTTAATAGATCAATTTTCTGTTCCTACCGCTCGAGACTTTAATATTGCTGCTTCACGATTGAAAGAAATGGGGATGACAAAATTAGTGCTTGACTTAAGAAATAATGGTGGTGGCGTTTTAACAGCAGCAACAGACATTGCCGATGAATTTTTAAAGGAGGGACTTATTATGCTGAAAACAAAAGGGAGAAAAAGCGGAGAGCAAATATATAAATCGAATTCAGGGGGTTTATTAGAAAACACAAAAACAGTTGTGCTAATTAACGCATATTCCGCTTCTGCAAGTGAAATATTAGCTGGTGCCTTACAAGATAACGACCGAGCTATTATTGTTGGGAGAAGATCTTTTGGAAAAGGATTGGTCCAGGAAGATCGTTTATTGCGAGATGGTAGCAACTTGCGCATAACTATTGCACGTTATTATACTCCTTCTGGACGTTGTATTCAAAGACCTTATAATGGTAAATACGAGGATTATATGGTCGATGAAGAGCGCTTTAGTAATAATGAGCTGTATGTTCAAGATAAACGTTTGCTTGCAGATTCATTGAAATTTAAAACACTAAAAGGTCGTTTTGTTTATGGAGGAGGTGGAATACAACCAGATGTTTTTGTGCCTTTTGATTCTTCAGGCACCAGCTTTTATTTAACTTCACTTCAGTTTAGTGGAGCATTTACTGCTTTTTCATTTGATTATGTAAGCGCTAAGAGAAACTCATGGAAAGATGCAAAAAGTTTTAATGAGCAATTTATTGTAGATGAAATACTCTCTAGAAAATTTATAAGCTTTGCAGCTAAGGACTTCAAGGTTGCATTAAACGAGAAAGAATACCAACACAGCAAAAAAAATATTGCTAAACTATTGAAAGCTGAAATTGCTCGCCAAATTTGGACTGAAGAAGGTTTTTACAGGACTATAAATCCTCTTGACAATGAATTAAATACTGCGTTAAAAGAATTAAAATAAGCCCTAAAAAGTTTTTCTTAGGTTTTTATTTGCGATTTTCGCAACTAAGATGCCGTGATTTGTGAAATCAATTTATTTTAATTGGTAACCTATAACTAACTTTGAATTTACGAATACTAACATTAATTATTCAATATGAAACAATTAATTATAATCTGCTCATTTATTTTTTCTTTTAATTTTGGTTTTTCTCAAACATATCCTACTGATTCTACCAAGTTGGTTTGTGTCACTTTAAATGATGGGACAAAAATAATTGGAAAAGTTACCCAAAATAATGAAAGAGAACTTACAGTATCTTCTTTAGATGGCCGTCGACAAATTATCCCGCAATTTTTTGTTAAAACTATCAGTGAAATTAATGAATCTGATATGAGTAAAAATGGAAAATATCTTGGAAAGGATAATTATTGTACTCGATATTTTTTAACAACAAATGGTTTGCCAATTGAAAAAGGGAAAAACTATATTCAATGGAATTTATTTGGGCCTGACATCCAATTTAGTGTTAGTGACCACTTTGGTGTTGGGATAATGACTTCTTGGATTGGCAGCCCAGTTGTTGGGTCGTTTAAGTACTCAAATAAAATTAGTAAAAATGTTCATTATGCTATTGGTGGACTTGTAGGAACAACTACATGGGTTGGGCGAGCAGGTTTAGCGCTACCTTTTGCGGCGTTAACATTTGGCAATGGTCGAAATAACATTAATTTTAGCTCTGGTTATGGAGCAGTATGGACAGGCTTCGGAAGTCAAGGTACAGCTCTTTTTTCAATTGCAGGGATGGCTAAGTTAAGCAATAAATTAAGTTTTGTTTTTGATTCATTCATTACAAAGGAATTCGGGTTTTTTACACCAAATTTGAGGTATCATTTTACTGAAACGAATGCTTTTCAATTTGGATTTGCCTTTCTACAGGCTGAAGGAGAATTTCAACAAATCCCATTTCCAATATGTCAATGGTACAGAAGACTTTAAATATTAATTTATCTCCACTGCAATCTCGTTTTTTCTTCCAATAACTTTCCATGGAGGATTATATCCAAGATACTGAAATGTACCAACCTTAGTTAATTTTTCACGAGAAATTAAATTTTGAAGTTCTTGACTTTTCTCTTT
>ENA-UOYL01000109-UOYL01000109.1-marine-metagenome-genome-assembly--contig:-NODE-109-length-33693-cov-4.675928_pt1 | contig 33693 bp, 26 predicted proteins | sample MGYA00238173_ERZ767189 | MGnify/ENA primary metagenome ERZ767189 (study PRJEB28943, sample SAMN06267163) | marine metagenome | isolation source: Columbia River Estuary | place: USA:Columbia River Estuary... | reverse complement strand
CAAAAAGGGATTGTGCCAGGGGGAGCGTGATTGTGCAAGTGAACACAAATAACAGTATGGACGCAATTCTTTTCATTCGTGCTGCAAAACTAAGTACCAGCGGCTCCAATTAATACAAAACCTTGTCAAAGAAGTGTAAATTATTAACTTCAGGGTCTTAACAGAGGCTTCTAAATACCTGAAATTCAGTTATGCCAGCTTATAAACCCAACCTACAAGCACAACAAAACTTAACAAAGTTGTTTATGGTTTTTTTTAGAAATGAAAAGTTTTCGGGGTTTTTACTGATCGGTTGTACGGCACTTTCTCTATTTTTTGCGAATTCTAGTTGGGGAGAAGGGTATATCCATTTTTGGCATCAGGCCTTGGGTCCTCTTTCCATTTCACATTGGATCAATGACGGGTTGATGGCTATTTTCTTTTTATTGGTTGGGCTGGAAATTGAACGGGAAATCTATATTGGCGAACTTTCTTCTTTTCGTCAAGCGGCTCTACCCATTGTTGCCGCAGTAGGCGGCATGTTGATCCCTGCGGGTATTCATTTATTATTTAATGCAGGTACACCCACCATGGCAGGAGCCGGAATTCCAATGGCCACCGATATTGTATTTGCTTTAGGCATTTTATCGCTCGCGGGTAAGTCAGTGCCCCCTGCACTAAAAATATTTTTAACAGCGTTAGCAATTATTGACGATCTGGGAGCCATTTTGGTGATTGCTCTTTTTTATACTGCTGAGCTTTCTTGGATTTACTTACTATCTGCTCTTTCAATTTTTGGAATCTTATTTTATCTAGGTAAAAGAGGAATGATGCTTTTGTCCATTTATTTATTGGGAGGCGTAGTGATGTGGTATTGTATGTATAAATCGGGCGTTCATGCAACCATCAGTGGTGTTTTGCTTGCCTTTGCCATCCCATTTGGAAAAGGGGCACATGCGTCTCTTTCAGAAAAGCTTCAACATTTTTTACATCCTGTTGTAGCATATGGTATTGTTCCGCTTTTTGCACTTGCTAATACAGGTATTGTGTTAGGACAGGAATTAATACACACTTTATTTTCATTAAACAGTCTAGGTATTTTATTGGGACTTTTTGTAGGGAAACCAATTGGAGTGTTTTTCTTTAGCTACTTATCTGTTCAATTCAAATTTGCAACCTTGCCCAGTGGTGTAGCTTGGAAACACATTGCAGCTGCTGGTCTATTGGCAGGTATTGGATTTACGATGTCCATATTTATCACCCTACTCGCATTCACCGAAAATGCAACAATTATAAGCTCTAAAGTAGCCATCCTGTTAGCCTCTTTGTTATCTGCCGTTGTTGGTTTACTTAGTTTTCAATTGATTCGTTCCACCCGCAATCCATAATTTTATGGACTGCAAAATTCCAACCAATGTCTTACCCCTATCAAATTCGATCTGAAGCAGCGTACCGGGAAGCGTATCAAAAAAGTATTGAACAACCTGAAGCATTTTGGTCTTCTATAGCTGAACACTTTGTCTGGAAAAAGAAATGGGATAAGGTTTTGTCCTGGAATTTTAAAGAGCCACACGTTGAATGGTTTGCGGGAGGTAAATTAAACATCACTGAAAACTGTATTGATCGCCATTTAGAAAAAATGGGAGATCGACCTGCTATTATTTGGGAGCCAAACGACCCCAATGAGCGCGTACGCGTAGTCACCTATAACCGTTTACATAAACGGGTGTGTCAGTTTGCGCAAGTGTTACTCAATAATGGAGTGAAAAAAGGAGATCGCGTTTGTATCTATATGGGGATGGTACCCGAGCTGGCTTATGCAGTGTTGGGTTGCGCGCGAATTGGTGCTATTCATAGTGTGATCTTTGGCGGATTTTCTGCACAGAGTATTGCAGATCGATTAGAAGATGCGCAGGCAGAATTTATTGTAACCTGTGATGGGGCGTTCAGAGGCGGAAAAGATATTCCGTTGAAAAGTGTAATCGACGATGCACTCATTGGTAATAAGCGTGTTAAAAAAGTAATTGTTTATACGCGTACACGCACACCCGTATCCATGATAAAGGGAAGAGATGTGTGGTGGGAAGATGAAATGGAACATGCAGAGCAGCAGGTTGAAAAAAATGGAGTGGTGCATTTTCCTGCAGCAGAAATGGATGCAGAAGATCCCTTATTTATTTTGTACACTTCCGGTAGTACAGGGAAGCCCAAAGGAGTGGTTCATTCTACCGCAGGTTATATGGTGTGGACGAATTACACCTTTGTCAATGCATTTCAATACCAGCCAGGTGATATTCATTTTTGTACTGCTGATATTGGTTGGATCACTGGGCATAGCTACATTTTATATGGACCGCTGAGTGCGGGGGCTACCTGTGTTTTGTTTGAGGGAATTCCTACCTGGCCCGATGCAGGGCGTTTTTGGGAGATTGTTGAAAAACATAAGGTGAATATTTTATATACTGCACCAACCGCAATTAGAAGTTTAATGGGATTTGGCACCGCACCTATTGAGGGTAAGGATCTTTCCACGTTGAAAGTGTTAGGAACGGTGGGCGAACCAATCAATGAAGAAGCTTGGCATTGGTATGATAAACATATTGGAAAAGGAAAATGTCCCATTGTTGACACTTGGTGGCAAACAGAAACGGGGGGGTGTATGATTTCTAATATGGCAGGAGTTACACCAGGTATCCCTTCCTGGGCTTCTTTACCGATGCCGGGTATTCAACCGTTATTAGTAGATGAAGCGGGTAAAGAAGTTACCGAGAAAGATGCAAGTGGTCATACCAAAGGAAACCTTTGCATAAAAGCACCCTGGCCAGGTATTTTGAGAACGACCTATGGTGATCATGAACGTTGTCGTCAAAATTATTTTTCAACCTATGCTGATTTGTATTTTACAGGCGATGGAGCGCTACGCGATGAAAAAGGAAACTATCGCATAACCGGACGTGTAGATGATGTGCTCAATGTAAGTGGACATCGTTTGGGTACAGCCGAAGTAGAAAATGCAATCAACATGCATGCGGGTGTAGTAGAAAGTGCTGTGGTAGGCTATCCGCATGACATCAAAGGGCAAGGCATTTATGCGTATGTGATTGTAGAAAATATACACGATGCACAATTGACTCGTCAGGATATTTTACAAACCGTAACGCGTCAGATTGGACCGATCGCAAAGCCTGATAAAATTCAATTTGTAAAAGGACTTCCCAAGACACGCAGTGGAAAAATCATGCGGCGTATTCTTCGAAAAATTGCCGAAGGCGAAACAAGCAACCTCGGCGACACCACCACGTTGTTAGACCCAGGTGTAGTCGACGAGATTGCTGCAGGACGAATTATTAATTAAAGCGTTTCAGACCACTTGAATGCGGCGGGCTTTTTTGCCGGGGGTTTTGTTTTTGCTTTTTCTGGACGACCACCCAAACGTATACCTACGTTGTAGGGTTTCATATCCAGTCCACGGCTCCACATATTGTTCATTGCAAAACTGGTATAGAATGTAAGGGGGCCAATTCCCAATTCACCAACCCATGAAAATTTGAAAGGCTCTAAATCAAAATCACCACGGATTTTATCAATATCACCTCCCTCTTTTGTTTTAACACGAGAAGAATATAAAAAACCCGCACTTACTCCAGCAGATAAACGCAATCCATTACTTTTAAGTGGTGAGCTATTAAAATTCAGCATGATTGGTACTGTTAGATAATCGGCAGCCAGTTTTACCTTGTCATACTCCACTATGCCTAAGTAAATTCCAGTTGGATTTTTTTGAAATTGTAAGTTCTGTTGTTCAAAGCGGTAATTGTTCATTTCGAGCCCAACACCATAGCGAAGATTCAATTTGTGTTTAACAAGGTTCATGCGTTGTAATAAAATCCAAAGATTAATATTATTAGAAGCAGCTGTATTCAATTTGAGTTGGTCCTTCCCAACATTAGGCGCTACAAATCCGCTTAAGCGTGCATTGGTGTAATTGGTAAAATCTTTGTATTGAGCAAATCCCAGGTCTAGTACAAACCAGTTATTCTCTATGTTTTTCAACTCTTTTTTAGTTTCTGGTTTGAAGAGTTGAAACCCTTCTACTTTTTTCAATGGCTTTTTATCGCGATCAGTAAAAAGCTCAATTTGCTTTTCAATAAACTCCCCCAACTCGCCACCGCCAATACTAATCTCTACTTTTTTCTCTTCGTTACCCTTCCCAATCTCTGTGCGCGTGATGATGGTAGTCTTACCCACCTTTAAAGTATCGGTTTTACCATTTATGAACACCTGTACATTTTTCTCTACCACTCCATTGCTGCTATCCGTTTTGATGATGTAGGTTTTTTCTATTTTATCTGGACTATTTCCTACACGAATGGTGTCTCTCGTTACAAATACTTTTTTGTTAGTTTCAATTTTGATCGAGTCTTTTTGTGCCTGAACGGCCGTTGAAGCGATGAGCAAAACAGCGATCGCCAGAAAACGAAAAGCATACATAGAATCATGTTTTAGTTACGGTCGCAAAGCTACCCGTTTATTCCTGAAAAAATTGTTAAGGCTTAACAATCAACTATTCATTTACACCAATGGTGCGGGCGCTTATCTTTGTGGCAAATAATTGGTATGAACGAAAAGCTTGTGCAGCGGATTGCAGCAGAATTAACCGAAATCAAAGAGGCGGGTTTATATAAGACAGAGCGCATTATTGAGAGTCCACAAGGCGCCGTCATCAAGGTAGGTGGTAGGGAGGTGTTGAATTTTTGTGCCAACAACTATTTGGGACTCTCTTCGCATCCCAAGGTAATAGAGGCGGCACATAAAGCGATTGACGAAAGAGGATACGGCCTGAGCAGTGTTCGTTTTATTTGTGGCACGCAGGATATTCATAAAGAGCTCGAGCAAAAAATATCTGCTTTTTTAGGAACCGAGGATACTATTTTATATGCGGCCGCCTTTGATGCCAATGGGGGTGTATTTGAACCCTTATTTAATGAAGAAGATGCATTGATTTCTGATGCACTCAACCATGCCTCCATCATTGATGGCGTGCGCCTGTGTAAAGCACAGCGGTTTCGCTATGAGCATAATAATATGCAAGACCTGGAATTGAAGTTGCAGGAAGCGGCACGCTGTCGCAGTCGTATTATCATTACAGATGGTTCGTTCAGTATGGATGGAACCATTGCGCAAATAGATAAAATTGTAGCACTCGCAGAAAAGTATGACGCAGCGGTAATGATTGATGAGTGTCACTCTTCGGGATTCTTAGGTAAAACCGGAAGGGGCACCCATGAGTATCGCGGGGTGATGGGAAAGATTGATATCATCACCGGCACACTCGGTAAGGCTTTAGGGGGCGCATCTGGTGGATTTACCAGCGGTCGCAAAGAAATCATTGACATTTTACGTCAGCGTTCCCGTCCTTATTTATTTAGTAATACCCTCGCCCCTTCGATAGTGGGGGCTTCTATTGCAGTGCTTGATATGCTTACCGAAACCACCGAACTGCGTGATAAATTAGAATACAACACCAAATACTTCCGCACCAAAATGACAGAAGCCGGGTTTGATATCAAGCCTGGTGATCATCCAATTGTTCCCATCATGTTGTATGATGCGGTATTGGCACAAAAAATGGCCGCCCGATTATTGGACGAAGGAATTTATGTTATCGGCTTCTTTTTTCCGGTTGTTGCAAAAGGGCAGGCTCGTATTCGTGTTCAATTGAGCGCCGCGCATGAGCAGGCACATTTGGACAAGGCCATTGCCGCCTTTATCAAAGCAGGAAAGGAGCTCGGCGTACTAAAGTAGGATAGGTTAACTTTGCCCGAAAGTTTTAATCGGGATGCGTATCATTATTTTATTTTTTGCATTGACCCTTTTGGGTAGTGCATGTTCCTTTAATAATGTGAAGGAAGATAAAAGTCTGGGTCATTTTTTTAAAGATAACCAGGTAGAAGGTTGTTTTGCCAGTATGGACAATGGAACCGGGCGGTTTGTGACGTATAATCTATCTCGGTATAGAGATAGTAGTTATAGCCCAGGTGGTTCGTTTGAGATTGTGCGCTCCTTGATCGCTTTGCAAACAGGTGCCATAAGTAGTGACAGTTCAATTTTTAAAGAAGAAGCATTGCTCGTTAATAATGAATCGATGCAAGCTTGGCTTGACTCATTGGGCTATGGTGCGCGCAATGATAAAGAGCGATTTAAAATCAAAACCTCCCAAGATAGTTTTTGGTTGGACAATTCATTAAAAGTGACGCCAGACGCGCAACTGGGGTTGATCAAGCAATTGTATTTTGGGCAACTTCCCTTTTTTAAAACCTATCAGGAAATGGTAAAGCGTGCCTTGCTAAAAGAAGACAATACCCTTTACCGACTGGGCTATAAAACCGGGCAAGCTGTTGCCGCAAATGGAAACACTATTGGTTGGGTAGTGGGATGGATTGAAGAGAACAATCACGCTAACTTTTTTGTGTTGAATATTGAAAGCGAAAAACCAAATTCTGATATAGAAACAGTAGGGGTGACAATGGTAAAAGACATTTTAAAAGAACAAGGATTTTTCCAGGGTAACCGATAAAATAGGCTCATGCAATTTTATAGTGAATCGTTAACACAATACCGCCGGTTACTGACCCGGGAGGTTCGTATTGGCGATTTGTTATTAGGAAATGGTCATCCGATTCGTGTGCAGACGATGACCACAACCGATACAATGGATACATTGGCTACTGTTGAACAGTCGATTCGTTGTATTGAAGCGGGTGCAGAATTGGTACGCATCACGGCTCCCTCCAAAAAAGAAGCAGAAAATTTATTAGTCATCAAAAATGAATTACGTAAACGGGGCTATCATACGCCACTGGTTGCTGATATTCATTTTACTCCCAACGCTGCAGAAATTGCTGCGCGAATCGTAGAGAAAGTGCGCGTCAATCCGGGTAATTATGTTGACAAGAAGAAATTTGAACAAATTGAATATACAGATGCGGAATATGCCGAAGAAATCGACCGAATTCGCGAACGGTTTACACCCCTGGTAAAAATTTGTAAGGAACACGGAACGGCTATGCGAATTGGCACTAACCATGGGTCGCTTAGTGATCGCATTATGAGTCGGTACGGCGATACAGCGATTGGAATGGTGGAAAGCGCAATGGAATTTTTGCGCGTTGCCCGTAATGAAGCTTTTCACAATATCGTACTGAGTATGAAGAGTAGCAATCCGCAGGTAATGGTGCAAGCCTACCGGCTACTTGTTAAAACCATGCAGGAAGAGTTCAACGAAATTTATCCTTTGCATTTAGGTGTTACCGAAGCAGGGGATGGCGAAGATGGACGCATCAAAAGTGCGGTGGGCATCGGTACGCTATTGGAAGATGGAATTGGAGATACCGTTCGTGTTTCTCTCACGGAGGATCCTGAATTGGAAATTCCTGTTTGTAAAGATTTAGTCAAGCGATATACGAATATTCCTGACACATCGGTGCCGCTAATTCACTCGTTATCGTACTCTCCATTTGAATATAAACGCCGTTATTCTTTTTCAGTAGAGCGCATTGGCGGAAAGCAAGTGCCGGTGGTGATTGCTGATCTGAGTCACCTTGAAAAAATTACGCCGACTCATTTGCAAAGTGTGGGGTATACCTACACTGAGCAAACAGATAAGTGGAGTATTGCAGACGCAGCAGCTGATTTTATTTTTACCGGTCATCAACTGTTAGACTTTGCGTTGCCAGGTACATTAAAAGTGCTCGTCTATCCTGCCGCGTGGCAACAAGTAGCCTCTTCTAGTTATTGTCCCTTGTTTGATGCAAGTGGATATGTACAGGCTGCTGTAAAAAGTGAGCAGTTGAACTTTGTTATGCTTGATTGCTACAGTGATGACACTACCATTAATGACTACACCCATTTAGATGCTATAGCAAATGATCCGACAGCTGTTCTTTGTTTAAGTAGCAACAATCGTAATGCGATGCAGTCTGTTCGACGTTTATTTGTTGAACTTGGCACACGTCAAATAAATAATCCTGTTATTTTGATGACAGATAGTAATGGACAAAACCCAGATGAACATCTTATTCATTTTGCTACGGAGACAGGCGCATTATTACTAGATGGTTTTGGAGATGGAATTTGCTTAGGGTATCAGTCCAAAGCTAAGATGGATACCATGCAAGTGAAAGGAAGAACCTACTTGCCTGTTAAAGATCAATATCAATTTACCAATAACACTGCTTTTAGTATTTTACAAGCAACACGTACTCGCATCTCAAAAACAGAATATATCAGTTGTCCCAGTTGCGGACGCACGCTTTTCGATTTACAGGAAACCACGGCTCGTATTCGTTCGGTCACCCATCATTTAAAAGGAGTCAAAATCGCAATCATGGGGTGCATTGTAAATGGTCCTGGAGAAATGGCCGATGCTGATTTTGGTTATGTGGGAAGTGGGCCAGGAAAGATTACCTTGTACAAAAGCAAAGAAATTGTCAAGCGCAACGTAGATAGCGCCGTAGCAGTGGACGAGCTCATCAATCTGTTAAAGGAGAATGGTGTTTGGGTTGAAAAAAATTAAGATGAATAAAAAAATCTGGATCACGCTTTATAGTGTCGTGCTACTTGTACACCTCATTGGCATTGGGCTGGAGAGTGAGGTATTGGCTCGTCTCACTAAGCCTCATCTGATGATCATTCTGGGTTTTTTTATGTGGGAGCAGACGCGTGGGATCAAAAATCGACTGATTACTGTTTTTATTGCGGCCTTATTTTTTTCATGGTGCGGTGATCTTTTATTGATGAATACCGTAACCCCTGTTTTTTTTCTTTACGGACTTGGCGCATTTTTAATTGCCCAGTTACTGTATAGTTTTTTCTTTTTTCGTGTGATGCAAAAAGAAAAAATCAAATTTAGCTGGTTGTTGTTTTTCCCTGTATTGATTTATTATTGTGTTTTGATTAGTTGGTTGGCTCCGCAATTAGGGGCATTAAAAACACCTGTTATTATTTACGGCGCTATTATTAGCACGATGCTATTACTAGCTCTTCATATGTTGTATATGCCAGCGGTTCGATCGGGGCGACTATTTATTGTTGGTGCAACATTATTTGTTGTCTCTGATTCGGCATTAGCCATCAATAAATTTAGTAGTCCATTTTCATCGGCCGGTCTGATTATTATGATCACCTATGGCTTAGCACAATTGTTTTTAACCGCTGGAGCTTTACAATACGTTCAACGGGAACGCGCTCGACATTCACTTTTTTAATTGATATGCAGCAGACAGATTTTTTAGTTATTGGTTCAGGAATAGCCGGACTCAGTTTCGCAATCAAGTGCGCACAGGAGTTTCCTGATCGAAGGATTTTAATTATTACTAAAGTTTCAGCTGATGAAACCAATACGAAATATGCGCAAGGTGGAATTGCTGTGGTAAGCGATACCGCTACTGATAGTTTTGAAAAGCATATTGAAGACACACTGATTGCGGGCGATGGCCTCTGTAATGAAGCAATTGTTCGCAACGTAGTGGAAGAGGGACCTGCCCGCGTGGATGAGATTATTGAATGGGGCGCACGATTCGATAAAGATGATCAGGGCATTTTCAAAAAAGGAAAAGAAGGAGGACACTCTGCACACCGCATCTTACATCACAAGGATGTAACGGGACAGGAAATGGAGCGGGCTCTGTTACAGGCCGTGGAGTCTTTTTCAAATATTCAATTGATCAAACACTGTTTTGTTGTAGATCTCATTACGCAACACCACAGAGGGTTTTTGATTACTAAATCAACTCCCGATATTGTTTGTTACGGCGTATATGTGCTAAACAGAGAAACAAATACAATCGATAAAATACTCTCTCGCGTCACTGTATTGGCTACAGGTGGGGTAGGACAGGTATATCGTACCACCACTAATCCAGCTATTGCAACAGGCGATGGGGTAGCGATGGTATACCGAGCAAAGGGCCGTATTGAAAATATGGAGTTTATTCAATTTCATCCTACGGCTCTTTATGAACCGGGTTTACGCGGGCAGGCTTTTTTGATTACAGAAGCGGTGCGTGGTGAAGGGGGTATTCTACGCAATCATCAGGGGGATGACTTTATGCGACACTATGATGCACGTAAAGATCTTGCCCCCCGTGATATTGTAGCCAGGGCTATTGATGCTGAAATGAAAAAGTCGGGAATGGAACATGTGTGGCTGGATTGCCGTAACCTGGATGAAAAAAAATTCAAGGAACATTTTCCAAACATCTATGAAAAATGTCTTTCCATAGGCATAAATGTTCATCAGCAACAAATTCCCGTTGCCCCTGCAGCGCACTACAGTTGTGGAGGTATTAAAACCAATGCATGGGGTGCCACTTCTATTGTTAATTTATATGCTTGTGGCGAGTGTGCGAGTACGGGCGTACATGGCGCCAACCGATTAGCAAGTAACTCGCTATTAGAGGCCATGGTATTTGCGCATCGTTGTTTTACAGACGCAAAAAATAAAATCGCCGCCATCGACTTTCAATTTGATATTCCAGACTGGAATGCAAAAGGAACCACCGAGCCTCGCGAAATGATTTTGATCACGCAAAGTTTGAAGGAGTTGCAACAGATCATGAGCGATTATGTTGGCATTGTTCGAAATGACATTCGTTTGCAACGTGCCTCACGTAGATTGGATCTGCTGTTTGAAGAGACGGAGCAGTTGTATCAGAATACCACGGTGTCTCCTCAACTATTAGAGTTGCGTAACATGATTACCATTGGCTATCTCATTGTAAAGTGTGCAAGTTTTCGCAAGGAAAGTCGTGGGCTGCATTATAACACTGATTATCCCAGCCAAGGATCTATGGCGCAAAATATTGTACTCTGATTTAATCAGAGTGACCACGGTCAGTTAACTTTGAAACATGTCTTTACTCGTTCGCCTATTTTTTCAATTACTATCTCTGTTGCCGTTTGCTTTTTTTCATGCATTAGGCAGTTTTGCTGCTTTTATTTTACGGCGGGTAGTGAAATATCGCCGGGCTCTTATTGAACAAAACATTCGGCAGGCCTTTCCCGCTATTACACCGCAGGAATTGGATCGAGTTATAAAATCTTTTTACCGAAATTTTGCAGATACGTTTACGGAGTCCATTAAAATGCTGACGCTTTCGAAAAGTGCAATAAAAAAGCACTGCACGGCAGACCTGACCATTGTCAGGGAACTACTTGAAAAAGGGAAGTCGGTTCAGTTAATGGCTGCACATCAGTTCAATTGGGAATATGTCAATCAGGTAATTCCTCCCGCACTGCCCGCACCCTATTATTTTATATTTCGTACGATACAATCACCTGCGTTTAATCAACTTTTTTTATTCCTGCGAAGTAAACAGGGCGGACACGCTGTTTCTGCCGAAGAATTTTTAGGCAAACGCGATGAAATATTTTCTCAACCCGCTGCTATGATTTTAGGAGCGGATCAAAATCCTAGTCGTCCTGCTACTGCGCGTTGGATGAATTTTTTTGGAAAGGCAACTCCTTTTCACGCGGGTCCAGCCAAAGGAGCTATTGCACATAACGCTGCCATGGTGATGCTTGACCTGAAACGTAAAAAACGAGGCTATTATCATTTAGAGTGCAAGCTGATCACGGATAATGCTGCAAACTTTTCCATTGATGAGTTGACCTGGCTCTATAAAAAGGAAACAGAAAAAGTAATTCAGGAAGATCCCACCAATTATTTATGGAGTCATCGCCGGTGGAGACATGAGTGGAATGCTACTTATGCGCCCATTTATCAAGGAAATTGAGCGAGTGCGTCACTATTATTTTAACAATTGATCCATAAATTGGGTCAACGCCCGCATACGATCCAAATTGATGGAGTAATAAATAAATTTTCCCTCGCGGGTAGTGTGCACAAAACCTGCCTTACGTAAAATAGCTAAATGTTGAGAGGCTACCGATTGCTCCACACGCAGGTGGATATAAATTTCTGTGACTGTCACTTTCCCTTTTTGATCAATGAGTTGTAAAATCTGTTGACGCAGTTTATGATTAAGCGCACGCAAAATCACACTGGTCTTTTTTAACAGTAAAAGATCAAGGTTTACTGCTTGTGCTGGTTCTGTAGGATTATGGATGGAAAGCGTGTAAGAATGCATATCCGTGTGAAGTTACCCCCATTTACCGGCAAATACTATGACCTTGAACCACTATAAAATTCTTTAACATATAATGGGGTGCAATAGGCCAGATCGGCAAATTCTTTTTTTAGAAACTTCCCTAACGCAATAGGTATCATTGCTGCCGCTGTTGCTGACGCAGTTGAAAAGCTGGCGTTTTTGGAGAGGCAGAGGGGTTTGAATTTATCTGCTCCGCTTCCGCAAAAAATAAATTTCTGTTTTTCTAATTCTACTGAAAAACTTGCAGCGTCAAGTATAAGCGCTTGCGCAGGCTGAATTTCATTTAATGTTTGATCGTAAAGCGCATAATATACTTCCATTCGTCTTGCATCAATCATCGGGCAGATCCAAGTATTTGTATCGCATTCAATAACAGATGCCATTAATTGAAGCGTTGGAATAGTAATCAATGGTTTTTCAAGTGCATAGCAGAGCCCCTTTGCCGTACTTAGTCCAACCCGAAGACCGGTGTATGATCCAGGTCCAATAGTGACACTAATCGCATTTATTTTTTCAAGCAAAAGATTTGCTTCACGCATCGCCTCTTGTAGTGCAGTATGTATCCAAGACGCGTGATCAAATTGATTCGCATTTAATTTTTCAACAAGCAGTGTATCGTTTGCTGAGATCGCAATGGATGCAGTCTGTCCCGCCGTATCTATATGGAGTACAAATGACATTTTATGCGTACACTTCTTCTTTTAATAGGGAAGCCGGTTTGTAGCGGCTTGATTCAGTACTTAATTTCTCAAGCAAGTTGAGCACGTGGGCTTTACCAATTTTTTCCGCCCAGGCAAAAGGTCCCATCGGATAATTAGTACCTAGTTGCATCGCTAAGTCAATTTGATTTTTATCGCTGACTCCTTCGCTGAGAGCGAGATAGGCCTCGTTGATGATAGAGCAGAGCACACGAGGGGCTATGAAGCCAATTTGATCTTGCACCCACTCTGGCTGACGATTCAGGTTTAAAAAAGCTACTTCTAGTTGACGGCGTATCGTCTCATTTTCACCAACAAGTTCCATTCTTTCTTTTTCTAAAAAACCGGTCCATCCGTTTAACCGGCAAAATCCAGCAGGAAGTTCATTACAGGTTTTTGCCACTGCATTCACTACCACAACCCCTCCTTTTTTTTGAAACGCAACTAACGCTGATTCGTGTTCACCCTTTTCTTCAAACAAAAGATCGATGCAAATAGTTTGATCGGTTAGTTCAGTCGGGTGAGAAAGCCAATCTATGGCCTGCGCCGCAGGGCGGGTTTCCCATTCTGCTTGTTGAACTTTATTTCCAATCAGGGCAATCTTCATCCCAACTATTTTTGCAAAGAAAGCGCATAAAGCTAAATTCGCCCTTTAATCTATTTTTTATGTCTAAGACAATCATCAAAACAGATAAAGCACCCGCACCCATCGGCCCCTATAACCAAGCCGTTCGCTATAAAAGTGAGGTATTTATTTCTGGACAGATCTGCATCGATCCTGCAACAGGTCAATTAAACAATGCGGATCTGGCTACTGAAACAAGGCAGGTGATGGAGAATCTAAAGGCAATTTTAACAGAAGCCGGACTCGATTTTAGCCATGTTATCAAAACCACTATTTTTTTGACAGACATGAACCGCTTTGGAGAGGTAAATGAGATTTACGGTAGCTATTTTACAGGAGATTATCCAGCCCGTGAAACAGTGCAGGTTTCCGCATTACCCAAGTTTGTAAGTGTAGAAATAAGTATGATCGCTGCTGGCTAAAATTTTAACCCCTTTAGTCTGCAACAAAGTGATTTTTTAGGGAGGAGTTACTTAATTTAGACAACTCCAAAAGCCCTATATGTTTAAATCAATTACGCTTTCTCTCCGCACCTTTTTGATTGGCGCCCCCATCGCTCTCTTTTTTTTGACTTCCTGTCAAAATAGGACTTCATTAGAAGAGAAAAAGACCACTCAATATGATGGTCCGGAATTAGCCGTTCAGCAGGAACTTGAAATGACCCGCGATCCTCGCACGGGTCAAGTTCCTTGGCATAAATTATTAGAGGCAAAACTGGCCACTGAAACCGCAAAAGAAGCTGCACGACAAAATCGTATTCAAGCATTAGCATGGGAAGAGCGTGGACCTAATTCAGATGTGGTAGGTCCCAGCAATGGAAACTCCCGTGCAAATAGTGGTATTACTGCTGGTCGTGTTCGTGCATTAATGGTTGACTCACTCGATCCCAATAAAAAAACAGTTTTTGCAGGAAGTGTTGCTGGTGGACTTTGGAAGACAACGGATATCACGGCTTCTCCTGCTATTTGGGTTCCGATCAATGATTTTTTATCGAATTTGGCGATTGCAGCCATTTGTCAGGATCCACGTCCTGGCTTTCAAAACACCATGTATCTCTGCACAGGTGAATCCTATTACAATGCGGACGCTGTGCAAGGAGTGGGTGTTTTCAAAAGTACAGATGGTGGTGCTACATGGACTTTTTTAAATAGTTCATCTGCTTATACATTTTGCACCCGTATCCTTTGCGACTATCAAGGAAATGTTTACCTCGGTACACGTAGTGGACTGTTTCGTTCCAATGATGGCGGAAGTTCATGGACAAATATCACTCCATCGGGTGTGGCCTCTATTCGTATTTGTGACATGGAGATTTCTTCCACTGCAACACAAGCGCGTTTACACGTTGTAACAGGAATTAGTTCAGCGCAGAGTTATCGCTTTACAGACGTACCTGCTACTACATCAAGCACTACAGGATGGTCAACACCCACTACACCATTTACTTCTTATAATAACCGTGCAGAGATAGCTGTGCAAGGCACTACTTTATACGCTATTCCTGCAAATAACTCAGGACAGGTTCCTCAAGTATTTAAATCTATTGACGGAGGAGATAATTGGGCCGTCTGTTCAGGCACACCTCCTACTACAGTGTCTGGTTCTGCTTTTGCCAATACGCAAGGATGGTATGATTTGTCCGTACGTATCAACCCATCTAATCCGGAGGAGTGTATTATAGGGGGAATTGACAATGCACGAACATTAGATGGCGGAACTACCTGGACTCGTATTTCTGCATGGGTAGGAACCGGTGGTCAGTATGTACATGCCGATCAACACGATATTCAATGGTGGGATGGAGGTAACAAACTAATTTTTGGTTGCGACGGTGGAGTACATTATTCCTCAGATAAAGGAACTACGATTCGTGATCGTAATACAGGACTTCGAATCAAACAGTTTTATGCAGTTGCTGTTCACCCCACACAAACCAATTATTTTTTAGCTGGTGCACAGGATAATGGCGTGCACCAATTGAGTAATGCCGGACTTAGTTCTTCGGTGGAAGTAACAGGCGGTGACGGTGCATATGTTGCCATCGATCAAAATGAAGGGAACTATCAGTTTGGTTCTTATGTGTATAATGTATATCGTCGCAGTACCAATAATGGGGCTAACTGGTCATCGTTTACTATTAATAGCAGCAGCGGACGATTCATCAATCCATGGGATTACGATAACCAGGCAAATATTATTTATGCATGTAACGCGGCCGGCAGTTATTTACGTTGGGATAATCCTCAAACAGCTCCTAACGTAGCGGGTGCTGTAACTTCTATTATTTCTGTTCCAGAGTTTGCCAGTCAAAACGTATCTGCTGTTCACGTTTCATCTTTTACTGCTAACCGCGTTTTCTTTGGATTAGGTTCTGGCAAAGTGGTTCGTGTCTCCAATGCACATGATGTTACACCCACTGCAGTAGATATTACACCCAGTGGTGCAGCAGGATATGTAAACTGTGTTAACACGGGTTCTACTGAAAATAAATTAATTGCTGTCTATTCTAGTTATAATGTCAATAATGTATGGGTGAGTACAGATGGAGGTACAACTTGGTCACAGTGTGATGGCAACTTGCCTAACATGCCTGTGCGCTGGGCAGTATTTCATCCTGATGCGGATACCAAAGCAATCATTGCAACAGAAACAGGTGTTTGGGAGACAGATCTTTTAAATGGAAGTAGCACGGTGTGGGAAGCGAATCCAAGTTTTCCCAATGTAAAAACAACTATGCTCAAGTATCGTGCGGCTGATCGTACGTTAGTTGCTTCTACGCATGGACGCGGTGTTTGGTCAACAACTATTCCTGCACCATCTGGGTTTACATTTAGTTCTCCTGCTGCTGTAACAGCTGCTTGTCCTGCTCCTCAGAATATGAGTGTCTTATTGAACACGATTTCTAATGGCGGATTTACCGGTGCAATTTCACTCACTGCAACCGGAAATCCTACAGGAACAACTGTATCATTTACAACTAACCCTGTCACTGCAGGCAATAGCACTATTGTAGTTTTGAATGGCACTAACACATTATTACCCGGTAACTATACCGTTACTGTAAATGGAACTGCAACGGGTGCTGTGGCGCAATCACGGGTATTAACTTTTACAATTACGGCAGGAACGGCACCTGTGATTTCATCGCAGCCTTCTGATATTAGTGTTTGTACCGGTAGTAACGCAACATTTAGTATCACTGCTAATGAAGGAACCTATCAATGGCAAGTGAGTACCAATGGTGGAACCAGTTTTAGTAACATTACAGGCGCAACGGGAGCTACTTACACTGTAACAGGTGCGAGCGCAACAGAATCCGGAAATCTATATCGTTGTATTGTTTCTAATACCTGTGGTAATTCCACTACGTCAACTACCGCTTTGTTAACGGTTGCAAGTGGAACGACTATTACTACACAACCTGCCAACGCATCGCTCTGCGTAGGTTCTTCCAATATTTTCCGAGTGGTTGCCTCTGGTGCTAATCTCACCTATCAATGGCAACGTAGCACGGATGGAGGAAACACTTGGACTACTGTTAGTGGCGCTACTGGTTCGCAGTACACATTAACTGGTATTACATTAGCAATGGATGGTGATCAGTATCGTTGTATTGTTAATGGAACCTGTACTCCTAGCACAGCAACTTCCAATGCAGCTACTTTGTCTGTTGTGAGTGCATTGAGTATTACGCAGCAACCACAATCACAAATTGTGTGTAACGGAACGAATGCTAGTTTCTCTATCACGGCATTAGGCGTGAGTATGTATCAGTGGCAAGTGAGCACTGATGGCGGAAGTAGCTGGTCTACTATTACCGGAGCAACTAATACAACGTATACATTAACTGCACCAGGTTTAGGGTTGTCTGGAAATTTATATCGTTGTGTGGTGAGTGGTTCGTGCGGAACGGCTAACTCTGCGAGTGCCACGCTTACTGTCAATCCAATTACGGCTATTGCACAGCAGCCCAATGCACAAACCATTTGCGCAGGATCTGCTGTCAGTTTCTCTGTGACGGCAACGGGCGCAAGTATTACCTATCAATGGCAACAAAGTCTGAATGGATGTAATGGTCCTTGGACAACTATCAGTGGCGCTACTAGCGCAACCTATACTATCAATAACGCACCGGTTTCGTTAGATAACACGGCTTATCGCTGTATTGTTAATGGAACATGTACAGCCGCACTTACCTCTGGTTGCGGACTACTAACCGTTGTTGCACCTACCACTGTTACCACACAACCTATCTCACAAACTGTTTGTGATGGAGCAGGTGTAACCTTTACAACAGCAGGTAGCGGTGCCGGTGTCATTTATCAATGGCAAGTAAATACCGGCAGCGGGTTTACTAACCTTTCAAACGGTGGAATCTATAGTGGCGTAACCACTGCATCACTTGCTATCAGCACAACTAATCCAGCTATGAGTGGTTATCAGTACCGCTGTGTACTTTCTAATGCAGTATGTACTACGCCGGTTAATACAAATACTATTACCCTCACTGTTAATACACTCCCTGCTATTTCATCACAACCTCAAGCACAAACTACTTGCTCGGGTACTACTGTCTCCTTTACGGTAGGAGCAACCGGAACAGGAGTGCAGTACCAGTGGCAGGTAAACACAGGAACTGGATTTGTGAATCTCACCAACACGGGTAACTACACAGGCGCTACAACCTCTACTTTAGTTGTCAGCAACACCACTGTAGCGATGAGTGGTTATCAATACCGCTGTGTAGTGAGTGGAACTTGTGCGCCAACAGTGAACTCTTCGGCAGTTACACTCATCGTATATGCGCCAGTAGTGGTGAACCGTTCTCCTGCTAATGCAGAAGTATGTGCCGGTACAACCGCTAGTTTCTTGGTAGCTGCTTCCAGCGTTCCTGCTATTAATTATCAGTGGCAGGTGAGCACCAACGGTGGAACTACTTGGACTGATATCGCGGGTGCAACGACCACTAGCTTGTCATTACCATCTGTGATCATTGCGATGAATGGTAATCGCTACCGCTGTCTCGTATCCAGCAATACTTGCTCAACGCCAGTGGCATCAGCTGCTGCATTATTGACAGTACGCGTAGTGCCTACTGTTACACTCAGTGCGGCGCCGTATACTTCGTTACTGCCTGGACAAAGCACTACACTAACTGCGCAACCAAGCAGCAGTACCGGCGGTGTGATTGCGACAAATTGGACACTCGATAATCAAGCGTTCACCACTTTAACTCCCAATAGTTATACAGCAACTATCACTGATCTCGGAACCTATCAGGTGGGAATTAGAGAAACATGGCCGAGCGGTCTATTCTGCTCTGCGCTATCGCAGACCGTTACGATTACTGCAAACGTTAGTAACCGTTTGTTCATCTTCCCTTCACCCAATGATGGAAACTTCACTGTGTCGTATTACTACAGTGGAAGCAGCGCTTCTACTCGCGTACTCAATATCTACGATGGGAAAGGTGCGAAAGTGTATCAGAAAGCATTTTCGATTGCCGGTCCGTATACCTTATTACCTGTAGACCTTCGCACTGCTGCCCGTGGTATTTACTACGTAGTAGTGGGTGATGCCAGTGGTAATAAACTCATTGAAGGAAAAGTACACGTGCGGTAATAATCACTATGCAGGAATTGAAAGCCGTCTCTATGAGGCGGCTTTTTTTGTGGAAAAAACCTTCTATAATGTATTTAATCTCAAGGTAGGGATTTGGCTAACTATTATTTTGCTGTCATAATTGAATTGTGAAAACTGTCATAATCATAACGACAAAATGTAAAATATGCAGTACCTTGCTCTCATGAAAAAAACGGATCAATTAGCGCAACTTTCTACCTATCAGGCGATGAATCCTCAATCGCTCTTTAAAATCATTGATCAAACCAATAAGGGGATCTCCTATCCTGCCTTCCATCAATTAGTGTCAAAGATGCCTTTCACTTTGACTCAATGGGCGCACTTTCTTCGTATTTCAAAAAGAACATTAGAACGAATTCGAGAAGAGAAAAAAGTAATTAGCCCCACCAGTTCCGAGCATATCCTTCGAATTGTGATGCTATACAATTATGGCGTGAGTGTTTTTGGTAATAAAAAAAACTTTGATCTCTGGTTAACACTTGAATCCATCCCATTGGGCTATATCCGGCCGCTTGATTTGCTTAATAATTCTTATGGGATTGAAGCTATCCGCGGTGAATTAGGTAGAATTGAACACGGAATATTATCATGATTGTATTTCGACTTGCTAAAAAGCAATACACCCATAAGCTCTCTGGCGAAGGCGCAGAACTATATGGAGGTCGGTGGAATAGTGTCGGTACGCCGATGCTTTACACCAGTGAATCTCGATCGCTCGCGCTGTTAGAGCTAGCTGTACACTTGCCCTTTATTATTAAGCCAACACAATATTGTTTAGTTACAATTCAAATTCCCGACGCAATTAAATTTCAAACTGTTGCAGTTGATACTTTAAAAAATGATTGGATGAGTCCGTCTTCACAAAAACATACCCAGCGCATTGGGGATTTGTTTGTTGAAAAAAATGAACATTTAGTTTTAAAGGTACCCTCCGTAATTGTTCCAGGTGATTCGAACTATCTAATGAATCCCCTTCACCCCAATTTTGAGAAAGTTAAGATTCTAAAAACTGAATTGTTTTCACTTGATAGTCGGCTATTTAATTAATTCCCCTTTTTCCACGTATTATTACTGCGGTCCCAGTCGGGGAGTTTTTTATCGGGGTCGATAACTACTTGTTTGATTTCACTGGTGGTGAGTACACTGAATGTCCATTGTGCACCACGTTGCCACACTTCAACCGGGAGTTGAATGGTTTGCTCGTTGCCATTTACCTCGGTGACTCGAATCGCCAATGGCATCACCATCTTCTCTAAATTTTCAATGGTGATTTCAGCACCTTTTGTAGCGTCACCTTTTTTATAGCGAAGGTCTTTCACTGATACGTCCAACTTCCAGCTATTTAATACCCAAGCTCTCCAAAACCAACTCAGGTCTTCGCCACTCATATTTTCCATGGTATGAAAAAAGTCCCAGGGAGTGGGGTGCTTGAAGGCCCAGCGACGAATATATTCTTGAAATGCTCTGTCAAATCGTTCTTCGCCCAACACTTGCTCGCGCAACGCGTGCAACATTTGTGCGGGTTTGAGATAAGCCGTAATCCCGAGATTATTTTGTTGAATGACATCCGGCGTATTATATAGTCCATCCATTTTTTCTCCAAAGGTCATTCGAACCATAAAAGGGGCAGAAGGGTCTGGGAAAAAACTGGGTTTGAATTCTCCTTTATTAAAAGCAGCCGTAGAAAGATCATTGATGAACGTATTGAACCCTTCGTCCATCCAAGCGTATTTGCGTTCATTACTTCCCACAATCATGGGGAACCACGTATGACCAAATTCATGATCTGTTACACCCCACAACTCTTCGCCCATACTTTTAGAAGAACAAAATACAATGCCGGGATATTCCATTCCACCCACAATCCCCGCCACATTGGTTGCAGCCGGATAAGGGAACTCAAACCATTTTTTTGAATAATGTTCAATAGAACCTTTGACCATTTCAGTGGAACGTTGCCATCCATTTTTTCCAACGCTCTCTTGCGGATACGCACTTATGGCCATACATTTTTTTCCACTCGGTAAATCAATCTTTGCTGCATCAATAATAAATGCTTTTGACGCTGCCCAGGCTGCATCTCTAGTGTTGGTAATTTTGAAACGCCAGGTTAATTCTGCTACTGCAGGACGAGAGGAGGCTTGTCCCACTTCATTGGCTGCACGTATTGCAACAGTTGTATTACTTTTTGCAGCTGCTTCCCAACGCTTTTGTTGTTCCGCAGTATAACAATCTTTCGTGTTTAATAACTCACCGGATCCGACCACAATCAAATTAGCAGGCGCAGTGACACTAAATTCAATATCACCATACTCTAAATAAAACTCGCCCGCTCCCAAATAGGGTAAGGTATTCCAACCCTGTACATCATCATACACGGCCACACGTGGAAACCACTGCGCCACTTCGTAAATCATTCCTTTCTCTGTGTTAAGTCGGCCCATGCGGTCTGTTCCGTATTCAGGAATGATAAATTTGTAATTCATTTTTAACCGAACACTTGCACCTTTTGCCAATGGATTTTTCAGCCACACTTGCATGCGTGTGTCATTTGTTACTGTATTGGTTGCAGAGGCATAGACGCCCGCAGATTCTATTTGAAGATTACTGATTTCATAGCCATTGGTAAAACCACCGTTGGCCCAGCGACCACCTGTTTCGGTAGTGGTTGCAGAGGCACGTGAATCTTTTTTGTAAATGTTTTGATCTAGTTGCAACCAAATAAAACGAAGTGCATCCGGACTGTTATTCGTATACGTAATCACTACATCGCCAGTGAGGGTGTGCGTTGCTGTATCCAATTTGCATTGAATCACATAATCCGCACGGTTTTGCCAGTAACGCGGACCCGGCTCTCCACTTGCACTACGAAAATCGTTGCCGGGGTAAGGGTAGAATTGGGGATGAAATGTTTCGCGGTGGTCGTAGTTGGACTGAGCAAACAACGCAACGGACTGTGTCAACACTAAAAGGGCAACGATGATTCTTTTCATAAATGTGGTTTGGGATAAAACGGAAATATCTAACTAAAATAGATGAAATTCTATAAATGAGTTGATCATATGATTAGACTTTTTTACAATACTTCTACTTCTAATTTGATTTAACATTTTATTTAACTTCAATCGCATGTTAGAATAAGCATAATTTTATGCACGTGATTATATTTCTAGATATCGACGGTGTGATGGTTCCCGCCAAGGGATGGAAAACTCCTGAACTTTTAGATGATGGATTTCCCGCGTTTTCAAAAAGTGCAACGAAAATACTTCGGCAATTTATTTCTGAAGACGTAACTGTATTGCTTACTACCTCTCACAAATCTCGATTTACCGACGATGAGTGGCGCACAATTTTTAAAAACAGGGGTATTGATGTCACTACCATTCACTCACTTCCTGCCAATCACAAAAATGTAAGTAGGAAAGAAGAAATTCTTAATTGGTTTAAACAAAATCGGTTAGATGCAAAGTATGTCATTATTGACGATGACACCTCTTTGCAAGATCTGCCCACTTCTATAAAGTCAAAACTTGTTCAAACAAGTCCCCATGTAGGACTTACCGATGAGCATATTGAAGTTATTAATTCAATTCTTGAAAAATAAGAGTCGTCACTAAACAGGACGACTTTAAAATTTTGCTACTACAAAAACAACCCCTCAGCTATAGCAACGCTTTCGGGTTTGCCGACATCAACAAAGCGGTCGCCGGAGTGGTCGTAGCCGAGTATTAAATGATCGGGAGCAAGACGTAAGTACACATCTGTGAGAGAAAATTTTCCCTGAAACCCATAACCGGGCATGAGTTGAAATATCGAAGGTTCAAAAATGGCGACGCAACTATAGGCTTTTGAAATCAATGCGGAAATCGCAGCCGCATCAACGAGATCGCCTGTATTAGCTCCAGCGCCCGGTGATGCAGCAGAACCTCTCATCGCCATCTTCTCCTCTCCCGTACTCACATTTCTCCAGCCGCACAATCTGTCAGTGTGATCAAACAACAATACGCGTGAACTGGAGCGATTGGTTACACCAAAAGAAATCAATGGCTGACGAAGCTCATGAAACTCAATTAATTTTCCAATATGTAAGTCCGTTAAAATATCTGCGTTGAGTGTAATAAAACGTTCGTCCCTGGCAAAAAATTCAGCCGCTTTGAGCAAACCACCACCGGTATCAAGTAAAAACTCTCTTTCATCACTGATATAAATCTCAGAACCCCATCCGCGGTTGCGCGATACCGCTTCTTCAATTTGATCCGCAAAGTGATGCACATTGATCACCACTTCAAAAATGCCGTACTGTTGTAAGTATTCAATATTGCGCTGGAGTAACGATTTCCCATTGACCATCGCCAGCGCCTTGGGGTGCTTGTCGGTCCAGGGTTTAAAACGCGTACCGAGACCCGCACAAAATATCATGGCACGTGTAATCACGAGGGCAAATTGATCCAGTTTTTGGCATCCTGCACCGTGTGACTCAGCTCCACTTTTACTTTGAATTTATTACGAAGATGACGCGCCATTTCATCGGCGGCGTATACACTACGGTGTTGACCGCCCGTACAACCAAAGCCCACCATCAAACTCCCAAAACCGCGTTTGATATAATCTTCTACCGTCATGTCCACAATATCAAAAACAGAATTGAGAAAATCCGGCATTTTGGTGCGTTGTTCTAAAAAATCGCGCACAGGTTTATCACGGCCGGTCTGCGTTTTCATTTCCTCTACACGACCGGGATTGAGAATTCCCCGACAATCAAAAGTGAAGCCACCGCCATTGCCGCTTTCGTCTGGAATATGACCGTTGCGATAAGAGAAACTATACACTTTCACCACTAAGGGTGTTTCTGTTGTAGCCTGGGTTGGTGTGAACTGCGCAATCACTTCGTCGCTCACGCAGAGGTTGAGTACTTTTCTAAATTCTGGTACGGCAATGCCCACGCTGTGTTGATTAAAAAAGTCGCGCAGGTTAGAAAGAGCTAGAGGAATACTAGTTAAAAACTGTGCTTTACGTTCAAAAAGTCCGCGGAATCCATACGCACCTAACACTTGCAACAAACGAATGAGTACATAGCCGTTGTACTGGCTGCGAAATAATTTTCTGTCAATAGAAGCATCGATTGTTTTTTCAAATGCGACCATGTAATCGTCGAGTAAGCGTTGTTTCCAGTCTTCAGGGAGTTTGGCACGCGCTTGCCATAAAAGAGAAGCCACATCATACTGCGGCGCCCCTTTCATGCCTCCTTGGTAATCGATAAAATGAACCGAACCTTCGGGACGCACCATAATATTGCGGCTCTGAAAATCACGGAACAAAAAATATTTATACTCGGTGTGTGTGAGATAATTACTGAGCGCCTCAAAGTCGTCAATTAATTGCTGTTTATCATAGGGACGGCGCAAGGCATCTAAAAAATAATATTTGAAATAGAGTAAATCCGCAAGAATCGCCTGCTTACCAAATTCTTTATTGGTTAGACAGCGGTTATAATCTAATCCCTGATCGCCACGCACTTGCAAAGACGCCAGCGCCTGTGTTGTTTTTTTAAAAAGTTCATACACTTCTGGCGTGAGTCCCTTGGACTCTAAATGCCAAAGCAAGGATTCATCGCCAAAATCTTCTTGCAAATAATACTGACGGTCTTCACTCACCGCAAAAATCTGTGGCACGGCGAGTCCTTTTTCACAAAAATGATTCGAGAAATAAAAGAAGGTTTCGTTTTCGCGGATATTATTTCCGTAGGTGCCAATCACTGAAACTCCTTCGCCATGCAAACGAAAATACCGGCGCTCGCTACCACTCTGAGGCAACACATCGAGGGAAACAGGCGGAACGCCTTTCCATTTTACGTAGAGGTTGGTTACTGCATCAATCCATTGCTGCATGGAACAAAAGTAGGTAACCCCCTGCAAATCCGTCCCTTTTGAATACTAACACTCATTCGTTTTTGTTAATTTTGCAATCCACACCATCACATGGCCTCAACCGCAACCACCAAAGTCAGAATTGTAACCGCCGCCAGTTTATTTGACGGACATGACGCCGCTATCAATATTATGCGTCGCATTCTGCAACAACAAGGTGCGGAAATCATTCATCTGGGGCATAATCGCAGCGTGCAAGAAATTGTAGAGACCGCTATCGAAGAAGACGCGCAGGGCATTGCCATTACCAGTTACCAGGGCGGACACGTGGAGTTTTTCAAGTACATGAAAGACCTGCTGACGCAAAACGGCTGTGGTCATATTAAAATAGTAGGGGGCGGGGGTGGAACGATATTACCCGAAGAGATCAAGGAACTACACGAGTACGGCATTGACCGCATCTATTCGCCTGATGATGGAAGACAACTGGGCTTGGAAGGAATGATTACCGATGTAGTGCGCATTTGCAGCACGGCAACCTGGCAAACTAAGCACAAAACCGGCCAGCAGCCCAATGCACTTGGAGAATCCAAAGACATCATTGGCATAGCACGTGCGATTTCTTTAGCAGAGAGAGGTGAGTCGTATGCCGACCTTTTGCCCGCGAAAAAACAAAAACCTAATGCACCGGTGTTCGGCATAACCGGAACCGGAGGCGCTGGAAAAAGTAGTGTAACCGACGAACTGGTCCGCCGCTTTTTACACCAGTTTACAGATAAAACGATTGCTGTTATTTCGGTGGATCCTTCGCGCAAAAAAACAGGTGGTGCGTTACTGGGAGACCGCATTCGCATGAATGCAATCAGTCATCCCCGGGCCTATATGCGTTCGTTGGCTACACGCGATGATAATACGGCACTCAGTGCGGCGCTAAGAGACGCCATCGCAATATGTCAGCAATCCGATTTCGATTTTATCATTTTAGAGACGGCCGGAGTGGGACAAAGTGATGCGAGTATTTTGGATCACTGCGATGTGAGTATGTATGTGATGACACCAGAGTACGGAGCGGCCACGCAGCTAGAGAAAATCAACATGCTCGATTACGCCGATCTCATTTGTCTTAACAAATTTGACAAGGCCGGCGCCAAGGATGCACTGAATGATGTGTGCAAACAATACAAACGCAATCATCAGTTATTTACAGCCACTAACGAAGAACTGCCCATTGTGGGAACCATGGCAAGTAAGTTTAATGACGAAGGCGTGAACCGTCTTTTTCGATTACTGCTTAAAAAAATTGAGTCCAAAACGGGTGTAAATTTTGGTCCAACTGCTTTTGCAAAAACAGCAGAGCTTTCTCAGGTGATTATCCCTGCTTCACGCGTTCGTTATCTAGCAGAGATCGCTTCTAATAATCGCGAGTACGATCAACTAGTCCACACACAAAGTGAATTAGCAACTAAATGGTACCAGTTACAAGGCGCCCTCAAAAATGAGTCAATCAAAAACAACGCGACAGTAACGGCTGCGCTACAACAAGAAATTGATAAGATCATTGAAGTCCTCACTCCGGTAAGCAGAAAACTTATTACTAACTGGCCTTCCAAAGTAAAAGCCTATCAGGAAGATTTTTACGAATACACGGTGCGCGATAAAAAAATTCGCCAACCGATGACCACAACAAGTCTTAGTGGTACGCGGATTCCAAAAGTGGTGCTGCCTAAGTTTAACGACTGGGGTGATCTCCTTCGCTGGCAGGCGCAAGAAAATGTACCGGGTCATTTTCCGTACACCGCAGGTGTGTTTCCGCTGAAGCGCGAAGGCGAAGATCCCACGCGCATGTTTGCAGGCGAAGGGGGTCCGGAAAGAACTAATAAACGCTTTCACTATGTGAGCGTGGATCAACCCGCCAAACGACTTTCTACTGCCTTTGATTCGGTGACCCTTTACGGAGAGGATCCTGCGCACCGTCCGGATATCTATGGAAAAGTAGGCAACAGTGGGGTGAGTATTGCAACGGTAGACGACGCTAAAAAACTCTATAGCGGTTTTGATCTCTGCGATCCCAAGACCTCGGTGTCTATGACCATCAATGGTCCCGCTCCCATCATCTTGGCCTTTTTTATGAATGCGGCAATTGATCAGGAGTGTGAAAAGCGCATTAAAGAACTGGGTCTTGAATCGCGCGTGCAAGAGGTGTTACAAAAAAAATATTCAAACAAGGGCGGTGCCAGCGGAATTGCGCCGCGTTATCATAACCCTTCTTTCCCGGATCAACTTCCTGAAGGGAATAACGGATTGGGTCTTCAATTATTAGGACTGAGTGGTGAAGATATTTTACCTGCAGAAGAATACGCCGCTTGTAAGGCCCGCGCTTTGCAACAAGTGCGCGGTACCGTGCAAGCAGATATTTTAAAAGAGGATCAGGCGCAGAACACCTGTATTTTCTCTACTGAATTTGCGCTTAAATTAATGGGCGATGTGCAGGAATATTTTATTCAAAAGCAGGTGCGCAATTTTTATTCCGTGTCGATTAGCGGATATCATATTGCAGAAGCGGGCGCCAATCCCATTACACAATTAGCCTTTACGCTTGCCAATGGATTCACTTTTGTAGAGTATTACTTAAGCCGCGGAATGAGCATTGACGATTTTGCACCTAACCTTTCTTTCTTTTTTAGCAATGGCATGGATCCAGAGTATGGTGTGATTGGACGCGTGGCAAGACGGATCTGGGCCAAGGCCATGAAGTATAAATACAAGGCCAATAAGCGCAGTCAGATGCTGAAATATCATATTCAGACATCAGGCCGTTCCCTGCATGCGCAGGAGATTGACTTTAATGATATCCGCACCACGCTGCAGGCACTCTATGCGATTTATGATAATTGTAATTCGCTTCACACCAATGCCTACGATGAAGCGATTACGACACCTACGGAGGAAAGTGTGCGCCGTGCCATGGCGATTCAGCTGATCATTAACCGCGAACTCGGTTCTGCCAAGACCGAGAATATGATCCAAGGGTCTTTTGCCATTGAAGAACTAACTGATTTGGTAGAAGAAGCGGTGCTTACAGAGTTTGACCGTCTCACAGAGCGTGGGGGTGTACTCGGTGCCATGGAGAGAATGTATCAGCGTAATAAGATTCAAGAGGAGAGTTTATACTACGAACATCAAAAACATACGGGTGGACTGCCGATTGTTGGGGTAAATACCTTCCTCAATAAAAACGGATCTCCTACGGTTATTCCTGGCGAAGTAATCCGCAGTACTACTGAAGAAAAGGAACAACAGATCGATAACCTGCACGCTTTCCATGCCCGCAACAAAGCAGTGGCCGCAGAGAAGCTGCGCCGTTTGCAGGAAGTAGCAGTGCAAAACGGGAATCTCTTTGAAGAACTCATGGAAACGGTTAAATATTGCTCCCTTGGACAGATTACCCATGCACTGTATGAAGTGGGCGGGCAGTATCGGAGGAATATGTAGAACAATTAATCGGTATCTTCACCGAGAACTATTTCAAACGAACTAATTATTTTTCTTGCGTTTTACTGAATTTAACTTTCTACCCGCTGTTTTAGAAGGCATCGAAGCTTCCAATTACGAAACCGCCACTCCGGTACAGGAGCAGGTAATCCCACCCATTTTACAAGGACGCGATGTGATTGCGTCGGCACAAACCGGTACGGGTAAGACTGCTGCTTTTTTGCTGCCGGTAATGAATCAATTATTAAAAAACTACAAAGACGGAACCGTAGGCGCTCTTATTGTAGTACCCACGCGTGAACTGGCGATTCAAATTGCACAGCACATAGAAGGGCTTTCTTATTTTACGAATCTTAGTTCGATTGCGATTTATGGAGGTAGTGATGCACAAAACTTTGTAGCGGAGAAAAAAGCCTTACAAATGGGTGCTGACATAATAGTATGCACACCTGGTCGCTTGATTGCACATCTCAATATGGGCTATGTCAATTTTAAAGAGATGCAGTTTTTAGTGCTCGATGAAGCAGACCGGATGCTGGATATGGGATTTCAGGAGGATTTAAATAAGATCTTAACGCATATCCCAGCTACGCGACAAACCTTACTCTTTTCTGCCACGATGCCTGAAAAAATCCGTGCACTCGCTAGAAAAATTTTACGTGACCCTGCTGAGATTAATATTGCGATCTCCAAACCTCCAGAGAAAATTGTACAAAAGGCTTTTGTGGTGTATGAGTCTCAAAAGATGCCGCTGATCAGTCACCTCCTGCGAGCTACTCCCTATAAAAATGCGGTGGTGTTTTGTAGTCGTAAACAAACGGTAAAAGAACTCACCAGAAATCTCAAACGTGCCGGATTTACTATAGAGGAGATTCATTCAGATCTGGAGCAAGCGGTTCGTGAAAATGTACTGGGTGCTTTTGCCAGTGGACGAGTACCCTTACTGGTAGCTACTGATATTATTAGTCGTGGCATTGATATAGACACCATCGATTTAGTTATTAACTGGGATGTACCGGGTGATGGCGAAGATTATGTACACCGTATTGGAAGAACGGCGCGTGCAGAAGCGGATGGTACAGCCTATACGCTCATAAGTGAAGACGATCAACGTAAGTTTGGAGAAATTGAAACGCTATTGGAAAAAGAAATTGAAAAAGCGTCTGTACCTGCAGAATTAGGCCCTACACCTTTGTATGAACCTAAAAAAAGAACAGGTAGCGGGAAGCCCAAGCGAGGAGGATTTCAGCAAAGAAAATTTAGACGATGAAAAAGATACTTTTTGTTAGTACGGCACTTGTATTTTGGATGGCTAGTTGTACTACTAATAAGTACGCAGCCACCAACAAAGTGTACAAAAAACAAGTCAAGTCATTTTCAAAATTACTTCGGGAATATCCGGTGAAAGATTCTTTTACTACGGCAAGCCCCTGGGTTGGAACTACGAACTTTTCGATGCGTAAACCGAGTTTAGTGGTGATTCATCACACGGCACAAACAAGTTGCGACCAAACTTTACGCACATTTACCTTACCTCGTACAGCGGTGAGTTCTCATTATGTGATTTGTAAAGACGGTACGGTACATCATATGCTCAATGATTTACTACGCGGACATCATGCCGGAGTCAGTAAGTGGGGTGGGGCCACAGATCTTAATTCATCCAGCATCGGGATTGAAATTGATAATGACGGGTATGAAAAATTTACGCCTGATCAGATTAATAGTTTGCTGAGCGTTTTAGGACATTTAAAGAGAGCTTACAATATTCCACAAGCCAATTTTGTAGGGCATGCAGATATTGCTCCCGGACGAAAAGTAGATCCGAACAGAAATTTCCCTTGGGAGGAATTAGCGCGTAACGGTTATGGCTATTGGTACGATACGACGAATGTACAAGTGCCTGATAATTTTAATGCGTTACAAGCCCTGCGTATCATTGGCTATAATATCGCTAATGAAAAAAACGCGATTCAGTCTTTTAAAATCCATTTTGTGCAGCAGGATACCACGAAGATGATTAGCGACGCTGATAAAAAAATACTAGCTGATTTGGTGAAGAAGTATCAGTGAGTGGTATTTCTTTCTAGATAAACTTCTACTCCTTTACAAAAGTCGTTAAAGCTCATTTCAGGGAGGTAGGTGTTTAGTTCATTAAACTCTAAGGTTATCTCACTTGCTAAGGAAATTTCTTGATTTGGCTTTTGAATTTTTATCCAATTTCGAAGTTCTCTGATCAGTTTTTCTGTATTGCTCGAGTGTGCCTTTGTATCAATCCCATTTAAATCAGAGATTATTTGTTGATAGCTGTATTTTGTTTCTTCAAAAACTAAAGCGACTTTTTTCTTTTGAGTATTATTTCCAAATTTGCTTGCTCCAAAAAAAATGCCCAGCTCAAAGGGCATATTAAATCTTGGATATCCATTTTGATTTAGTGAAATTCTGGAAATGTCGTGAATTCCGTATTTACACTTTTTTATTAGTTTAATTATTTTGTCTAATCTATTTTCTAGGGCATTGTCTTCGGTCAGTGATGTAACTGGGAATAGTTTGCATTTGTAAACTGTAAACACAATTGCTCTAAGTAATTCTGAGTAGTTTTCGTCAAAAGGACAGTTTATAAAAACAAGATCTTCATCTTTATGAGAAACTAACATGCTTTTGAAGTCATTCTTTTTTTATTTTTTGCAAAAGGTTTAACTTTTTTTGAAGTCTTTGAGGCTTGTTTTTTTGCAGGCTCTCCGTTTCCGAAAATATCTCTAATAAGGCGCCTGATTTCTGCTCTCGTGAATTCAGATTTTCTGCGACCTGTTTTCACTATTATCTCTTTGTTAGTTTTCATTTTTTCTATTTGTAATACTAATTTACTTTTAAATCTATGCTAATGCAAGTGTTTCGTTTAATTTTTTATAGTTTGATGTGACTCTTAAGGTCTTTCACCTAAGCGCATCAGTAATCATCTCACTGCTGGCATCTCATGCCACTTAGTAGTATAGCGCGGCGAGCGATAGTCCTGTTTCATTTTCCATCCTCGATTAGTGCCTGCCGCGGCAAAGCGTAAGATGGTATCATGCTGTGGTTCGTGTGCAGGCGGTAAGCTGAAGTTGATATTGTCAATCGCAAGCATCAGCGGCAACCGATCGTCGTCGGCAGAAGCGCTGTCTACAAATAATGAACCTTGTCTCGCTGCTTCAGGAACAATATTACTCAGAATAACGCCTGCTTTTTTGTACGCGGGTCCTTTTTTGTAAATGCTTGTTACCAATTCGATGGCTATCCGAATCAATACACTGGAATCTGAACTTGGTTTATCTAAATGACGATGATTGTCATATGCCATGCCATGCCGCTCTCCTTCGCGGTGCTCAATGATAAACACATGAATATGGCCTGTAGCACTAAATTGACGACGCAGTTTTTCTGCGGCGCGTGCGGTATACGTAGCGACGGCTTCTTTAATCTCGTTTAACTCATAAACCCGACGACCAAACATGCGTGTAGTCGCAATCATTTTTTTTTGCACGCGTTCTTCTTCCATCATTCGCGAGGGAATACCGCGTAGCTCGCGTACGAGTCTTGTGCCTACTACACCACCCAGGTATTTATTAGCAAAAGACTCATTCACCTGTGCGAGTTGCCAGCCGTCATAGATGCTCCATTTTTCATGAAGTTGCTTGGCGTAGCGACGGCCAATGCCCCAGAGGTCAGAAACGGCCGTGCGACGTAGGGCTTGTTCAATATCCGGCAACTCAGATAGCACCATTACACAATTAGTCTCGGCTTTATTTTTTTTAGCAAGACGGTTGGCGAGTTTCGCAAGAGTGCGTGTGGGAGCTACGCCAATGGAAACGCGGATGCCCGTCCACTCTTCTACTGTTTTGCGAATGGATAATGCTAGTGCGTCTAATTCTTTTTGGCCCAGTGCATCAAGTTCTAAAAAGGCTTCATCTACCGAATAGACTTCTACTCGTTCTTTCCCTAGCAGGATGCGAAGGGTTTCCATCACGCGCCAGCTTAGATCGCCATAGAGGGCGTAGTTAGAAGAAAAAACAGCAATGCCTTTTTCGCGAATCAACGACCGTACTTCAAATAATGGCACGCCCATGGCAACACCTAATTGCTTGGCTTCATCACTGCGTGAAATCACACAGCCGTCATTATTACTGAGCACCACTACCGGTCTCTTTTCAAACTTAGGTTGAAAGAGTCGTTCGCAGGAGCAGTAAAAATTATTGCAATCGACGATGGCTTTCATAATCACTACTAACCTTGTGGATGTATGGTATACGTTACCACGCCCCACACGGTAAAATCACTAAACTCCGCTAGGTTGATTGCTTTGTACCGACTATTTTCCGGAATTAAGAAAGCGGAAGAAAAATTTTTATGAAAACGTCGTACGAGTAATTCACCATTTAATACCGCTACAATTACTCTTCCATTCGCTAAAGGCACCGAGCGATCTACTATTAATACATCGCCATCAAAGATGCCGGCCTCCTTCATGGCATCACCTTTCATGCGAAAAAAATAGGTAGCCGGTTTGTTGCGGATCAGCTCTTCGTTAAGATCGATGCCGCGTTCCATGTAATCATCCGCTGCTGCTCCAAAGCCCGTGGCATTGGCACTGCGCACTTGTTGTTGGGTGAAGCTCTTGCTTCCCCGATAGGCCGCTTGGCCTGTACCATTCTTAGGATCCATCGTAAATCAATTTGAACCATAAAGCTAAAATATTTAGTTATAAAATACTAAAAATATTGGCTTTTATGAAAACTTGTCAATAGTTACCTTAGCGAAAATCACCCCCATGTCAACCGCCATTCCATGCAAATTGCCCCGGGAACTGGAGCCAGTTCATGGACCCAGACAACCTAGTGGCTTTATCCGGCTGGGCAAAGACTGGGATGGGGGGTATCTGGTAGACCAGGCAGCCGTGCAAGCAGCGCAAAAACTGGTCAGTTTTGGGATTAATAATGAATGGAGTTTTGAATCTGCCTTTTGTAGCCAAAACCCAGTGCCGGTAGTTGCTTTTGACCACAGCGTGAGTAAGCGTGTATTTCTGCGCAACTTTTTAGTACACTCTATTTTTGACTTTTCTCCCATAGAGGCCTATCGGGATCTATCAGCTTTACTCCGTTATCCGTTTTTTTTCTCCGGAAAAAATAAGCACATACGCGCGCATGTTGGATATGGATCAGTACCCCGGATGTTGAGTT